>Ga0182021_10012712_pt1 | contig 10001 bp, 7 predicted proteins | sample 612E3MmetaG_FD_120493 | JGI IMG/M metagenome (GOLD analysis project Ga0182021, IMG submission 120493) | Permafrost microbial communities from Stordalen Mire, Sweden - 612E3M metaG (Illumina Assembly) | ecosystem: Environmental > Terrestrial > Soil > Wetlands > Permafrost | place: Sweden... | reverse complement strand
ATCAATCTGTATAACCACTGCACACATCCTTACATCGTGCTCGGCAAGTTCGAATTTAAATGGGGTTTGAAACTGGAAGCGGCGGATAGCAATTTCTTTTTTCATACCAATCACAGAATCGTACGGGCCGGTCATTCCAACATCTGTAATATAGGCACTGCCCTTTGGAAGAATCCGCGCATCTGCAGTTGGGATGTGTGTATGCGTTCCGACAATGGCGCTCACGCGACCATCGAGATGCCAGGCGAGTGCCATTTTTTCTGCCGTCGCTTCTGCATGCATATCAACAAGAATAACCTTTGTTTCCTTCTCCATTTTGCTCAATGCCCAATCCGCCGCTTTGAATGGATCGTCGATTGTTTGCATATACGTCCGTCCCTGCACATTGATAACTCCCACTCTTCCTTTCTCTTTCAAATCATAGAGAACGAAACCGTTGCCAGGATTTTCCTTTGGATAATTCAGCGGGCGCAAAATATTACGTTCTTTTGAAAGAAGTGATTTTGCCTGCCAGCGGTCCCATAAATGATTACCCGTTGTGATGACGTGAACACCTAACTCGAACAGTGCTTTTGCATCCGCCTCGTCAATTCCCTTGCCATCGGTAACATTCTCTCCGTTGACAACACAAAAATCAATTTCATATTTCTGGACATACTGTTTCAACAGAGTAGAAACAAGGGTCATGCCCGGTTTGCCGTTGATATCACCTATAAAAAAAATATTCATGAGCTTTGCCACAGTTCCCTCAGTGTGTTACAATGTAGATATGATGTTCAGTTCACTACGCAACAATGAAGGTTCGATCATTCAATCAGGATGAACCCAGAATAGTGTTGTATACCTGCTTCGTTTTCTCCCCCACTTTTTCCCAGAGAAATTCTTTTTTTATTTTCGTTTGAAGCACATTCTCTTTTTTATTTTTTAAGGCAATTTGAATCCCTTCTCTGATACTCTCTATTGATTCCGGCTCTACATAAATCGCATCGTCGCCAAAATAATCTTTTGTTCCGCCCACCGATGTGATGACAATTTTTGCTCCAGCCAATCCCGCTTCTAAAGCAGCAATGCCAGGTGTTTCAAATTGCGAGGGAAGAACAAAAACATCGCAAGCAGCATATGCCGATGCGAGCAGCATGGAGTCATGGGGAATCGCATCGACAATTAACAATCGAGGATTGCGACTTGCACGCTCAAGACACGCTCTTCCAGATGGTGTATCTTCTATGCGTCCTATTATAGCCGCGGGATGGTCGATGCGCTCAAGTGCTTCGATGAGCCGTAAAATATTTTTGCGCTCAGGTCCGATATGTCCAACAGAAAGAATAATGTTTTTTATCCCATACTCCCGTTCAAACAATCCCGGTGTTGCATGGGCAAATCGTTCTTCCACGCCATTGGGAACAACGAACACCTTTTTCTCCGATATGCCAAAGGCATGTACGAACAACTTCCCCTCTTCAGTAGTGTTTGGAGTGATCGCTTCTGCCCAGCTGCACATCTCAGCGATGAGACCGTAATCAGTCCAGATTCCGCGCAATTTGCGGCTTACAAATCTATCGATTTTGATAACATTCTGAACCACATTTGCAGTGCGCCGTGTATAAAAAATCGGAGATATGATAAGGGGAAGCCCCTGTGTTTTGACGGCACGCGCGAAATGGTAGGTTGCCATGTTTGCTGAAAAAATATGTACGAGATCGTAATCTTGTGCTTGAAAATCCTGCCAGGTATCAAATAACGTCACGTGCACACCAAGATTTTCCAGAGCTTCTTTCGTCTGAAACACCTGTGTGCGTACACCCCCGCGCAGTAATGCCGTCGCTTGACTCGTTGCAAACAGTACATTCATGTGTTCCTCTAGAGCTTTTTCTTTTGAACGAAATTCATTGCAGCATTGACACCACGTACAAGGGGAATACGATAATTAAACCGTCGTACTCGCATATAATCATCGGGCATCGTCCACGCTGAAGATGTCTGTTCCCACCGAACAGTGTCCAGCACAATTTGTTCTGATGCGGGTATGACAGCTTCAGTACCATCTGGATGTACAAGATGCATGTAGATCGATTTATCGAATCTCACACCCGATGAACGCACTTTCCCGTTCGCATACTGGAGTTCGGGTATTGATGCGGAGCGCATTTTCCACCACGCTGCAAATTCACCCATCGTTTTTACCGGAACTTTCTTATAGCGCATTTCTTGTAAAAGCCATTGCAGGACATCGAGATGCATATCTCGCGGATGATGATAAAAAATGATCGGCTCTCGTACAGCTAATTTGCGCTCAATAACACCGGCGAAGTACCGAATCATCTGCTCATTGTTATAGCTGTGCTGATTTAAACTGCCAATACAAATCGGATGAATTGGGACCTGCAGTGCTCCTTCACCGCCCTGAAGTTGCGGTACACTCGGCACGTTATCATAATCATACGAAAACTCAGATGAATAATCAAAACCGGAGTCCACAATCGCACGGCCAAGTTCCTCGTTCCAAGTTCCAAAAGGAGCAGCAAATCCCTGCAGACGAAATCCGGAGCCGCGTAATAACTTTTGCGCTTTACGGATATTCTGGACATTTCGGTCATAATCTGGAAACGTTTCATGAAAGAAGCAATGCAAACCAAGCTCCTGTTCATGCATCTCTGTATAAGACTTTATAGATTTTGAATGATTTTTAGCGTCAACAAACCAGGTAGCAGAAATCTCATGTTGATGAATAACATGAGAAAGATTTTGTAACTGCTCCTCTGTCCCATTGTCCGTATCAATTCGCAAACAAAACAACGAACGTGCACCATGGGGGAAGTTCCACAGATGAACAAACGGCATTCCTCGACGGTGATGCAGGATTTCGAGGCAACGTAAAACCAATGCCCGTATTTCTCCTTTAGATACCTTTGAAACAGTTTCAAAAGGAAGCCGACGTTCAGACGAATAAAATGATTTGACTGCCGCACGTCGATCCAGCACGAGAGCAGCCGGATCAAAGGGGAGGGCAATAACTAAATCATCTGGACGTTTTCCTACATGTGCTGAAAAACTACCGCGATTGGTTTTCAGGTCGTTTGCATTCCATGCAAGCTGGCACCGGGCATAAATATCGACGATGCCGATTGAATGAAATGCCGATTGTTGCCCTGGAACAATATAGTCGATGTATCCTATTTGAGCAGTGATCTGCCGGATACGAGCATATACTTTTACAGAACATAACACTGCGCCACCCAGTGCAAGGTACTGACGCAGCATTTCTGATTCACGATCGTCAACTGTATCACTCACGACAACGACACTGAATTCATCTGGGAGCAATGAATCTGTAATGATTGCATGCGGGACGCCGATTTGTTGAAGAAGAAGACTCCAACCAGCATGTCCTCTAAGAATTCCGATTTTTATATTCATCAGAACCTCACTAGTAATTTCTTGACGTCGTTCCAGGTAACTGCACGGAGCAGCCCTACCATAAGACTATAACAACCCACTCCAAAAAGAATTCCCCATACTATTCCATACGGAAGAAGAAGTGCAACACAAATCGCCATGATAACGACAGAGAGAATGATAGGAAGTATTTTTCCCGGCGGAGAGAGCGAAATGATGCGTTGAAGTGCACGCTTCATGAACCAAACACTGAAACATTCAGAAAGAACAACACCAAAGGCAGCTCCAAGAGCTCCAAAATAATACACTCCGGTTGTAACACAAACAAGGTATGCAACAGCCGTCATGAGCATGATCTTCCCATATGATTTCTCTCCACCAGCCCCGATGAGTCCAGCAGAATACACCGTATGTAACATCGTAATAAAGAAATACCAAATAAACACTTGAAACACAGAAACCGACGAATAATACTCTGCTCCATAGATTATCGCAATAAGTTTGTTCGCGATCAACATTCCACCAACGGCAAGAGGTAAACTTATCAGAAGAATCCAGCGCAGTGCATCTGTCAGCATGTGATTAAATATTTCCGGCGAATCAGAGTACTTGCGCGCTGATGCCGGCAAAAGAAGCAAAACGAGAATGCGATCGCCCATCATCAGAAAATAAACAAGCTTGCTTGCTGCACTGTAGGTGCCAACATTTGATGTCGTAGTGAGAATGCCCAGTGCAAGTGACGGATAATTGATTAAGAGCGTAGTAAGAACAATCCCCACTGCGAGCGGAAGTGACTGTTTTAAAAGCTGCAGCGAGGGTTTGATGTGTATGCGAACAGTACGATGTACCATGCGGAATCGTATAAACAGCAACGCCGACGCCGCACACTCACCGGCAACACTTCCTAGAGCTACCCATAGAATGTCGTTGACTGTTCTGACAAAAATGAGAATGACTGCGAGATAGACAAATGCTTGCATCACTCTCGCCGCACTGACAATTCCTAAAGTTTCTTTCCCTTGAAAAAACCAATCAACGAAAAATATTTGCGGGAGTACCGCACACGAGAACAGGATGATGAGCCATGCGATAGTTGCATTCTGAACTGCGGTCAGAACCGTGAACACAACTACAAGAAGTACAACAATTGTTGCAATCAACCTGCTGCCAATCACATTCCCTACCAGTTCCGGCGATTCACCCTGCGCAATTTTCTTCGTTCCAAGTGTGGGATAACCAGCCGCACTCAAGACCATGACGTACGCCAGCACAGCAAAGCCGAGATTGATCGCTCCGAAACCCTCTTTTCCCAATATACGTGCCAGATACGCGACAGAAATAAAACCAAACAGGCGGCGCGCTATATCTGCGGAAAAAAGCGAAAGAAGATTTTTGGAAAGTCGTTTCAATATATTATGCCTGCAAGATTTGTAATAGCCTATTTTCTCTGTATGCTCTTGGAAATTTTTCAACGATTCTTTTTCTTGCCTCTCTTCCATTTTCTTCTGGAAGAGAAAATGCATGTTGAAGCGCATCCGCAAGTTCGTCTATATCCCTCGACCGAACAAGGAGTCCGCTAGGTCCAATTGCCACAGCATTTCCCCCCACATTTGTTGCTACTGGAATACATTCACAGAGCATCGCCTCACATAACGCATTTGGCAATCCCTCTCGAAGAGAAGGCTGACAATAAACTTGTGCCCGTTGATAAAATGAAAGTAAGTGTTCACGTTGAACATACGGTAAAAAATCAATATTCGATGGAGGATTTAAGTGAGTTACTAATGATCGATCGATTCCAATGACACAAAATTTTTTTTCATGAAGACGACGTGCGACTTCGATTAGAATGTCTAGACCTTTTCTTTTAAGCTGTACCTCGTCTTTAACAGCTGCGACGGTAAGAATCATCTGTTCCTTCCGACCTTTTGGCTGCCAAAATTCTGAATCGTACCCCGTTGGAAGAACAGTAATATTTTTTCCACCATAATTAGCCAGACGTTTTGCATCAGCAACAAGACTTTCATCGACAGGAAGAATCATAGAAGCATGACGCAATGCAAAACGTATACACACAGCTTTCCATGGAGAAAGCCATATGCCATAGTTTATATCCTTCTCTTTAGATACATCCACTCCACCTAAAACAATAATGGATTTTCGATGCAAAAGTTTCATGAGGAAAACCGAAACAAATGCATAAATGGAAGCGAACCAGCAGAAAGCAATATCAGTTTTGAGACAGGCGAATATAATTCTGATTATTTGTAAAAATCCGGACCCGATTTGCTGCTCGATCGAAAAGAATTGTCTGAGAAATTTCAGATCTTCTTGGATAAATGGGGCAGAGAAGGCGGAGATAAATAGAATTTTAGGAGAGTTTGGTGCTTGCATATAAATGTCTTCGCTGGAATGCTGAAATAGCATCAGTCATCCACCTGTACCTCAAACTTTACGATGTTGTATCCTTTCATTGTATCAAGCACTCCGAAAATAACTCCCACAAAGACAATCACCATTCCGCTCAGAAATGTGCCGAGAATCAAATAACGAAGTTGAAGCATAGGTTGAAAATAGTCAGCGCCGATAAACAATGATGTGACAACGAACAAACCAACCGCACAGAGATAACAGAAAATTGAATTTCGAATAAGTTTTGCCCGGTTGAGAAGTCCTGTGAGCTGCCGGGTAATGCTTTCGATACGTTGTATTTCAGCAGGAATAAATTCCCGTTCCGCCGCATTGATGATAATTTTACGCTTCTCCTCTGTCAACGCGCGGATACGATTTAAAACGCTGGTGAATTTATTATTAATGCCGAGCAGCAACAGTCCGCAAGCACTGATCATGACGCCGGGAGCAAGTATCAACTGAATTGCCTGGATCACAGATAAGTTTTCAGAAATATTCGAGTTCATGTGCTTCTACCTTACTATTCGAATTATTGTTTATGTACAATCTCACCCAGGATAATTGGTTTTTCTTGTTTTCGCTTCAGGGAGTTTACAACAACATCCACACCCTTGCGATCTGCTACTACAATCAAGCCGACTCCCAGATTGAATGTACGGCGCATGTCTTCTTCCGGAACATCTCCGACCCGCTTGATGAGATTAAAAATAGCAGGCCGCTCCCAAGCGGTCCAATCCACACGGAGTGTTAATCCGTTTGGAACAACACGCATCGTATTTCCCTCAATGCCACCACCTGTGATATGTGACAGACCATGGATATATCGAGAGACTGATGTCTTAAGCAGCGGATGGATAGAATGCAGATAGGATCGATGGACAGCCAGCAGTGCTTCTCCTAACGTTGTTCCTAATTCATCAAAATGGGCGTCAAGCTCGAACTTGTTGAGGAGAACACGGCGGGCAAGCGAATAGCCGTTGGTATGTAATCCGGTGGAAGGCATGCCGATCAGCACATCGCCTTTCCTGATCTTTTTGCCAGTTACTATTTTTTTCTCATCTACAACTCCAACGATGGTACCGGCAACATCGTAGTCATTCATTCCATACATACCGGGCATCTCTGCTGTTTCGCCACCGATGAGTGCGCAGCGGTTTTCCCTGCAAGCTTTCACAAAACCAAAAATCACTTGTTCAGCAACATCCGGAGATAATTTACCGGTGGCATAGTAATCTAAAAAAAACAATGGTTTTGCACCGCACACGAGAATGTCGTTCACGCAATGATTCACCAGATCCTGCCCGATGTTGTCATGACGATTCATCATGATAGCGATCTTCAATTTTGTGCCGACTCCATCGACGCTTGATACAAGGACTGGTTTATTCATTCCCTTGAAATCTGCACGGTAAAACGCACCAAACATACCGATATCAGTAAGTACGTGAGAGTTGAATGTGGAACGAATTGGTTTTTTGATACGACGGATAAGTTCTTCCCCCGCGTCGATATCAACACCGGATTCTTTATACGTAGCCATAGTTGGAACTTCCTGATAGAAAAAATCTGTTAGCATAAGATAGGAGATTTTTTTGCCTTGAACAAGGTTTGGGTCACCAGAGAATTATAGAGAAAATCAGAAGAGTTTTCCTTGCTCTTTTTCGATGGCTTCTCTATATTCATTATGATAAGCACTACAAAGAACATTGCACATGGCATTACTATCATTCAGGGAGGGAAATTGAACATTCCTATACACCCACGAACATTGGTCGTTCTCGCTCTCCTTTCACATCATTGTTCATCATCAATACCGCTCTCAGATGTCGAAAAAGCCAAATTGGATCCCCCCCTACTACATTTATTAATCGCTGACCGCGAAGATAACAAACGACTTGATATCACTTATAGAGCAGATGGAATAAAAGAGTATGCAGTCATCGTTCAATCAGAACATCCGGAAGCTCTTCAAGCATTAGGGATCAACGTTAGTAGTGTTTTTGGAGATATCATTGTAGCACACATCACACTTGAAGAGTTAAAAAAAATAGTATCATTATCTACAGTATTAGCCGTGCGAACCGGATCAAAAAGAACTATCCAGCAGAACTAATAAAAAGGCTCCTATGTCTACTCTCATACGGTATACCAAAACATCCATCCTCCTATTGTATGTTTTTTATGCTGCATTTAGTGCAGATCTCACTCAAAAGCAACGATCAAAACTGCATCCATTATTCCAATCATTGATAACAAATCCTTCTCAGCCATTGGCAAAGACGTCAAGCACATTTCATCGCATCGCATCAACAATTTCCAGTGATGGTACTATTCGTTATGGTGCTATCGTCTATACTCATGATATAGAATCGCTTCGCTCAATGGGGATCCATATAAATTCTAATCTCCCGGATTTCGTCACCGCACAGGTAACCGTACAAGATTTGACTCGCCTTGCTTCTTTGGAGAGCGTATCGTTTCTTGATCCAGGAAGAATTCACAAGCCACTCCTCGATATCAGTGTTCCGGAGACCGGGGCAAAACTGTTGCATGCAGGATTCATCAATAACACACCATACAAAGGAAAAGGTGCCATCGTACTTATTTATGATACCGGTATTGATTGGAAACATTTTGATTTTAGAAAAGCAGATACGACCAAGTCACGCATTTTATATATCTGGGATCAAACTTTAACTCCAAATTCAAATGAACATTCACCAGCAGGATTTAATTATGGTGTTGAGTACACACAAACACAAATTGAAGCCGAGTTGAGCGGTTCAGCAAAAGGTGTTGTGCGTGAAAAAGATATTGAGGGACATGGAACGCATGTGGCAAGCACCGCCGCAGGAAATGGCCAAGCGTTCAATAATAAATATATTGGAATGGCACCTGAAGCAGATATTATTGTGGTAAAAGGCGGGGATGGAACTTTCTCGGACCTGCATGAGATCAATGGTTTGTCCTATGCACAGAATAAAGCAACGGCATTGAATGAACCGATCGTTGTCAATATGAGTCTCGGAGGTCAAATTGGTTCGCACGATGGAACAAACGCCGATGAAGTTGCTGTAAATTCTTTTGTTACTAGTAACTCCGGACGTGTGGTATGTATCTCTGCCGGTAATGATGGTGCAAATCGAATCCATGTCAACGGAATTGTGGGCAATGACTCGCCGGACTCAATTTCAGTAACTGTGCCGACATACTCAATCGCGAGCAGCGGAATGGATAATAATTATTTCACGCTCGACATCTGGCTACCCAACTCAAATGCAGTTGACGTAACTGTTAAATCACCAACAGGCATTACATATTCCACCCCTGCAAATACGCAACTAACAGGAGCAAATCAAACAGATGGCACCATAGATACTTGGAACTACAGTACAACTCCAAATTCACATCGTAACATCCATGTATTCATCCACGATGCAACTAAGTCCGTTCCCAAATCCGGGACGTGGACTATCACGCTTAGCACGACGGTAAGTTCGGTTACCTTTGATGCATGGATTGATAGTGATCTTGGTGGCTCTTCGGCAACTCTTGTAAAAGGTAATACGAATAAGACGGTTGCCATGCCTGGCACATCTGCTGGTGCAATCACTATTGCATCCTATACGACACGAAGTGTTTGGTATGATTACCTTGGAAACGGCTGGACGTACGGTACGACGGACGGCGCAATTTCCTCCTTTAGCAGCATCGGGCCAACTGCCGACGGCCGGCAGAAACCCGATATCGCAGCACCAGGACAAGTAATCGTAGCAGCACTTTCATGGAATGTAGATACAACGGGTTCATCGTCCGATATTGTGGTAGGCCAGAGACATCAGACGATGCAGGGCACAAGCATGGCTTGCCCTCATGCCACCGGTGGTGCTGCATTACTTCTATCGGCAAATTCCTCGCTTACTGCGGCACAGATAAAAAATTATTTTACTTCTACTGCAAACGCAGATGCATTCGCAGCCGGCTTACCGAATTATATATGGGGCTATGGGAAATTGGATGTCGTAGAAGCGATGGCAAAATCTCTTTGGGGCACTGCAAGCGTGGTACGCACAACGCTCTCCTATGATGGCAACGGCACGAATGATACAGTCCGATTAACCGGTTCGATAAAAGCAGCGATCCGCTTTTCTCCTCTCGTGAGCGGCACAGTAACCGGGCTGCAATTAAATATT
>Ga0182021_10012710_pt1 | contig 10002 bp, 7 predicted proteins | sample 612E3MmetaG_FD_120493 | JGI IMG/M metagenome (GOLD analysis project Ga0182021, IMG submission 120493) | Permafrost microbial communities from Stordalen Mire, Sweden - 612E3M metaG (Illumina Assembly) | ecosystem: Environmental > Terrestrial > Soil > Wetlands > Permafrost | place: Sweden... | reverse complement strand
GCCGCCGACCGAGTCGCCGTCGGCGCGCACCGCCTTGATGCGCTCGATCATCCGCGCCGCAGTGGCGGCGTCCGGACAGCGGACGGACGACGCCTCGACTTCGTCAAGCGCAGGAAAGTGGTCAAGCGACGGCGCCTCGATGTCGTGGATCCGCGTGACAAACGCGCGGATCTCCACGGCAGCGGCGCGATGGAGGATCTTCTTCGCGATGGCGCCAGCCGCCACGCGCCCGATCGTCTCGCGCGCCGATGACCGGCCCCCGCCCTGGTGATCCCGGATCCCGAACTTGGCCTGATAAGTGAAGTCCGCGTGCGAAGGTCGAAACTTTTCCTTCATCTCGTCGTAGGCGCCGGGACGGGCGTCGGTGTTTCGAACGAGCATCGAAATGGGCGTGCCGGTCGTCTGCCCCTCAAAAACACCTGAAAGAATCTCCACCTTATCCTCTTCCTGGCGCGGGGTGACGAGGTCGCTTTGGCCGGGCCGGCGGCGGTCGAGCTCGAATTGGATCTCGGCCGCCTCCAACGGCAGGCGCGGCGGGCATCCATCCACCACGACGCCCACGGCCCCACCGTGGCTCTCGCCCCAGGTGGTGACGGTGAACAATTTACCGAAAGAGTTGGGCACGGCTCGGCAGCGTGATTTGTTCGCCTTCGGCAGGCAAGCATCTACACGGAGGCAGGCCAAAGCCGACAGGCACTGGGGAGTCCAGGGAACCGGAGGGCATTTGCGGCTGTCCGGAAACCCGGGCCGCGCCGCAACGTCATCATCTACCAACGCCTTGGTCCCTTCGCGGGCCGCCGGCACAACGCAGTTTACATCATCTGGGAATTCGTTTGAGATCGCTTTTCCGCACCACGGCCATCGCGCGGTCTGCTCACGTCATCTTCCCATTTCCTCTGCGCCGCATGTCCTCCCATCCTCGTTTCCGCCATTTCGTGTTTGCCGTCGCCACGGCGCTGGCCGCCGCGGCTGCTCCTCTCACCGCCCAGACCGCCGGCCCGACTCCGGCCGAGATCCCGCCGCCGGCCAACGCGCCGGCGCCCGCTGCGGTTCAGGCGCCCGCCACCCTCCCGGCTCCCACAACGCTGACCGGACCGCAAGCGTCCACCGAGGAGATCGTCGGCCCGATCCAGATGCGCGGCGAGACTCTGGAGGCGGTTCTTTTTCAACTGGGAAAATGGACCGGCCGCTCGATTATCCGGCCGCAGGCGCTTCCCGCCACGTCCACGGAAGGCTATACCATCACCCTGCCTCCCATGCCAAAGAGCGAGGTGATCCTCGCCATCGAGACGATGCTCGAGCTCGGAGGCATCGCCGTCAGTCCGCTCGGTGATCATTTTCTGAAGGTCGTGCCGCTTGGCCTCGTCCGCACCGAGGCACCGGAAATGATCGATGGCTCCACGCTCGACCAGCCGGCGAGCGGCCGGGTGGTTTCCAAGCTTTTCCGCCTGAGCTTCCTGCGCGTGAGCGAACTCAAGGACCAGTTCCTCGTTCCTCTCCTCAATCAAAACCTGGGGCCGCCGGTGCTGTTCGAGAAATCCAACGCCGTCCTGATCACCGACTCCCTCAGCACGCTGCAGCGCATCGAGCAGCTTATCCGCGAACTCGACAAGCCCGCCCGGGCCAGCCTCGAGCCCAAGTTCTACCCGCTCCATTTCGCCAAGGCCAGCGACCTCGTCAGCAAGATCGGCGGCATCCTCAAACCGCCGCTGAGCAACGAGCTCAGCTCGGCAACCAGCATCAGCGCCGACGATCGCACCAACCAGATCGTGCTCATCTCCGACTCGCGGCAATATCCGTTCTTCGACGAGTTGATTGCCAAGCTGGACATGAAGGGCGATCCCAACACCCGCAATGAGGTCATCGCCCTCAAGCACGCCACAGCGAAGGACGTGGCCACCCTGCTCACCAACCTCGTTTCGGGCCGCAACCAATCAGCCAAGGGCGCGGACCAATCCGGCCGGCTGGGCCAATTTCCCTCCAACCAGCGAGCCCCAACCGGCAACCCGGCGCAGCCGAACGCGCCCGTTCCCGCGCAATTGGCCCTCGGCGGCCTCCTCGGGGATTCCGGCCCCAATTCCGAGTTCAGCAGCCTGATCACCATCTTGGCCGACGATCGCAGCAATTCCATCGTGGTCTCCGGCACGGTCGACGATATCCGCCTCATCCGCGAGATCGTGGACAAGGTCGACGTGCTGCTCGCCCAGGTGAGCATTCAGGTCGTCATCGCGGAGGTCACGCTGAGCGATTCGAATACCAGCGGCATCAACGCGCTAAACCTGGCGGTCGGCCCGAACGCCAAAGGCGGCATCAGCATCACGAATTTTGACACGGGCACCAATGCCAACGGCATCGCCGGTTGGAACATCACGAGTGGAGTGGTGAACCCCCTCGCCTTCAAGGCCGCCCTCGGCAACACCGGTTCCAAGAACAACGTGAAGGTTCTGTCTGCGGATACCATTGTTACCACTCACAACAAGCAGGCCGAATTCGTCGTCAGCCAGCAATTGCCAATCATCACCGGATCAACCTCGAGCCCGGGGACGACCGCCACCGTCAACGGCTACACCAGTTCGAGCGTCACCTACAAGGACATCGGCATCGACGTGAAAGTCACACCGCTGATTGGCGATGACGGCAGCGTCCAGTTGGAAATCGACCAAAAGGTCGACGATGTGGTCGGAAACGTTCAGGTCGACGCGAACACGCAGCCCATCATCGGACACCGCGAAGCCACCTCTTTTATCAATGTTGGGGACGGTCAGATGATCGTGCTCGGCGGACTGCAGCAGACCAAGCATTCCACCACTCGAAGCAAGCTCGGGTTCCTTTACGAGATTCCCATCCTCAGCCAGTTGCTGGGCGGCCGCACCCACCAGGAGGATCGGACCGAGCTCCTGCTCTTCGTTCGTCCCCATATCATCCCTCCGGGCCAATCCACCAAGGATGCCAACGCCAGCATCGACCAGCTGAATAGCAAGGATCAGGTCAGGAAGTACCTGGAGGATCCGTCGAAGGACAAGAAGGACAGTTACCTTAAGCAGATTACGCAATAAGCGCGTCGGCGCCTCTCGTCATGAACGCGTTGACCCAGGAAGCCCTGCCCGCCGCGCTGGCGGAGCGACTGACCGACGAGCAGCGGCAAGCCGTGCTGGAGGCGCCCCGCGCCCAGCGGGTGGCCGCGGTCGCGGCGGCGCTTGGCCTCGCCGAGGCCGACGCCCTCGCCCTCGTCGCCGCGTCGACCGGGCTCGATATCGCTCGCGACATCCAGCCCGACCGTGCTTCGCTGAGCGTCCTGCCCGCCCGGCTCGTGCATGACTACCAAGTCGTGCCCATCGCCGGTCCGGGCGAACCCGCGGGGGAGGACTCGGCGGGGCAGCCGGTCGCGCCCGGTCCCAAGGAGGTTTTGCACCTGGCCTCAGCCTGGCCGCCCAACCAGGGAATCCTCGACTGGGTTCGCACGTTCACCCCGCGGCCGCTCCACTGGCACCTGGCCCTGCCCGATCGCATCCACCAGCTCATCCTCGAACATTTCGGCGTCGGCTCCGGCAGCCTCGAGGATTCCGGCGCGGATTTTGCCCCGGTCCAGAATCCGCAGGGCACCGACGAGATCGTCGACGAGGACGCCGCCGTCGTGCGCTTTGTCAGCGATGTCATCAGCCAGGCGATCGCCGAGGCCGCGACGGACATTCACTTCGAGCCGCAGGAGGGCCAGCTGCGCATCCGTTACCGCGTCGACGGCCTGCTCGTGCCCGTGCCCCTGCCGGAAAACCTGTTGCGATTCCAGGACGCGATCATCTCGCGCCTCAAGATCATGGCGCGGCTGAACATCTCCGAGCGGCGCCTGCCGCAGGATGGCCGAATCACGTTCAAGACCCCCAACACCACCCTCGACATCCGCGTTTCCACGATCCCCACGATCTACGCCGAGAGCATGAGCCTGCGCCTGCTCAACCAGAAGAAAGAGGCGTTCACCATGGACCGGCTGGGCATGAACGCCGAGGAGCAGGCCCTGATCACCCACGTCCTGGACTACCCGCATGGCATCATCCTGGTCACCGGCCCCACGGGTTCGGGAAAATCGACCTCGCTCAACGCGTTTCTCCGCAAGATCAACTCGCCCGATCTGCGGATCGTCACGATCGAAGATCCGATCGAGTACGAGGTGCCCGGCGTCAACCAGATGCAGGTGCGGCCCGAAATCGGCCTGACCTTCGCCAGCGCGTTGCGCCACGTGCTCCGCCAGGATCCCGATGTCATCATGGTCGGCGAAATCCGCGACCTGGACACCGCCGAGATCGCCATCCGCGCGTCGCTGACCGGCCACCTTGTCTTCAGCACGATCCACACCAACGACGCCGCCGGCGCCTACACCCGCCTCGTCGACATGGGCGTGGAGCCCTTCCTGGTGGCCTCGGCGATCGAGCTGGTCATCGCCCAGCGCCTCGTCCGGCGCCTCTGCCCGGCGTGCGCCCGGCCCCAGCCCGTGAACCGGAAGAAACTGCGGGACACGCTCTCCATCCTTGGCCTGGATCCCGCCGAGTCCGATCCGGTCTCCGAACTGATGGCGCCGGTCGGCTGCGACCGTTGCCGCAGCAGCGGTTATCGCGGTCGGATCGGCATCTTCGAAATCCTCCGGCCCAACGACGAACTGCATGATCTGATTCTCAAGCGTGAGTCGGCGCGCGTGCTCACCAAGAGCGCCCGCGACCACGGCATGCTCACCCTCCAGCATTCCGGCTGGGAGAAAGTCAAGGCCGGCTATACGACGATGGAAGAACTGCTCCGTGTCATAACCGTCACGGAAAAATGAATGGGGAAGGAGCGAGAATCCCGTAGGCAGAGCAGCGCACCGTCTGATCTCTTTCGTTCTGGCGTCAAGCCTTTCGCTCCTGGCCCTCGCTCCTCACTCCTCGCTTCTCGCTCCTGACTTCTGACTCCTGACTTAAGAATGCCCCACTTCAACTACACCGCCCGGGACCGCTCCGGCCAGTCTGTCTCGGCCGGACTGGAGGCGTCCTCGCGCAAAGACGCGCTGCGGCTGCTGGCCGCGCGCGGGCTGACGCCGGTGGGGGTCACCGAAGCCGGGGCGGCTGGAAGCGGCGCGACCGTGGACTCCACGCGGAAGCCCGCAGCGGCCGGTACTTCTTCGAAAACTCGTTTCCGCCTGGGGAAATCGGCCGCGGTCACTCGCAAACAGCGGTTGCCTTTCCTCCAGGCGCTTTCCGATCTCACCGGCAGCGGGCTGTCGGCCGGCGAGGCCGTGCGTTTGCTCAGCCAGCGCATCCAGGAACCTGCGCTCCGCGCGCTTTGCCAGGGCCTGTGGGAGCGTCTCAGCGAGGGCCAGCCGCTGTCGCGCGCGATGGAGGGGTTCTCCGCGGTCTTTGACGATTCCACCGTCAACCTCATTCAGGCGGGCGAGGCCACGGGCAGCCTCAACGACGTGCTCGCGCGCCTGATTCAGCACTTCACCGAGCAACGGGAGCTGCGCCAGAAGCTCGTGCTGGCCATGGCCTATCCGGTGTTCATCTGCTGCGTGGCGGTCGGGGTGATCATCTTCTTCATTTTCGGGTTGCTGCCGAACATCGAGCCGTTGCTCAAGGCCACCGGGGGCAAGCTGCCGCTGGCCACGCATCTACTCATCGGCATCTCCCATTTTTTCATCAGCTACGGTTTGTTTGTGGCGGTGCCCCTGGCCTTGGCTGCAGTGTCCTTCTGGCGCTGGCGGCAGACGGATGCCGGCCGCACGCTCACCGACGAATGGGTGCTGCGCCTGCCCTTCGCCGGGCCCTTTGTCACGACGACGACCGTGATGAACTTCAGCCAGACCCTCGCCGTGCTCATCGAGAACGGCATCACCACGGCCGAGGCCCTGCGCATGACCGAGCGGGTCATTTCGAACCGCACGCACCGCCGCGCGTTCGCCGAAGCCACCGGCCGGGTGCTCGAGGGCGAGAGCCTTTCCGTCGCGCTCGCCCGCACCAATTGCTTTCCCAGCCTGGTGCTCGACCGCCTGACGATTGGCGAGAACACCGGCAACGTCGTGCCCAGCCTCAAGGAGATCGCCCGCACGCACCAGAAGGACCTGAGCCACCGCCTGCAGGTCTTCACCGGGGTCGTCTCGACCGGTGTGCTGCTGTTCGCCTTCGGCTTTGTCGGCTTCCTCGGCTATGCGATCTTTTCCGCCGTGTTCTCGGTCAGCGCGAGCTTCAAGTTCTAAGGAACCTGGCGGACGAAGTCAGTCAGGTTCCTACCGCCCGATCTCGACCGAAGAGACCCGCAGCGCGGCGTTGAGCAGCGTCGGATTGGCCGGATTGACCGAGAGCGAGAACTGCTCGATGCCGATGTAGGGCGACCGCTGCGAAAGCTCGAGGTAGAATCGTTTGAGCGAGTCCCAGTCGGTGTTGCGCAACGAGAATTGCACCGAGTTGATTGCGAACAGGCTGGTGCGATCGGTGCCGATGATCTCGCTCGAGGTGTTCGTGCGGACGCCGACTTTGTCGGCGATCGTGCTCAGCTCGCCGAGCAGCCGCGGACTGCTGAAGGTGCGCGCCGGATCGAGATGCTCGATGGCCTTGGCCGCGGCGACCTCGATGTTCGCCCGGTTGTCGAGCCATTGCTGTTGCGTTGCCAGCGTGGTGGCAGCCGTCCGCCACTCCAGCCAGAGCGCCCGGCTGTTCCGCCCAACCCGCAGCAGCCAGACCACGGCAACCAGCGCGACCAGTGCGGTGAGCAGCACCTTCTCCCGGGGATGGCGACCGTAGAAGAAGGCTCTCATGACGGGGGACCCGCCGGCCGGAGCGCCGCGGGTTTGAAGGTGACGGTCAAGGTGAACCGGGTGACGCCTCCCCGGTCAGTGGTCTGCCCAAGCTCCACCTGGTCGCAGGCGGGCAGTTCCTTGAGGGCGCTCTGATATTTGAAGACGTCGGATGTGGCGTTGGTCTGGCCTTCGATCTCGAGGGCGTAAAGTCCCTTCGTCGCGGTCCGCAGGAATTGAATGTTGCTGCCCGGCAGCTTCTCGCCAATGAGCGTGATCATCTCGAGCGGAAGGAGCCGGCGGGTGGAAAGCTCCTCGATGCGATTCGCGAGGCTGTGTTTGGTTTCGATCTCCTGCACCGCCGGCGCCTGCCCCGCGGTTTGCAGCGCCCGACTCTTCAGCCAGAGCTGGCCGCCGGCGAGGCCGAGCTGGAGCACCGCGGCCAGCGCAATCGCCGCGGAGCAACCCAGAAAGGCCCGCCAAAGCAGGTCGCTGCGCGCCCGGTCGCGCCGGCGGCCGACCAGCTCGTCCTTGTCGCGCACGTCGAGGGTGTCGAGCTGGACGCTATCGAAGCGCGACGTGAGCTTGCCGATGGCAAACCGCAGGTCGCCGTCGCCGATCCGCGAGGTCGGCGACGTCGGCGCCGCGACCTCCACCGGCAGGGAGAAATCCTTCAGTTGCGCCGCGAGCTCCGCCTGCACCTCCGCCCGCTCCTCGGGCGGCGCGTCGACTGGCACCGCCCGTGTCTGCACCACCGCCGGCACCGCATCATGTCCGTCCCAGCCAAGGGCCGTCTCAAAATCAGCCCCGCTCACGAGCAGGGCCAACGGTTTGGCTGGCGACAGGCCAAGGCAGGCGGCAAAAGCCGGCATCACCGCGTCGGCGTCCTTCCACTGCTCCGCGTCGGCCACGGTGAACCGCCGCCGGTAGGCTGCGTAAACTAGCACGCGGCCGGCCCCGGGCGGACAGAAATACCCGTAGCACAGCTGCGGAATGGCAAACGGCGAAAGCCCTTCCAGCGCCATTTCCACCTGGGCCGGAATCTCGGCCGCCGGGGTCCCCGGCGCCACCGGCACGACGCGGATGAAGAAGGCGTGATCCGGCAGGAGCACGGCTTTCTTCACCGCGGACGCAGGCAGTGCTAAACTAGGCAGAGTGCTCATTGAGCCGCAGGCTGGGAGGGAGGAGAAGTATCGACGATCTCATCATTCTCCTGAATTTCGAGCAGGGTAAAGGGATAATTCAATGTCGGCTGGGTCTGGCTGCCGCTGGCAGCGGGCTGAGTCGTGGCGGCCGGGGCCGCAGCCGACCCCGCCGTGGCGGCAGCGTTGTCCTGCGTGGAGGAGGAATCGGCGGCGGAGGTGGAATTGGCGGCAGGCGGGTTGGCTGGCGGCAACGCCGCGCCGCCAGGCGGCGCAATCACGGCACTCAGTCGATACGACGCCTGGCCCTCGCGCACCGTGATGGTGACCCGCAGGCAGCGCACCTCCGTGCCGAGCTTCGACCCCGCGGTCCCCTGGCCCACCAGCCCCGCCACCTCCTGGGCGTTGTGGAAAAAGCCGGGACCCTGCCGGGAATAGGAGCCGAGGCCTCCGAGAAAATCGCCAACCATCTTGACGCTCGCCGCGTCGTAACTGCCCACCGCCGCCAGCGTGGTCTCTCGTCCGTTGTTGACGTTGGGCTGGCTGAAATCGAACAGCGACACGCTGTCGACGAAACTCCGCCAGAGGCCATTGGGCTGGCCATTCGCATCAAAGAGCACGTCTCGCACGTATTGGATGGAGGCGAGTTCGGAAAACGAGTGCAAGGAACGGCCGGGGGGATCATGCGCCACCGCCGCGCGTTCATAGTCGGCCGCCCGCGCGTTGAAGGAGTTCACCGGCTCGTAGCCTTGCTGCATCCATACGAGCAGCGCGTCGGCCAGTCTCTCCGCATCGGATTGCTTCTGGCCCAAGAGGATGAAGAGATCCCGCAGCGTCTGGTAATCGGCATGGCGCAGCGAGATCTTGCCGCTTTCGTCCTCGAGTGTCGCCTCGACCTTCAGACCCTCGGGCGGCGCATAGCCGGCGAACTCCAGCGGCTGGCCCCAGCCTTCGGCCGAACTGTGCAACCCGCCGTCTACCGTCAGGAACTCCTGGAGCACGCCCAGCGTCGTTTCCAACGCCGAATAGGCCTGGACCCGCAACCGGCCGGCCCGGGCCTCGCGCGCATCGGCCAACAGGTCGACCGCTGTTTTTTCCAGGTATTTCGTCAGCGCAAACGCGGTGAGCAGGAGCGTCATCAGCACCAGGAGAATGACCGACCCATCTTCGCCAAGGCTCCACCGCGCCGGGCCGGACCTAGGACTGGAATTCCGGGGCTGCATGGTCAGAAGAGTGGCAGGGCCCGGCTGGCCGCCGGCAGTGGAACCACGGTTTCGCGGGTCAACTTTCCGTACGTGAAACGGAGCCGCAGGCGCGTCGGCATCTGCCACTGGCCATTGTTGTCGCGCTGCGGCGTCGCCGAACTCTGCCAACTGTTGAAGCTGGCATTGTAGTAGTCATAGCTCATCGCGGTGACGAGCGGTGACAGGGCGGTGGCCCGCGGCGGCTCGTCGGCGAAATGCATTTCCAGCCGCGAATGCCAGTAGAGCACAAGCCCCTGGTCCGGGCGCACGGCGAAGGCGCAGACCACGTCGGGCAGCGGCGCTTCCGGCCACGGCAGCACGTGGCTGCCCGCCGGCAGTTCAAAAGTGAGGACGGGCGCCGTCGGCCCGTCCGGCAGCCGGATTTCCTGGATGCCGAGCGCCTGCTCGCCCTTGGCCGCCGGGAGCACCGTCGAATGCAGCGATTGCTCCACGAAGCGCGTAACCGCCCGCACATGCCGGTCGAACAGGCGGACATCCGCACCGCGCCCCCATAGCTCGCCCATCGAGAAAATGAACTGGTTCATCGCGACCAGCAGCATGCCGACCAGCGCCAGCGAAAGCAGGAGTTCGAGCAGGGTGAACGCCGGGCTGCTTTTTGATTTTTGGCTTCTGATAGTCGACTGCTGGTCCCGAGCCGTCGAGGCACGAGGCTTCCGCTCCCCCTCCCGCCGCCAATCAGAAATCGGAAATCCAAATTCAAAAATCATGGTGCCGCCTTCTGCAGTTCGAGGATCCGCTGCTTCACCTGGTCGAGCAGCTTGGTGCGTTCCACGGGATCGGACCAGGTCGGCCGGAGCAGCAGGAAATTCTGGGTCACCCGGTAGGGTTCGCGGCGGGC
>Ga0182021_10012709_pt1 | contig 10003 bp, 8 predicted proteins | sample 612E3MmetaG_FD_120493 | JGI IMG/M metagenome (GOLD analysis project Ga0182021, IMG submission 120493) | Permafrost microbial communities from Stordalen Mire, Sweden - 612E3M metaG (Illumina Assembly) | ecosystem: Environmental > Terrestrial > Soil > Wetlands > Permafrost | place: Sweden... | reverse complement strand
CTCTGGGTCCTTCGGACAGACCTCGGGCTCACCGGAACGAAATATGGATGCGGGGAGGGGTACTGTGCCGCGTGCACCGTCCTTGTTGACGGCGAAGCCGTCCGGTCGTGCCAGTTCGCCGTGAAAGACGTCGCAGGGAAAAAGGTCACGACCATCGAAGGCCTCGACCCGAAGGGCGGGCACCCGCTGCAACAGGCCTGGATCGAGCTGGACGTCCCGCAGTGCGGCTATTGTCAAGCGGGGCAGCTGATGACGGCCGCCGCGCTGCTCAAGGACAACCCGCAGCCCAGTGACGCGCAGATTGACGCCGCGATGGCCGGCAATCTGTGCCGCTGCGCGACCTACCTGCGCATCCGTGCCGGCATCCACCGCGCGGCCGAATTGGCCCGCCTGGGCAGCGCGTAATGGGCACGACGCTCAGCCGCGGGGGTGCGGCGCACGATGCCGGTCGCCGGCGGTTTCTGCGCCGCACGGTGCAGGGCGGCTCGGGCCTGTGGCTGGGGATCCGGCTGAACCCGGTGCATGCCCTGGACATCGTGGGTCAGCCCCGAAGTACCAGCGATCCGCTATTCGCGCCCAGCGCCTTCGTGCGCATCGCGCCCAGCGGAATCGTCACCCTGGTGTCCAAGCAGCCCGAGATCGGCCAGGGCATCAAGACCGCGTTGCCGATGGTTATTGCCGAGGAACTGGAGGTGCCGTGGAAGGACGTCCGTGTGGTCCAGGGCGACCTCAATGCCGCGGCCTACGGCAGTCAGAGCGCGGGCGGCTCGCGGTCGACACCGACGAACTATGTCGAGTTTCACCGGCTGGGCGCGACGGCCCGCACATTGCTGGTCCAGGCGGCGGCCGCGACCTGGCGGGTGCCGCTGGGCGAGTGCGTGGCCCGCGCCGGGGCGGTGCACCACACCGCGACCCAGCGCCAGCTCGGTTACGGCGCGCTGGTCGCGCGTGCTGCGGCACTGCCGATGCCCGACCCGGCCAGCGTCGTGCTGAAGGATCCCAAGGACTACACGCTGCTGGGCACGCGCGTGAGCGGTGTGGACAACCCGGCCATCGTGACCGGCCAGCCACTGTTCGGCATCGACGTCAGCCTGCCGGGCATGCTCTACGCCGTGTTCGACAAATGCCCGGCGTTCGGTGGCAAGGTGGTCAGCGCCAACCTGGAGCTGATCAAGTCGCTGCCGGGCGTGCACGACGCCTTCGTGATCGAAGGCTCTGCCAATTTGCTCGGCCTGATGCCCGGAGTGGCCATCGTCGCGCAGTCCACCTGGGCGGCCTTCAGTGCGCGCAAGCAGCTCAAGATTGTCTGGGATGAGGGCGCGGCGGGGGCGCACAGCTGGGACGCGTTCGCCGCGCAGGCCGTGGCGCTGGCCAAGCGGCCCGGGGCTGCCGTGTTGCGCAACAACGGGGACCTCGGCACCGCGTTCGCCGGGGCGGCCAAGACGGTCGAGGCGGGCTACAGCTACCCGTTCATCTCGCACGCGAGCATCGAGCCTCAGAACTGCACGGCCTGGGTGCGCGACGGGGCGTACGAAATCTGGGCGCCCATTCAGAACCCGGCCGCCGGTCAGAACATGGTGGCCACCACGCTGGGCGTGCCCAAGGAGCGGATCACGCTGCACCTCACGCGCGCCGGCGGGGGGTTCGGACGGCGCCTGAGTTCGGACTATGTCGTGGAGGCCGCAGCCATCGCGGCGCGCGTGGGCGCGCCGGTGAAGCTGACGTGGACGCGCGAGGACGATCTGCGCCACGACCATTTCCGCGCGGGTGGCTTCCATTTCCTGCGCGGCGCCGTGGACACGCGCGGCCAGGTCGTGGGTTGGCACAACCACTTCGTGACCTTCGCCAACCGCGTTTCCCGCGACGGGCAATCGGTGCTGCAGCCTGGCGCCGGCGCCTCGCTCAGTGGCGACGAGTTCCCGGCGCGCTGGGTGCCGAACTGCCTGCTCGAGCAAACGCCGATGGAGTGCACGATCCCGATGGGTCCGTGGCGAGCCCCCGGCAGCAACGTGTTCGCTTGGGTCTTCCAGAGCTTCATCGACGAGCTCGCGCATGCCGCCGGGCGCGACCCGCTGGCGATGCGGCTGGACCTCCTGGGCGAGCGCGAGGTCGTGCCGGGCACCGACCCGGGCGGCCTGGCGTACAACGTCGCACGGATGAAGCATGTGCTGCGCGAAGTCGCGACGAAGTCTGGCTGGGGCCAGCGCACGTTCCCGCGCGGCCAGGGGCAGGGCATCGCCTGCCATTTCAGTCACCTGGGCTACATCGCCCAGGTCGCCGAGGTCAGCGTGTCCAAGGCCGGCGAGCTCAAGGTCGACCGGGTGGTCGTGGTGAGCGACATCGGCGCGCAGATCATCAATCCCAGCGGCGCGGAAAACCAGGTCCAGGGCTCGGTGATCGACGCGCTCGGCGCGCTGATGTACCAGGAACTCGACATCCAGCGCGGGCGCATCGTGCAGAGCAACTTCTCCGACTATCCGATGATCCGCATCACCGAGGCGCCACCGAAGATCGAGGTCCATTTCCTGAAGACCGAGTTCCCCGTGACGGGACTGGGCGAGCCCGCTTTCCCGCCGCTGGCTCCGGCCGTGTGCAACGCGATCTTCGCGGCCACCGGGCACCGCGTGCGCCAGTTGCCGCTGTCGCGCAGCGATCTGCGCTGGAGCTGAGCGCCGCGCAGCGGGCGTGGCCACCGTGCGTCGCGAACCGCGCTGGCAGGCCGCGGCGCTTTGCGTCATCATCGTGGCCCGGCGGGCGACGACCCCGCGCTGACGGGCGCAGCACGCCCCGGTGAACCGATGAAGACGTTGCTTGCTTGTGTCGGCCTGAGCGGCGCATTGTGGGGTTGCGCGGCCGATCCGCCGCGCGAGGCCGACCGGCGCGACGCCGCCGTCCGGGCCATCGAGACCGTGGTCGTCATCTACGCCGAAAACCGCGCGTTCGACACCCTGTACGGGCTGTATCCCGGGGCCGACGGGGTGCCTGGGGTGAACCCGAGCGGGCCGGCCCACGCCGCGCCGCAGCGCGACCGCGACGGTTCGGTGATGGCCGCGCTGCCGCCGGTCTGGGGCGGCCTGAGCGGGCCGGACCAGCCGGTCTCGCTCAGCCCGGCGCAGACGGCGGGTTTGCCCAACCGGGCGTTCCGGATCGACGACCCGCAGGGACTGAACGGCTCCGGGCAGGTGGTACCCGCATCGGTCGTGACGCGTGACCTGGTGCACCGCTTCTACAACAACCAGATGCAGATCGGGGAGGGCGCCAACGACCACTTCGCCGCCTATTCGGACGCCGGGGCGCTGACCATGGGTTACTACGACGGCAGCACGATGCGGCTGTGGTCGCTGGCCCGGCAGTACACGCTGGCGGACCATTTCTTCATGGGGGCCTTCGGCGGTTCGTTCCTGAACCATCAGTACCTGATCTGCGCCTGCGCGCCCGTCGTGGAGGATGTTGCGCACTCGCCGGCCCGGGGCGAGGTCTCCGCCATCGACGTCGATACGCAGGGGCGGTTCGTCCGCCTGACGCCGGCCGCGGACATGCCTCGCTCGGCGCTGGGCGGCCCGCCACGCTATCTGCGTGACGCGGCGCTGACGCCGCCGGACGAGCAAGGCCGGGCGTACGCGGTCAACACCATGCAGCCCGCCTACCAGCCCAGCGGCCGTGCGCCACTCCCCGGCGGCGACCCTCGCTGGGCAGACCCCGCGCAGCCGACGACGTTGCCGCCGCAGACGGCGCGGACCATCGCCGAACGGCTCGACGCACGTGGCGTGACCTGGGCCTGGTACGCGGGCGGATGGGACGCCGTGAGCGCCGGCACGGCGCTGTCGCGGCGCAACATCTATGGCGGCGAACGGCAGTTCCAGCCGCACCACCAGCCGTTCAACTACTATGCGCGATTCGACCCGCGTACCCATGCCGGCGATCGCGCGCAGCATCTGCTGGACTTCGACGCGCGGTTCCTCGCCGATGCGGCGGCCGGACGACTGCCGCAGGTGGCGTTCTACAAGCCGCAAGGCGTGTTGAACCAGCACCCTGGCTACGCCAGCGTCGCGTCGGGCGACGATCACATTGCCGACGTCGTCGAGCAGCTGCAGCGCAGCCCGCAGTGGCCACACATGCTGATCCTCATCACCTACGACGAGAACGGTGGCTTCTACGACCATGCGCGCGTGCCGCGTGGCGATCGATGGGGGCCGGGGTCCCGGATCCCCGCGTTGATCGTGTCGCCCTACGCGCGTCGCGGTTACGTCGACAAGACGCCGTACGACACCGGGTCGATCTTGCGGTTCCTGACCCGACGCTGGGACCTGGACCCGCTGCCCGGTGTGCGAGAGCGCGACCAGGCGCTGCAGGCCCACGGCGAGGTGCCGATGGGCGACTTCAGCGCGGCGCTGCGTGCGCCGTGACGATGGCGTGCGCAGTCCGGGCGCTCGCATCGTCTCGCACGTCCGGCCCGATCGCGCGGAGCCCATGCACTCGACGCGGCTCGCCGGCCGCGGCCATCACGGCCTGCGCGATGCCAGCGGGAACCTGCCGGTCCCGCAGCCACAGGCTCAGCTCCAGCTGCCAGGCACACGCGGACGCGGCCGCTGGCGCTCCGTTCGGACCGCCGTCGCCATCGTCGTCGCGCCAGGGTCCGACGTCGTTGTGCTGGCGCGCCAGGCGCAACCGGCGCACCCGGTGCAGGTCGTCGCGCGTGGGCACGTAGCCGTGGGCGGGCAGGCCGCGAGCGGCCGCCTCGATCCAGACCATGCGCCGGAACGCCGCTTGACCGCCCAGCCGCAGCGCCGACCAGCGGCGAATTTGTGCCAGATCGACCATCGCGCGAACGATCGTTGGATCGACGGCGTCGGTCGAAATCTTCCACAGCGTGGCGGTGAAGGCCACGCGCGGCCCCGCGCCGCGCAGTCGATATTCGGTGCGGTGGCGGCGCAGGTCCTCGAGCGTGGACGGCACGCGCGTGACGTCGAACTGCGCGCGAAGCCGCGCATCCAGCTGGTCGCACGCGGCCGCGTGGCCGGCGCGGCGCGCGAGCACGTCCGCGTCGAGCGCGCGCGTCGGCGAGCGGTTCATGCCGGCCCACGGCTGGGCGCCGGCGGCGGTCGCAGGTGTGCGTGCCGGGCCCGGGCAGGCCGGGTCCAGCGGAGCCCGCCGCGGGCCGAACGGACAGTTCCACGGGATACGCCGCCCGAGGGCATCCACCTGCGCCACGTACGTGCTGCCCACGCGCGTGGCGAGCGCGATGACGGTGTCGGGCTCTTCGCTGCGGTACGTCACCGGTGCGTCGAGGGGAGCCAGCGGATCGTCGCACTCGAAACACCGCTCGGGCGGGTCGTCCGGCGTTTGAAAAAGCTGCTTGGCGATGGCCGCGCGGTGCGCGGGCTCCAGCGTTCCCGTATCGGGGCGAGGGGTCGGGTCCATGGGGTCCTTTCGATGTCGGGGTCTTGCGTGACGGCACAGCGCGCGGTTGCCGGGCTGCGCCGTCACGGCCGGTACGAGCACGGGGCCGGGGCGTGCGCCACGGAGGGCTGCGGCAGCGCCGATGGACACGCTGGCGCACTCGGGGTCGACCCGGACGGGTCACTGCGCGGGCAAAGCGGCCGAAGGTCGGCCCACGTGCCCATGCCTTGCGCGGCGGCAGCGGCGCGCACGACACGCTGCACGTACCCGTTGCGCCAGCCCTGCACAAAGCTGCCGCTTTCGTAGCACGACAGCGCGTCGCGTGCGCCGCGCTGCGCGCCGCGCGCGGTGTCGATCCGTCGGCCCAGTGGCAGCCAGCGGGCCGCGGCGCGATCCGCGCATTCGAGCAGGACGGTCCGCATGATCTGCAGGTTGCTACAGGGTCCAGCGCCTGCTGCCCCGACAGGTGCAGGCGGCGCCACTGCGTGCGATGGATCTGGGCCAGTCCGGCGCTGAAGTCACAGCCGTCGGCCGGGAGTCGCACGAGCGTGGCCCGTGCCTCGGACTCGTCGCGCGGTTGTCGACGCGGTGCGCCGCCGACCACGCCAATCGCGTAGGGATGGGCCGCGCTCTCCACGGACACGAGTGCCTGCACCGTCGAAGGGTGTATCAGCGGCGCGCAGACCACACTCAAGGCGTACAGCGTGGCAGCGTCCATAGAGAAATCTCCGAATCCGGCCGTGAAGTCCATGGGTCCACTCTAGGGACGCGGCGCACGTCACAGTACGCTGAGTTCGGGCGCGGATTCATCCGCGGACACCCGGTGTCGGGCGTGCGGGTCGGGTCGGCCGGTGGCTGGCGCAGGCGAGCCGGAACGCACCGGGCGGCCTGGCGGTGCAGGCAGGATCTGGCCGGACTCGATCGGCAGAATGGGACGTTCATCGGTACGCACTCGCAGTCCAGTGCCCCGGCGCAGTCGCACGCTGCCCTGGCGCCGGATCGCACCCCTTTCACGCTTCGCGCCGGCATCAGCAGAGGCGACGCTATGACAGCCGCATCGCGCCGACCGCTCCGATCGGCACGTCGACGCACGAGGCCCAACGTCGAGCGTCCATCCGCGCGCTGAGCCGCGTCGTCGTCGATGCGTCGCACCGCAAGGCCGGCGCGCCGACTCTCGCAGGTGTCGCGCCGGGTCGACTCACCGGACGTGAGCTTGTCGAGCGCGGCGCCGCAGGAAAGCCGTAAAGTACAGGCACCAACCCATCGCGGGCTGGCAGGAGGCACGATGAGCCATACATTCGTCTGGGTCGATATCCCAGTCATCGACCTCGATCGCGCGATCGCGTTCTACACTGCCGTCACTGGACGGACGGTCGAGAAGATGAGCGGTCAGGGGTTGACGTTCGGGCTGTTCAAGCACGAGGACGACGAGGTCGGCGGTTGCCTGTTTCTGCCCGAGGGTGACGTCAAGCCGTCGATGCACGGCCCGCTCGTCTACCTTGACGCCACCGGCCGGCTCGACGCCGCCGTCCACGCCGCGCAGTCGCTGGGCGCAAAGGTGCTGCAGGCCAAGCATTCGATCGGCCCTCACGGTTGGCGTGCGGTCGTTGCAGACTCCGAGGGCAACCGCGTCGCGCTGCACTCGCCGTCCGAGTAGCGTCAGCACGCTGACGCGTGCGCTCGGTACGGTACCTTGCCTGCACTCGCAAGTCCGTGGAGCCGCGGCAAGTGCCGGGGGCAAGATTCCTGCGTTCCCGGAAACGCAGGCCTGTGTCAGAAGGGTCCTGGCCCAGCTCGGCCGTGCCGGCCTGGGCGCGAGTTGACGACGAGCGCGCGCGGCGGCGTTCGCCAAGGGGCTGGCCGGGGCGGGCGGGACCTGCCAGATCCGCCGACGCGCCGCGGTCAGCGACGACGACAGCGCCGTCGTGGCGCGTCCTCAATGGTCCTGGATGAGCCCGCATTCGCAGGCCAGACTCGCCGCCAGTTTGCGGTTGGCCACGCCGAGCTTGACGTTCAGGCGTTGGAAGCGCGAGTTGATCGACGGCAGGCTGATGCGCAGCTCGGCTGCAATGCGCTTGCTGCTGTGGCCGAGCTGCTGTTGATGCAGCAGCACCAGATCGGTGGGCGTCAGGCGCGCCCGCTCGACGAGATCGCGACGGATGCGGGCCAGCCACCAGTCGTGAAGTTCCCAAGCCAGCAGCCGGGCACCCAGACGGGCACGGCGGTAGCCACTGCCCTCGAAGTGGCCGGCGTCGCCCGAGCCCAGGCACAGCAGGCTGACCCGCGTATGCCCGGCGCTGGAGTGCGCGGGCACCAGCAGCGCGGAGGCGAAGCCGCTGCGGGCGGCCAGTTCGACCAGGCGCCGCTGTTCCGGGCTGCGCGGGGTGAGGGCACTGGCCACGATGGGATGACTTTGCCGGGTCGCGTACGCCAGCCACGGATCGTGGGCGAGTCCGGCGCCTGACAGGTAGTGGCGGCACCAGGTGGGGTCGCAAGCCAGCAGATGCCGGCTCTCGCGCAGCGTCGCGCCGTCGCGCACGACGCTGACGAAGTACGCGCTTTGGGCACCGAGCGAACGAGCGGCCCGGCGCAGCAGATGCAGTACGTCGGCGTGCTCGCTGGCGTCGGCGACCAGCGCGGCGATCTCGCTCCAGTGGGCCGGTGACGCGTCACCGGCCGCGCCGCCCGGTGGCGTAGCGCCCTCAGGCGGGCCGGCCGGTGCCATCGAGCTGCCACAGACGTTCGCCTTCGCGTTTGAGCGTGACGTACAGCTGGGGATGATCGAATCGCACCGTGTCCGCGTCGCACCACCGCTCAAAGTCCGTCGTGCCACTGAAATGCAGCGCCTGGATCGTGCGGGGCCCGCGCTTGGGCAAGTCGAGCCGCTCGACGTACAGGCCGACAGCTTCGCGCGCCAGGAAGAATTGCAGCTCGCCAAGCCGGTGGCGCACGTTCAGGCGACGCGATCGCATGAAGGTCGCCGGGCTGGCGATGGTCGTCGGCCGCCAGGGCGGCACGCAGGCGATCCCCGGCTCGGTCGTCAACGAGGCTGTCGCCACCTGAAAGTCGTCCATCGTGTCCTCCGCCGGACGTTCGGTCCGTGCCAAGGAACATACCGCAGGACACGCGCTCGACGCTCCCTAAGCCTAGGGTGTCGGCGCGGTGGGCCGCACCCCCAGATTGCACGCCGCTGGCGTGTGGGTGTCGGCAAAGGCCCTCGATCGGCGGACGCGCACTGCGCATCCGCCGGGGCAGTCGCTTATTGCAAGCTGACTTCGACGCGCCGGGCTTCGGCGTTGTTGCCGCTGCCGGTCAGGGCCTCGGGCTTCTTCAGCTCGATGTGGTCCTCGGTCACACCGGCGGTCTTCAACGCGTCGCTCACGGCACCGGCGCGCTGCTTGGCCAGCGCCTCGTTCTGGGCGGCATCGCCGGTGGCGTCGGTATAGCCGCTGACCACGGCGTGCTTGCCCGCGGCCACACCCTTCGCGACCTCAGCCAGCGCATCCTGCGCACCGGTGGCCAAGTCGGCCTTGCCGGACGCGAAGTAGAACTTCACCACACCGGCTTCGACCTTGAACGACGCACCGTCCGTGGCCACAGGCGCCACAGACGCCGGCACCGCCGCGGCGGCTGCATGGGCCGCGGTCGGGGCCGCGCCGGTGGGCAGCAGCGGCACGATCAGCAGCGCCACGATGTTGATGATCTTGATCAGCGGGTTGACCGCCGGACCGGCCGTGTCCTTGTACGGGTCGCCCACCGTGTCACCGGTCACGGCCGCCTTGTGCGCTTCGCTGCCCTTGCCGCCGTGGTGGCCGTCCTCGATGTACTTCTTGGCGTTGTCCCAGGCCCCGCCGCCCGTGCACATGGAAATCGCGACGAACAGACCGGTGACGATCGTGCCCATCAGCAGACCACCCAGCGCGGCCGCGCCGAGCACCAGGCCCACGACGATCGGCACGACCACCGGCAGCAAGCTGGGGACGATCATTTCCTTGATCGCCGCGGTGGTCAGCATGTCCACCGCGCGGCCGTATTCCGGCTTGCCGGACCCGTCCATGATGCCCTTGATGTCGCGGAATTGACGACGCACCTCCACCACGACCGCACCGGCCGCACGGCCCACCGCTTCCATCGCCATCGCGCCGAACAGGTAGGGGATCAGGCCGCCGATGAACAGGCCCACGATCACCTTCGGGTCGCTCAGGTCGAAGGCCACGCTGATGCCTCGGCCCTCCAGGGAGTGGGTGTAGTCGGCGAACAGGACGAGCGCGGCCAGGCCGGCGGAGCCGATCGCGTAGCCCTTGGTCACGGCCTTGGTGGTGTTGCCCACCGCGTCCAGCGGGTCGGTGACGTCGCGAACGCTCTTTGGCAGTTCGGCCATTTCGGCGATGCCCCCGGCGTTGTCGGTGATCGGACCGTAGGCATCCAGTGCGACGACGATGCCGGCCATGCTCAGCATGGACGTGGCGGCGATCGCGATGCCGTACAGGCCGGCGAGCTGGTAGGCGGTCAGAATGGCCAGGCAGACGAACAGCACCGGCCAGGCGGTGGAGCGCATCGACACGCCCAGGCCGGCGATGATGTTGGTGCCGTGACCGGTGGT
>Ga0182021_10012708_pt1 | contig 10003 bp, 7 predicted proteins | sample 612E3MmetaG_FD_120493 | JGI IMG/M metagenome (GOLD analysis project Ga0182021, IMG submission 120493) | Permafrost microbial communities from Stordalen Mire, Sweden - 612E3M metaG (Illumina Assembly) | ecosystem: Environmental > Terrestrial > Soil > Wetlands > Permafrost | place: Sweden... | reverse complement strand
TGCCTGGGCCCGGGCCAGAAGCAGACTCGCCTTGACATTGGTGTCGTCGAGCCGGGCGAGAACCTGTCCTTCCTTCACGCTCATGCCCTCCTCGATGAGAATCTCGGTGACCTTGCCGGTGATCTTGGAGGAGACGGTGGCGTCGCGCCGGGCCGTGACGTAGCCGGAGGCGTTCAACACGGTGCGGTCACCGCTCGCGGCGATGACCTCGCGCGCCATTGACGAACGCACTTCGATGGCCGCGGGCCGCGTCAGCCACCAGGTGGCCCCTGCCGCCAAAGCCAGCACGACAATGACGATGGTCACCGGCAGGACCCGCCAAGGCGAATCCGGTTTCCGGCTGCGCTCGATGCGCAAGTCATCCAGCTTCGGGGTCGGCGAGGTCATGGGTCGGCTCCACACAAGAAAACGTCTCTGCCCGGGTCAATGGCGTTATCGTTGGCCGGTTTGACGCTGGGTCTCGTCAAACTCGCCGCCTCGAGGCAGTCGAACGACGAAAGTCGAGGCCGAGTGGTTTCGGGCCCAAAGACTGTCCATGCAATTCAGCTGAGGCCGCGCGACTCGCCTCGGGTCGGACTCCCGTCGCTCGCCGCTGGACGCTCGACCCCCAGGAAACAGCGCTTGCGTTGTAGCCGGCCTCGCTGAGGCCGGTCCGGGGTCCGCCGTCGAGGCTGGCGCGCTCCGGCGCCAACATGCGAAAGTCTCTTCCCGTCCGCTGCGAAACGCGGTTGGCGAGCGGGGCTGCGTGCTTCCAATTCAGACCAGCGCAAGCACCGCGCTGATTGAAAGGACCGACAATGCGGTGCTGACCACGACGCAGCTCGCCGCGAGCGCCTCATCGCCTCCCAGCTTTCCGGCGAGCGTGAACGAGGCCGCCGCCGTGGGACAGGCAAGGAAGAGCAGCGTGATCCTCAGTTCATCCAGCGAAAGCCCGGCCCAGCGTCCGAGCGGCCAACCCAGCAGAGGCAGGACTGCGACTTTCAACGCCGAGGCGATAAAGGCCGAGGTTCGTTTGCCCCGCAGCGGCATGACCATCAGGGTGCCGCCGATACAGAGCAGCGCCAATGGCAGGGCCATCGCGCCGAGAATCGCCACCGATTGCAGCAGCCACCCCGGGAGGCGCAGACCCAATCCGGCGCACGCCACGCCGGCACCGACGGCGAGCAGCAACGGGTTGGTCGCCAGCTGCCAGCCAATCTCGCGCCACATTGCACCACCCGCCCGCTGGTGGCCGACAAGCAGCAACAGCACACCGAGGGTGTTGGTGATCACGACGAGCGGCGCCATCGCGATGAGCGCGACCTTGCCCAGCTCTTCCGCCGCGGGCCCCGCATGCGCCGCCAGGGCAAGCGCGACCACCGGCAGACCGATGTAGGCGAGATTGCCGCGGATGGCGGCATGCAGAAACGAACCAATGGACTCGGCCGGCACCCGCCGAAGTTTCGCCACCAGGTAGCCAATTCCCAGCGCCAACAGCGTCGCTCCAGCCATCACGGCAAAGATCGTCGCCGCCCGGCCACGGCCAAAGGACACCTCGGCAATGCTGGTGAACAGATAGGCCGGGAGCCCCACAAAATAGGTGAGCCGGTTGAGCTCGGTGATCAGCGCCGCCGACAGGAACCGCGTCCGCGTGAGCAGGCTCCCGAATGCGATGACGAGAAAAACCGGCAGGACGATGGAAAGGACGATCATGGTTCAGAACCGCCAATGGCGGAACGACGAATGAGGCATCAAACCACCGGAGCCAATCGCCAAAAAAAGCCGACAGGAATCCTGGTGGCGCGGCAGGGCTGCGGCCAACGCAGCCAAGCAGAATCTAACCACCGGCACTTTGCGCGACAGAACCGCAACCAAAGGTGGAGGGCCCGGCGCCGTCCGGGCTAAACAACTCAACATCGGCGGTGACAGCGCACCGCCCTCCAGTAAAATCGTCGCAGCGCGCGACGATTCGGACGGACAGTAACGCAGAGCGCACCGAGCGGATCGGCCTGAGCGACGCGCGCGCCGCAGCCGATTCACGAGGAGGAAACCGGAGGGCCTTTCCCCCAATGTCTGGTCTCTTTGCGCGCCGTGCCTCAGTGGTTACCTAAGACAGACCCATGCAATTGCCGGCAATTCTCCTCGTGCTCTCGCGAACCGATCGGTGTGCCGGCGTAGGAAGCCCGCTTGCGGGCGATTTCTCCTCTGCCTTCGCGAGCAAGCTCGCTTCCTACAACTACATCGTTCTGGCTAAGGACACCGCACCGAAGTTGCCGGTCACGGACCCGGCCGGGATCCCGCCGGCAACGCCTGCAGCTGCAGCAGGTAATTGCGCGCCTCCGCATCGTCAGGTCGGAGCCGCAGGACCTCCTGAAAGCGGGCGATCGCGTCGGAAGTCCGCCCGATTTGCGCGAGCACCATCGCCAGGTTGAATTGGGCCATGGCGTCGTGCGGGTCCAGTCGGGCCGCCATCTCGTAACGCCGGATCGCCTCGGAAGTCCGACCGACCTGGACAAGTGCGTTGCCAGAGTTTGTGTAGGCGGCGGCGTCCCTTGGGTTGATCCGAATTGCCTGCTCGAAGCGAACGATTGCCTCCTCCATTCGCCCCATCCGCAGAAGGGCGTTTCCCAGGTTGAAGTGTACCGTGGCCAGACCCGGCTGCAGCCGCAATGCCGTCTCCAGGTGATTCAACGCCTCGACCGACCGGTTCATCTCGGTCAAAAGGAGCCCCAGGTTGTTATGGGCCTCGGCGAACGCCGGACGGATCCGGAGCGCGGCCTCGTATTGAGTCACCGCCTCCGGCAGCCGGCCCAACTTGGCCAGGGCGAGACCCAGGTCGTTGCGGGGCCCGGGATCGTCCGACCCGAGTTTCAGGGATCGCTCGAAGTACGGAATCGCCTCCGCCGCCCTGCCCTGGTCGTACAGGGCCATGCCGAGATTGCATTGGACCCAGCGATTGCGCGGGCGTTTCGCGACGGTGTCGCCCCAGATGGACAGCTCGGTCCGATAATCCTCGTTCCGTGCCACGGTCAGCCAACCGAGGCCCAGCGCCAACCCCAGCGATGCGAGCAGCGCGCGACGTCCGCCCCAGGCGTACGCCCCCCATACCAGGAGACTCATCACGGCGGCCAGGGCCAGATACATGCGGTGTTCGGCCATCGTCTGCCTGGCGCCGGGGACGAGCGAGGTCGGCGCCAGGATCGCGAAGAACCAGGCGCCAAGGAAGCCGACTACGGGCCGTCGCTTGAGCGCAAACAGCGTGCCCGCCACCAGCCCGATCAAGACCAGTGCGGCCGGAACGGCGTCGACGGCGTCCTTCACCCATTCCGCGCCATAATCGAACACGAGCGGATGCGGCCACACAGACAACCAGAGATAATCCACCACCGCTGGAAACTGGGTCAGCGCATACGCCCCGATCGTCACGCCGGAGGCGTTTCCCGTGGTTCCGCCCCGGTTTCCGCCAATACTGGCCACTAGGTACACCAGCGGAATCCAGGTGGCCGCCAGTCCCAGATACGGCCGCCAGCGTCGCCGCCACGCCTCCTGAAAGGTTCCCGCGAGAAACGTGCGATCATAGAGCAGCATGATCACCGGCGCCGAGACCATCACCTCCTTGGTGGTCATGCCGAGCAGACAGGCCGTGATCGATAGCGCGAACCATGCGACTCCGGCCCTTGGCCTCCGCTCATGGCAGGCCATCATCTCCGGAGGCAATTGCCCCGAGGCAGTCGAGGGGTCGCCAACTCCCTCCTGACATTCCGCGCCGCGGATGAAGCAATACAGCGTCAGAAGGTAGCAGAGCCCCATGAGCGACTCGGTCCGTTGCACGACGTAGGTCACCGCCTCGGTCTGCAGCGGATGCACGGTCCACAACAGCGCCACGGCAAAGGCAAGCAGGGTGGCATCTCCGTTTGCCGCCGCTCCGGTCGGCGGTGGAGTCCCGCGACCCCACCCTAACACTGCAATCGCGGGCGCCCCGCAGCGCCCCACCAGCGTTCGTCGGACCACGCCGAACAGCGCCAGGCCGGCGAGCATGTGGATGACCAGATTCACCGCGTGATAACCCCACACGTCGGTCCCGCCCATCGCATAGTTCAGGGCCAGGGAGAGATTCGTCAGCGGGCGCCCGCCAACCGTGGCGTCGGCCGGGGGCGACAACAGCGCCGACATCGACCACGGGGGCCGGATGGTCACGTTTTCAGTGATGGACTTGGGATCGTCGAAGACGAACGGACCCGAGAGACTGTTGTGATAGGCCGCCAGCGCCGCCAACACGATACCGGCGCCAGCCAGAACGATTCTCCAGCGGGATGCAGAGACGAACGGCTCTGGTTGATCGGTTGGTGAAATCACAGGCTTTTGCCCCCAATCCAGATTGATCCGGACTGGGCGGCTAAATCCAGTGCAAATCCAGTCCGAACGCATCCCGGCGCAGCAAAGCCGCAATCACTCCATTCCACGGAAGGCAGCGGAAGTCGCGGAGAGGACGTCCGGCCCGAGGCTCCGTGGGAACACGTCGAGTCCGCGCTGCCTTAGGCCAATCCGATCGATGAGATCGATGGTCCAATCTGCGAGGGAAGACTGCAGAGACTCGATCCGGCGGGCACCACGCCGGGAGGAACTCCTCCTTCTTGCCTGGCGAGACATTGTTCGTGCCAATCCAGAATCTGCAGGCGCTCGGCATCGGTGAGCTTTTTCACCCAAGCCACCCGCTCGGAGACCGGCCGGTGTCGGACATCGTGCAGCGGGCAGGCTGGCGGGTTCCCGCAGGTTGCCGGACATGCGAAGACCAGTCCGACCAGCATTACGGCGTCAGCGGCCTGAATTTCGCTCTTTGCAGGGGATCCTAGAGGTCTCATCGATGGGAACTGTGTGGCGGAAGTGACATGCCGCTCCTGTACAACGGGAGCGTGGCTGATCTTTCTAGCACCGTTGCCACCTCCTACGCACCCCTCCAGAACACTCAAATTTTGGTATGGGGATGAGCGGCCAACGGATCGCGCGCAGCGAGCGCCAAACCCAATCTAACCTCCTTTTCTTCAGGCGATTGAGTTCAACGCTTCTCTTGGAGCGATCGCCCGTCTCCCAAGTCGCCGGCGGACCGTATTCGGGACTCCGCGTGTTCTCCGGTAGGAAAAGTGGCCTGCACCATGGGTTGCTGCACAACCTCGCTGGGCAGGCGTGAATTATTGGTGGTACATGGGTCTTGAAGAGCACTGACCATGCCAAACATCGGGTAGTCGCCGCACCTTTCCGGCCAAACCGCACATCGGCGGGCCGGTGGTGGGCCACGAACCGCTGAGTGACTCCAATTCAGGGAGATCATGATGCCTGGAACTCGCGGGCATTTCGACAGCAGGGGTGAATTCCCTTGAGGCAGGTAGGGTGGCGAGCCTGCCGCCTGCGCGGGGAATTCACCAAATTGGCGACAAAGACTTGGGATCAGTGGCCGCGTGACGATGGGAAGGTGTGCAGAGCAATGATGCCGACTCCAGCCGCCGGGTCAGCTGCGCTCTTCAAGGAGCGCGGAAGGGTGCGGTTGGGCCGGAGAGCGGGTTCGCGGCCGCGGCGTTCGCTCTGATCGGAATGCTGGTGCTCGCCCCTGGGCCGTCGCCGACGCCTTCGTTGCCTCTCGGGAGCGATCTTGCCCTGCTTGACGAGATCGAGCAACGGGCGCTTCTGTTCTTCTGCGAGCAGACGCTTTCGGCCACCGGGTTGACGCGCGATCGGGCTCCGGCAGATGGCTCGCCGAGCCTCGCCCCTGCAAGCGTCGCCGCGTCGGGATTCGCGCTGACTGCTTGGTGCATCGGAGCCCAGCGCGGATGGTTGGATCTCGGCGCAACGAAGCAACGGGTGCTGACCTTGCTTCGGTTCGTCGACCGCTCGGTCGCCCAGGAGCACGGATGGCTGTATCATTTCGTGGACATCCGCACGGGGGCGCGCACCTGGCGGTGCGAGGCGTCGACGATCGACACGGCGCTGTTTCTGCAGGGCGCCATCCTTGCGAGGGAGTATTTGCGCGACCCTGAGGTGACCGCACTGGTCAACAGGATCTATGAGCGAGTGGACTGGGTATGGGCGCTGAACGGCGAACGTACGCTCACGCATGGCTGGCTGCCCGAGACCGGTTTCATCGATCACCGATGGGATCAATACAGCGAGTTGCTCAGTCTCTATCTGCTCGGGATCGCCGCACCCGCCAGGCCCCTGCCGGCGGACAGCTGGGGCGCATGGCGACGCGAGCCGGTAGCGGAGTATGGGGGACGCACGTTCGTGAGCTCGCCGTCGCTCTTCACGCATCAATACTCGCATGCCTGGTTCGACTTCCGCGGTCGCCACGACCGTTTTCTCGACTACTGGGAGAACTCGGTGGATGCGACGCTGGCGCAGCGCGCCTGGTGCGCGTCGCTGTCTGGTCGTTTCGACCGGTGGTCGCCCGATCTGTGGGGAGTGACCGCATCGGACAGTCCCCGGGGTTACATGGACTGGGGAGGGCCGGGCGGATCGGCTGACAAGCTCGACGGAACGGTGGTGCCATGTGCCCCGGGCGGGTCGCTGCCGTTTGCGCCGCAAGAATGCCTTCGGGCGTTGCGCAGGATGCTCGAGGTCGGGGGTCGTGCGGTGTGGGGCCGTTATGGTTTTGTGGATGCGTTCAACCCGCAGACCGGTTGGGTATCGCAAGATGTCATCGCGATCAACGTCGGGATCACCCTCACGATGGCCGAGAACCTTCGCAGTGGGTTCTGCTGGAACCAGTTTATGCGCGCGCCTGAGACGCGGCGAGCGTTGGAGCTGGCCGGCTTTGTGCGCGATTCTCCGACGCATCCGTTCAAAAGTCCGCTCCTGGCCGGTCGCGCCCAAGAGGTCCGCCGGTGGGAGGGTGTTCTTGCCGGTCTGAGCGCGGCTGGGCCCGCGGCGCTTCGGAACCCGGATCGTGGAGGCCAGCGCGGATCAGCCCGACGCGTTCCGGATAATGAGTCCAATCCGATGGTTCCGCTCCTGGCCGACGGCACGATCAGTCCCGGAATCTTGGGTGTGCGCGGCGGAGCGGCGCTAAGCCGCCGAAGCGTCGGGAGACTTCCGATCGGACTGCGCTCTTCAGGTGGTTGAAGGTAGCGTGCCATCCGCGGTTGATTTCGTCATTGGCCATCCGAGGGTTCCCTGAGCACACTCCCCCTCACCTCCATGGACGAACCAACTCTCACCGGCGGTCAAAGAGCGCACCTTCGCGGACTCGGACAGCATCTGGAAGCCTCGCTGAAACTCGGCAAGGCTGGTCTGACCCCCGCTTTTCTCGAAGAACTGCAGCGCCTGCTGCAAGCCCACGAGCTCGTGAAGCTGCGGTTTTTAGGAGTTGACCGCGATGAACGGGCCACCCTTTGCGTGCGGATCGCCAGCGATGGCCGGTGCGAGTGCGCGGGGGCCGTGGGACACACCGCGCTGTTTTATCGCACGAACCCGGACCCGGCGTTGCGCCGGATCACTGTGCCGGAATGAACCTGCCCGCCTGAGCTCCGCGGCCGCTGCTTGTGATCCATCGGGCCGCCGCCACTCCTGTTGGCAGATGACGGATCTGCCCAAATTGAAAAGCCCGCAAGTCATTTGATGGTAACCGACACATATCATCAAGACTCCTCAGCATTGTCTCAACCTGCACCGCCCCAGTAGTGAATGGCCTCTTCGCAGACTCTCGATATGCCGCAGCGGCCTCTTTCGGCATTACACTTATGGCGAGATTTGCTCGTGGCTCCGACTCATGGATTTGGTCCCGCGTTGAAACGGAGAGGTTTTTGCCGCTTCAGTTTTCGCATAGATCGATCCAAAGGCGGCGCGAGATGGCGGCTTGGTTTCTGAAGCAGCCGTCATTCTTTGAAGAGTCCGGCGTGTAAGTCGTGTCCGGTCGTGCCGGGTAGCGTGTGCAGGTAGTCGCGCGGCAGCGGCTGGTCCAGATCATCGACCAGACGCAACGTGATCTCGCCTGATTTGACGACGTTGCTCTCGCGGAGGGCGAATGACTCTGGCCGCACCCCATCGTTATGGGCCACCGCCATTGGGTGTTGGTTGCCAACGGAGATGCAGTTCTCCATCGCGTACTGGGACGGGTTATCGGCGTTTCTGATCCAGACGTGTTTGCACCCGGTCACGATGTTGTTTCTGAACAGGAAATCCTTGTCGGGCCACGCCGTCCAAACTGCGCTCTGTCCGGCACCGACGATGATGGAATGGGTGAGTTCGTTGCCACTCTTGATGCCATCGCCTGCATCCTCCCAGAACACCACCGCGTTGTTCGCGTAATAGAAGACGCAATGGTCGATCTTGACCCCGTTGCCATGCGCGATGACGCCCACCTGGAGGTGAGCCGCCTGCGCATCCCCGATAAACATGCATTGTTCGACGCGCAGATCCGTTTTGGCTTTATTGAAGCGGGCGATTGGGAAGTAGCGGGAATTGGGACGGGAATAGCCGTGAAACTTGATTCCCCGGACGGTGACGTGGCTCTCGTCGATCAGGAGACTGACGACAAAGCTGGAGGCATCGGCCGAGCTATCGCCGAGGTTGGAACTATTGATGACGATCGGCATCTTCTCTGGCGTCCATGCCGGGTCGTCGGGAAGGGTGGCGGCTTCGACGACGATCCGCTGGCCGGCCATGTCCTTTTCCGTCGCGAGCGCCACGGGTTTGTCCAAGTCGTAAATCCCTGCTTTGAGTCGCATCACGTAGATCGCGTTGTCCCTACTCCGGATAATCTGAGCGGCTTTGGCGATCGAGTGAACCGGCGATTCTTCCGTCCCGGGATTGGCGTCCCGACCTAGTACCGCGTATCACTCATAATTTCGGATATAGTCGGGCGAGTTTGATGCGGGCATCGTCGGTGGTGAAGCGCCAGTTGACGGGTGCGCCGCGGTTGTTGCGAGCGGCTTCCCAAGCGGTGACTTCGTGACGCATGGAATCGAGATCAGGGATTCGGCGGTCGAGGCACTGGCTGTTGAGGGCGCTCAATTCGATTTCGGCGATGTTGAGCCAGCTTCCATGTTTCGGGGTGTAGTGGATGTCCAATCGCTCGGCTAGGCGCCGGGCGTGCGCCGGCGGGAAGGTTTCATAGAGGGAGGCAATGGCGTGGGTATTGAGGTTGTCCATGACCAGGACGACCTGCTCGGCTTCCGGGTAGCGCTCCTCGAGCAGGCCTTTAATGAACCGTGCCCAGTCTTGCCGGGTGCGTCGCTCGGTCACCTCAACGTGCCGGCGGCCGGCCAGCGGCTCAACCTCCACGAAGATTTCGGCGACACCGTTGCGAACATATTCGTGGTCGACCAGGCGGGGGTGCCCGGGTGCCGCCGCAATCGGTGCCTGCACCTCGCCGACGAGCTGTTTATTGGACTCGTCCATGCAGACGACCGGCCGCCGCGCATCGAGAGGCAAGGCATAAACCGCGAGCACGTCCTCCATGTTCGCTACGAAGGCCGCGTTGCTGTCCGGAGGGATCTTCCAGTATTTGCTCCGATGAGGCTGTAATTCGTTTTTTTTAGTGACCGCTGCACGGTCATCGGGGAGACCGACGGAGCGATCTTCAGCTCTACAAGCTTCTCCGCCAGCAAGCGCACCGTCCAGCGCGCTCGCCCGTCGGGGGCCGGTGAACACGCCAGGGCCGTCAGCCGCGCGTCAAATTCACCGCCAAAAGTGACTTCGGGCTGTGTCGTTCGGGCCCGACGTTCCAAGGCGCTCTCGATGCCTTCCTCCACGAACCGCTGCTTTAGGTGCTCAACCGTCCGTGGAGTTATGCCCAAAGCCGCCGCCACGTCGGCGACTTTCCATGGATCGCCGTGCGGACCCGCGTCGCAAAGCAGCAGCGCACGCCCATGCACAAACTTCACTGCCGTCGTCTTTCGGTTGCGGGTCTGGTCCTCCAGATTCTCCCGCTCCTGCCGCGTGAGTGTAATCCTGTATCGTGGTGCCATGCCCAAGTGAATCCACTCGGGTAGTGAACTACAATACGAAACTAAGCATGGTACATGATACTAGC
>Ga0182021_10012707_pt1 | contig 10003 bp, 8 predicted proteins | sample 612E3MmetaG_FD_120493 | JGI IMG/M metagenome (GOLD analysis project Ga0182021, IMG submission 120493) | Permafrost microbial communities from Stordalen Mire, Sweden - 612E3M metaG (Illumina Assembly) | ecosystem: Environmental > Terrestrial > Soil > Wetlands > Permafrost | place: Sweden... | reverse complement strand
GCAGCACGGCCGACAGCCGGTCGCGGCATTCGGTCACCAGCTCGGTGAGCCACCGCTCGGTGGCGGCGCCAGACGCCGGCACCGTCACGGTGCGCAGCGTTGGCAGAAGCCGCTGCTGCAGTTCGCGCACATCGACCCCCACATCGTCGACCGAGACCGAGCGCCAGTCTTTGCGGCTCGCGGCGCCGTACACCACAAAGGCGAGACGCAGTCTGCCCCGTTCGAGGTCATCGCGCCGCAACAGGTGGCAAGCATCGAAGAGATCGCGGCTGGTCGACCGCGACAGCAGCGCGGCAAGCTTGCCGGCGGCAAGCTCGTGGATGTCCAGCACCGGCACCTGAAGGGCACGAAGCGAGCCCCCAGCCCGTGAATCGAGAAGCGTGACGGGCCAGAGCGGCGTGCGCAGCAGGAAGTTCATGTCGAGCTCAAGGTTGCCCGACCCGCCCGCGCCGGACACATACGAGAGCCGCCACTTGCCGCCGGCGTGCTCGCCGGGGACGCGTCGCACAGCAAGCTCTTCGCGGCCGCACACAGCCTGCACGGCCTGATCGACCAGGGGACGCTCGGCGAGCATGACCTCGCGTTGCGACGTACCTACGTAGTTGAGGTCGATATCAACCGACAGACGTGGAGCGTCGAAGATGAACAGGTTGAGCGCCGTGCCGCCCTTGAGCGCAACGCGTGGACCCAGGAAGGGGTGACTGCGGATAGCGTCGAGCAGACCGAGCAGATGGCCCGTCTTCTCGAGCAGGTCAACGGAGAAGCCGGTTGCGGCCGCCTCGCGCTGCAGATCGTCGACGGAGTTACTCACGTCACCTCTGCCCACTCACGCCGCAGTACGCGGGCTGGCACCACGAGGTTCCAGGGCTGGACCAGCTTGCCGGGCTCGCGGCGGCCATCGAGGTAGCGTGGCTGCGCAGGGGCGCGTGCACGGAGTTCCCGCAGGTGGCCCTCATCGACCATGAGCGCCTCACGGTGTTGGGAGAGGTAGAAGCCCACCCGCGCCACCGTGAGCGCCGACCCCAGCTGGAGCGCATAGGCGACCACGGCGTCGAGGTCAAAGAACTCGACCGACTCAAGCGAGCGCCACACCTCTTCCCAGTCGCCTCCGTGCTGCGGCGCATCGAGCACGTCCACGAGGGTGCGCTCGAGAGTGGTCACGCGCACCAGCCCGCCCGCATGGCGCCTCTCGAGTACTCCTCCACCTGCCCCGGGCAGCGCCCGCAACGTGACCGGGAGCTGAACGGGGACGAACCGCGCCTGGTGGAACTCGAGCGGACGAGCCCGGTGGCGAGTGAGGTAGGTGAAGCGGTCCCACACCGAATAGGCCTTGCCGTGGAACTGCAGCGCCGCGTGATAGGCGACGACGGCGTCGTCACAGAGCCTGGTGGCCAGCAGGTACGGATCGACGGGCGCCGCCGCCGGCTCGACGCCGCGCGGTACCGTAGCGTAGAGACCGCGGCGCACCCGCACCAGGCGACCGGCGGCGACGTGGTGAGCGAGCAGATTGTTGGCAGTGTGCGTGCTGGCCCCCTTGCCCAGCGTACGCGCAGTGACGAACTCCTCATGTGAGAAGACCGGATTGTCATGGAAGAAGTCCATGGCTGTTGAGTTGTCGTCGCGCGCATTCATCACTAGTCATAGTAGTGATACTTGTCCTGCCTGGCAAGTGCCGCAGCGTGCAGCCATTGAGGAGGGGACCACTCATGGCATTGAGAGTAGCGCGACCGACCCGGGCCAACAGGATGACAATCGAGCCAAGCAGGTGACGTAGGGCCGTTGATGGCAACACCGATGCGGCTAAGATTCCACCACCTAGTGGCGGATTATCAACCACCACCCGCTCGCGCCGGCGCTTCGAGGGCAGCGTGGCGCGCTAGGCGGTCGTTGCCGGCGCACCGCCGGCAGCGCTCTCGCCGGCGTAGGTGGAGAGCAGGGCGGCGAACGCGGTCGTCATCTCGAGCAGGTCGCTCTCGCCGTCGCTGGCCGCGGCTGGCATGACGACGCTGATGGTCAGGCGCCCGCGCGGGGTGCCGGCGGCGCTGGTGAGCACGTGGGCCTCGCGGTGCCTTGATTCGACCGCGCCGGCTTCGGCCGGCGCGGTCGCCGCCGCCGCAACGGTATCGTCGAGCGCCACCGTCACCGTCAGAGCATCGAAGCTGTCGCGCACCACGGTGGCGATCACCGCCAGCGGGTCGGCCTGGCCAGCCGCCCCAGCCAGCCCGGACAGCGCGCCCGCCCCAGCCGCCCCCGCCGGCTCACTCACCGCACGCACGCGCTGTGCCACCGTCGCCATGCGCTCGTGCAGCGAGCGCATGGCGGCATCGACCGAGGTGGCTGCGCGGAAGAGTTCGGCGTTGTGCAGCGCCACGGCCGCGTGGCCGGCCAGGGCGCTCACCAGCCGCAGCTCCTGACGCGAGTAGGTGCGCGAGCGCTGGGCGTCCTGGACCTCGAGGAGCCCGATGGAGCGGCCCTGGTAGACAAGCGGCACGATGAGGTTGCTCTTGACGCGGTCGCGCACGAGCTGGGCGCGCTCCGCCGGGTCCACGCGGCGATCGTCGAGGTTGAACACCGCCGGCACCTGCTCCTGCATGAGCGCCGCGGTGGCCGGGTACTCGCGCAGGTCCCAGCGGCCGGCGGTCGGTGTGCGCCGGCCGCGGCTGTCGTAGTCGGCGAGCACCGTGAGCGTCTCGTCGTCGGCGGAGTAGCTGCTGATCGCACAGGTATTGCAGCGGCAGAGCACCGTGACGTGCTTGGCGATCTCGGGCAGCAGGGCCTCCTGGTCGAGCTCGACCGCCACCGCGATGGAGGCCGCGACCAGCGTCTCGAGCTCGCCCTCGCGCGCCTTGCGCACGGCGGCCTGGTTGCTGTCGCCGATGGCGCGCGACAGCTCCACCACGTCTTCGCGGGCGATGCGACGGTGACCCCCGGGCGTCCTGACACAAGGTAGCAGACCGGCCTCGGTCCAGCGGCGCGCCGTGATGGGCGTCACGCCCAGGAGCCGGGCGGCCTGTCCGATGCTGAGCATCATGGCGCCAACTCCCGAGAGCACCGCCGGTCTGCTCGATATGAGAGATTCTTCTTTATCACGGTGTGAGATTTGTAGTGATATCTGCCTTGCCGCCGAACCTGTCTTTCGTGTTCACTGAGACAGGGGTGTGAAACTCTCCCGACGCTTCCAGAGAGATTCTACAGCAGCGGAGGGCTCTGTGGACACCACCGTCCCGCAAAGGCTAGCGGCGTGAGACCGACGTTCGCAGTGCTCTCCGCCGACGAACGGACGCAGATACACGAGCGCACGTTGCACGTGCTGGCGACGGCCGGCATGCGCGTGGACACCGACCAGGGCCGCGAGATCCTGCGTGCGGCTGGGGCCCAGGTCGACGAAGGCACCCGCATCATCCGTTTCCCGGCCAAGCTCGTCGAGGAGTCGCTGGCCCTGGCGCCGCGCGAGCTCACGCTGGGCGCCCGCCGCCCGGGGTGGAGCCATCCGACCTGCGCCGGCCTGACCACGCTGGTCGCTTCGGGCGAAGCGCCGGCGGTGCGCGACCGCGAGACCGGCGAGGTGCGGCCGAGCACGCGTGCCGACTTCCTGCAGGGCATGCGGCTCATCGACGCGCTCGACGAGATCGGCGTGTTCTGGGCCATGGTCAGCGGCTTCGCCACCGGCGACACGACCGCCGACGACGTCGCCTACTTCGCCACCGTGCAGCGCGGCTTCTCCAAGCACGTGCAGGACTCGTCGGACAACGCGGCCGCCATGCCCTGGCAACTCGAGGTGCTCAGCACCGTGTTCGGCGGTCGCGACAAGGTGCGCCGCCTGCACCCCTACTCCTTCCTGCTCACGCCGGTCTCGCCCCTGGTCATCGAAGGTGGCCACGTCGACGCCTGCTTGGCGCTCCGCGGCTGGGACATACCGGTGGCGATCCTGCCCATGCCGATGACCGGCGCCACGGCGCCGGGCAGTCTGGCGGCCACGGTGCTGCTGGCCAACTGCGAGATCCTCGGCTGCCTGTGCCTGCTGCAGGCCGCCGAGCCCGGCACGCCCATCATCTATGCGCCGGCGATGATGACCATGAACCCGCGCAGCGGCCTCTGGACCGGCCATGCGCCGCACGACCTGCTCAGCGCCGCCGGCACCGAGATGGCGCGCCACTACGGCTTGCCGTCGATGGCCTCGGGTTGCGACAGCGACCACTTCGTGCCCGGCATGCAGGCCGGCTACGAGAAGGCGCTCAGCGGCCTGGTGCCGATGCTGGCGCGCCCCGACCTGATCGTCGGCCCCGGCACCTTGGGCAGCGCCACCGTGTGGGGCGCCGAGGAGACGGTCATCGACTGCGAGATCATGCGCACCTGCGCGCGCATCTGCACCGGCATCGCCACCGACGGCGGACGGCTGTTCGACGAGGTGATCGAGCGCGTCGGCCCCGGCGGCAACTTCCTCGGCGAGAAGACCACGCGGCAGAGCCTGCGCCAGGGGGAGCTCTTCCTCCCCGGGCTGGGCTGGCACGAGTCGCGCGCCGCGTGGGAGGCCGCCGGCCGGCCCGACCTGCTCAACCAGGCGCGCCGGCGCGTGGACGAGCTGCTGGCCGGCCATGAACCGCTCGCGCTGGACGAAGACGTCGAGCGCGAGCTCGAGAACCTGGTGAAGAAGGCGCGCGCAGCCGCTTAGCGACCGCGCGCGCCCCACTCAGAACCCTGCGAAAGGAGCACCACTATGAAGGCCCTCATCGTCGGCACCGGAGGCGTAGGCGAGTCCATGGCCGCCATCGCCAAACGTCGCGACCCAAAGGCGGAGATCTTCCCCAAGATAGTCCTCGCCGACTACGACCTGAAGCGCGCCCAGAAGGCCTCGCAGAGGCTCGGCGAGGCGCGCTTCCCCGCCGAGCAGGTCGACGCCCACGACGTCGACGCGGTGGCGGCGCTGGCCGAGAAGCACGATGTGGACATCATCTGCAACTTGCTGCCGGTCGACTTCGACATCCCCATGATGCAGGCGGCCCTCAAGGCGCGGCGGCATTACCTCGACACCGGCATGTCGCTCTCCACGCCCCATCCGACCGACCCCTACAACAAGGTCGGCGAGCTTCTCGGCCACGAGCAGTTCGCCCTCAACGAGGAGTTCGTGAAGATCGGCAAACTGGCGCTGCTCGGCCAGGGCATCGAGCCCGGGATGGCCGACTACTACGCGCGCTACGCGGCCGACCACCTCTTCGACGAGATCGACGAGATCGGCGTGCGCGACGGCGCCACCCTCGACCTGCCCGGCCATGAGGGCCCGGCGTTCGTCTTCTCGATCTGGACGACGATCGAGGAATGCACGAACCCGGCGGTCGTCTGGGAGGCCGACACGGGCTTCAGGACCGTGAAGCCGTTCAGCGAGATGGAGGAGTTCTGCCTGCCTGCCGGCATCGGCTACCAGGAGATGGGCCACGTCGAGCATGACGAGGTCGTCCACATGGGCCGCAACGCCCACCTGCTGAAGGGCGTCAAACGGGTGACCTTCAAGTACGCGGTGGGCCAGGAGTTCATCGACGCCATCGGCACCCTCAAGGCCCTGAACCTGCACCGCACGCAGCCGGCGAAGGTCGGCGGCGTGAGCGTGTCACCGCGCGACGTGGTGGCGGCCGTGGCGCCCGACCCGGCGGAGCTCTGCAAGGGGCTCGTGGGCATCACCTCGTCCGGCACCTGGGTCAAGGGTCGCAAGGACGGCCTCGAACGCCAGGTGTACCTGTACCAGGTCGCCGACGCGCAAGAGGTGCTCGAGCGGCTCGGCACCCAGGTGATCACGGCCCAGACCGCGTTCACGGCGGTCATCACGCTCGAGATGCTCGAGACCGGCAAGCTCGCCGGCTACCAGGGCAACCCCGAGAGCGGCGTGCGCTCACCGGAGGAGTTCCACGCCGAGCCCTACGTGGGATTGATGGCCGCCTACGAGTTCCCCGGCGGTCTTATGGAGATAGACTCCGAGTATAAGAGGGTCCAGGAGCACGCGACGCTCATTGCACCGCTGCGCTAGGCCCAGGCTGGGCCCGACTTCGCAGAAGCGGCCAACTCGCACAAGGAGAAGGCAGTATGGAAGCCAAGATCGTCACCCGCATGGGCGACGGCAGCCGGCTCGAGATGACGGCCTCAGAGATCCGCGCCGACATCGAAGACGGCGTCGCCGCGGCGGTGAAACGCGCCAAGGTGCCGCCGCTGACGGCCGACGAGATCGACCATCTCTGCGACATCTTCACGTCCAGTACGCGCTTCAGCGCCGTGGACGTAGGCGACGAGATCGTGCTCTCGTCGGACGGTACCTGCAGCATCGACGCCGGCTCCATGACCGACAGTCTGCTCGTCTACCAGAACAGCCTCGGCGCCGACATCCTCGAGCTGGCCGGCTCCGACTACTCCTACAAGGCCGCCAAGACCATCGCCACGCTCGAGGCGCACAACATGAAGATGGCGCAGTTCAACTGCACGGCGCCGCTCAACTACGGCGCCATGCCCGACTTGGGGCGCTACTCCCAGCCCGACGGCCCCATCACCAACTGGTCGGAGCTCATGCCGCTGGGCAGGATCGACGAGGCGCGCGCCTCCCAGGAAGCGGCCATCGAGCTGGCCATGGAAGACATGCTCTACGTGTGCGAACACCTGTGGGAGGGCGGCGCCGACGGCATGGACTTCGACACCGCCGGCGCCTCGGGTGACGCCGACCTGCTGGCCACCCTGCGCACCGTCGAGACGCTGCGCGAACGCTACCCTTACATGGGCCTGCAGGTCGGCATGGCCTCCGAGATGGTGCTCGGCATGCACGGCCAGCTGGAGTACAAGGGCAGGCGCCTGGCCGGCATGTGGCCACACGACCAGATGCAGGTGGTACAAGAGGCCGGCGCCACCATCTTCGGCCCCGCCGTCAACGTCAACACCACCAGGTCGGTCGCCTGGAACACGGCCCGTGCCTGCACGCTCATCAAGCCCTGCATGGCCGACGCCAAGATACCCGTGCACCCCAACGTGGGCATGGGCGTCTGCGGCGTGCCCATGACAGCCTTCCCGCCGCACGACGCCGTCTCGCGCGCCTCGCGCGCCATGGTCGACATCCTCAAGATCGACGGCTTGTAGACGGGTGTCGGCGACGTGCTCGGGATGCACGCCTCGCACGCCATTGCCGCCGGTATGGGCGGCATGCGGACCTCTGGAGATCTGGTGGGCCGCATGCAGGTGACGCGGGGGATGCGCCTCGATCAAGCGAAAGACCATGTAGCTGCCAAGCTGGGCGTGTCGCGGATGGACTTGAGCGACCCCCTCGTGATGCGCGAGGTGCGTCGCGAGCACGGCTTGGGCTTCCTGCGTGTGGATGAGCTGGCCTTCCCCGACGAGCCGGGGGCCATAGAGGCCAAGTTCCACATCGCCGAGGTGCTCGACGTGCCCATCAACTGCGTCGAGCGCTTCCGGGCGCGGGTGGGGTCCGCGGGACTCAGCTAGAACGGTAGGGGGCGGGACGCCTGCGGCGCCCCGCCCCCTCATTTCTTCGTGTCTCTCACGCAGACTCGGCCGCCCACGCAGCGCAGCGGCCGAGCCTACAGCCGGCTCACCAGTCGGAGAAGTTCTGGTTGTACCAGATCTTGCTGGTGCCCTTCTTGGCGCGCTTGTTCCAGCCCTTGGTCTTGGGCTCGGACTCGATGCGCGCCAGCATCTGGTCGGCTACCTGCTTGACCTTGGCCTTCTGCTCAGGGCTGAGGGCGGCCACCGTGTCGGCGTGCTCCTTGACGCGGCCCAGGTTGGTGGTGGCCGTGTACCAGAAGCCCCAATCGTCGGCCAGCCGCTGGGCCACGTACGTCTGATTCATCTTCTTGTGGTCGTCCTCGCCGATCTCGGCGGTCACGAACAGGTACTCGATATCCTTGAGGTCCTTGTCGTTGATCTCCCAGATCTGCAGCTTTTGCAGCATGATGTCGGCGAGTGTCACGCAGTAGTCGTCAAGCTCCAGGCGGTCTTTGTAGTTGACCTCGTGGCAGTAGTCGAGCTTGTCGAAGAAGACGTCGATCATGGGCACGGCACCGCCGTAGTAGATGTGCCGCGTCTTGCCCGACGACATCAGCGTGCCGAGGTCGCACTCGTAGCCGATGCCCTCCATGAAGCCCTTCATCTTGCCGGCGCTCTTGCCGTAGGCGGCGTAGTCGATGTCGGTGAAGTAGCGCTCGCCGAGGCGCTCGAGCTTCGCGTAGAGGTCCACCATGTCGGGGAAGTAGTAGTGCAGCGCCAGGGGGCCCATGACGCGCATGATGACGCCCGCCTGTTGCGCCGCCTCGACGATCCGCTTGCCCTCGCTGAGGAACACTTCCGGCTTGGGGTAGCGGTCGAGTGGGATGTCTTTGGGCAGGACGAACTCGCTCATCTATCGACCCCCTTTCGGGCGGCGCACCGGCGCCAGGTTGCTGGTCAGCTTCGTAGTGGTCGGCCCGGGATCAACCGGACGTGAAGACGTAGTCCTTGATCTTCTTCTTGTCGAGCATGATGAGCACACCTTTGAGGATGCCCTCGGAGTACTCGCTGCCGGGGTTGATCATGAGCGTGCGGCCGGCCTTCTGGGCGCCGCGCGACTCGTGGATGTGGCCGAACAAGCCCAGCAGCGGCTGGTACTTCTCGACCATCTTCTTGGCGCCGATGCTGCCGGCGTGGATCTTCTCCTCGGCCGACATCGTCAGCGTGTCGTCGAGCTTGGGACACAGGTCGAGCGAGTAGCCGTGCGGCGGCACGTGGAAGTTGAAGATGGCCGTCTCGTAGTCTTTGACGAGCTCGCAGAGCCCTTGCAGATGGACTTCGAGGTCAGCCTCGGCCATCTCGCGCGGCGTGTCCCAGGGCGTCGGGTTGCTCGCCGAGCTGGTGACCATCTCGTGCCCCTCGAACTCGACCACTCGACGATCGCAGGGGTGGATGAGCCTGGCGGCGTCGATCATGTCGTCGATGACGAACCAGTCGTCGTTGCCGGGGCACATGTACATCTGGTACGGCTTGCCCTCCAGCCGCTCGTCGGCAAGGTCCAGCCATTCCTGCACGCGCTCGAGCACCAGACGCTTGAAGAGGGTGTCGATCTTGGCAGGGTCCGCCCGCGTGGCCTCGAACTCGTCGCGCGTCTGGTGCACCCAGTAGTAGCCCGAGTTCTCGACCGTCTTCTTGACCTTGGCCAGCTCGTCCTGCGTCTCGATGTCGACGTGCTGGCCCATGAGCGTGCACTCCCACGTGCTGCTGCTCTTCTCGACCATCGGCACCAGCACCTTACCGGTGAGGTCGCCGAGCATGACGGCCACGTCTGCGCCGTAGATCGGCAGAGCGTTGAGGAACTTGCGGTAACAGAGGTTGGACCCATGGATGTCGGTGACGAAGAACAGTTTGATCATGTACACACTCCTGCCAGAACGCGGGGAGTGGGAGCGCTAAGCGCTCCCACTCCCCAATGGTAGCTCTTTCTAACGGCTCTCGATCAGTCAGGCGGCAGCTCGCCGTAGGTCATCGACACGTCGACGCCCACGGACTTGCTGCGGCTCTTCCAGTAGTAATACCAGCCGACGCCCACGACCCACACGGCCACCATGAGGATGAGGCCGAACTTGGTGAGCGTGTCGGTCGCCTTGAGGCCGATGAAGCCATACATCAGGATGCCCAGGTAGAAGAGGTTCACGAGCCCTCCCCAGACCACCACAGGCAGGCCGAGGAAGCTCCACTTCTTGTAGGGCGACGAATCCCATATTCCCCTGCACCGCTTCATGTACGGGAAGAGCACCGCGGCGAGGGCCGTGATGGCGAACACCGAAGTGATCTGCAGACCCGAGACGGTCACGTTCTGCATCTTGTTGGAGAACCAGAACGTGTTGAGCAGGATCAGTGCCTCGCCCAGGCCGAAGCAGAGCACATGGTTCTTGACCGGCGAGGCGAAGCGCGGGTTGACGTCCGTGAACCACTTGGGGCCCATGCGGTCCATACCCCAGGCGAACAGGATGCGCGGGAACGCCAG
>Ga0182021_10012706_pt1 | contig 10004 bp, 7 predicted proteins | sample 612E3MmetaG_FD_120493 | JGI IMG/M metagenome (GOLD analysis project Ga0182021, IMG submission 120493) | Permafrost microbial communities from Stordalen Mire, Sweden - 612E3M metaG (Illumina Assembly) | ecosystem: Environmental > Terrestrial > Soil > Wetlands > Permafrost | place: Sweden... | reverse complement strand
CCCCCCCGACGCGAGCCACGGCAGGGCCGCCAGGGCCCCCCGGCGTGGGCCCGCGACCGAGGCGTAGGCCAGGCTTGCCGCCATGCCCACGGCCGTCCCCACGGCCAGGGTCGAGAGCGGAGGAATGAGGAGGTCCACGGCCAGGTCGAGGAGCACCTTGTCGCGCTGGAGGAGCCCGTCGCGCAGGAGCGGCCAGGCTTGCTCCTTCACGAGCGCCCGCCGACCTTCCTCCCACCGTCGGCGTTGCGAGCGCGACGCGCCTTCGCCGGCCACCATGTCGCCGCGCACCTTCGCCTCGTGGACGTGCGCCACGCGATGCCCCGCGCGCCCGAGGCGGATGCCGTACTCGACGTCCTCCACGAGGGAGTACGCGTTGTGGGGCACGTCGCGCAACAGGGTCGTCGTGAAGCACATCCCGTTGCCGCGGAGCCCCGCCGACAGACCAAGCCGCTCGCGCGCGTTGCCGCGCAGACCGTGAAAGATGGCAAAGGCGATCGTCATCAGGCGCGTTCGCCACGATGCCTCGGGGTTGCGGACGCCGTACTCCGCCTGCAGCGCGACCTCGCCACCGGCGAGGCGCGCGTCGAAGGCTGCCAGGAGGTTCTTCGTGACGGCCGTGTCCGCGTCCACGACGACCACGGCGTCGGTGCGCGCGGCCTCCAGGATCTCGCCGAACGCGCGCTCGAGGGCGTAGCCCTTGCCGCGCTTCGTGGCGTCCGCGCGCTCGAGGACCCTGGCGCCGGCCTGCCGGGCGCGCTCGGCGGTGCGGTCCGAGCAGTTGTCGGCGACGACGAGCACCTCGAAGAGGTCGCGCGGGTAGTCGACCGCGAGCAGACTCTCGACCGTGGCGGCGATTCCCTGCTCCTCGTCGTGCGCAGGCACCACCACGCAGAACCGCGTGGTCGGGCTCGGACGGGGCTCCGGTGCGTCGGGCTCCGCCGAGAGGATGGTCAGGAGGCCGAGGTAGCCCGCCGGAAGCGCGAACGGCAGCGAGAGGAGAAGCGAGAGGGAAGGGATCTTCGCCAAAGGACGACCGCCTAGACGCGCGTCACTTCGCCGAGAACCGGGAGCTTGAGACGACGCTCCGCCTGCCAGCTCTCCATGACGCGGCCGGTCGCCAGATCGGCTCCCATGGGGAACGCGAAGGCGAGGAGGAACGCGAGCAGCAAGCCGCCGCCGACCACGACGGGGACGTTGGGCTTCTTGGGGCTCTTGGAGACCTCGGGCGCGATCACGACCGAGTAGCGGTACTTGAACGCCGCCCGTGCCGTCTCGAGCTCGATGCGCGCCGAGTCGATGCGGTCCATCAGGTCCTGATACTTGATGGTTGCACTCTGCAGCTTCTGGCGCTGGGCCTCGACCAGGGTGTCGTCGGCCGCCGGCAGCGGTAGCACGCCGTGCGGCTCGCGCTGCAGGGGGCTCGTGGCCACGGGGACGGGAACGAGGACCTGGGTGGTGGCCGCGGCCGGGGTCGCGGCCCTCGTGTCGTTGGCCGCAGCGATGCGGGCCAGGAGATCGCGCTCCTCGCTGCGCAAGGTCACGAGCTCCGGCGCCTCGCTGCGAGCCGCCTCGATCTTCCGTTCCACCTCGAGGACGGCGGGATGCGCCGCCGCCAACGTCGCGCGCAGATCCGTCAATTGCCCGTTCAGCTCGTTGAGCCTTCGCTGCCGCGCATCCTCGAGGGCACGGATGGCTTTTCGCTTGTCGTCCAGCTGCTTGAGCAGGTCGGCGTTGGCGTTCCCGCTGGGCACCGTGGTGTGGGTGCCGGGCGCCGGAACGTACCGGACCTGCGGCGCGCCGGACGCGGCCGGCGCGGGCACGACCAAGGGCTGCTGGTCCGAGCGCAGGCGCTGCATCTCGGTGAGCGCAGCGGCCACGTTGTCACGCTCTTCGTTGGCATGCTCCTCGAGGATGGCGATGGCCTCGGAGATGACGCTGACCTCCACGTTGTGGCGCGCGTCGAGGTAGTTCTTCTGCACCGTCGTGACGATGTCGTAGCAACTCACCGGATCGTCCCAGTCCACGCCGATGGTGATGGACGTGTTGTCCACCGTCACGCGGAGGCTCTTCTCGAGCATCGCGACGAGCGCGCGTTGCTTGTCCGCGTCGCTCGGCGGCGGACGGAAGAGACCCATCGCGGCGTCCTTGGCACGAAGCACGACGGGTCGGCCCACGGTCCAGCGCTGCTCGAGGTTCGTCTGTCGAACGAGGTTCTCGAGGCTGTCGCGTGCGAGGATGGCGTCCTGGGCACCCTTCGTCGGCGCCTCGTAGTCGACCGGGACCGCGCGATGAGGATCGGCCAACGCGGGCATGATGGCGTTGCGCTCGACGACGATCTTCGACTCGGTCGAGTAGGTCCTCGGCCAAAGCACGGCCGCCGCCACCGTCAAGGCGACGACCACGACGAAAGTGGCGCGCGAGAGCTTCTTCCGACGCGTTGCGGCGCGGAACGCAAAGCGTACCCAGTCGACGGGACTGGCATCGTCCCCGTCGTCGTCGCTCGCCTCTTCAACTACGTCATTGCTCATTCGGTGCGAAAATGTAGCACAGGTGCGTGTAGGTCGACCGCGAAGAAGAAGCCATAGGAGGCGAAGACGGCGCCGGCGAAACGCTGCAGGGCGGCGCGCGAGCCCGCTTCGAGATCCACGGTCCGCGCCACCGGGACTCGGACCGTCGCGTTGCCGCCAAAGAAGGTGATCGCTGGCGAAGCGACGTCGAGGGTGGTCGACTGGACGCCGCTCACCCCGAGCAAGAGGACGAGCTTGTGCGTCGCCCACGTGGTGTCGAGGGCCACGCTGACTCGCGGATCGACCACGGCGGCGATGCGATCGACGACGGGAGCGAAGCGCGCGATCGCGTCGACCGTGAGCTGCGTTCCGAGAAATCCGCGGCGGTACGAGACGCCGGCGCTGGCGGTCACGTAGGGATGGGTGTCCTGCGTGTCGGTCGCGCGCGTGCGGATGGTCGCGGCTGCGGGCCCGGCGCTCAGCGTGAAGCTCGAATGGGGCGCGAGGTCGTGGCGGTACCGGAGCTCTGCCGTGCCGAGGCCGATGTCGTTCCCGGAAGAGAAGATCTGGTAGCTGGCGTCGACGACGACCCCGATGTGATCGACGTGCGCGAAGCGCCAGTCGGCGGCGACGTTGGCGCGGGGGCCGTAGATTTGCGGAAGAAAGGCCTGCGAGGCGGTCGTCGCGCCGCCGGTCACCTCGAAGGCGGCCGACTCGTTGACGACCCACCGATCGCGTGGCAGCTGGTAGGCCGAGAGCGCGCTCCGCGAGCTGATCGTCGTGAGCGTGTCGAGGCCCGGAAGCGTCTGCGTCGTGGTGGGCGTGACGGGCTCCCCCGGGGGGGCGCCGGGCAGCGGCGTCATCGGCGCGTAGCGCAGGGTCGCGAAGTTCTCGAAGCCGTAGCCGCCATCCTCGGAGAGGAAGATGCCCCAGCGTCGCTCGCGCCAGCCGATGACGAACGAGCCGTTCGACGCGACGAAGGCGTCGCGTTGCGAGTCGGCGAACGAGAAAGCCGTGAAGCGTGGCGATGCGCCGATGCCGAGCTCGAAGTGCCGGCCGCGCAGCGTCAGGTTCAGGGTGGCCGCGGCCTCGGCGTCGGCCTGCAGCCCCGCGCCCGAGTCGCGGACCCGGAGCTCGGTTCGCTCCGTGGCGACGGCGGTGCCCGTGAGCGGGACGGCGTAGATGGGAGGGAACATCAGTCGACGACGACGACGTCACCGGGGGAGAGCGTGAATGCGACCGAGGCCGGATCGGCCTGCTTCAGCTCGTCGTAGGTGAAGCGCACGCGGAGCGGCGGCCTGCCGTCCAGCTTGCGCAGTACGAAGATCCGGTCCCGGTCGGCGAACTCCGAGAGCCCACCCGCGGCGGCCAGCGCCTGGAGGACCCCGGCGGCGGGATCGACCGTGACGGTGGCGGGGCGGCTCACTTCGCCGATGACGGTCACGGTGAACGCCTGGGACTCTTCGACGGTCACCGTCACGTGCGGGGTGACGACGTACGCCTTCATCTCGGCCTCCAGCTCGGCCGAGATCTCCGACGGCTTGCGACCTCGGAACTGGACGTCGCCGACGATGGGAATGGCCATCTTTCCGTCGGGCCGCACGCGGCTCTTCGTCGAGAGGTTCTCCTGGCCGAAGACGCGGATGCTCACCGTGTCCCCGATGGCGAGGCGATAGCCGTCCACGTCGCGCGTCGAAGGCTGCTTTGGAAGATCCTGGACCCAGATCCAGGCACCGCCTGGACCGCAGGCCGTGAGGAGCAAGACGAGGAGGAGCAGGGAGCCGCGCATGAGGGCGAGCGTAGTCCAAGTCGCGCGGGCGGAGGGGTACGCATAATTTGCAGTTCGAATCGTCATGTCGTCGTCGCCACTGCGGCGCCTCGGTTACGGATGGCAGTCCTCACGACGCCGAGGGCATCCTGCGGCTTCACCGCGCCCGAGACGACGACGAGGACCATGTAGAGAAGCGCGTCCACCCCCAGCCGTGCGGGGCCGAGGAATCGAAGCGCCACGTGGACGGGGATCACCAGGAGCGCGGCCCCGAGCTGGAGCGCGATGACCTTCACGTTCCGTCGGTCGAAGGCCAGCCGGCCGATGTACATGTAGAACGCAAGGATCGACGCCACCTCGGTCACGATCATCGCGATCGACGCGCCGATGCCGGCGCCGCCTTCGCCGAAGGTGCGCAGGCAGTACGGGACCAGGAGGACGTTGGCGGCCGGGTTCACGCACATTCCCAGGATCGAGACGCCGGTCACCGTCCATCCGCGGCCGAGGAGATTGAGGTACGTCGCCTGGAGCATCGCGAGGTACGTGAGGATGAACATGGGCGAGAGGATGGCCAGCGCCGGGGCCGAGGCGGCGAAGCGCGCTCCGAAGGCGAGCCGGATCCAGATGTCCGCGCCGACCCCCATGAAGAGGGACACGGGGATGGCGAGCGAAAGGACGCCCTCGAGCGACCGCCGGAGCATCTCGGTGAGCTCCTCCGGCGAGCGCGCGGCGGCCCGGGAGAGGAGGGGCATGAGCACCCAGCCGATGAGCGGCGCCACGAGCATGGCCAACGACGAGAAGTTGGCCGCCGCGCCGTAGAGGCCGACCTCGTGATCGCTGGCCATGAAGGCCATGATGCTCACGTCGATCTTCGCGTAGATCGAGAGCGCGATGCCGTTGGCGTAGAAGGGCAAGCTCTCGATCAGCGTCCGCTTGGTCGACGCCACGTCCATGCGCAAGGAGAGGCCCAGGTGCTTGCGCGCCTGCAGGAAGAGGACGATGACGCGGGTGCCCTCGCCGAGCACCATGGGGAAGGCGAGGACGCGGAGATCGCCGTGCAGCGCCAGCCCGACGAGCGTACCCACGCCCCAGAGCACCTTCGAGCCCACGTTGCCGATTGCCAGCCCGCGCACCCGGCGAGAGGCCTGCAGCATGGCCGCGAGGCTGTTGCCGGTCTGGGTGAACGACTGCGCCACGCCGAAGAGGAACGCGGCGCCCCACACGTCCGGGCCGGAGCCGCGGGCGCGGAGGACGGCGGCCATGACCGCGAACACCATGAAGGTGAGCGCCACGCGGATCGAGGTGATCCCGCCGAAGAAGTCACTGGCGTGCTCGGGACGGATCGAGATCTCGCGCTGGATGTACGTGTCCAGCCCCAGGTTCAAGAAGCCGAAGGCCGTGAGCGCCAGCCCGTCGGCGAAGTTGTACGAGCCGAAGACGTCGGGGCCCAGGGTCCGCGGCAAGATCAGCCGGACGAGGAGGGCCACGGACCACGTGAGCAAGAGCGAGCCGCCGAGCACGAAGGCGCTCCGCACCGCGACCGTGATGTCGTGTGACCGTGCCTCCGACATCCGTCGTGCTTCAGCCCTTCTTGCGCTCGACGAACGCGACGATGCGCGCCACCGAGTCGAGGTTGTCGGGGAGCATCTCTTCGTCGGCGACGGTGATCTGGAACTCGGTCTCGAGGAAGGAGATGACCTCGAGGACGCCCGTCGAGTCGACGATGCCCGCGTCCAGGAGGGACGCCTCGTCGGAGAAGGCAGGATCGGGCACGTAGAAGTTCGTCGTGATGAACGTGCGGACGCGGTCTCGGAAATCGCTCACGGGGACTTCACCTTTCGGGCGAGAAGGACGCGGGGCACGCCCTCGTCGTCGTCGATGCTCACGGGGGGGTCATAGCCTTTGCTGCGCTGGAAGAGGGCGTGGACTTGCTTGGCCTGTCCCGCGCCGACCTCGAACGCGAGGAAGCCTCCCGGGCGGAGGAAGGCGAGGGCGTCGCGCACGACGCGCTGCTGGATCGCGACGCCGTAGGGCCCGCCGTCGAAGGCCTCGCGGGGCTCGAGCTCGAGGAGGCTCGCGCGCTCGCCGCCGAGGCGCCCGCTGGAGATGTACGGGGGATTGCACACGACCACGTCGCAGAAGCCCTCGATGCCCTCGCCTGCGAGCGGCGCGAAGAGGTCACCCTCGCGGACGTCCACGCGCTCGGCGAAGCCGAGGGTGCGCACGTTCTCGCGCGCGAGCTCGACGGAGGCACGCAGGAGCTCGAGCGCGAAGATCCGGAGGTTGGGACGATGATGGGCAATGGCGCACGCCAGGTTGCCCGTGCCGCTGCACACGTCGATGGCCAGCGTCGCGTCGCCGGCGAGGTGGTCGAGGACGGCACGCGCGAGGAGCTCGGTCTCCTTGCGCGGCACCAGCGCGCCGGGGCCGACGCGAAGCTCGAGCCCGAAGAACCGGACGTGCCCGTCGGCCAGCGCTGTGCCGATCGGGTTCACGAGAGCCCCGTCTTCTTGATCTTGCCCGTCATCGTGTGCGGCAGCTCGGTCACCAGCTCGACGAACTTGGGCACCATGAAGCTCTCGAGGCGCTTCTGGCATTCGCGGATGAGGTCACGGTCGGTGAGGATCACGCCCACCTCGAGCACCACGAAGGCCTTGATGGCGTGTCCCAGGAGATCGTCCGGTACGCCGATGACGGCGGCCTCGAGCACGCCTACGACGTTGGTCAGGGCGCGCTCGACCTCCTTGGGTGCGACCTTCTCGCCGCGGCTCTTGATGATGTCGTCCATGCGCCCAACGAAGTAGACGTACCCTTCGGCGTCCATCATGCAGTAGTCGCCGGTGTAGAGGACCAGCTCGCCGGCCAGCGGTCCGGGGCGCAGCTTCTTCGCCGTCTCCTCGGGCTTCTCCCAGTAGCCGCGCATGACCGTGGCGCCACGGACGACGAGCTGCCCCACGACGTTCGGGCCCATCTTGCGATCGTCCTCGTCGACGATCCACACCTCGGTGTTGGGGATCGCGATGCCGACGCTGCCGGGCTTCCGGTCCAGATCTTCGGGCGGGAGGTACGTACAGCGCTTGCACTCGGTGAGGCCGTACATGGAGAAGATGCGCGACGCCGGGAAGATGCGCTTGAGCGCATCGATGTGTTTGTCCGCGAGCGCCGCCGCCGTGTTGGTCACGTAGCGAACCTTGGAGAAGTCGTAGGAGCCGACGTTCTTGAGCTCGGCGAGGATTGCGAAGATGGTCGGCACGCCCGGGAAGCCGGTGACGCCCTCTTCCACGACCTTGTTCAGCACCTGGGCGGGGTACGTGAACGAGCGCTCGAGGACCAGGCGCGCGCCCAGCTTGAACGCCATGATCATCTGGTAGAGGCCGTAGTCGAACGCGAGCGGAAGGACGCCCAGGATGACGTCGTCCTCGACGTTGCCCAGGTAGGTCGTGATGCTCGCGGCTGCCGTGAGCATGTTCCGGTGCGTGAGCATGACGCCCTTCGGATCCCCGGTGCTGCCGGACGTGTAGACGATGGACGCCAGGTCCACGTCGAGGCAGCGGCGCGGCGGGGGCTCGTCCACGTCCTCGTCGCCGAGCGCGGCTTCCCAGCGCACCCACGGACAGACGCCGGTGCCCTTGCCCACGTCGAACTCGCCGGCCACGATGACCGAGCGAAGGTTCTTGCACCTGGGAACCGCCTCGGCCGCGGCCGCTCCGAGGAGCGCGTCGGTGACCAGGGCCGCGGCTCGGCAGTCGTTGAGGATGTAGGCGAGCTTGTCCCACTTGGTCAGAGGGTTGACCATGGCGACGACGGCGCCCGCCTTCAGCACGCCCCAGAACGCGACCACGGCCTCGACGGTGTTGTCCATGTAGACCACCACGCGGTCGCCTCGCCCGACGCCGCGGCGCGCGAGGGCGTGCCCGAGGGCGTTGGCGTTCGCGTCGAGCTCGCCGTAGGTGACCCGGCGGTCCTTGCAGACGACGGCGACCTTGTCCGGGAGGCGAGCCGCCGAGGCTTCGAGGTAGTCGTGCAGCTGGGGGATGGCAGGGTTCGTGGGGTTCATGGCGGGGTCAGTCCGTCCAGTCGATCGATTTGCGTTCGGAGCTCGCGGGCGGCGGGCGCATCCGGCGCGCGCGCCAGGAAACGCTCGAACAGTACCTGGGTGGAGAGGGCTCCGACGAGGGCCATGTTGTCGGCGTTGGAGAACTGCGCGTCGTCGCCGCCTGGGCGGTTCTTGCACTTCTGCCAAAGCTGAGCAATCGCGCGCGGGTCGAAGACGCCCGCCGCGGCGATCGGATCGGGGGAGAGGAGCTCGGAAACCCACCCCGTTGCCGCGGGGTGAACGAACGAAAGTGCGTCCGGAGCCCGGTACGGCTGCTTCTTCCGGGCGACGATGTCCTCCGGAACGAGGCCTCGGGCCGCGCGCTTGAGCACGTGCTTCTCGTCGAGGACCGCCAGCTTGTACGCAGCCGGGAGCGAGGCCGCCAGCGCGACTACGTTCGGATCGAGGAAGGGGAAGCGCCCCTCGACCGAGTGGGCCATCGCCATGCGGTCGGACTGCGACGGAAGAATGTATCCTGCAAGCAACGTCCGGAGCTCGAGGTACTGATCGCGCGCCAGGAAGCTCCATCGAGCGGACTCCTCGGGCATGGACGCGACCAGCTCGGCCCGTACGTCGTGGTCGCCGATGCGCGCGCGCAGCTCCGGGGAGAAGAGCCGCTGGAGCGCGCTCGTGGTCCTCCAGCGGGGCTCGTGCGAGAAGCTAGGGTCGCGCCATCGATCGAGGTCGTGGCCGAAGAACTTCTGCGCCATGTTCTTCTGCGCCACCGGCGAGCGCGCCAGGTAGGGGTAGAGACGCTCGAGGAGCCGCGGCCGCAGCTTCGACTCGGGGTGCTGGGCCCAGAAGCGGCGCACCTTCGCCTCGCGGAACAGATCGTAGCCGGCGAAGACCTCGTCGGCGCCCTCGCCGGTGAGCACAACCTTGGTGCCGTGCTCTCTCACCAGGCGCGACAGGAGGAACAGCGGGGCGGCGGCCGTCCGCAGGACGGGCCGCTCGGTGTGCACGATGACGTCTTCGAAGCACGTCGCGATGTCGGCCCGCGACACGACGATCTCGCAGTGCTCGGTGCCGAGGTGCGACGCCATCATCGTCTGGAACGAGGTCTCGTCGTACTCGGCGTCCTCGAAGCGGAGGGAGAACGTCGCGAAGGGCCCGGGATGGGCCTCCCGCGCGAGCGCCGCGACCAGCGAGCTGTCGAGGCCGCCCGACAGGTAGCATCCGACCGGCACGTCGGCGCGCAGCATCCGGAGCTTCGTGGCCTCGCGCAGCGCCGCGAGGGTCGCCGCCGTGGCCTCCTCGATCGAGCCCATAAACCCGTCCTCCGGACGCTCGGGGAAGGTCGTGGTGTAGAAGGCCTCGTCGCGCGCGACGCCTCGTTCCCAGACGCGAAGGTGTCCCGGCTCGATCTCGCGTACGCCCTCGAACACGGTGCGGGGCGCCACGACGCTCCAGAAGGTGAACGTCTCGGCGAGGCCCAGGGCGTCGAAGGCGCGGGGCAGGGACGGGGCGCCCGCGAAGAGGGCCTTCACCTCGCTCGCGAACCAGAGGCTCCCCTCGTGCTCCACGTAGTGGAGCGGCCGGACGCCCATGCGGTCTCGTGCGAGGACGAGGATCTGCCGCTTCGCGTCCCAGAGACCGATGGCGAACTGGCCGTTGAAGCGCTTGAACGCGGCGT
>Ga0182021_10012705_pt1 | contig 10004 bp, 7 predicted proteins | sample 612E3MmetaG_FD_120493 | JGI IMG/M metagenome (GOLD analysis project Ga0182021, IMG submission 120493) | Permafrost microbial communities from Stordalen Mire, Sweden - 612E3M metaG (Illumina Assembly) | ecosystem: Environmental > Terrestrial > Soil > Wetlands > Permafrost | place: Sweden... | reverse complement strand
TGACGAAGACCTGCGTCTTGTACTCGAGGCGGCGGAAGGAGGAGCAGTGAATCACGCGATCGCGGTCGCGCTGATAGCGCGTCCTGAGCGGATGCTCTTCCTCGGGGTAGTGCCGGCCCCGGCTTTCGGCGCTGCGCATGCCCCAGGGGGCCAGGTGCTCACGCTCCCATCCTTCACGTGTCAGGCGATCGATCAAGCGCGTCATGCTCACGGCCGAATTCTACATCGGCGTGTTGGCAGAGCGGCGGCCTTCCATTAGACTTGGCGGCCATGAGCAGGAGGCAGGGCGGCCGCGGGAGCGTCGCCGCGCCAATCGGGAGAGTGGGGTCACTGTCATGATCGTGATGAAATTCGGTGGCACGTCGGTGGGTTCCGCCGAGCGCATGCGCGGGGTCGCCAAGCTGGTCAAAGAGCGTTTCGACCGCCGCCCGCTGGTCGTGGCCTCGGCCATGTCCAAGGTGACCGATCAGCTCATAAAAGGCGCGCGCCAAGCCCTGAAGCGCGATGCCGAGGCCGATGAGGTGCTGCTCGATCTGCGCAAGCGCCACGAGACGACGATCAACGAGCTCTTCTCGGACGCCCCGACCCGCACGCGTCTGACGGCACACGTGCAGAGCATCCTGGACGAGCTGAAGACGCTGTACACCGGGATCTATCACCTCGAGGAGCTGACGCCGCGTTCCCTGGACGCGATTCAGGCCATGGGTGAGCGTATCTCTTGCGAGATCGTGGCCGCGGCCTTGAAGGCCGAGGGCGTGCGCGCCGAGGCCCTGGACGCGCGCAGCCTGCTCATCACCGACGAGAGCTTCGGCCGCGCGATGCCGCTCATGGGCGAGATCGAGCAGCGCTGCAAGAGCGAGCTGCAACCGATGCTTGAGACCGGCGAGGTACCGGTGCTGGGCGGGTTCATCGGCTCCACGCTGAGTGGCGTGACGACCACGCTCGGGCGCGGCGGGTCGGACTGGTCGGCCGCGATCTTCGGCGCAGCGCTGGACGCGGAGGAGATCCAGATCTGGACCGACGTCGACGGGATGATGACCGTCGACCCGCGCGTCGTCGCCGGCGCCAAGGTCATCACCGAGGTGACCTTTGACGAGGCCGCAGAGCTGGCCTACTTCGGCGCCAAGGTGCTGCACCCGGCGACGATCAGACCCGCTGTCGAGAAGGGCATCCCGGTACGCGTGCTGAACTCGATGAACCCCAAGGCCGCCGGGACGCTGGTCAGCGCCAGGCGGGCCGAGGGACCTTCCGGCCCGCGCGCGATCGCTTTCAAGAAAGGCATCACCGTCGTGCTGGTGTCGCAGCCGAAGATGCTCATGGCCTCTGGCTTCCTCGTCAAGGTGTTCGAGGTCTTCGAGCGAAACAGGACGGCCGTTGACCTGATCGCCACGTCGGAGGTCTCGGTGTCGCTGACGATCGACAACGCCGAGCAACTCCCGCCGATCAAGAGCGACCTGGCCAAGCTCGGCGAGGTGCGCATCCTACGCGACATGGCCATCGTCAGCTTGGTCGGCCGCGGCTTCTACCGCCATCCCGGGCTGGCAGGGCGCATGTTCCACTGCCTGCGCGACGTCAACGTGGCCATGATCTCCTTCGGTGCCTCGGACGTGAACCTCTCCTTTGTGGTCGAGGAGGCCGACGCCGAGCGCGCCGTGCTCACTCTGCACAAGGAGTTCTTCGAGGGTGGGTGCGCGTAGTGAAAGTTGCGGTGGTCGGCTACGGCAAGATGGGGCGCGAGACCGAGTCCGTGCTGCGCGAACGCGGCCATGAGGCGGTGTGCATCGACCTCGACGACAGCTTTCCCGAGGGTTGCGCCGTCGGCATCGATTTCACGCAGCCGGAGGCGGTCGTCGACAACGTGCGCGCAGCGATGGCTGCCTGTGGCCGCTATGTCGTGGGCACCACGGGCTGGAGCGACCGGCAGGACGAGGTGCGGCGCATTGTCGAGCAGGCTGGCGGCGGTCTGGTGTACGCGTCGAACTTCTCGCTCGGGGTCAACCTCTACTACCGCGTCGTGAAGTACGCGGCTGGCTTGATGGCGCGCTTCTCCGACTACGATCCCTATGTGCTGGAGAAGCATCACCGCCAGAAGAAGGATGCGCCCTCGGGGACGGCGAAGGTCCTGGCCGGGATACTCGAGGTCTCGGGCGGTCCGCGCAAGCGTGCCATCGAGCACTTCGAGGGCGCCATCCCGGGCGATGCCTTCCACGTCGCAGCCGTGCGCGCCGGCGGGATCATCGGCGAGCACGTGGTGGGCTTCGATTCCGGGATCGACGAGATCCTGATCGAGCATCGCGCCCGCACGCGGCGGGGCTTAGCGACCGGTGCCGTCATCGCGGCAGAATGGATCGCCACACGCCAGGGTTGGCACGGCTTCGAGGCCGTGCTGGACGATCTGACGCGCTGACTCGGCGATTGAGCCGCCGTTCGAACCAAGGAGGCAAGCCATGGAAGGACCGGTCGAGATCGCCTACTACTACAAGATCCGCTGGGGCGCTGCGCGCGAGTTCAAAGACCTCTTCGTCAAGAACCACCTGCCCGTGCTGCTGGCGCAGCAGAAGACCGGCCGCTTCCTCGACATCCGCATGTACGAGCCGAAGTTCCACGGCGAGGGCCACGCCGACTGGCACTTCATGACCGTGCTGACCTTTGCCAACTGGGCCGCGGTCGGTGCCAGTGTCGACGAGGACGCGCTCGCGCGGAAGATCTTCGCCGATTTCGAGACGCACCAGCGCGAGGAGCGTCGTCGCTTCGAGCTGATGGACGCACACTGGGACGTCGTGTTGAAGCCCGTGCCGCTCTCGTAGGACACGCCGTGTGGCACGCGTTTGCCCGGCCGGCGTAGCTCTGGTAGCATCCGTTTCCCACCGCTCGTGGGCCGCTAGCTCAGCTGGGAGAGCGCCTGGTTCGCAATCAGGAGGCCGGGGGTTCGAATCCCCCGCGGTCCACCACTTCGGACATGGACTGAGGAAAGCTGTGCGATCCCGCCACTGTGACGAGTGGTCGACGTTTGTTTGACATCGCTTCGACTTCTGCTATCTTCCGCACCGCGACGGCCAGATGCACGCCCGTGCGCCGGTGGCGGGCGTTGTCCGGCAGCTACTGAAACGCGAGGAGAGCCGTGAGACTGGACACGATTCTCAGATGGTTCATGCCTCGCGAAGAGCGCTTCCACGAGCTCCTCGCCGCCGACACTCAGAACCTTCTCAGGGCCGCGCGCCTGTTCGTCGAGATCGCCGGCACGACTGGCACGCTGGAAGATCGCAATGTGCGCGTGTTGCAACTCAAGGCCATCGAGCACGAGGGCGATCAGATCACACGCCAGATCTTCGAGGCCTTGAACTCCACCTTCATCACGCCCTTCGATCGCGAGGACATCCGTTGGATCGCGACGGACATTGACGACGTGCTCGATGCGCTCGAGGGCGTGGCGCAGCACCTGATCCTCTTCGAGCTGAATGAGGCGCCCGAGGCGCTGCGCCAGTTCGCCGCCATCCTGCTGGAGATGACCGAGCAGATCGGCCGCAGCACGGACCTCGTCTGGGACATGGCGAATGCCAAGCAGATCCAGGACTCGGTGGTGCGCATCTCCGAGCTCGAGAATCGCGCCGACAGCCTCTACGGCACGATGATCGCCAGCCTTTTCAAGGGCGACGGCCACAGCCCCACTGAGATTATGAAGTGGAAGGTCGTCTACGACGGCCTCGAGGACGCCTGCGACCTGTGCAAGGACTTCACGCACGTCCTTGGCAACGTCGTGCTCAAGAACGCCTGACGGCATGGTCGCCCACGACGGCACTCTCTACCTCGCCGTAATCATACTCGTCGCGTTGTCGTTCGATTTCTTGAACGGCTTTCACGACGCGGCCAACTCGATCGCAACGGTCGTTTCGACACGCGTGCTCTCCCCGCGCAAGGCCGTTGTCTGGGCAGCCTTCTTCAACTTCGTGGCGGCGTTCGTGCTGGGGGAGGGCGTGGCGAAGACCGTGGGCAAGGGCATGATCGATCTCGCGGTCGTGACGCACGAGGTGGTGCTGGCCGGCCTGCTCGGCGCCATCGCCTGGAACCTGCTGACGTGGTACTACGGACTGCCCGTCTCGTCTTCTCACGCGCTGTTTGGCGGTTACGCGGGCGCTGCGGTGGCCAAGGCGGGCTTCGGCGCGCTGATTCCAGCGGGCTGGATCATGATGCTCTCGTTCATTCTTCTCTCGCCGCTGATCGGGATCATCCTCGGTTTTGGGCTGATGGTGTCGGTGACCTGGATCTTCCGCAAATGGGCGCCCTTCCGCTTGGATCGTCTCTTCCGTCGGCTGCAGCTCGTGTCGGCAGCGTTCTATAGCCTTGGCCACGGGGGCAACGATGCCCAGAAGACGATGGGCATCATCACGGGGATCTTGGTGGCTTCGGGACGGCTGAATGAGTTTCGTGTGCCGCTCTGGGTGGTCGCAGCTAGCTACAGCACGATAGCCTTTGGCACCATGTTCGGCGGCTGGCGCATCGTCAAGACAATGGGGACGCGCATCACCAAGTTGCAGCCTTTCAGCGGCTTCTGCGCCGAAACATCGGGGGCCATCACGATCATGGCCGCGACGCACTTCGGCATCCCGGTCTCGACGACGCACACGATCACGGGCGCGATCATCGGAGTGGGCTCGACCAAGGGCGTCTCGGCCGTGAAATGGGGCGTCGCCGGGCGCATCGTCTGGGCTTGGGTACTGACGATCCCGCTGTCGGCCATGGTCGCGGCACTCGTCTTCTTGGCGATTCACCACCTGCTTTCCTAGAGGTCCCGTCGCGCCGGCCGCGCGCCGCGCGTCCATGTCGTTTTCTTGACAGCAGGCGACACTCTCACTAGTCTTCCTCCGAGACGTGTCTACCGCGTTAACACAATGAGAGCTGCTGGCGACCAGTTCGGACCTTACGAGATCGTGGCGCTGCTCGGCAAGGGCGCTATGGGCGAGGTGCACCGGGCGCGTGACACGCGGCTCATGCGCGAGGTCGCGCTCAAGGTCCTGCCTGACTCGTTGCTGCACCACCGTACGTCGCTCGAGCGGTTCGAGCGAGAGGCACGCTCCGCATCGGCGCTCAACCATCCCAACGTCGTGACTGTCTACGAGGTTGGCGAGATTGAGGGCACACCCTACTTGGCGATGGAGCTGATCGAAGGGCGCACGCTGCGCGAGATGCTGCGTAGCGGGTCCCTTTCGCTGCGCAAGGCGATCGACATCGCTGCCCAGGTCGTCGACGCGTTGGCCGCAGCCCATGCTCGCGGCATCGTGCACCGCGATCTCAAGCCGGAGAACCTGATGGTCGCGTCCGAGGGGCGCGTCAAGGTGCTCGATTTCGGCCTGGCCAAGCTGGTGGGTTCGCTCGCGGCCGACTCATGGCCCCAGGCACCGGACGTCGACTCCGCGCCGACAACGCCTGGCACCGTGCTGGGGACCGTCGGCTACATGTCCCCCGAGCAGGCGCGCGGCCAGACCGTCGAGTTTCGCTCGGATCAGTTTGCCTTTGGCGCGCTGTTCTACGAGATGCTCGCGGGCCGGCCGCCGTTCCGCCGGCCGACCCTGGCTGAGACGCTGACGGCCATCATCCGCGACGAGCCCGAGCCGTTTCCGCCGCTGGACCCGCGTGTCGACGCGCCGGTGCGGTGGATCATCGATCGCTGCCTGGCCAAGGACCCCGAGGATCGCTACGGGTCCACCCGCGATCTGGCGCGCGATCTCACCCGGCTGCGCGACGAGACGCTGCATTCGGAGATCTCGTCGCCGTCGCTCGCGATGACCGTTGTGCCGCGAGCCCTCAGGCGTCTGCGGCGCCGACTGCCCCTGGTCGCCGCGCTGGCAGTGGTGGCGCTAGCATGCGTGGCGCTGGGCTGGTGGTCTCACCGCGAGCCCTCGGTGCGTTTCGAGCGCGTGACGTTTCGACGCGGCACGGTCTGGTCGGGGCGCTTCGCGTCGGACGGCCGATCCATCGTCTATTCCGCTGCTTGGGAGGGCCAGCCGTTCCAGGTCTTCCAGAAGCATCCGGAGAGCGCTGCGTCGGTGTCGTTGGCCCTGCCGCCCGCCGAGGTCTTGGCGCTTTCGCCGTCGGGCGATCTGGCCCTGCTGGTCGATCCGCGCGTGATCCCGCCGGGACGCACGACAGGCGTGCTCGCGCTCGCGCCTGACACGGGTGGCACTCCGCGGCGTATCAGGGAGGACGTGCAGTACGCCGACTGGGACGGTGAGGGCCGCGAGCTGGTCGTAGTGCGCGCGGCGGGCGGAAAGACGCTGCTTGAGTATCCCGTCGGCAAGACGCTGTACGAGACAGCGGGCTGGCTCAGCCACGTGCGCGTGTCGTCCGACGGCAGGCGCGCCGCCTTTTTGGACCACCCGTCGGCGATCGAGACCCGCGGCTTCGTGTCATTGATCGATCTCGCGAGCGGCAAGAGGGAGCGCCTGGGGCCCGAGTGGCCGACGGTCGACGGGTTGGCCTGGAATCCCTCGGGCCGGGAGATATGGATCTCCGCGGCTGGAGAGCGCGAGCTGCGCTCGATCTACGCGGTGGGCCTGAGCGGCCGCGTGCGTCTGCTCGGCATGGGGCCGGGACGGCTGACCCTGCTCGACGTGTCCGGCGCTGGCGACGTGCTTCTGGCGCGGGAGAGCCGTTGGTTCGGCATCGCCTGCGCAGAGGGAGACGCGCGCGAGCGCGACGTGACGCACCTCGACTCGTCGCTACTGGCGGATCTCTCGCCGGACGGCCGCCACGTCCTCTTCACGGAGTTCGGCGAAGGTGTGGGTGACGCGTACGAGGTGTACCTCCGTAGTACGGATGGAGCGCCGCCCGAACGTCTGGGGATGGGCTTCGGCAAGGCACTCTCGCCCGACGGCCGCTCGGCCCTGGCTGTCTTGCCTGTGCCGCCACAGAGGCTCCTCTTGCTCAACACCGCTGCCGGTCCGGCGGTCGACATCGGCTCGACACATCTGTCCAGCTACGCCGCGGCCAGCTTCATGCCGGACGGCAAGCGCGTGGTCATTGCCGGCGGTGCGGCCTCGGAGACGGAGGCGCGACTCTACCTCCAGGACCTGCCTCGGGGCGAGCCCCGTGCGATCTCGCCCCCGGGCATCCGCGTCACGCACTTGCAGGGGCTGCCGGTGTCGCCTGATGGGCGCTTCGTGGCCGCCCTGGGCCCGGACGAGCGCATCGCCCTCTATCCGACGGACGGCACCCAGGCACGGGTCATCCCGGGCCTCGATGCCGGCATGGCGCCGGTCGGCTGGAGCCCGGATTCGCGATTCCTGTACGTCTACCGCGGCAACGAGCTTCCGGCGCGCATCCGGCGAATCGACCCGCTGACGGGCCAGGGTGGAGTGTGGCGGGAGCTGAGTCCGGCGGACCCGGCCGGGATCCATGGCTTTCCAGTCATCCGACTGACGCGGGATGGTACCGGGTACGCCTACTCCTACGCCCGATTCCTGCACGAACTATATTTGGCCCGTGGGCTGCATTAGCGACATAAGCCCTGCGAAGAGAACCGGTTAGGGCCGAACTGGCGCGTCGGCCGAAAGAAAAGCGGCTGGCGGCAGTTGCCAAAGCCGCTCAACGACTTAGATTACAATAGAGGGCTTGCCCCGTCCGGGAGGCGCGGACAGGGACCACGGCCCGGCTACTGGCGTCCACGTCACAAGATTAGAGGGATTGCTTGCGCATGGCTCTGTCCATCGAAGAACGCTACGACAACATCCGGCAGCTCGTCCTCGGCAAGGACAAGCCCTATCTGCTCTCCGAAGAGGTGAGCGAGATCCTGCCGGCCGACAGCTCACCGGACGAGCTGGACGACATCTTCTCGATGTTCTCCTCCATGGGGATCGACGTGGTGGACTCCGAGCAGGAGTACCGCGACAAGGCCGAGGAGGAGGAGGGCGAAGGGCTGGACCTCACGCCCGGCGTGCTCGAGAAGACCAACGACACCGTGCGCATGTACCTGCGGGAGATGGGCACCGTTCCGCTGCTGACGCGCGAGGGCGAGGTCGAGATCGCCAAGCGCGTCGAGCGCGGCAAGAACGCCGTGCTGCGCGCCATCGCACGCACGGCCATGGCGGCCCAGGAGGTCATTCGTTTCGGGGAACGGCTCAAGCTCGGCGAGATCCCGTTGCGCGAAGTCGTGGTGTTCAACGAGGAGGAAATCACCGAGGAGAAGCTCGAGCGCAAGGTCGACGAGACACTGCGTCTGATCGCCAACGTCAGCCGTTGCCACAAGGAATACCAGACGCAGCGCAGGCACTTCGCCAAGGTCGGCCGGCGCGACCGCAAGTACGTCAAGGCCAGATGGCGCCTGGGCCGGCACCGCGTGGAGCTGCAGCGGGCCATCTGCGCGCTGGAGTTCACCGAGAACGCCAAGCGCGTGCTGATCGAGCGCATCCGCGAAGCGGTCGAGCGCATCTGCCGCTGTCAGGCCGAGCTCGGCCGTCTGGAGTCGTCGCTCAGGCACAGGGTCTCGGTCGAGGCCAAGAAGGCCGTGCAGAAGGAGATGGCCGCGCAGCGCGCCACGCTGCGCGAGATCGAAGACGAGTTCGACTCGCGTGCGGCGGATACCAAGCACACACTCGACACGATCCTGACCGGCGAGCGCGTGGCGGAGCAGGCCAAGAAGGAGCTGATCGAGGCCAACCTGCGCCTGGTCGTCTCCATCGCGAAGAAGTACACGAACCGCGGCCTGCAGTTCCTGGACCTGATCCAGGAGGGCAACATCGGCCTGATGCGCGCGGTCGACAAGTTCGAGTACAAGCGCGGCTACAAGTTCTCGACCTACGCGACGTGGTGGATTCGTCAGGCCATCACCCGCGCCATCGCCGACCAGGCGCGCATCATCCGCATCCCCGTGCACATGATCGAGACCATCAACAAGCTCATGCGCACGAGCCGCGCCCTGGTTCAGGAGTACGGCCGCGAGCCCACGGCCGAGGAGATCGCCAAGCACATGGAGATCCCGGTCTCCAAGGTGCGCAAGGTGCTCAAGGTCGTGCAGGAGCCGATCTCGCTCGACACCCCGATCGGCGAAGACGAGGACAGCCGCCTGGGCGACTTCATCGAGGACAGGAAGATCGTCTCGCCAGCCGAGGCCGTCATCAGCCGCAATCTCAAGGAGCAGACCGAGACGCTGCTCAAGACGCTCACGCCGCGCGAGGAGAAGGTCATCAAGATGCGCTTCGGCCTGGTCGACGGCAACGAGCACACCCTGGAGGAGGTCGGCCAGATGTTCGCGGTCACGCGCGAGCGCATCCGGCAGATCGAGGCCAAGGCGTTGCGCAAGCTCAGGCATCCCAGCCGCAGCCGCAAGCTCAAGGCCTTTCTGGAGCGCAGTCGCCTGTCCTAGACGCCGCCGCGCCGCACGCCTCCGGCCTGAGTTAGAATCGGCTGGCTGGGCCCATGGCCGAGATCCAAATCGTTACCGCCGACGGCGAGAGCCGTACGATGCCGCTCACACAGGAGCGGGTGACCATAGGCCGCTCGCGCGAGGCCGACGTCTATCTGCCCGACCAGTGGCTCTCGCGGCGCCACGCCGAGATCCAGCGCCGGCCGGACGGCTTCTACGTCGTGGACCTCGACAGCAAGAACGGGACGCTACTCAACGACCAGCGTGTCGAAGACCAGCGGCTTTCGGCCGGCGACGTGATCGGGCTCGGCGACCATCGGCTGACGTTCATCGACGACGCGCCCGCCTCGCTCGCGGAAGCGGAGATGATACCGCCGGGCACGCGCGTCTTCTCGGCCAAAGACGTCTTCGACGGCATGGCGCTACCTACCTCGTCCGCCGAGCGCGCATCGCGCGAAGCGCACGTCGTGAGCATCTTGATCGGGGCTGCCAGCGCGCTGTTCACGCACCGACCCCTGGCTGAGATCTTCGAGCAGATCCTGACTCTGCTGCTGGACGCCGTGCCGGCGGCAGAACGCGCCGCGATCCTGCTGCTCGAGGGCGCGCCACAGCGCCCCGTGATCAAGGCCTCGCGCAGTCGCCGGGG
>Ga0182021_10012704_pt1 | contig 10004 bp, 8 predicted proteins | sample 612E3MmetaG_FD_120493 | JGI IMG/M metagenome (GOLD analysis project Ga0182021, IMG submission 120493) | Permafrost microbial communities from Stordalen Mire, Sweden - 612E3M metaG (Illumina Assembly) | ecosystem: Environmental > Terrestrial > Soil > Wetlands > Permafrost | place: Sweden... | reverse complement strand
GGGCGGTGCGGGGCGCTCCACCATTCCACGTCAAAGGATGTGTATCGTCAGGCGGCCGAAGCCATACGAGACTCGCGTGGCGAAAGCTCACATGAAGGACTCGCCGGTTGCTTTTTCCGACCATTGACTTCGCAATCTTTTTCGGGATCGTCTTCGTCGGCAACTGGCTCCTCGCGCCATTCCCGAAGCGTTGGCGCGTGTTCATCCTCGTCGCGAGCTACGTCTTCTACGGCTGGTGGGACTGGCGCTTCGTCTTCCTTTTGGCCGCGTCCACCGCCTGCACCGTCGCCGGTGGCCGCCTTGTCCATATGGCTCGCAACGACGTCGCCAGGCGCGCGTGGATGATCACCGCGGTCGCGCTCGAGCTGGGCCTGCTGGGCTGGTTCAAGTACGCCGGCTGGCTCAGCGTCAACGTCGACAACGTCCTGCACCATCTCGGGATGGGGGACCCCGTCCCCTTGGTCCAAGTGACGCTCCCGGTGGGGATCTCCTTTTTCACCTTCATGGGCTTGTCGTACGTGATCGACGTCTACCGGGGGAGTCTCGAGCCCTCGCCGTGGCTCGATGTCGCGGTCTTCGTGGCGTTCTTTCCCCACCTTGTCGCCGGGCCGATCGTTCGCGGCTCGGACCTGTTGCCCCAGATCCGCAGGGCGCACAGGCGCGACCCGCGCCGGATCGCTCTGCCGCGCGCCGCATATCTCATATTCGCGGGCTTGTTCAAGAAGGTGGTGCTCTCGAGCTACATCTCCTCGCAGCTGGTCGACCCGGTATTCGCGAACCCGCACACGCACTCCTCGCTCGAGGTCCTGCTCGGGATCTGGGGCTACGCGGTGCAGATCTACTGCGACTTCAGCGGCTACACCGACATCGCCATCGGTTGTGCGCTCTTGCTCGGCTTCCGCTTCCCGGAGAACTTCAACGCCCCTTACACCGCCCGGTCCTTGCAGGACTTCTGGCGGCGGTGGCACATGACCTTGTCGTCATGGCTGCGCGACTACCTGTACATCCCGCTCGGCGGCAACCACGGATCGCGGGCCGCGATGTACCGCAACATCATGATCACCATGGTCCTCGGCGGCGTGTGGCACGGCGCCGCCTGGACCTTCGTCGCCTGGGGCGGCTTGCACGGCATCGGCCAGTGCGTCGGCCACTTCCGGCGGGCCAAGCGTGTCGAGCACGGCCTTTCGGCCCAACGGGAGGGCCGATGGTGGGCCGCCTGGGAGCGGTTCGCGACCTTCCAGCTGGTCTGTGTCGGATGGGTCTTCTTCCGTGCGAGCTCGTTCGCCAACGCCTTTGCCGTTTTCGGGAGGCTTTTCACCGGCTGGACGCGGCCGTCGCCGCTCGTGAACACCGCCGTGCTGCTCACGCTCGTGGTCGGGATCGGCTCGCAGTACGTGCCGAAGGAGCTGCCCCTGCGCGCGCAAGAGGTGTTCTCGCGCCTTAGCGTGTTGGCCCAGGGGGCGGTATTGGCAGCCGCTCTCCTGGCCATCACGACTCTTGGCCCGCCAGGTGTCGCCCCGTTCATCTATTACCGGTTTTGAGAGGGCATGATCTTGTCGAAGGTGGCACGAGCTTCTTGACGAGTTTCGGAGACGGGCGCAAGTCTTCTGGTCGCGAGCCGAGGCGCAAAGCCAAGGACGAGAGCCAGGCGCGCCCGGAGAGGCTCAAGCCCAGGCGAACCTCTGCACGCGCGCCCGGCGCTGCGGACGGGGCACGGTCGCAGGAGGCCGCGCCGCGGGCATCGCGCTCGTCCGAACCGGCCCCCTTCGACCCGCTCCGCTCGAGTCGTCTTCCCCCGCGGCGCCCGGGCGCCGCGCCCACCTCACGCTCGCGCGCCCAGCCGCGGGTCTCGGGCGGCTCGAATGATCCCGACTTCTCCGGGTGGCGAGAGGCCCCGCCGCGGCGGTTCTTCACCTCGGACAGGTCGAGCAAGCTGCGGTCGGCCCGCGTCGGGCGGCCCCGGGCGGACCGGGCGGACCGGGCGGATCGCCCGGATCGGCCGGATCGGCCGGCAAGGGCGGCAAGGGCGGCAAGGGCGGCTCGGGCGGCAAGGGCGGATCGGGCGGATCGGGCGGCAAGGGCCAAGCCCACCCGTGCCCAAGCCTTGCAACGGGCAGCCCGCGGGCAAATACCTTCGCGTCCGCCAGATCCCTCGCGCGCGAGCGCGCCTGCCCGCCGCGCGGCCGAGGGCGCTCCGACGGACAAGCGACGCCGGGCTTCAGCGGGAAGGATTCTCGGCGTCGGGGTGCTTTGTTTCTTGATCTGGCTGTTCGTCGACGCGAACCAGCTGTACGACTCGGCCAAGGCGGGCCAGATCGGTCTGCGCCGCACGGTGGCCGTGAGCATCCTCCGGCCCATTGCCGCCGTCGTGAACGCCCTGCGGATCTCCGGACCAGTCAACGCGGCGGACACGGCGCTCGGGCGGTGCGGGATCGGCGGCGCCCCGGTTTGCGGTGGCTCCGGTCCGAGCCCGAACACGACGCTCCCCACCGTCCCGACGACCACGACGACGACGCTCCCTCGGCCGGTGATCGTCATCGGGCATCGCTCCACGGGCTACATGGGCTTTTTTGCAGCTCCGCACCTCGGCGCTCCGTCCTGGATGTGGACCCCGCCCTGGCCTCCTCCCATCCCGAACCCGACGGCCCGCCACCCGCTCACGCTGCTCTCGATCGGCGACTCGATCGGCGAGGACCTCGGCTTCGGTGTCGGCGACGTCTTCTCGACCGACCCGGCCGTGACCGTCGTCCAAAAGGGACTGGAGGACACCGGCCTCGCCCGGACCGACTACTACAACTGGCCGGCCACCCTTGCGGCCGACCTGCGCCACTATCGCCCGACGATCGTCGTCGTCATGATGGGGGCCAACGACGCCCAGTCGCTCTACGACAACGGGAGCTACTACCCCTTCGGGACGGCGACCTGGTGGCGGCTCTACGCGGCGCGCGTGGCGCTCGTCATGGATGAGGCGACCCGAGCCGGCGCTTACGTCATGTGGGTCGGACTGCCGCCGATGGGCCCGGGCTCGACCGTACCGCCCTCGTTTCCGCGGCAGGTCGACAAGATCTTCTCCGACGAGGCGCTTGGTCGTCAGGGTGTTCTCTACTTCGATTCGTCGAAGCTCCTCTCCAAGCACGGTCGCTTCACCCTGGACCTGACGATCGGCGGCTCGATCGAACAGGTGCGCTCCAACGACGGCGTGCACCTGCTGCCTGCGGGCTACGACCTTCTCGCCGGGAAGCTCATCCAGCCCATGCAACAGGCCTGGGGCGTCAACCTCGGCCTGGGCTAAGGGGTTCGCCCGGCTCCTTGGGCCTGGGTTAAGGGGTTCGCCCGGCCCCTTCATGGTGGCCGGTGTTCGCGCGGGCGGCGCGCTTGCGGGACTCCTCGATCTCCGCCTCGGCGGCCTCACGGCCCGCCCATGTCGCCCCCTCGACCGACTTGCCGGGCTCGAGGTCCTTGTACACCTCGAAGAAGTGCTGGATCTCGAGTCGGTCGAACTCGGGGAGATGGCGGAGGTCCTGCAGGTGCTCCTGGCGGGGATCGCGGGCCGGGACGGCGATGATCTTGTCGTCGGGCCCCTTTTCGTCGGTCATCCGGAACATCCCGACCGCTCGCGAGCGCACCACACAGCCTGGAAACGTGGGCTCTTCGACCAGCACGAGGGCATCCAGCGGATCGCCGTCCAGCCCGAGCGTCCCGTCGACGAAACCGTAGTCAGCGGGGTAGCGGGTCGAGGTGAACAGCATGCGGTCGAGGTAGATCCGTCCGGTCGTGTGATCCATCTCGTACTTGTTGCGCTGGCCCTTCGGGATCTCAACGACGACTTCGAATTCCATTCGCGACCTTGTGGTTGGCATTCTCGGCCGTGGTTGCGTTCTCGGCCCAGCTGTGAAGGCGGACGTTATCAGCCGCGCTCCGAAGCGGCGCGCCGGAGGAGCTCGACGAGCGGTGCCTCGAGACCGGGAGCGGCTGCCACGATCGTCGGCGGACCGTCCGCGGCACCCTCGAGGGCGGTCACCGTCGCTCCCGCCTCCCGGGCGATGAGGCCGCCGGCCGCGAGGTCCCAAGGCTGCAGGCCGGACTCGAAGAAGGCGTCGAGGTGTCCGGCGGCCACCCAGCAAAGGTCGAGCGCGGCAGAGCCTCCACGCCGGATGTCGCGCACCTCGGGCAGGACAACCGAGAGCAGGCGGGCCTGGACGGCCCGGCGCTGCGCCCGATAGGAGAAGCCGGTGCCGACCAGGGACTCGCTGAGCGGCCGCCCTGCAGGCTCGAGTCGCAGCCGGCGGCCGTCCAGCCATGCCCCGACGCCCTCGGAGGCGGCGAAGGTCTCGCCGCTGAGGGGGTTGTGGACGGCCCCGACGATGCTCCGGCCCCCGCTCGAGGCCGCGATCGACACGGCGAACAACGGGATCCCGTAGAGGTAGTTGATCGTGCCGTCGAGGGGGTCGATGACCCAGGTGATACCGGTGGAGCCGTCTCTCGAGCTGCCCTCCTCTCCCTGGATGCCGTCCGCCGGACGGGACTTGAGCAAGGCGCCGACGATCAGTGCCTCCGAGGAGCGGTCGATGTCGGTGACGAGGTCTGTCGGGCTCGACTTGGTCGACGCGCCGCGGGCCAGGAGGCGCCCGCCCGCGACCTCGGGAAGTCGCGCCCGGAGAAGGTCGCCCGCCGCGATGGCGACCTCCTGGGCCAGCTTCAGAAGATCGGACCGCGTCGTCTCGCTTTGGCTCGTCACCGGTTTTACCTCATCTCGTCAACGGCGGCCGGAACCGGCGGGTGCGACGGGCCGGCTGCGGCCGAGCTGAGCCAATCGGGCCACGAGAACTTCGATCACGAGCTCGTCGGGCCAGTCCACCACACCGCGAAGGTCGAGGTCGGCATCGGCGATCAGGCTAATCGCCTTTGCCACGCGCCCCGAGCCGATCTTCCGGGCCTGATCGAGCACCTTGCGGGCCGGGAAGGGGGACATTCCGAGCAGCGCGGCGGCGGCGTTGGAATCGGAGACGCCCGCGCCGTCGAGGCGCAACATCGCCCCGTAATGCCTGTGCAGCGTTGCCAGCAGCTGGAAGGGGTGGCGGCCGCCGGGACCGAGCAGGCGGTGCGCGACGGCGACAGCCGTCTTCGCGTCCCCGTTGTCCAGGGCGTCGGTCAGGTCCCACGGGGGCGCCCCACCCTCCTCCCCGAGAAACGGCTCCAGTTCCGCCGCGCTCACCCTCCCGCCTTCGCCGTAAGCGGCGGCGAGCACGTCCAAGAGCGCGTAGAGGCGCGACACGTCTTCGCCCAGATGCCGCTCCAGCAACTGCCGGGCGGCCGGCTCCAGGTGGACAGGTGCCAGCTGCAGCTGATCGTTGATCCATTGGGAGCGGGCCTTGCCGGACGCGCCGGGAGACGTCTCGATCTCGCGGCCCCGCCCCTTGACGGCCTTGGCGAGCGGCGCAGGCAGGGTCTTGCCCACGATCGCCAGGACGAGGACGTTCGGCGCGAACGGCTCGGAGAGGCGTGCGGCGAGCTCGGCCGCCTGGGCCGCGTCGAGGTTCTCCGCATCCCGCAGCACGACGATGCGGCGGTCGGCGAGGAAGGCGGGCGTGAAAAGGGCGTCGGTTACCGAGCCGATGACGCCCTCATCGGCACCGGCTTGGGGCGGGACCCGGTGCTCCTCGATCGCCACGGCCGCGGTGGCCGCCGGGCTCGCCGGGCTCTCCTCGTCAGCTGGCTGGTCGTTGGAGGAGGTGAGCTGGGCGAGGAGTCGGTTGACACCGCGATCGACCAGTGCCGGCTCGGTCCCCTTGATGACGAAGACGGCTGGGGAGTCTGGGGACTGGGGGCTCATCCGTGCTCGGTCTCTCGCGTAGGAACAGGCACAGTCTCGCCGCCTTCGTGGTCCCGTGCTGCCGCCGCCGCCCGCGCCGCATGTGCTGGCACCGTCGGCGGTCTGTCGCGGGGCGCGGGCGCTGACTCGAGGATTGCCTGCAGAAGGTCGCGAACCTTGCAGGTGCCGGCGACATCGTGCACGCGGATGAGCCGGCAGCCGCCGGCGATCCCAAGCGCCGCCGAGGCCAGGGAGGCGCTGTGGCGTTCTCCGATGCCGAGGCCCAGCAGGACTCCGAGGAACGTCTTGTTCGAGGAGGAAAGCAGCAACGGGTAGCCGAGCGAGGCGAGTGTGCTCGAGCGCTGCAGCAGAAGGAGCGATTGCTCGGCGGTCTTCCCGAGGTCGAGCCCGGCGTCGAGGATTATTCGCTCAGGCGGTATTCCGCTCGCGAGGGCCCGCGAGGCGCGCTCGAGCAGGAAGCCTGCCACCTCGGCGGTTATGTCGTCATAATGCGGCTCGGGGTCAGGCACGCGGGGCGCGAGGCGGATGTGGGTCGCCACGACGCTGGCGCCGGCTGCGGCCGCCGCGGGGAGGTAGTCGGGGTCGGCGAACCCGCTGATGTCGTTACCCAGGACCGCGCCGGCGCGGTAAGCCTCCGCTGCGACCGAGGATCGCCAGGTGTCCACCGAGATCGGGACGTCGAAGCGCTCGCGCAGCGAGGCGACAACCGGCACGACACGCTCGAGCTCTTCCTCCTCCGACACCTCGGGTCCCGGGCCGGCCTTCACCCCGCCGACGTCGAGGACGTCGGCGCCTTCGCTGGCCAGTTCCTCTGCACGCGCGAAGAAACTGTCCAGGCTGAAGTACGCGCCCTGGTCGTAAAACGAGTCTGTGGTCCGGTTGAGGATACCGACCACGAGTGCCCGGGTCGCAAGGTCGTAGTGTCGCCCGCCCAACTCGAGAGGAAGCGGACCTTGGGGCCACCAGAGCGGTCCGTGCGCCTCCTCCCTGTCTCGGGCCGTAGCGGCCCCGCCCTCCGCGGCCCCGCTTGTACCCGGCACGGCCCCGCCCGGGCCCGCCGCGGCCCCGCCCGTGCCCGGCGCTTTCAGAACAGCCGGGCGGTTAGGGCCCGGCGGTAACGGCTGCGCCTCGGGTCCTCAGGGTCCATCGTCTCGATGAGGTCGACCAGCTCCTGGCGCGCCACTTCGTCGGACTTGGCTCTCTCCAGCAAGGCGTCGAGGTGCTTCTCCAGCTCCGTGTCGCCGTCTGCACCGTTACCGCTCGGCACCACGGGCGCGCCGGCGACGGCCAGCCGGGCGAGCGCCGCGACGCGACGGGCATCGCCGACGTCGGGGATCTTCGCGAGCAGGGCGAGGGCCTCCTCAGCCTCCCCGCGGCCGACGAGGATCTCGGCCAGGGGGACAACGGCGCTCGGCAGGTCGGGCTCGAGCTCGAGCGCCTGGCGGAGCGAGGCCTCGTCGCCCGCGGCGACAAGCTGCTCGGCTTCGCTCGGAGCGGGAAGCAACCGGTCGACGAACTCGCGAACTGCAGCCTCGGGGAGCGCCCCGATGAAGCGGTCGACGATCTTCCGGTCCTTGATCGCGAACACCGCCGGGATCGACTGCGTCTGGAAGCTCTGCGCGATCATCGGGTTGTCGTCGACGTTGACCTTGACCAGCTCGACGGCTCCGCCGGTGGCGTCGACCACTCGCTCGATTATCGGGCTGAGCGCCTTGCAGGGCCCGCACCACGGGGCCCACAGGTCGACGATGACCGGAACGGTGTCAGAGCGGACGAGAACGTCGTTCTCGAAGGAGGCGTCGGTGGTGTCGATTGTCATCGACGCCAGACCCTACCGGCTGGTTGCGCGCGCCTGTCGGAGCGCCATGTCGGTCCGTCTACCGCGCGACACCCGCACGGGCTGTCGCCGGAGGCCATGGCGGCCGTGTCAGCCGGAGGCTACGGAAGCTTCGTCGGGGTGGCCGGCAACGTGAATTCGCTGGCGGGCACGGTCGTCGAGTAGCTCGAGATCTCGAAGCTGCCGCTCTCCGATGCCTTCGCCCCCGTCCAGGCGACGTAGCCGAGCACTCCAGCCGAGGTCACGCAGAAGGTCCCGCTGCCGTTCTCACCCGGCACGCCGCTCACCGAGAGGCACGAGAGCTGGTAGCCGTTGACGGTCTTGGTCGAGTAGCTCGCGTGCCCGCCGGCGGCATTGGCGGCCGCCTGGAATTCGGGCAGGTAGGTGCTGGGCTCGTAGAGGGCGAACAGTGATGCCTCGGGATTCGTCGTCCCCGTCCCCGACGAGAAGCAGCTCCAGGTGCTGTTCGACTGGCTGCAGATGTAGCTCTTCGTCCCGAGCGTGATGAGCTCGAAGGTCCCCGAGGAGGTGGCTCCCTTGAAGAGAGTGTCCGAGCCCTGTTGCGCGAGCGTGAGGCTCGACAGCGACTTGGACGCGCTCGTGATCTTGTAGGTGGCGGTGAAGGTGACGTGCTGGCCGGACTTGAACAGGTTGAGCAGGGCCGATCCCGACTTGCCGCCCGCCGCTGTCGTGGTGGTCGCCGCCGACGTCGTAGACGTGGTGGACGCCGACGTCGTCGAGGTGGTCGCGGCCGACGTCGTAGAGGTGGTCGCGGCCGACGTCGTCGACGTCGTGGGAGCCGCTGTGCTCGTGGTCGTGGCAGGCGCGGTGGAGCTGCTGCAGCTCGCCGCCAGGATCGCCACCGTCGCCAAGAGCACGACTCCGGCGGCGCCTCGGGTGGTACGGGAAGAGCGTGAGGACTCGCAGCTCCTCGCAAGCTTGGTCATTTCGATTCCCTCATCTCGTCTCATCTGGTCGCCCGCGAGCTACGACGGCGTATCGCCGCAGCTAGAGCCCTCGAGAGACCGCTGCAAATGGTGTTGAGAGGCTACCTCACCCGCGACCCGCGGCCGCGCACCGCTCCTGTCGAGACTCTCTCGGCGGCTCCCAGCCGACCTCGGGAGGGCAGATGCCCGCGCTCAGACGACGAAGTACTTCGCCATCGGGTGGTGGCAGACGATCGCCAGAGTCGTCTGCTCCGGGTGGAGCTGGAATCCCTCGCTGACCGTGACCCCGATGCGGTCACCCGCGAGCAGCTCGACGACCTTGGCGTTGTCCTCGAGCTCGGGACAGGCAGGGTAACCGAAGGAGTACCTGCCGCCCCGGTGCTGTTGACGGAAGAGACCCGTGAGGGTCGGCGCGTCCTCGTCGGCGAAGCCCCACTCCTCGCGGATCCTCCGGTGCCAAAGCTCTGCGAGGGCTTCTGTCATCTCGACGGACAGACCGTGGGTGACCACGTAGTCGCGGTAGCGGTCGGCGGCGAAGAGCTCGGCGGTCCGAACCGACGCCCCTGCACCCACTGTCACGATCTGGAAGGCGACGTAGTCGGGAGTGCCCGAATCGGCGGGTCTGAAGAAGTCGGCGATGCACAGGTAGGGCTCTTTGCGCTGACGCGGGAAGCTGAACCGCATGCGCTCGGCCGTGCGGGTGTCGTCGGTGAAGACGACGAGGTCGTTGCCGTCGGCGTTCACCGGGAAGTATCCCCAGACGACTTGTGGCGCGAGCAGACCTTCGGCCTTGGCCTCGTCGAGGCGTCCCCGCAGCTCGGGCCGGATCCGTTCCTTGAAATCCGCGTCGGCCTCGCCGGACTCGGGCCGGTAGCCCCACTGGTTGCGGAAGAGCGCCGTCTCGTTCAGATAGGAGGCGATGTCGTCGAGCGGGATGCCCTTCGCGATCCGCGTCCCGAGAAACGGAGCCACGAACAATTCGTTGTCCGTCCCCACCTCCGGCGAGCGCGCCGGAAGGCTCGCCGGGTCGATCTCGGCGACCTGCTCGCTCCGCCTCGGAGGGAGCTTTCGCCCCGACAGCTCGGTGCCGAACTTCGGATCGTCAACGCCGCTGCGCTTGATCTGCATGAGGCGGTCGAGGAGGTGGAGGCCTTCGAAGGCGTCTTTGCCGTAGAAGACGCGGCCTTTGTAGATGCTCCTCAGGTCCTTCTCGACATAGGTCCGCGTGAGGGCCGCCCCTCCCAAGATGACGGGGTAGTCGGACTTGCCGAGCCGGTTCAGCTCTTCCAGGTTGTCGCGCATGATGAGGGTCGACTTCACGAGCAGCCCGCTCATACCGATCGCGTCGGCCTTGACCTCCTCGGCCTTTGCGAGCAGCTCGGACATC
>Ga0182021_10012703_pt1 | contig 10004 bp, 12 predicted proteins | sample 612E3MmetaG_FD_120493 | JGI IMG/M metagenome (GOLD analysis project Ga0182021, IMG submission 120493) | Permafrost microbial communities from Stordalen Mire, Sweden - 612E3M metaG (Illumina Assembly) | ecosystem: Environmental > Terrestrial > Soil > Wetlands > Permafrost | place: Sweden... | reverse complement strand
TCAAATAAAGGCGGCCAAATGTACTTCATGGTAAACCATACCAGAAGTGCAAAGGTAATCATTTGCCCAATCAGAGTAGCATTGATACTCACGATGCGATCCTCTTGTTGCTGTTAAACACGATTGTGCAATTAACCTGCAGCCGCAGCTTGTACCGCAGACAGGAATGGGTTTGCGAAAGTAAAGAACAACGCTAAACCAACGCCAATCATTGTTACCGCATCCAACAGACCTGCAACAACAAACATTTTTACTTGTAGCATTGGAACCATTTCCGGCTGACGGGCTGCGCCTTCCAAAAATTTTCCACCTAGCAGACCGAAGCCTATCGCTGTTCCTAAAGCGCCCATGCCCAAAACCAGACCTACTGCGATAGCAGTCATGCCTTGTACGTCAGCAATTAATTTTGCAATTTCCATGAAACCTCCAAACGGTTAATAAAGTTATAAAAAAACGGTCAAACGATAATTAATGATCTTCGTGCGCCATACTCAGGTAAACAATCGTTAACACCATGAATATAAAAGCTTGAAGTGTAATAATTAAAATGTGAAAAATTGCCCAGGGAAAACTTAATACCGGTTGAATATACCAGGGTAACAAGGCAATCAAAATAAAAATTAATTCACCCGCATACAGGTTTCCGAATAACCGTAGCGCCAGCGAAATAGGTTTTGCAATTTCTTCCACTAATTTCAACAGCAGGTTGAACGGTAACAACCACGGACCAAAAGGCTGAAACATCAGCTCCTTGGCAAAGCCCCAGGGGCCTTTGATTTTGATGCTGTAAAAAATAATCAAACAAAAAACCGAGATAGACATGGCGAACGTCGCGTTCAAATCGGTACTGGGCACGACCCGCAGGTATTCGATGCCCATCATTGAACCGACTAAGGGCAATATATCTACGGGGAACAAATCCATAAAGTTCCACATGAATATCCAGCAAAAGATAGTCAAGGCCAGTGGTGCGATTAATTTACTGTCGCCGTGAAAACTGTCTTTAACCTGGTTATCGACAAACTCTATCAGCATTTCAGCAAAGTTTTGCACCAACCCGGGTACGCCGGACGTTGCTTTTTCTGCAGCGGTCTTAAAAAACCAGATAAACAAGCCGCCTAAAACGGCTGAGAAAAACAAGGTGTCAAGATGCAGCGTCCAAAAACCCTCGCCCACATGCAGCGGAGTCAAATGGTGAATAATATAACCGGTTACACCTTCGGCGGCATGAGCTTCGGTAGCCATTGTTCCTCTCTTTAAGTAATGTTAACGCATCAACAGCGCGAACCAAAAAACCGATAATGCTGCTATGTAGCCTGCCAGCAGCGGTAATATTGCTATGTTTGGGACTCTAAAAATTAGAATAAACAGCGCCGCTGTTAATAATAACTTGCCCGATTCTCCCGCATAAAAGGCGTTCATAATCTTGCGCGCCGGTTTGCCTTCGGATTTGTAGACCCGCAAGGCGAAATACAGATTGGGGATAAAAGCCGCCACCCCGCCTAAAGCGCTGGATAAGCCTTGCTGCCATCCCCCGAATAAGGCAAAACCGACTGCGATTATCAGTACGATCAAAAGTTGATAACTTAAAATCCTACTGACAGTAGAGTAATTTCTACCCGCCACACAGCTCTCCAAACATAATAGCTTGACGATTATAGACATCAGGCTGCATTAAATCAAGGTTGATTCAAATTAAACCATAATTTTAATGGGGCCATCCACTGTCTTGTTTGTTATTCCCCGGACAGCGTTTTATTTTTCTACGCCCGACACTCCGACTATAGACCAGTTTGCGAAGTCCAGTATGCCTTCCTGATCGTCGCTATTTTTGTACATGATGCGGCAGGTATATTTTTTGTTGCCGGTGTTCGATGCTTTGTCGGTGACGCCGAATTCACCGTGTATCAGATATTCATAATTGCCTAGCGTCCAGGCGTTTAGGGCTTTTTCAGGAAAAGTCACGATGGCGTCGGCACCGAGTTCGGATTTGATGTAATGATTACATTGCATATAAGCAATGTTGGATAACGGTGTTGCGATAGGCAATGGACTGGCTTGGTCTTTACTGTCAACCATGAAAAGGTCTGAGGCGGCAACTTTGTACATTAACGGCATGACAAGCTTGTATTGACTTAAAAACAGCAATATTAATATTACTATAAATAGTAACTTCTGGGATTTTTTCATAAGGCTATGTTATTGATTTAGGAATGATTGCCGGTAATGTTGCACGATTGTAACAGAAATTGGTTTATGTAAGAATGGATAAATTCAACTCCGAAGTGCAATTCTGGTGCTCATGCGGCTTCTTGCAATGTATCTGCAAAAAATACCATAAGAGGTGTTTTAAAATAGCGCTATATGGATTTCTTGACTAAAGTGCTGGGAGCCTCTATAGTTCAAAACGTGCAGTTGGGTTTACAGCCTTTTCATCCGGTTCCAAATCAGTAACAAAGGGGCACAGCATGTTTTCATTAGATCCAGTTTATACCGTCATTTTCTTTGTCGTCGTGGTTTTAGTCTCTATGTCACTCCGAATCGTAAAGGAATATGACCGGGGTGTTATTTTCTTTCTTGGTAAAGTTACCGGTGTGCGCGGCCCAGGCCTCATCATCCTCATACCGGTTTTTGAACAGATGACATCGGTCACTCTCCGCACGATCACCATGAACATTCCATCGCAGAAGATAATTACGAAGGACAACGTGTCCATCGACATTGCGGCCGTTGCGTACTACAAGATAATTGATCCTCAGAAGTCGGTCGTCGCCATTGAAGACATCACGCATGCAGTGAATCAGATTAGTCAGACCACGGTGCGCAACGTCGTAGGTCAGTTCTCGCTTGACCAGTTGCTCTCGCAGACGAGTGACATTAACCTACAGATTAAAAACGTGATTGACGGGCATACCGAACCCTGGGGCGCAGAGGTGACAGCCGTCGAGATTAAAGACATTACGCTACCTGACAATATGCAGCGGGCAATGGCGAAGGAGGCTGAGGCTGAGCGCGAGCGTCGTGCCAAGATTGTCGCAGCAGAAGGCGAGTTCCAGGCGGCGGTGAAGCTCGGTGAGGCGGCAGACATTATCGCATTGCACCCGGTTGCACTTCAACTCCGCACTCTCCAGACCATGGCTGAAATTGCCACGGAGAAGAACTCTACCATCATCTTTCCAGCCCAGTTTATGACGACCGTGCAGGAGGCCATTTCTACAATCAACCTGGATAAAATTAGCAAATAGTTGCCATAAGCAAGCTCATTTTTCAACGGCGACAAGGAAAAAATCCGTTTAAAAAAGTCGCATGGATGCGCTAAAGCCTCCACCGCTACTTGATTAAAAACAAGCTCGCCAAGCCCAGAAAAATAAAGAAGCCTGTGGAATCGGTAACAGCCGTTAAAATAACGCTGGTGCCCACGGCGGGATCCATGCCGAATTTATGCCGCAGCAGCGGGATGCCTAGTCCGACTACCACAGCCACCAGCAGATTGATAAACATCGCCGCCGCCATCACGGCGGACAGCGCGATGTCCTGGTACAGCAGCAGGCTCACCAGTCCCATAATAAACCCGATAAAGATGCCGTTGATGACGGCAAGAGTCAGCTCTTTTTTTATCATACGACCTACATTGCCGGGGGTGATTTGCCCTAAAGCCAATGACCGTATAATCAGCATGCTGGTTTGGTTGCCGGTATTGCCGCCCATGGCCGCAATAATCGGCATGAGTGAAGCCAGCGCCACCAGTTGCAAAATAATGTCTTCAAACAGGCCGATAATGCGTGTCGAAGCGAAAGCCGTGCCGATGTTAATTAATAGCCAGCCCCAGCGGTTTCTGGCGCTTTTCCAAACGCTGGAAAACAAATCTTCCTCTTCGCCGACACCGGCCTGACTGAGCAGGTCTTCATCGGATTTTTCGCGCATAAAATCCAGTATATTATCGACGCAAAGCCGCCCCTGTAATTTACCCTGGCTATCGACGACCGGCGCGGAGATCAGGTCATAACGCTCGAACGCCCGTACCGCTTCGGCGGCCTCCTGGTCAATCTGGAATCTGACAAAATCAGTCACCATGACATCGGCGACCTGCCGGGAGGGCAAATGCGTCAATAAGCGCTGCAACGGCAGTATGCCCTGAACCTTATTGTGCTGATCGACAACAAACAATTTGTCTGTGTGGCTGGGCAACTTGCCCAGCCTGCGGATATAGGCAATGATGGCTTTCAGCGTAAGGTCATTGCGAATCGTGATCATGCCGAAATCCATGAGTGCGCCGACCTGGTTTTCCTGATAAGACAGAATGGCGTTTAAATGCTTGCGCTCCTTGCTGTTCAACGACCTGAGTATCTTCAGCATCGTTCTCTTCGGAAGGTCCGCCGCGAGGTCGGCTATTTCATCGGTATTTAACTGGCCGGCCACGGTGGCCAGTTCTTCCGCTGCCATGCCTGAAATAAGTGTTTGCCGGACGGCGTCGGACACTTCCAGCAAGATTTGTCCGTCATGCCCGGATTTAATGGCTTCCCATGCCGTCTTGCGTTGATCCAGTGGCAATGATTCGAGTATGAAGGCGGTATCGGCAGGATGCAAATAGACAAGCTTTTCCTGTAACCGAGCTTGATGCTGGTTTTGCAGCATTGCGGCAACCAGTTCGTGATTGTTTGCAGGGCTTCTTTCAAGTAGCGATTTTTCCAGCTGCTGTTTTTCCAGCAGGGTTGTGACCTCCTGTAGCTGTTGCTCCAGGAACTGCGCCGAATGAATTTTTTCAGAAGATTGCATAGCACACCGGTCTTTATAAAGGGTATTTTTACTTGTTCTTCAGCCAGATCTACAGCCCTACACGGTTAGCTTTGTCCATAGAACAAGGATGACGCTAAGAGGTTTAAATCAACACCATATTATCCCTGTGTATCATTTCAGAATCATCCGCATACCCCAGGATTTTCTCAAACTCTGAGCTGCTCTTCCCTGCGATTAACTGGGCATCACTCTTGCCGTAATTGATTAGTCCGCGCGCTATTTCTGTGCCGCTTTCGTCCAGACAAGACACCAGCTCGCCACGCTCGAACTGCCCGGTAACGGTTTTAACGCCGACCGCTAGCAGGCTTTTGCCATCGCTTTTCAGCACTCTGACCGCACCGGCATCCAGCACCAATTGCCCTTTAACCTGTAATTGTCCGGCCAGCCACCGCTTTCTCGCCACCAGCGGCTCTACATCCGGCAAGAAATAAGTGCCCAGATCAACACCGGAAATAACGGAGCTAATCACGTCATCAACCGCGCCCGCCGCAACCACTGTGGCTGCGCCTGACCGGGCCGCCAAACGCGCCGCCCGCACTTTGGTATACATGCCGCCCCGGCCCAGTCCGCTACGGCTATCGCCCGCCATGGTTTCCAACCGGGGATCGTTAACGCTGATCTCGGAAATTAATTGTGCGTCGGGATACAAGCCGGGATCGCCGGTAAACAAACCTTTTTGATCGGTGAGTATGATCAACAACTCGGCCTCAACCAGATTGGCAACCAATGCCGCCAAGGTATCGTTATCGCCAAAACGGATTTCTTCGGTGGCGACGGCGTCATTTTCATTAATCACCGGCACTACGCCAAATTTCAGCAAGGTCAACAATGTACTGCGGGCATTCAAATAACGTTGTCGGTTAGACAAGTCATCATGCGTCAGCAATACCTGCGCCGCATGCAAGCCATGTTGCTGAAAATTATCATCAAAAACCCGAACCAGACCCATTTGACCAACCGACGCCGCCGCCTGCAACTCGTGCAGGGTTTTCGGTCTGGTTTTCAGGCCTAAGCGGCTCATGCCCTCGGCCACCGATCCGGAAGACACCAGCACCACATCAATAGACCGATGTCTTAAACCGGCCATTTGCTTAACCCATGCCGTGATGGCAGTCTTATCCAGCCCCAATCCGCCCTTGGTCAGTAAAGAGCTGCCTATTTTTACGACAACGCGCTTAACTTTTGCAAACTCACTCCTGCTCACGATTTATCCGCCGCTGTTCTTCCAAAAAGTTCATGATGGCAAACATTAACGTTCGGGTACCCTCGCCGTTAATTGCCGCGATTTTAAAAACGGGGGCCGTCCAGCCCAATTCATCAACAATCGCCTGGCAGCGCTCGTCCACGTCATCAAACGGCAACCGGTCTATTTTATTCAGCACCAGCCAACGCGGCTTATTAGCCAGATCATCACTCCATTTTTCGACTTCATGAATGATTTTTCGGGCCGCCTCTACCGGCGTATCCATACTCTCGTAAGGCACTACATCGATCAGATGCAACAATAAACCGGTGCGCGATAAATGCTTAAGAAACTGCAAGCCCAATCCTGCGCCTTCCGCCGCGCCTTCAATAACGCCGGGTATATCGGCAATCACAAAGCTGCGTAAGTCATCGACGCTGACCACGCCCAAATTGGGATGCAAAGTGGTAAACGGATAATCGGCGACTTTAGGCGTTGCCGAAGATACCGCGCGTATCAGGCTGGACTTGCCGGCATTGGGCATCCCCAACAAGCCGACATCGGCAATTAGGGTCAGTTCAAGCAGCAGTACGCGATGTTCGCCTTCGCTGCCTTTACTGGCTTTCTGCGGCGCCCTGTTAATGCTGCTTTTAAAGCGGGTGTTGCCTAGGCCGTGGAAGCCGCCTTTGGCAACCAGCAACGTTTCGCCGATTTTGGTTAAATCTCCGATGACTTCGCCGGTCTCCTTATCGGACACTTGCGTTCCCAGCGGCACCGGCACATAGCTGTCGTCGCCTTTTCTGCCCGTGCAGTTGCGGCTCATGCCGTTTTGTCCGCGCTGGGCTCTATGTACAGCATGGTATCTGAAATCCACCAGCGTGTTTACATTCTCCACGGCAATCAGATAGACGCTGCCGCCGTCGCCGCCATCGCCGCCATCCGGGCCGCCCATGGGGATATATTTCTCACGCCGGAAGCCGATAGTGCCATTGCCACCATCACCTGCCTCTACACGAACTTCTGCCTCGTCAACAAATCTCATAACTCACACGCCGCCACACTTAAAAACCAACCGATAAAAACAAAAAAAGCCCCGCCATGATGGACGGAGCTTTTTTAAAGCTGCCGGGTTACGCTATCTAACCCGGCTTGCAAAACTGTTAACTGTAATGCAGTTATAATTTATACAGCAACAATACTGATAAATTTACGGCTTTTAGGGCCTTTAACTTGAAAGGCCACTCTACCTTCTGCCGTAGCAAACAAGGTATGATCTTTTCCGCAACCTACATTATCACCGGCGTGAAATTTAGTTCCACGTTGGCGTACAATTATATTTCCTGCCGCCACAAGCTCTCCGCCGTAGCGTTTAACGCCTAAGCGTTTTGCATTAGAGTCGCGTCCGTTGCGAGTACTACCACCCGCCTTCTTATGAGCCATCTGTAACTCCTAAATATCTTAAGCAGAAATGCCAGTAATCTGGATTTCTGTATAGTATTGACGATGCCCCATTTGTTTCATATGGTGCTTACGTCTTCTGAATTTAATGATTTTGATCTTATCGTGCCGTCCTTGAGACAGGACAGTCGCTGTAACCTTGCCGCCTTCAATAAAAGGCAAGCCGATTTTAACAGCATCATCTGTTTGAATCATCAGCACTTTGTCAAATTCAATGCTGTCGCCTGTGCCCAGCTCCAGTTTTTCTATTTTTAAGTAAGTACCTTCTTCAACACGGTACTGTTTACCACCTGTTTGAATTACCGCATACATCGGCGCAAGCTCCATCAAGCATTAATCTGTTATAAAGTGAACAGAAGATTATATTTTTAAAACGAAGCCGAGTCAACAACAAATTTATTCAGACCCGGAATCGCCATAAGCGAAAGTAACATAAGAATGCTCCGACAGGCCTATGCTTTATTCAATAGCATGGGCAGTTAGCTTTCTATTGGGTTATAATAACCCAATTAACTTATGTTTTATAGTTATCACTATGAAAAATAACCAATACTTACCTATTTTGCACTAAATCAATGGTATCGCACTCACAATCACCCTCGCACACACCGGCATCGATTGATTTTGATTCGATCAAGAATTTAACCGCAGCCGAAGCTAAAGCAGTCGATCAGCTTATCATTAACGAGTTAAGTTCCGATGTTATTCTCATCAACCAGATGGGGCGCTATATCGTCGGCAACGGCGGCAAACGCCTGCGGCCCATGTTGTTGTTGTTGGCCGCCAAGGCGCTGGGTGGCGTCAACGACAGTCATCTGATACTTGCCGCTGTCATTGAATTCATTCATACGGCAACACTGCTACATGATGATGTGGTTGACGAATCCGATCTCCGGCGCGGTAAAGAATCCGCCAATGCCGTTTGGGGTAATGCCGCCAGCGTATTAGTGGGCGATTACCTGTATTCCAGTGCTTTTGAAATGATGGTGCGCACCGGTAATATGCGCGTGATGGAAATCCTGTCAAAAACCACCACCGCCATTGCCGAAGGCGAAGTTTTACAGTTGTTAAATTGCAATAATCCTGAAACGACAGAAGCAAAATATCTCGAAGTTATTGCCAGAAAAACAGCCATTCTATTCAGCGCCGCGACCCGATTGAGCGCAGTTATAATCGGCGCATCCGCCGAAATAGAAGAAAATCTTGCGCAGTACGGACAACATTTAGGGGTTGCTTTTCAATTGATTGATGACGCGCTCGATTATAAAGCCAGCCAGGAAGACTTGGGCAAAAATCTCGGTGATGATCTTGCAGAAGGCAAACCGACTTTACCCTTGATTTACGCCATACAAAAAGGCAGCGAAAGTCAGGCAAAGATCATCATTGACGCCATTAGAAACGGCAACCGTGACGCCTTCAGCGAGGTTTATGCGATCGTGCAAAGCACCCAAGCGATTCTCTATACGGAACAACGCGCAGACGAAGAGGCTGAAAAAGCCATCAAAGCACTCGGCGTATTGCCTGACTCCGAATATAAAACCGCATTGATTTTATTGGCAAAATTTTCAGTACAGCGGAATTATTGAGGCTGAGAGTCAGCTGGATCATCAACTACGCGCTACAAGTATCCGTTACTTTAATAACTGAAGTGGAAATGCAAGATGATGAATTACCGTATAGTCTTATTAAGTTTTTTAGCTGCTTTATGGGTTTTTCTAAGCGGCTTTAAGCTGCCGGTTAAAAACGACAGTTCGGCCATTGACAACCAGAAAACAACGGTTGAACTTAAATTAGCGGTAGCGGAAAACACCGGCAACCCGCCGGAAACAAAAAAAACCGTCAAAGTAAGTCCGCAAAAAACAAAACAAAAAAGAATCACAACAACAGTCGATGACCGTAACGAACTTGAAAGTCCGCTGGATCTTTCTGTGCCGTTTGAAGGCTTTGAAAACAACGATCTTGAGAAAAAATGGGCTGAGCCTATTGAAACAATTAGTATTTTTCCAACCGACTCCCAAAAAAATCCGAGACCGTTAGAATTGAATGGCGGACTATTGATGTCGCCGGAACCGCAAGCGGAAAAACGAAAAACGATAGATGGCGCGGGGATTGTTATCAACATTAAACCCTGATCATCGCCTCGTGCCCATACCCGGAAAAGCGTCGACTGGCGCGGATCAAGCTAGCCATTCAATAATATGATCTTCGAGATTCACTGCCGCCGATTCTTTGATGGCGTAGCTACCGATTGAAGCGCCCGCTTTTTTAACACTCGCGGCGCGTCCCGAACGCAAGGGATGCCATACCGGCAGCTCTTTGCCCTCGTCCAACAAACGGTAAGCGCAGGTTACAGGCAGCCAGTGATATTGCGTAAAGTCGTATTGTTTTAAATTCAGACATTCAGGCACTAATTCGGTGCGTTCGGCATAACGAGTGCATCGACAGGTATGTAGATTAATAAGTTTACAAGCGACGTTGGTGTAGGCTATTTCCCCTGTATCTTCATCCTCTAACTTGTGCAGACAGCATTTGCCGCAGCCATCACACAATGACTCCCATTCTTCGC
>Ga0182021_10012702_pt1 | contig 10005 bp, 22 predicted proteins | sample 612E3MmetaG_FD_120493 | JGI IMG/M metagenome (GOLD analysis project Ga0182021, IMG submission 120493) | Permafrost microbial communities from Stordalen Mire, Sweden - 612E3M metaG (Illumina Assembly) | ecosystem: Environmental > Terrestrial > Soil > Wetlands > Permafrost | place: Sweden... | reverse complement strand
ATATAGGTTATTTCATAATACCATAAGAATATAAACCTATAATAGATATTATAATAAGTAAATAGAAATATATTACTTCTTTAGTTACTGAATACATTGTTTCACCTATTTTTAAAAAGATATAATAGGTTTATATCCTATTATATAGACTTAAATAGTATTTACTTAATACTAGTGATATCTGTTCAAATATAGCACTATTAATACCTAGTGTAAAGCTTAAAGATATAAGCTTTTTAAGATATCCATAGTTATTTGTTTTGGTATATTCTATCCATAGTTTATAAAAAGTATTTATTTGTTGTCTAGACTTTATAGGATAGTTTTTTATGTTTCCATTTATATTTATGTTTTCTAATATATGTTTTCCATTTATACTTAAGTTTTGTTTTGTTTTATACATTGTTTCACCTATATTGTATTTACATTATTATATTGTATACTGTCTTATATATAGTTTTGGTATTAAAAAAATATGATATTTAAAAGATATTAAAAACCCGTTGTAAATATTAAGATATTAAAAACCCGTTGTTTTATAAACGATATTAAACTATAATGATTAATCATGATAAATAAAAAAAAATAAAAAAAATATAGGGATTTAATCCCTATAAGAACCCGTTTCTTTAGCACAACTTATACAAAACTCTAAACTTATATTCTTATTTATTTGGTGAGGTACTTTCACTATTTCTTTAACTTCTTTAAAACATCTTTGACATTTCATCTTATTACCTCCAAAAAATTAAGGGATTTAATCCCTTATAGTATTGATTTCTATTGCATAGAAACGATCTGAAAACTTGTTTCTTAAGGCTTTACATTGTTTTATTGCATCATCTAGATCGTCTATTGGGTTTATATTTTCAATTATCTTTATTCCATTTCTTTCTATTCTATAAACTATATTCCATTTATCCATTTATATCAACTCTTATTGGTCTAAAGGCTTTTATATTAGTCTTTATAAATCTATTATGTTTCTTTAAGTATTCTATTCTTTCTTTGTTACTATCATCTATTACTTCTATTAAGGCTTTATATACTCTATCCATTGTATTAACCTCCAAAAAAGATAGTAAAGGATTAATCCTTTACTTCTATGTCTACTAGTCCTAGACTTTCATACCAGTTAAGGCTTGATTTAAGATTTTCAATTGTAACTCTTAAATGTTTATACTCGTTTATTCTTCTTTCACAAGCATATTTCCACTTAGGGTTATATTCATCTATTGGTATACTTAAATCATCTAAGATAGGATATAAGAGTTTTTCAGCTTTTAAAACTTGTTTCCTAGTTTCTTCTATGTGTTGTTTACTTATCATTGTTTCACCTTTTAAAAAGAAATGGATTAAGGTAATAATCCATTTATTGTATGTTCACTCCTTATATCTATTTTGTAGAAGTTAAGAAGTTTGAATACTGTTTCACAAGCTTTTAAACTCCCTAATTCCATTTCTAAGTTTTTCTCAAGATGTGTTAAGTCTTTAAGACTTAAACCTATCTTAACTTTATCAACCTTAGGGATAGTATCTGTTTTAAAAGCCATTTCTTTTAAGTCGTCTATGTAGTCTATTGTTTGTATTTTCATAGTTTTGTAACTCCTATTGTTTTTTAAAACCATATAAACAAGCTTTATTCTATTAGTGGGACATATACACGCATAAGTTGTATATACCCGTTACCACTTGATCCGTTATTTGTTTGTATGTTTCATCTATCAACTCCCACTTAATCCATATTAACCCTTAGATCACCGTTGCTTATAAACCCTTGCATACTTTTTGTTCACTTGTTGGTGTTATTTTGTTCACTTTTTGTGTTATTTTGAGTGATTTTTAGGTATACCTTAATCATCTTCTAAGACTTTTAATCTTAATTCTAAGGCTTATTATCCTTTAGTTACTTTAAGTTATTTAAGGTATACCTTAATCCTTTAATTAAGCTATAAGGGATAGATATATCTCTATTTATTAATCTAAGCCCAAATTAGACGAAAGGAAGCAAAAGGATACCATACAACGGGATATGACTGTCCTTAACCCTACGCAATTCATTTTTGTACTGCGAGTAAACGTTTTCTAATTTTTTAAAAAAAAATATAGAACGAGTTAACGTTCCATTAGTTAGAATTCGCTAACCCTGCTAAAATAGCTATACATATTGCGGCCACTGATGCAATTATAGAAAATGCCACAAGCCACCAAAGTATTCCACCAGCATATATTACAACCTGTTCCACCATCTCACCTCCTTAACACTTTTCATAATCGTTTTATCATCTAACATCGCATCACTATATATCACAAGCTCAGCTTCGCCATCTTTCTCACGAATAATTATTTTATGAAGACGTGTTCCTTTCTCTGGTTTAATTTCCCAACATTGACCCGGAATCCAATAACCCTGATCTTCCTTATCCCCATTACTTTTCCTTATAGTTAGTTTGATTCTATCTTTCATCTTACCACTACCGTTGCATTAATCTCTCTCACTGCATGTCTTGGATTAATTACTATATTTAAACTATTAGGGGTATATTCAATATCAACATTACCTTCTGCTATTGCTTCCCAAACTACAAGAGGAACAGTCTCAACAGATGACATTAAATATTTACGAAGTTGTTCAGGATCAAAATCAATACCACTTGACATTCTTAAACTCCTCCTCGCTCATTCGCCCTTTCGCTTGGTTACAACAATAACAAATTATTTGGATATTATCTTTCGATAAAACTCTTCTATTTGGGTCGATAATATCAACAGTAATAGAGTTACATTTATGGCCGTCATAACTATTGTTAAGAACCAACCCTGATTTACAATACTTACATCCATTTTCAAAACCTTTCCTAATAATATCAGCCAATTCACTCATAGCAATCTCATTACGGAAGCCTCGTTTCATATGGTCTTCCCGTACATTACGAGCCATACGCCAGAAACGAGTTTCTTCCTCTTGCCATTGAGGCTTTCCATTAATTAATATTGGTCTATTAATACTTCTACTTATCATTTAATCACCCATGCATTGGGTTATCATCATCCGGTGGTTTATAGCCTCTACTCCTTTCCATCAACACGATAGTCTCAACCAAATCACTCATAGCCTGTTCTAAATATGTACCATAATCCAAATCTATATCATATGTTTTCTCTAATTGTGCGATTGACCTATCCATAATATCTACAAATCTTTTACTGAACTTCATAGTTATTTCAACCAATTCTTTATCAGGATTTTTTTCTACTGTATACTCTTTTCCTTTTGCTAATCTTGCTGCAAATTCTTCTGCTTCTTCGGGTGTAATTTTATTTCTCTCTTCCATTTTTAGCCCCCTTCATAATCTCTTTTATCTTATCAATCTTTTTCCTATCTTCTGGGTGAAAATACTCATATGCATGTAACCTATAAATTCTACTAAAACGAAATGCGACCAAAGGCAAGTTTAAAATATCATCCTCATTTGTTTCTGGTCTTACCGTAGCACCTAAATATGTCACCGTTGGTAATAATTCAATATACCAAATATGAGTATCTTCATCCCACGAAAAACCAATATTAACATTTTCGTCTAAAGCTGAATCATAAAGGATATCTAGAATCTGATTACCACCATCAAACTTAAAACGATGATTCTCAGAATCCACAATCATCCGTATCTGATCAAAGAACCATCCTATCATAAGTTCAAGAGTATCAGGTTTTTTAGGGATATCAAATGGGCGGTTTCTCTTAAATTTATTCGCTTTCATCTGTGAAAAACATCCCCATCACTTCTCGTAAATCTGCGTTTTCCTTTTTAAGTTTTCGGTTTTCCTTTTTACACGCTTGGAGTTCAGCCATCCTCATCAACGTATCCATCTAATCACCTAAATATTCAGTAATATTTTTTATACAAGTGTTCCTACATTTATCTCGTTTCTCTTTTCTAATCGCTTCTTCCTTCTCATACACATCCATTGCAATACGAAGTTCATGCTCAATTTCATCTAAATGACTACATACCCAGTTCAATGTATCTGTAGAAAATTTATGAAACTGTGCAACATCATAATAATCGTCTTGAAAACCTGCCTGTGCCTTGAATATCCAACTACCAGCTTCAACACGAATTTTTTCATAAGCTGATGGATTATCTATTTTAAAATCGATAGCAAAAAGTCCACGATCTTTTACTATCTGGCATAATCGCTTTTCATATTTCTTAATTATCTTTTTGAACTCTTTATCCATCACACATCAACCCTGCAATATACAATTCAAGCGAATCATACTTTTTGGTCAAAATACACATCTCAATTTCAATCAAATTGTTCAAAGTAACAAATAAATCATCACCAGTCAAACCTGTATCGGCCGCTTTCTCAAAAATTGGGTCAAAAATTTCATTATTAAGCTGATCCATCACCTTATCATAGCGATCAATCACCCACTCCTCATCAATTGTTAATCGGTCTAGGGCTAAATTAATATCCCCATCACAAAACTGGAGGAAAAGACCAATATCCCCCACTTCAACTCGTGGATCAATCTCCAGATCAACGAGAAACTGTATCACTTCTTCTCTTTTACTCATATTTTATCCTCCTAATCAACTAATTCTTCTTCTTCAAACATATCTCTCGGCAAAAACGCCGTATAATAATGGCTACCCGTAATAGTTTCGATGTCAAACTCGTCGTCGCTATTAACTATTGCCACAATATGCTCTTCACTTATCCAAATCTCTTCATCTGTTTCGTCTTTTACCTTTATTAACATTCTAATGTCTCCATTATTTCATTTAATGTATCCATTGCATAAAGAACTTTACTGTGAACTGTCTGAGTAGTTGGAATAAGATTGGGGTCAGCAAACTTATTATCATAAACAATAAAGTTTTTATTTTGATATGTGCTTCTATACATTTTCATATAATATTTTTTCAAAATATTGTTAAAGATTTCTTTATTATTATCATATCTCTCTAAAAATACTTTATGCTTCGCATATTTTAATTCAAATCTAAATTGTGCCGTATATGTTTCGCCAACTAATTCTATCATTATCTATCATCTCCGGGCCATTTACATTTAGGTATGACCTTATGAAGGCCATAATCGTCATAATTTGAAGGATAATCCCACTTATTCGACAGTTCAATCCACGCATCAGGCAATTCTGCCTTCTCAAGTATCCTAATAACCGAACCATCACGCATAACTTCGACAACATCGCCCCGATCTTCTTTTTCAATCTTAATAGGGACTTCAAAAACAGCTTTTCTATCATTTGTCATTAAATATGAGCGATCTTTGCCTCCACGACGGCCGGAAACTTTCAAAATAACGGTTGATATGTCGCCCTCTACCTTAATAGCTCCATCATATGCTGTTGGGTCATAAGGAGCGTTCAAGTTTCGGAAATTTACGATTTTTAACTCATCTTTAACCTTATCAAGCTCATCACGGTTCTTAATAATATAAGTTTCCTCAGTAAACTCGAAAAAGTGCCATAAAAGCTTAATTCGCTCATGCAATGGTCGGCGATTTAGCCAAATATCGTTCCAGCAAAGTATATCACTTGCTATAAATAAACCATCTTCAATAAATCCCTCCAAAACATACGACATGCCGGTAGATAGGAGGTCGGGATGTTCTAAAGTATCTGTAACAGTTTTTCCGACACTATCGTATATTTCGAGGGTATCACTATCTTTGTGAATATGAACCATATTTGTATGATATTTTGTCGCTATAGCCGGGAATCGCATCTTCCCAAGATCAGTAGAAGGAGCAACAGTTCTCAATGGGATACCAATAACGGGTGTAATACCTTCAAGAGGAGCTCGACGACTAGCTAAAGCATAAGCCACACCAGTCGCATCCGGCTGAATATGCCAAGTATCAATACATTCATCAAAATCAATATGTTTCTCTTCGCAAATTACTTTCAAAATTCGTTCACGAGGAGGATGGAAGTTATAAGTTTCAATATAATTAAGAAACATCTTCTCTTCAACCGCCAACTTATCCGCCAAAATATCAATATTCCCGCCAATCAATGCATCATGAACTTCATCACATGTTAGAGTAGGATATTCAGCACCATCACTGAAATCCATTTTAGCTCCAATAGGTTCTAAAGCCATTTTAAAACCAGCAGGACTACGCAGATATTTATAAGCGTCAACAGTACCTTGAACTATAAGAAGTTTCCAAGCTCCCATTAGCGTTGTAAATGAATCAGTATCATAATGCTTATCATCTATCTTACTATCTCTTCTCACCATCTTGTGGTGACTACTCAGTCCATCCCTTATAATATTCTCATCTCCTAATTCTTGTACTGTTGTCTATCACATATAAACCTTTTGGTGCATAAAGTAAAATTATGGTGCATAACATGATGCATAAAGTGAACTTTTGCAGCACAAAATGCATCATAAACCGAAACATTTATATATGAAGACAACCGAAACATTTATATACTACTGTGTAAACCACCCACATATTTAAATAAACCCATACTCGTTTTATAATTATATGCAAGCCGTAAACGAAATCGTTTCAGAACAAGATAGACAACAATTCTTTTACCAATGCCAAGTTGACCCTTGCTTTTTTGTAGAAAGAGCGTTAATGGATGAATACGGAGAACCATACATACTAGAAGAATATCAGCGAGAATTTTTAAGATGCCAAGCGAGGAACAGAGTATTATTTTGGGCTCGTCGTCTTTCAAAGTCTTTAATGATTAAGTTTGAAGTTCTTCACAAAAGTGCATTTAACAAAGCATTTAAATCAATGGTAGTATCTCCATCATGGGAACAGTCAAAAGAATTCGGTGAAGATATACAAGATATAGTAAATTCGACTGATTGGTTAAATAGGATGTTCACAACATTCAGTAAAACCAAATTCAAACTAAAAAATAACAGCCGATTCAATATGGTATCAGCCGGAAACAAAGGTGTATCAAACCTAGGTAAAGGTGTACGATTACTAGCCTTTGATGAAACACAGCAAATACCAGAAGAAGTATTTACATTTTTACGTCCAACCCTCCTAGGACAAAAACGAGGACTTCGTAAATGGATGATTTACGCCGGAACTCCACTAGGAAGAATAGGACAATTTTATGATATTTATACTAAAGGTCGATTCATTATCAAAATGGATGGAATGTACGAAAATGAAGAAGTACCTTTACAAAAAGCAGGAGATTACATTGTTTTTGAACGTCCCACAGCAATATTAAGCGACGATGGGATGGAAATTGTAGGAACAGGTACAAATAGGGTAACAATCGATGAATTAGTACAAGATATGAGCGATTTACCCACAACCGGATTCCTTCGTGAATACGCTCTAAAGTTTTTAGACTCAATTGGAGAAGTATTTTCACAAGCACTGATTAACAGTGTACTAGACCGTAATCGAGAACCCGGTCATGGATACGAATCAAACAAACCAATAATATTTGGACTTGATTTAGGTAAATTCCGTAACGTCTCAGTATTAACAGTTGCAGAAGTTATAGGAAAAAACAAAACAGATATAATAGATGTTGTCGAATTCCCACTCGAAAGAGATTACCACGATATCTGCGACGATGTATTAAGACTAAGAGCACGATATCCTAATTGCTTCGAACTACGTATGGATGAAACCGGAGTAGGAAAAGGAGTAATAGAAATCTATGAAAGAGCCTTTGAAAAAGATTGGCGTGGAGTAGACGTTGTAGGATTCGATTTCAGTGGAACACGAAAGAAAAAAGAATTCGTAGAAGCCGGAGTAGCCATGTTAGAAGGTGGAACCGTAACTATGGGATACAATGTCAAAATGATAAACGAAATGCTCGAATTCCGTCGTGAAATAACCGACAACCTAAACATCGTATACCGAAAACGACAAGGTGGAAGTGACGATTACGTTGATTCATTATTATTAGCTCTATTAGGAGCAAGAGATTACTATGACTTTGACCAACAAGGACATAATGATGTAATCCAAACAACAGCTCAACTAATGAGTTTTGCACGAAATAAATTAAGAAAAGTGAGGATATAATTATGCCAAAAATTGGAAGATTAAATATCAAATGGGGACAACAACAAAAGGAGAAAGAAACTCTAGCCGCTAAAGCAACAGCAGCACCTAAACAGGGTAAAGTAGATATATACTACGCTCCTACCTCGAAAGCATTCTCTACATATAAGAATGTATCCGGAGATACAGCCCTCACCTATGATATTTTGGAAGGACTATACCGAAGAACTATAATGAAGAGGATTATAGATAAAACAGCACAAGATGCAACACGACTAGGATATACCATGCATGTAACAGATATGAATGGAAAACCACACGAAAAAGCCGAAGCAGTCTGTGCAGAAATAACAAAATTAATAAAAAGGCGAACCTTAAAAGGACTTTACCGAGATCAAGGATTATATGGAGATGCATTTCTATATATACAGAAAGGTACAAATCCATCAGGATTAATAGATATTGAACAAATATATCTCGTAAATCCAAGATATATGAACCCAGATGTAGATGCAAACCAACAACTTAAAGGATGGTTATACGCATCATCAGCTAAAGGACAAGTAAACTTAACTCTTGAAGAAATATGCCACATACCACGTAACCCACTAACAGGTCAGTTATATGGTAACTCAAAAATGGAACCTGTATTACAAGTATTAAATCTTATTTTAAATTCAGAAATGAACATGGCAGTAGTATTAGATAAAATTGCTGTACCAATGGTTCATTGGCTAATGGACGCAAAACACGACAAACGAAAAACTCCATTACCAGAAATATTAACTTTTATCAAAAACTTAGGATTACAACAAGTAGGAAACGATATTGTAACCGATTCATCAATAACAACCGAAATTGTAGGTGCAGGAGACAAACTAATCGATTTTTCACCTATGATAGACAAATTACAACAAACATTCTTCGCAACATCAGCAGTTCCGGGTCAAATACTTGGAATGCCCGCAGATAACATGTCAGCAATTACAAGACAGCTACAAACATACTACGAGGACATATTTGATGAACAAGAAAGTACATCAGACTTTTTAATAAACGAAGTATATGAACCAGAACTAATAAAACAAGGAATAACCGATTATAATCTAATTTATGCAAGTTATGCTAAACCAATGATAGAACAAGAATCAAGAATAGCTACATGGGTTGATCTAATGGGCAAAGACGGAATAATATTCAAGAAAGAAGGAAGACAGGCTCTAGGATACAGTGGAGACCCACCAGAACAACCAGAAATTGTTGCAGCCGCACCATTAGGGCAAAACCAACCGGCATTTGATAAAAAACAAAATCAACAAACCCCACCGGGAGTTAAACCGGGTTCAAGTAAAGCAGCCACTAAAACACCAGCAACACAACCTACAACACCAACAACACAACCTAAAACACCAGCAACTAAGAAGTAGATCACAATGAAAAAAGAGATAATATGCCCTGCCTGTAAAGGCAGTGGAATTATCGAAAAAGAACTCCGTAAAAAAGCAGACAAAACCTTAGACGACTGGAGTTTTAAACATGATGGATACAAATATCGTCTTATATTATGTAAAAAATGTAAAGGAGAAGGATTTCTTATATGATCCAAAAAATTTTTCATACAATTTGGGTTGGAGATGTTCCTTTCCCTGAAGAATATAAAAATTATGTTCAAACATGGAAAAAACATCATCCTGACTATGAATTTATGTTTTGGACAGATGAAAATATGCCATTAGATAAATTTAGAAATAAAGAATTGTATTTAGAATTACCGGGATTTTCACAAAAAGCAGATATAGCTCAATATGAATTATTATATATGTTTGGTGGAGTCTATATTGATGCTGATTTTGAATGTTTCAAGAATATAGAATCATTAACAAAAGATTATGATGCTTGGGGTTGTGGAGAAAACAATCGAGTAATTAGTACAGGAATTATGGGATTTCAAAAAGGTCATCCCCT
>Ga0182021_10012701_pt1 | contig 10005 bp, 10 predicted proteins | sample 612E3MmetaG_FD_120493 | JGI IMG/M metagenome (GOLD analysis project Ga0182021, IMG submission 120493) | Permafrost microbial communities from Stordalen Mire, Sweden - 612E3M metaG (Illumina Assembly) | ecosystem: Environmental > Terrestrial > Soil > Wetlands > Permafrost | place: Sweden... | reverse complement strand
GCACAACATTGAAATTTTCATTCAGCCAGTTCTTGCTCACTATATTCCAGATATGTTGTTCCATAGGGTTCCTCATTGATAGGAAGGATAAGAATAAGGCGAACCCAAATGAGCTCGCCTTTTCTCAAGTGGGAGATTATTAGGCTGCTCCGCCTTCGACCTTCGGGGCGAGAGTAACCACATCGCCGTCCTTCACCTGCGTGCTGTCAAATACAATCTGGCCATTGAGCGTGCGGGTATAGCCGTGCTCGCCGTAACCAGTCTGCTTGATCACATCTGCAACTGTTGCACCGGAAGCAGCATCAACTTCTGTTGCCGCTTCGCCGAGTTTCAAAACTTTGATTTTCATAATAGATCTCCTTTTGTAAATTTGTGATTGATTGAGTTGTTATGTAGTGCATATGCACCTTATTTTTAGATCAATCTCCGTTCGGCAAATGAGGTGTAGGTTTCTCCGGCAACTATGACATGGTCGTGCACCGGAATGCCGATGATTTTCCCGGCTTCGACCAACTGCTTTGTAATAACAATATCTTCTTGTGAAGGCTCTGTATTCTCAGAGGGATGGTTATGTGCTATAATAATTGCCGCAGATGTAGCAACTATAGCACCTCGAAAAACCTCACGGGGATGCGCCAGAGAAGCATTAAGTATTCCTTCTGTTATGACTTCAAATCCGAGAATTCTATTTACGCTGTCCAACCAGAAAACAACAAACCTCTCCCGAACCTGATCTTTGAAAAGAGAAGAGTAATTGCGAACTATGTCTTCCGGTCCTTGAACAACCACTCTTTTCTTGCCGTCAAGCTCCGGCACGAGTTCAATCGTTTCGCAGAATTTCCACGTCACTGTTCTGAGGCAATACTTCATTGTCACGCACCTTTTCAAATTCTTTAAAACGGTTTTTTCCGAGCAGTCGTTGAAACATCATGCATCCGAATCGAACTTCACAATATCTTGAACAGGAAAAATTATTCCATCGATAATCAAATTCCTCTTTGATTACCTTGGCTGTTGCTTCGATTAATCGATCAATAAGCTTTTGTTCGTGTCGCTCATCCATCTTGAACCATTTCCAATCTTCAAGGCGGGGATTGAACATTAAATATCCTGAACGGATAAACGAATACGGTGCGCCCTTCTTTAAGCCAATTTGGTAGATTAAAAGTTGGTCTTTGGTAAGCCGTTCACGTGTATGCGAGTTCTTAAAGTCAATGAGGATTGCATTCGTTGAATCGTGTTCAACCAACAACAAGTCTGCTGCACCTGCGATGGAAAATTCGTCGGTGACCTTCTCAAAGAAATTGGGCTGGACAAGTAATGTATACTTTTGCAGATCCAATTCTTCAAGCATATGAATAGCGGATCTAAGCCCAAGTTTTGTTTCTTCTTCGATGGCAATTGCCTCTAACTCAGACCATTTCGGTTTAACATCGTTGAGCACCATCCGCCAAACCATTTCGAAATTATCTTGAAGCCATTGCTTGTCCTCAAACTTGTTTCGATGTATCCAGAATTGAAGCATCCGGTCAACGACAAGTCCCGGGACGGCCAGCTTGGCGTAAGTGTTGTCTTCTTTAAGCTCAGGATGCTGCCAGCGTTCTAATTTCTTAATGCGGTATTTGACTGGGCATTTTTTCCATAAATCCCAGCTTGATGGGCTCCAGATAACCATGCAATGCTCGTCTCGTTTGAATTATAATTGACTATTCAATTCAATCGAGAATATTAATAAGCTTTGAACTACCGATTGGCAAGAAGGCTGATCAGAAAATATGAAAATTATACAAGGGTTCTTTGTGGTAGAAATTGATTCTTCGAACTATTTTATGTAAATACCAATACGCTCAACAATAAAAGTTTATAAATCAAAAATGAAAATGGGAGTAGTTGATATCGTTCCCCCTTCGATATCATCGGCTATTTTTCAGTAGCATCACTGTGTTGGCGCGCGGTGGTTTTATTACTCCCATTCCCCTTTAGACCCCGGTATCTGTTATGGTATCGGGGTTCGTTTTTTATTGGATAAATATTATTTGATAACTAACCAGACATTTATTAAACTCTTTTATGTTTTCATTAATCTACTCGACTCGACATACTGATTGTGGAACACTTGTGCGGCTTTCGGATTATCGGTTCAAAACACGAGACGACGTAAAACTGAATAAGGACTTTGAGCCACCGAAGCTTCACTGTCCGAAGTGCTGGTTAGAAATAGATGCGGCTCATTTTGAATTGTGGGAGTCAGTGGGATTAGGAGTAAAGAAAACTATTGATGAGACTCCAATTGATCAGCTAAATGACGTATGCAAGAAGTTGACAAATTCATAGGCGATTTGTATGTTGCTGGTGCATTCCCGACCTCCCCGGTTGGGAAAAGCCTCCCTAGCGCTTGGCAATTGGTAGTGTGTCAGGCGTTTTTTCATTCAAAATTGATTTTACCCTTTCATTCGGTTACATTAATTTACAATATATAAGAAGTAATTTAAATATGGCCATGTTAAAAAAGATGATTATAAACTAAACAAATTTGGACTACATTACATCGAATGAAAATCAATAAAACATTAATTCACTTAATTTGAGTAATTCTATGACTGACAAAATTATCACTTTCAGAAGCTATGATGGCTACGGCCTAGAAGGAACATTAATAAGCGCGGAAAAAGAAAAAGGTGCATTGCTGTTTGTGCATGGAATAACTTCTTCCAGAGATGAATTAGGATTTCACTCTGATTATGCTCGTTACCTAGGTAACAATGGGATATCGACGTTACGTTTCGATTATAGATATCATGGGGTAAATGAAACGTCTTTAGAGAATTTGACATTGTGTGGAATTCTAAATGATATTGAAGCTGCTTTTAATGCTCTAAAAAATAATGTAAATAATAAAATAAAATCCTACTTCATAGTTGGCACAAGTTTTGGGGGTGGTTTATCTGCGTTTTGGGCAGATTATTTTAAAAGAAAAGAAGTAAAGAAAGTTATTTTAAATGCCCCTGTAATAAACTATGAAAATGATGTTTTGGAAAGGAATGATTTAATCGAAAATAATATAATTGTTTCAAAAGCCCAAAATGAATTATTGCAGAATGGCTATATAGATTCTTCTACTATACATTTTGGAAGAGGGTTGCTTAATGAATTAAAATATATAAATGGAATTAAATCGATTGAAAGTCTCGGAAATAAGGTAGTAATATTCCATGGGGATTGTGATGAAGATGTTCCTTTGGCCTCATCTAAGATGTATAAAACAAAAAAAACAGAGCTTAGGATTATTAAAGGCGTTGGACATGGTTTTGGAATTGATATTGATGAAGATCTTACACATCCTGAAACAAAGAAAATTCATAACGCAATATATAAAGAAGCACTAAAGATTATTCTAAAAGAAATATGAGCCAATATGAAAGTATAGGAGATGGAATATTCGTCCATCCCAAAGCGGTGATAGGTAAGAATGTTAAGATTGGACACTGTTCATGCATAGGATACGGAGATCCTACAGACGGAGAATTGGTCATTTCGGATAATGTAACAATTGGTGCGTATTGTGTCATTCATTTTGGAGCCTCTATTGGTGAAAGTGTAGAAATAGATCATTATTCTAAAATAGGTATTGCTGCTAAGATTGGTAAAAATACAAAGTTACTATACGGAAAGCATATCTATGATAACGCAATTATTGGTGAAAATTGCATTATTGGAGGGCACGTTGCAGATAGAACTATCATAGAAGATAATGTCACCTACTTAGGAGAAATAGCGCATAGTCATAGAGATGCAAGTTTGGATTGGGATGCTACAGAAGAAGAATCGCCAATTATTTATAAAGGTAGTTTTGTTGGTGTAAATGCTTTAATAATTGGTTCGAGAAAGATTGGGCCAAGTGCATATGTTGGTGCGGGGGAAATTTTGAGAACTGATCTGGCCCGGGATATGATTCTCATAAAAGGAAAGATAGAGCCTTTAGAAAAATACAGAGGGCTTTTTAAGACAAGAAATTAATATGAAGAAAAGCTACCGTTCCTTAAATATTTTTGTTTCCCATCCATTTGTTCCCAAGAATTCTACATATGACTTGAAACAATTTAGAACCAACATCAAGAGACTTATTGTAAAAGCTGAAAATATTGTCAAGAAAGAAAATCAAGATTTTGAAATAAAGATAGTATTCGATTTCAATGATTTCTATGAGTCCCTGCCACACCAAATAGAAACTAGTATAAGAACAAGTCATTTTGCAATAGTTGATATTACTGAAAATAAAGCAAATATATTTTATGAATATGGCTTGCTTTTCGGGTTGAATATTCCAGTGCTTTTAATAAAAGCAAATAAATCTCTACGAACGTTTCCCTTGCCGGGCGATATAAAAAATCGACTTATTATTGATTACAAAAATTTCGACGAGTTAATAAAGAAATGTTTAGAGAATGTTGCAGACGAATTTAGAAGATTGCTTCACCACGATTCACTATCCAATATTTATTTAAATAAGATATGGTTTCCGAATGATGTTAACAATATTCATATCGTCACTTCAACCGAAGCCGAAAAAAGGAAGAAATTTTCTTCGCCAACATCAGATAATTATATGCTTCTTGAAAGTTTGGGAGATAAAGATTCGCTATTAGAAGTATCTGCTTTTTTAAATAGAAATTATAGAAATACAATATCATCAATGTATGCAGCCGACAATTACACAAATAATATGGAAGGTAATTTTGTGGTAATTGGGGGACCTGGAGACGAGGAGGGTGACGCAAACAGAATTTGTAAAATATTTATGGATAGAATGAAAGTGAAAGTAAGCTATTCTAAAGATTGCGAAAAGTTATTATATGACAAAAAAAGTTTTATAGCCACCAAGGAGAAACGCAAAACAACAAGGGATTATGGTTACTTCGCAAGATTTCCGAACCCGTTTAATGCAAAATCAACTGTAATCCTAATAAATGGAATTCATACATTTGGTGTGCTTGGTGCTGCGAAAGCATTCTCTGACCATCCTTCTGCTCAAGGAAACATTAGAAAAGTTCTAAAAAAATTGAAACTCGATAATATAAAACAGGCATCGTTTGAATCCTTTTTCCCTGTTGACGTATTTCAGCAAACAGTTGTTTGTCCCAGTATTATTGAAGAGTTCGTTTTACCATTGGGAAAAAAAATTGAATGATTTTATCGAAATTATAAGAACGAATGCAATCAAATACCCCGAAAGAATTGCGGTAATTGAAAGAAATAGAAAGATCAACTATGCAGATTTTTTTAACCTCGTTCTTTCTATCTCTCACCAGTTACGCAAGATAAATCATAACCCTAAAGTCGTTTTTGATTTAGATCAAAGTATTGATGCCTATGCCTTAATAATTGCGGTTCTTAATGTTGGTGGAACTTTTTGTCCGTTGAATACTGCATCTCCTATTGAAAGAAAAATTCAAATTATAAATGAGTTCCAGCCACATGTAGTTGTGGTATCATCAGATGATAATAACATAAATTATGATAAGGCAAGCACTACGACCATTGCAAAATTGGCCAGTAAAGGGAACTTTGCTCCAATAGAAGAAAATTATAATGCCGAAAGTATAATTTATGTGATTTATACTTCTGGATCTACCGGTGCACCCAAGGGGGTTATGATATGCAGAAAAGCATTAAACAAATTTTTAGAGTGGTCAATACCAACATATAATGCTGGTGAAAGTGATATTTGGGGACAATTTTCTCTTCTAAGTTTTGATTTAAGCATCGTAGACATTTTTACGTGCCTCTGTTCGGGAGCAACTCTTTTGGTATTGGCTGATAAAACATCAAAATGGGTTCCTTCCAGCGCTATTGAAAACAATAAAATAACCATTTGGCATTCTATACCAAGCGCAATTGACTTTATGATAGAAAGGGAGAAGTCGAGAGAGGCAGATTTATCATCTTTGCGATTAATGAGTTTTTGCGGTGAACCGTTACGAAAACATCATTTGGATTTTCTATTCGGAAAAAACAATAATCTTTCAATATTCAATACTTACGGTCCAACAGAAGGAACGTTGTTTTGCACTTATCAGAATTTCAGCATTAATGATTATCTCAATTATTGTGCTCCTACTATGAGCATTGGGAAACCAATCCCTGGATGGAATTTCTCATTCAATCCTACCGAAGAACCTTCTTTAAAAGAAGTTGTAATTTATGGTGATTATATTGGCATAGGCTACTTGGGCAAAGTAGAAGACGCAAAGTTTAGAATAATTGAGGTTGAGGGAAAAAGAGTAAAAGCATTTGAAACTGGTGATTTGGTTACTGAAAATAATGGTAATCTTTTCTTTTCGTGTCGCAAAGACAGACAGATAAAATTTAAAGGATACAGAATCGAACCTGACGAAATTGATTTTTGGAACACAGAATATTTTCATAATCCGAGCGTCACAATTTATCATAATAACGCTTTGTATTCTTTTATTGAAACCGATCAAGATATTGATGAGAAAGGTATAAGATGTTTTCTCGAAAAGAATATTGAACTATTTAAAATACCGCGGACTTTTATTTCGGTAAAGAAATATCCACGAAGCTCAAACTTTAAAGTAAATTATTCAGAATTGGCAAAATTGATAACATGAAAAAAATAATTAAAACCCCTTTTGAAATTGTTGCATCTGTTTTGAATGCTCCCTTGGAATCTATCACAGAAGATTCTGGATGGGGGAAGGATGCGGGATGGGATAGTATGAACCAAGTAATTATTATAGGTATGCTTGAAAAGGAATATGGAATAACTATTCCCGATTCTGATATTGAGAAATATAGCAATATGAAATCTATTAATGAAATATTTAAGAAATTAGATAAAACATGACATCTAATTATTTATAGAGAGAATAGAATACTTTGGTATAGATTAAATATTCATTATTTATTAAGCATCCACTTTCCCCCAAATTGATTTACTTCTCTCGACGTATGGATTAGCTTTCCTTCGTTAATCTATTCTAATACATAAATAAAGTCTATTTTCAAATGTTATCGAGAATGCCAATGAACATCATTATACTGACATGTAATCGCCCAGATATAATGATCAGATGCGTTAATCAGATAAAATTGTTTTCAAATGATAATTTGATAATTGTTGATGATTCATCGAATAAGGAGTTTATTAACGGTAAGTTGTTACTTGAAAAAGCAAATATAACATATCCAACTTTTCATATTTCAACAAAACAAGCGTTTAAGTCATTAAAACAGTTACTTCCTTCGAGTGCTTTATTGTGGACTCTAAAATGTGGCAGAAGGGATATTTCTCCCCAACGAAATCTGGCGCTACTATTTTCCATTTTCAATGAAAACGAAAGCAACTTATTGATTGATGATGATATAACAAGCTTTAATATAGGCTTTACTCGTAAAAAAATATTACAAATTAAAAAGACTCATAAGCATTTCATTGCAGGAGTTCATATAAGTGGAATTGATGAGAGAAGCTCTATTGAACGTTTTAAATTAGCCATTGAAAATACTAAGATAAAATGTAATTCAACGAAAGAATTATTTACAATTCCGGCGATCAAAATTCTTCAAAAGTCTAAACAAGTAAATTTTGTAAGTGGAGGATATTTATCGTTCAATATCTCAAAAGAAACCACTAATATGTTGTCTTTTCCCCCTGGATATAATGAAGACTGGATCTGGTGCTACCAAAATAAACATATAAACAAAGTTAAAGTATTTAGACTTCCACAGGTGGTTATTCACGATCCGCCTGAGATTAAAAATATATCCATAAATGATCTTGAGTTTGAAATATTGGGTGAGATAATTGTGGATCTTGTGGTTAATAATTTACTTGAATACCCTTATAAATATTCAGAAGAACATTCGCTCGAATTGGTAAAACAATACATCCCGATTAATCTTATAGTAGAATTAATCGACTTATATGACAATTGTAAAAATAAGAGCCTTATATCAAGATATGGGCTAGAGAATCTTATTAGATTTTATAAAACAACGCTCCAAAATTATAATTGGATAGAAAAATTTAAGGAATGGGAGCATCAAACAAAAATAACACAAAACTCGTTTGGAATAACATTGTCACTTTGGAATAAAAACATATCAAATCACATATTTCTTGACAGGAGAATCAACTGAATCTAAGAACTATTGTGCCAGCCATTGCTTAAAGTGTTTCTAAAGTTATAATCACGGCCATGCGCCATTTAAAGTGTCCCCCACCTTCCTAATCCTCGGCTTTTGGAGGTGCGTCAGGGCTATTATTTTAAGCCCTAAATACATCTGCATAAAATTGATTTTCCTGCATCATTGGCTTACATTAGCATATCAATTGTAGTGTTTTTCAATATAATTATGATTGGAATGACTTAGCGTATTCCTTCGAAGGCAAAAGTAGTGTTTCATTAATATCCGGGTAGAATGCCGACTCTTGTTATAGCACTTTCAGATATATTGCTTGACCCGAAGAATCCTATTGATCTTTCTTCGATTTCCTCATCTCAAGCTCTTCAGATCATAAAACAATCTTATGGTTTTCTTTCTGATGCAGTTGAGGTATCCATTGAGAATGGTATAGCAACGATTACCCTTCCGGATGACAAATCCAAAAAGGTGAATGATGCATTAGATTGGTTTGAGAGAGGACTCAAGAAAGCAAAGCAAGGCGACTATCAGGGGGCGATTCAACTTCTGAAACGAACGCTTGAATATCTGCCGGCCCACACAGATGCGAGACGCAATCTTGCAATGGCGTATCTCGAATCCGGCGATCAAGATGAAGCACTGAACCAACTCATCGATGTCCTCCGGTTAGACCCTAAAGATGCATGGGGTTACATCCTGCTCGTCAATATTTATGTAAAGCATAAACAAGATCGGAAAACTGGTGAGCAATTCTACAAGAAGGCATTAGAACTCAATCCGAAAGATCCATACCTGTTAAACAACTATGCCGCTGTGAAAGGAGAAAATGGGCAGACAGATGAATCGCAAGAGATGTTTCAGAAAGCAATAGAGATCGATCCATCCTATCCCAATTCATACTTTGGATTAGCAACACTGCTTTCAAGAATGAGTCAGAAGAAAGAGGCTCTTTCATCTCTTGAAAAACTCTTTGCGCAGCCAATCTCTTCTGATCCAAGAGCGGCTATTGTCTACGATCATTCCCGCGCTTTATTCAAATCTCTAAATGAAGAACTTGTAGATGATAACTACGAATCTATCATGGCGTTTATCCACTCACGAGCAAATGCGGTAGAGGGAATAACCGGCTATCCAATGGAGATTATCGAAGATGATTCTCTTCAAGGAATAACTGCCAAAAGTGAACTTGCCTGGCGATACAAAACAAACCGGCACATTATCCGTCATCGTTCCGGTTCTAAAAGCATTGTTCCTCATTTAATAATGCACGAGATGGAGCACATTCTTTTGGAGCATGAAGCTCGAGAAGCAGGTAAGAATAAAATGTTTGTCGTAACGGAAGAGCAGCGGCGATTTGGACGTGAACAGATACAGCCGGATTTCCACAAATTGGATGAACTAGGACTTGATGGAAGCAAGAAAGAAGAAATCATCTCCCGTTGGCTGTTTGGCTTAACCAACCAGCTTTACAACTGTCCTGTCGATATGGTTATAGAGAAACGGCTATACGACAAATACCCGGAGCTTCGGCCTTTTCAATTCGTTTCACTTGCTCAGACACAATCAGAATATCTCAAGGTTCTCACTGAGCCGGAGATCCAGAAAATATCGCCTCGACTGGTAATGCGTTCAAGCACTGCAATGAATTGTTCCTATGCGCTTTTCGTCGATTGGCTCTATGGTAATGCAACAGAATATAGTAAACCCTATAAGAATTCAAATGTGTTTGCTCTGGGAGAGAAATTATTCTCGGCATTCCTAAGCAAGCAAGCAAGCAAGCAAGCAAGCAAGCAAGCAAGCAAGAATGATGCCACCTGGCGACCAATATATACTCGT
>Ga0182021_10012700_pt1 | contig 10005 bp, 8 predicted proteins | sample 612E3MmetaG_FD_120493 | JGI IMG/M metagenome (GOLD analysis project Ga0182021, IMG submission 120493) | Permafrost microbial communities from Stordalen Mire, Sweden - 612E3M metaG (Illumina Assembly) | ecosystem: Environmental > Terrestrial > Soil > Wetlands > Permafrost | place: Sweden... | reverse complement strand
GTTTTGACTTTTTTGAGAACGATATTGTGCGCTTTCCCAAATCCCAAATTTTTATCGTTCTTAATATAGCTAAACTGCGGAAAATCTTTTTCGACTTTTTCCATGCTCCCGTCTTTTGAATTATTATCGATTACGTAAACGTCAAACTCTAATTCAGCTGAAACTTTTTTCAAAGAATCGAGGCACTTGTATAAATAATCTCCGCCGTTGTAATTTACAATTGAAATTGATAACTTTTTCATTTTTGAAAACTCCTATAAATTTCGTCAAGCTTCAGAGAAACATTTTCCCAATCAAAATTTTTTACTACAAAATCTCTCCCGTTCCTAGACATTTTTTCATACGTGTATTCGTCCTTTAATAAACTGGCCACTGCGTTTGCAAACTCATCAGGCTTTTCGCAAATCAGGATTTCACTTTTATCTTTTGCCCGGAGCCCTTCATTTCCGAGTTTATTTGTAACAACCGGAGTGCCACAAGACATAGACTCGAGAATCTTAAAATTCGTTCCTCCACCTACGCGGACAGGACTTAGGAGAACATCCGAGGCTTGGAAAATTTCCTCTGCTCTTTCGGGAGCATTCTCATCGAAAACGATTGTAGGATTAACTAAGTTTCGTATGGAGTCGGGGATATTTTTCCCAACAACCCAAAGCTTTATCTCGGGATATTTTGAAACAATCGATGGCCAAATATTTTTTATGATATAAATAACAGAATCCCGGTTAGCAACCCACCTAAAATCTCCAATAAATAGTACTGTTTTTTGCTTTTTGTTTTTCGGAGCTTTCTTAAGCGAGAATCTTTTAGTATCTACTCCATTCGGGACTAGGTATGCATCTTCTCCCATTTCTTCTTGTTCTTTTGGTGAAACGGCAACGAGAGCGTTTACCCTTTTCCACGCCGCCATTTCCTCCTTTTTTATTTTAAGCGCGTCGAGTCTTAAAAATGGCTTAGTCAATATTGGCGCCTTGTTGGCGTAACGCTGGTAAACTTTATACTCAATATTATGCTCCACCAAAATAATCGGAAGAGTAGTTTTTGGCAAATTTTGCATGACGTAAAAAGTTTCGACATGAACGAGATCGAAACTTTCCGTAGCTAATTCTTTCTCAATTAACCTTTTTATTTCCTTATGTGTATGTACTGTTTTGAGGAAAGAGTTGGAAGATAACGCGGCTTTAACAATGTTCTGCGAAGAAAACGCTTTTGGCCGGTTGTAAACGATAACTTTCTTGCAAACTTTAACTACTTCATCAATGTCCGCCTGGGTTTGGTTTTCTCTTTTTTCACAAACAAGCGTAATCTCGTGTTTGTCTTTTAAGAACTTTAAAAGATTATAAAGTCTTATTCTCCCGCCATCATGCAGAGGGTAAGGCAGGTATGAGGAGACCATTAATATTTTCATTGCGCTTCCTGACGGAGATCAAAAATTACGTAATCAGATGCCCTATCTATTATTTTATATCCTTTGGCATAATCAAAATCTGAGGAAGACGGATTAACATCCACTAAGTAATCTGCTCCAAGCTTTACCATTTCCGGGGCGGTGTGCTCATAGCTTGCCCAACCCTTCCTTTTGGTCTGATACAAGAAGGAAGTGTCGCCATCATAATTAGCAATGACCTTGGCGTCTTTAGGCGTCAAACGATCAACTGCTTGGCCCGCTAGGACAATTGATGGGTTGTTTATGTTGAAATAATCTCTAATGTAATACCAGCTAAGTATAAGAGTTAAAAAAGTTAAAAATAGAAATAAGATTGGACCGATAAATTTGTTTGTGAAAGTTTTAACCGAATCGAGAAGAAACGCCGCTCCAAGACCCATAAATATTGCGATTGTCGGCATAATAAGAATTTGGTAATAATCGTGCTGAACGTTCCCTCTTGCAACTACAACCATATAAGCAAACGAAGAAACCACGAACGAATAAAAGAAAACTAACTCTCTATTACTTTTGAATTTACTTATCAACCCCAGAGTTAGAAGAGAAACTCCAAAATATCCGCTTATTAGCTTTCCTATGCGCTCTCCGAATATCCAATAAAAATATGCTCCTTTAAATCTAATATTGCCGTCGTTGAAAAGCCAGGCGCTGAAAGGGATCCCCTCGGGAAATTGACTCATCCATACTCTCCATGCAAGAAGAGGTGAAACTGAAAGTACACCGAAGACCCACAATTGCCATTTTTTAAGAAATTTCCAACCGAATTTATCGAAAAATAGGTAAGTAATCGGTAAAGCAAAGAAAACAGCGAAGGGCTTAAGCAGCAGCGCTACTGCCGTAAGGAAAAGGGACGCAGCAAAATACCGATTTCTAGCTTTATCTGTCCAAAGATCAAAAGAATAGATCGCTGCCAGTATTACCATAGCGGTGGAGGGATCCGGCAGGATTGTTCTACCGTAATAAATGCTAAAAGGTAAAAGAGAAAAGAAAAATGCTCCCAGAAGACCTGCTTTAATTTTTTGATGATGCTTGAGGATTAAGAAAATGAGTAAAGATGTAGCAACTGATGAAAAAATCGTGATGAGTCTCCCCCACTCTTCGAGAGTTAAATGTCCAAATAATTTATATACTCCTGCTTGTGCAATGTTATAAAACGGAAACTCTACAAAACGGTAGCCTTGTGGATTATCTACTCCAGAAGGAACGTTTGAAAGATCATCGAAGCGGGGGTGCAAAACGTCAAACCCGGAATTTACAAAATTTCTAGACACGGCCGAGGTATCTGCTTGTCGCCATGAATGCCAGTCGGCGATTGGATTATTAAATCGATACAACCTGGCAACAAAACCGAGCATTAAAACGGCAGCAAGCGCAAAATAGTAAATTTTTCTCATTTCACCTGATCTACTTTAAAATTCTTAAATTCGAAAATATAGGTTTTGTTGCCTGAAGCCTGAGATTGCAACCTCATCGCCTCTTGGACGCTTGAAATGTTTCTGACATTCAAAGAATCATCTGCGTAGATAAACCAAATTCCGTCCGTTAACCTACCGGGAAAACCCATGCGTCTTGGAATTTAATAGGTGTATTCACGAAATAAAGATTTGAGTTGCTCGGAATGTTTTCGTCGTAAATCTTAAGAAAAGACAGCGTCCTATTTGTGATCTTTCCTGCGGTTTGCCATTCGTAATTACTGTGATTAACCTCTCTAAAATAGAACAATCCAAGCAGAGCCAAAATAATAATTGCAACAACGCTACTGCTTATTTTTGCGTTTAGTTTTCCTAATTTTTCAGAGATAAAAATAACAAATATCCCAAACGAGAGAGATAGCCCAATCGAACCCAAATATAAATAACGTTCGGAGATATTTCCAAGACCTAGGAAAGGAATAAGGGCGACGAAGGCAAAAATAATTCCAAAGATAAAAAGCTTTCCCCGCTCATCCGCATAAACTTTGGCGATCTTTTTTCTGAAATAGTATATGAGAGCTAAAACAACCAGAGAAAGCGAAGCGATTATCCCAATTGATAAAATTGTTTGACTTTTAAGAAACTCCCTAGCGCCATTGTAATAAGGTAGTGCTGATTCGCCAAAAATGAAAGCACTAATGTAACCCACATAGTTTCCGACAAAATTTGGAATAAGATGTGGAATGCTGTATGAATAATCCCCGCTCAACCCTACCGCATGAGACGATTTCCAAAGAACTAAATAGATAATCGCCACAAACAGATAAGGCAAATATGTCACGTAATTTTTAATTGATGGCTTTAATTTAAATATTAAAGCGTCAAACAAGAGCAGGATCACTGGAAGTATCAATGTTATTTCATACGAAAAAAGAGCAAGGGGGAAAAACAAAAGACTGATTAAGTAAGACCACCATGATTTTTTTTGCCTGAAATGCAAGTAAAACAAAATTGCGTAAATTTCAAAAAGAACCGATATGGTGGGGGAAATTGAAGATATCCAGAAAACATTTTCTGCATGTATTGGCGAGAACAGGAAAATAAAAGAGGAAGCAAAAGACAAAAGCTTGTTTTTGCTGAGCTTTAAGACTATTAGATAAACTCCAATTCCTGTAATAGCGTGAACAAGTAAAGTGAAAACATGATACCCGGAAGGATTGAATGAAGAAAGAGCGTAGAGAAAAAATATTATTATTTTATCCAATGGTCGGTAAAAGAATCCCTGAGTATTTGTAAAGGTAGTCAAGAAATCATGTGATGAGAAATTGGCGGCCCATTTAAGCCACGTGAAATCATCCGCCACAAAGAAATTGTTAATAGATTTTATAAAAAATACCAAAACGAGAAGCAATAAGTAGAAAATTAAGAATGGGTGGGAAAGAAGAACTTTCTTTATCTCCTTCTTGTAATTTAACACCTCGGAACTTCCAATCGCCAAACCTGCCGAAAATATTCCAAGAAGAATCCACATGGTTTCGGCGACCTTAGAGGATTCAAAAATATCAAAAAGCGATGCGTTTAGAAAAAGTCCTATTATTCCACCGGCAATTCCGGCTGAAAATGCAATTAACATTGGGTCTTTTAACTTCCAGAAGCTTCTTCGAAAAAGTATAAAAAGCATTAAGAAAATAAACAAAAAGGAAAAGAGTCCAAGCATCCCACTCTCTCCCAAGAAACGCAGGAAATCATTATCGGTCGCAAGCGTAATAGTTGAAAAGCCTGAACCCAGCAGAATATTTCTTGAGAATGCATGTAGAGCATTGGGCCATTCCGCCTGAAATCTGGTAGTCAAGGAGATATCGTAAACGAGCGCTTTTTTAAGTGTAAAATTACCCTTAATTGTAGTGAGCTCTACTCCTCCATTCTCGAGCTTTAGTCTCTTGGCTTGCGCGACTGTAAGGCTTGAACGAACGACTGCTGTGTCTGTTTTTTCCGTCACTGTTTGTGGAAGCCCAATAAAGCTTGTTCCTTCTGGCAAATCTTGTGTTGGAATATTCCCGTAGATACCATTGTCTTTCGCAAGTCTTGCCCTAAGTTCTGGGGAAAGAGCCTCTCCAACCACGTGGCCTGAGCTATCAACTACAAGTGACGTAACCCTGAAAGTTTCAAGAAATCTTTTAAAAGTCGAGGAACTAAAAAGAGGTAAGAGAACGATACTCAAAATGATAAGTGGAATAATGAACTTTTTCTTCATAATTAAGGTCAAAGTTACGCCACTTCCGATAAGATAAGCCGGAAAAGAAATCCTTGAAGCAGTCAAAATAAGAATAACGATTGTTGAAAGAGTGAAAAGTGAGAAAACGACTTTATAAAGTTTCCTTTTGATTGTAAAAATAAGTGCAATTAAGATTGGGATAGTTAACACAAGATATGCCGCCAGGTCATAGTGACCGGCAAAAGTTGAAGTTATTCGACCATCGAAAGGAAGACAAAGTGGTATTCCTTTTGCGAATTCCTCGTTTCCCGTTTGGAATGACGGAAAACAAAACTGGTATTTAGTAAAGAAGGCGGGAAACGCATTCCATATGTAAATGTAAAATTTCTGACCAAAAGCGTAGAGGGTAAATGCTAGGGCAGTAATAATAAGTGCCTTTATATAATCTTTCACATCCTCTATGTTTCGGACAGAAGAGAATGCCACAAAGAAAAGAATCATGTACTCTATGCGCCGAAGATACGAGAGAGAAGCAACTGTAGGAAAAAAATTTAAAAGATGCGGACCGATAAAAATTAAAGAAAATATCAGAGAGAAGAAACCAAAAATCCAATAAGCAGAAATCGCTGATCCGATTTCCCAGGGTAGTTTTATTTTTCTCCGAATTAACTCAATAAGCCAAACAATGACAGCTACCGCAATCGTGAAATCTTCAAGACGGATGTAAACCCATGTATGAGTAATATGAATACTCGGAAGCTTAGGATACAAAGCTATAAAAAAAATGAGGAAAACAACGCAGAATTTTAGCGCGTAGCGGTCAAAAAAGTTTAAGAGCTTTCCCATAAGTCTTCGTATAATAACTATTATCCGTGATTCTGCCTAATAAGTAAACTATTCTTGCTTTGGCTTGGAGGCCAAATCGGACGATAAAATATTCTAATTTATTTTTTCTTTTTTTGTAAAAATAAAGCAACCCTTTGTAAGTATTTAAAATAGCAAATTCTCTATTCGAGCTACCTTGTCCGGCATGAGAAATAACAATCTCAGGAGTAAAGATTGTTTTATAACCTACTTTTTTCATTCTGTAACAAAAATCCATGTCTTCCAGATACATAAAAAAATTCTCATCAAACCCTCCAACCTTTTCAAAAGCAATGCGGCGCACCATCATAGAACCTCCGCTGACAAAATCCACTTCCTTCCTGGAGTCCGGTGAGAAGCGAACTCCTAGCACTTCGTCCACTCCTAAAGTTATAGCCAAAGCCTCCCAAAGATTAAAAAATCTTCCCGCTGATTTTTCAACTTCTCCATCCAGACTTATTAATTTACCTCCGCAAGCGCCGACTTCCGAATCGTCAAAAACAGAAATAAAGTCTTCGATTTTCCCCGATTTGAAAACTGCGTCAGGGTTTATAAATAAAAGAAAATCCCCATTCGCTTTTTTTGCTCCGAAATTGATACCTTTTGCAAATCCCAGATTTTCGCCTGTTTCCAAAACTTTTACAAAATCAAATTTATTCGCAAGTTTTACCGTTTCATCAGGGGAATTATTGTCGACGATTAAAACTTCCGAGTCTTTTGCAAAATTCTTCAGACTATCGAGTAAACCTTCTATATAGCGGGAGGAGTTATACGTTAGAATAATTATTGACAACTTCATTACCGAAACCAGGCAGCGCGGCCAACTTTATATTGAGGGTCTTTATTTTGCCTTTCTCCAATCTCTTTCGCCGGTACCCCACCTACAATCATGAAAGGCGCAACATCTTTTGTCACAACTGCTCCTGCGCCCACAGCCGCACCTTTTCCGATTTTCACTCCGGGAAGGATTATGGCCCTGGGGCCAATGAAAACATAATCCCCAATTTCTACCGGCTCTGAGATTGCTCCAAAATTTGGATCGCTTAAATCGTGCTGAGAGTTATAAATCATGACTCCCGTTGCTATATCAACATGGTCTCCAATCGTTAAAGAATCTCTTCCGTCTAAAACTGCCCATTCCCCAACGATAGTATCCTTACCAATCTTAATTCCTGAAGCCTTATAGATAGAGACGGCCATGTGAATCGTAGAGCCTTTACCTATTTTAATTCCGAAAACTCGATAGAAAAACCTTCGGAAATGATGGGAGGGAACAAAGCCAACAATCCAAATTAAAAATCCGTTATCCAGCTCGAGTAAGACTGCCCTTATTCTTCTTAAAATTTTATATGCCATTCCCAACCTCCTCTAACACCTTCAAAGTTTCTTTTGCTGTTTTTTCCCAGGAAAACTTAGCTGCTTGGCGCTTCCCTTTCTCAACCATTTCTTTTCTTAAATTTTCGTCGTCAGCTAGTTTTTCCATTTTATTTGTGATATCTGAAGTGTTCTCTGGATCAATATATAGAGCTGCGTCTCCTCCTGCTTCCGGCAAAGAAGAAACGTTACTCGTAATCACAGGACACTCATATTGCATCGCTTCCAAAACCGGTAGACCAAAGCCTTCATACAGGCTTGGAAGAATAAAAAATAAAGCGTTTTGATAAAAAGAAGGAAGATCTTCATCCGACACGTCGTGCAAAAACTTCACCCTGCTTGACGCTTCAAATCTCTTTGGAGCAGATAGTATTTCCTCAAATTGCCATCCTTTTTTGCCGACGATAACCAACTCAAGATCTTTATTTTTCATTTTTGAAAAAGCTTCGATAAGTCTCGTAATGTTTTTTCTCGGCTGAAGAGTTCCAACAAAAAGAATAAAATCTTTCTCGACTCCATACTTTCGTGCTAGTTCGTTTTTGCTCATTTTTTTTGATTGTTTTATTCTTATTCCAGGATACGTCACGGCAACTTTTTTCTCCGGAACTCCGTATAGTTTGATTATATCATTCTTACTAGCCTCGGAGATGGTAATTATTTTCTGGGCTTTTCTAATTGAATATCCTCCCCAAATTTTTAATTGGTAAAGATCTTTTTTATTAAATAAATCCGGGAAATGAAGATAAGATACGTCTAAAATTGAGATTACCGAAGGAATGCTGGAAAACAAAGGTAAATAGTGCGTGGGAGAGAAAAAAACCGATAATGCCTGCTGATTGTTTGAGAGTTTTTTCGTCAAACCGTAAAGAGTCCACAGTTTTTTTGAGCTGAAAACTTTGTATTGCCAGTTTTCCGATTCTTCCGGCATATCTTTTGATGGCTTTGTGGGAAGATAAACAAAGTATTTATTCCTATCCTCCAGCTTCTTAAGATTTACCAAAAGTTGATAGCAAAATTCACTGCTACCCACACGATTTGGCAAACCTTCGGATTTAAATCCAAACCTTGGAACTACTGCTTCATATCCATTAATTCCTACGTTCATAAACTCGCTCCCCATTGAATAACTCTAATTTTATCGCTTGGAATGCCCATAATTTTAACGATGTCATTTTTTGTCACCTCTGAAGGACAGAGAAACATCCTATCTTCTTTTTTTGCCCACTTAAGTTTGGCCTTATGATTTTTTACAATTGATTGATCTGTTTGGTCAGGAAATAAAAATGGCGACATATCATGGACGAAAGTAACTTTCTTGATTTTATTTGTCGGGGGTTCTGTCCAGTCCGAGGAAATAAAAACATCGATATTTCCCAAAAACCATTCAAGCGGAAAAATGTGCAAACGATTCCAGAAATAAGATAATAAACTCTGGGGAATTCGGAAAGTTTTTATTCGCACATTTTGACTTCCTATTAGACCTTTAAGAACTTTTTGGGGAATCTGTCTCCTAAAAGAAGAGAAGAAGAAAATATATTCGTTTTTCTTATCGATTTTAACTAAATTCTCAATTAATCGAGTGACGGATTTTGCAACACCTGTATTTTCGTACGCGACCTGAGAGATATCAATTCCGATTCTCATAAATAAATATGCGGATTATTCCCTACCAGAATATCTTAGCAGAATGCTTGAGGCTGATCCATTATTCCTTGAGGTATGAAGGACAAAATCCGCGATGAGTCCCGTAAAACCGGTTTGAAGCCCCGCCAGTACCGTAATCAATCCAACGAGAAACAGAGGCCTTCTGCTTATCGAATGACCTTGAAAATGAAGAATAGTGAAGTAAGCCGTAAGGATGAAGCCAATTGTGAATAAAACCACTCCCACGAATCCGAAGAAATGAAGAGGCCTTTTACTATACTTACTCAAAAATAGCATTGTCATCATGTCCGGACTTTGGGTTATAAGCTTCATTGCGTTATATTTCGATTTGCCATAACGGCGTATATCATGGACTATGGGAACCTCCGTAACTCTAAATCCCTCCTGAGCCACTAAAAGAGGTATGAACCTGTGCATTCCACCATATAAGTTCACCGATTTAGCTACATCTGACGTATAGAGTTTCAGTCCGCAGTTATAGTCGTGAAGTTTTATTCCCCAAGAAGCTAGCGCAACAATATTAAAGAGTTTAGAAAAAAGAATTTTAGCAAATGAATCTTTCCTATCTTTTCTCCAACCGGAGACCAAGTCAAAACCTTCTTTTTGTTTTCTGATGAGTTTTTCCACTTCCGAGGGTTTGTCTTGCAAATCCGCATCCATAGTTAGGATTAGATCTCCTTTGGCTTTTTGGAAGCCGAAAGTAAGAGCTTCTGCTTTTCCGTGATTCCTTCGGAAAGCATAAACCCTAACATTCTTATCTTTTTGCTCAAGTCCTTTAATGAGAGAAAGAGTTTTATCGTTGGATCCGTCGTCAATAAAAATTAGCTCATATTCCCTTGACCATTTCGGCAAATACTTTTTTACCTCGGCGTAAAAATGCAATACGCTTTCCTCTTCGTTAAAAACCGGCACTACCAGACTTAACATGGTTGCTATTTTATCACTTTTGAGGCTCAAATCCTAATTATTGTCCATCTTCTTACTTAGGATTCTCCCTTTCGTTCAATCATATTCTCCAATTATCATGC
>Ga0182021_10012699_pt1 | contig 10005 bp, 5 predicted proteins | sample 612E3MmetaG_FD_120493 | JGI IMG/M metagenome (GOLD analysis project Ga0182021, IMG submission 120493) | Permafrost microbial communities from Stordalen Mire, Sweden - 612E3M metaG (Illumina Assembly) | ecosystem: Environmental > Terrestrial > Soil > Wetlands > Permafrost | place: Sweden... | reverse complement strand
GGCCGCACATGGCTCCGCAAGGGGGTAGGTCGGCACTACACGACCTTTGGCGGCGATAGCGGCGAACACGGAACTGGATCGCCAAATAAAAGTTGAAACACCTACAATTGCGTCGAACTTAGGCTAGCAAAGAAGATCTTGTTGTCTTTTCTTGCCTTCTCGTTTCTGCCGGCAGTGAGTACATCGCAGACGATCGATCATTGCGTTGCACTTGGATCTGCTCTCCCCGAAACTCCGCTGGAAAATGTCACTCAGCCAGTAGTTCTGGTTCTTGTCGATTTTCCCGACGGACGGCTCCCCAACGGAAGCCTGCCGACTCAGGATTCTGACACGGCCCTCGTTGCGAATATTGATGCGGTCGGTTCGATGGGTTACACAAATCCGAGGACAACCTGCAGGAAAACGATACGAAAGTATGTGTATGAAGACTATTGGAACATGGTCTTTTCAACAAATACTTACATCGGACCCGGTATCCACCCCGACTATTCAACGCATAATGATATATACCGATTCAGCAGGGAACCGGAGTGGCGGGTCAAATATACGACCTGACTGTCTACGGAAGCGTCCGGGACTATTGGGCTGAAGTGAGCTATGGGAATTTTCAAATAGAGGCAGCTCAGACCCATTCCGGACCAACCGATATGTACCACACCGGGATCGTGAACAACGTCATTTCGGCAAATGGGAAAAACTATGTCAGATGGATTATGGTTCAATCAAACAAGCCGACGTACCTCGCCGCAGATTCTATCATCAGAAGTGACGTATATGCAAAGTTAGACCAGTTACATGCGTTGCCGAACACCGATCCCGAGTACATTGAATTCGATCGTTCGACTTTCACCGGCAAGATCGGAATTATCACGGCCGGAGGACTGCTTGGGGGATGGGCATATCTGGGGGGAACTGAATTTTTCGCCTGTGAGAAGCTGAGGAACAGCACCGATGTCGATTGTTCGTGCATCCTGAACGGGATCACGGAACTTGCCCATGAATTCGGCCACACGATCGGCTTCGAACACATGGCTGTCGGTTCATACGACATCATGCATTGGGGGGGGTTTGGTGACCGGCGGTATTATTTCTGCCCTCCTCACATTAATCCTCTGGCAAAACTGAAAAGGCACTGGCTGGACGCTGCACGCAATGTCGTCGGGATAACGTCCTCTGGCGCGATTTCCATTCCTCCAATAACCTCCGGTGATCCCCGGGTTGCAATTGCCACCATTTATGGAGACCCCGGCAGAAATGGCGACTGGAACCACAGTGAGTATTATGTCATCGAATATCGGAAGCGCGAGAAATTCAACCGGTTCGCGGGAGGACCTGATAGTCAGGGACTTGGGGGCGGGGCATTGATCTGGCATTATTCGAGGTATGGCACGTGCAGGTCGGCTTTTGCTGCTACAGACCAGAGCAATTCCGGCATTGATTTCAGCCTGGCGCTCACGGTTTCAGGCTACGGCAGCGGTTACAAGGGCAATGCGGGGGATCCGTCAGATCTGTTTTCTTCCGGTCACTCGTCGTTCAATGAGACTTCGACGCCAAACTCGAATTCGATGAACAACTATGCAACTGGCATCATACTCGACAACTTCCAGTCCGGCACTGCTTTGACATTTAATGCATCGTACGGCCAGGGCTCCATTCCGCCGTATACTTACCACGCCTGTTGCTGTGTCCGGCGGCACGACGGTGACGTTCACTCCTGGATCACAACTTGTCCTGGGAAGGAGTTCGACTCTTGCAGCATCAGGCGGAACATCGCTGAATTTCGAGCCGGGGAGTGCTGTCCGCAGTGGCTCTGGAAGCAGTCTGATCGTTTCCGGGACCCTCAACGCCAACGGCAGTTCTTCCCTGCCGGTTACATTTGACAGAATCGGAAGCTCGGATACGTGGGGAGGCATCCGGTTACAACCGGGCTCCCGGGGTACGCTGAGTTACTGTAAGATAAGCAATGCAACGTATGGGGTGTATGCCGGATCCGGCGGTAACCCGGATGACCAGAATCCGGCGCCGTCCGTCCAAAACTGCACGATTGACAATAATGTCTTTGGTCTCTACTTCGATGGGCTGGGCAATTCTTCCTCTCCCATCCAGAACAACTCTATATCAAATAATTCTTCACACGGTATTTACCTCTACAACTCATGTCCCCAATCAATCTTCGGGAATACCATTTCCAACAACGGGGGAGACGGAATCAGCTTGAGCCATAGCGGAGGCGGGATTGCCGGCAACACAATTTCCAGTAACGGCATGAATGGAATCTACTGCTACAACCGGAGCAATCCAGATATCCGGGACAACATCATCCTCTCCAATCGTCAGGCTGGAGTGCAATGCGACTACTATAGCCCGGCCACACTTCTTGCGGCTTCTTCCGGGAACGGCCGTAACGTAATCCGCCGCAACTCCGTCAGCATCGGGGCAGATTATTCGAGCAACATGATTGCAGGATACTCCTTTGACTACGGGTTGAACAGTATGTACGGAGAAGTGTCAGTGAACGTGGAAGCCGGGCATCACAGTCATGTCGAGGCGGAGTGCAATTATTGGGGCGGCGCGCTGACCCCGTCCAGACACACATACGGCGGGGGGACGCTCGATTGCGGGAATGTTCTGATCGACGATCCGAACGCTGGCACGGGGAAAATCATCGCAAGGAACGGCCGCATGACCGGGGAGCCTCAAAACCAGATGGCCGGGACAGGAGCATCGAACGATGCGGGTTCATTCCTGGACCTTAATCTTGTTGCCATATTACAGTCAATGCTCGATGGAAGCTGCGCCGACGCCATTCCTCAGTATATCCAGCGATATGAGGCGGAGAAGGACTCTGCAAAGATGCAGTATATATTGACCCAGTTGGGAGAATGCTGCCTCACCACGCGAAAAAGCGACTTCGTGGATTTCCTTAACTCTGATGTGCGGCCGGGTCTGTCGATTGATGATCCACTGTATGCAACGACACTCGAGCTCGAGAATTTCTTCCTCATCCGGGACGGTAGATACGATGAGGCAATTGTCAACTTTGAAGCACTGGCCGGCCGCTTTGCCAGGGACTCTTCCACGGTCAGGCACGCGTTGTTTGGCCTGTGGAGCCTCTCTGCTCAAGGGCTGAAGGACACACAGAAAGCGAACGAATACCTTGAACAACTAAAGACAGAATTTCCGAAGGACGATTTGACCCGGCACGCACGGTTGCTCTCCGGCGAAATTGACGGTAGTTCCGGCCCGGGAAGGGCAAGCGTAGATTTGCCGAACAGGACTGAATTGCTGGCTAATTTTCCAAACCCGTTCAATCTGTCTACAACGATCCGGTACGGTTTGCCTCAGAGATCGCTTGTGACTCTTGCCATCTACAATGTTCTCGGCCAGCAGGTGGCCGTCTTGGTAGACAGGGAACAGGAACCCGGATATTACGATGTCAAATTCGACGGCACCAATTCTGCATCGGGACTGTATTTCTACAGGTTGATCGCGAAAGATTTCGTTCAGACCCGCAAGCTGCTCCTTGTGAAATGAGTGCCGGGGCAAGGTACTGTCGCTCTTGTTCTGTGAAAGTCAGGACGTTCGCCCGACTTTTGCGTACCACTCGAGATTGTTCCGTTACACGGTACTGTCAAGGGAGAGATTTCCGATTGAATTTGTGCAGGAAGCTCTTTGTCCTCTCGGGCAGAAGTTGGAGTGGTTGCAGAAGGTCTTTTGAAATGCATTCCGCCTGTTATCAAGACACCGGTGTTTGATGGCAGGCGATTTGAAAATCTGCCCAATTCACGTGTGCTATTGTGTGACTGGGAGACGCCGATTCCGCGCAATTCCCTCAGGGTCTTACTCTTTCTGATCGAGCACCTCTCGCAACTTCGCCACGAGAGCAGACGAGGTAAACGGCTTCGCCAGAAACGCCGTTGCCCCTGCTATGGCGAGCTTGGACCGAAGCTGAGGATCGAGATACCCGCTCATGAAGAGCACCCGGGCACCGGGCTCGATGGTGCGGATGTGGAGAAACATGTCGTACCCCGATTCGCGGGGGAGCCCCATATCCGTCACGACGGCCGCAATCTCTTCCTGATGCTCTTCGAACTGTGTGTACCCTTCAAACCCGTCAGAGGCAAGCAGGACATTGTACCCGTACTTCCGGAGTGTCTCTTCGAGTACCAGGCGAAGGCTCTCCTCATCCTCCACCAGCAGTATCGTTTCCGATCCACCGCGCAGTGTGGTGGGAACCAGGTCTCCCGCTTCTTCCAGCTCGACGTGCAGTGCAGGCAAGTAGACGGCAAATGTTGTTCCGGCTTTCTGCTCCGACTCGAAATCGATGAATCCGCCATGGGCCTTCACGACGGCGTACGCGACCGCCAGACCGAGACCCGCATTGCCCTTTTGCTCCTTCGTAGTGAAGAAGGGCTCGAAGATGTGTTTCGCCATTTCGGGCCCCATCCCGGTGCCGTCATCGGACACCCGGACACGCACATAGGTGTCGGCTGTTGCTTCCTTGAAGTTGTTCCGGACGTACCTTCCTTCCAGCACATCGGCAGTAATGCAGATTTTTCCCCGCTCGTTTGCCTTCGGCGAAGCGAGGATCGCGTCGCGCCCGTTCAGGGAGATCGTCAGAAGGGTCTGGTAGATCGCAGGTTTGTCCCCCCGGATCAACGGTAGTTTCCCTTCGATGGTCGCCTTGATCTGAATCGTTTTCTCAAGTGTGTGGAACAAAGTCGACTGGAGGGTCGTGATCACGTCGCTGATGGCAAAAGGCGTCTGCGAAGTCTCATCGGTATTCGAGAATGCCATCAGCCGTGACCCAATATTAACTCCATTGTTCAGCGTATCCTGTCCAAGTCGCAGGTAGTGCTTCAACGAATCGTCAAGGACCTCCGATTCCATCAATGTGAAGACGCCGTTGAGGACGCTAAAAATATTGTTCAGATCATGGGCGATGCCCCGTGCAAGCTGGCTGAGACTGGCCATTTTCTGAGCATGTGCCATCTGGCTTTCAATTTGCCGCTGGTAGGTCACGTCGCGCATCACCGCGACGAAATTGATGATCTGTCCCGTCTCGTCGCGCACCGGAGAGATCGTCGTCTGTTCGCGGTACAGCGTTTCGTTCTTGCGGCGGTTGGTGATCTCGCCGGACCAGGTCTCCCCTCGGAGGATGGTGGCCCAGAGCGTCCTGTAGAATGACGCATCCTGCTTCCCGCTCTTTACGATCCGCGGGTTGGCACCGATCAGTTCGTCCCGGGTGTAACCGGTCTGAAGTTCTGAGGCGGGATTGGCATAGACAATGGTCCCATCGATGTCCGTGATGACAATGGACTCAGCAGCCTGTTCGACGGCCATATCGAGCCGTGTACGCTCCTCTCCGACTTGCTTCGCCTCGCTGATGTCGCGTGAGACGATGACCACGTTGACGACGGCGCCACGGGCATCACGGATGACATTCCCCTGGGATTCAATGTACCGGATCGGGCGGTCGGGGACGATGAAGCGGTAGACAATTCGCCGACCGACTCCTGTTTCGATTGTCTCCCGGAACACCTGGCGAACCATGTCGCGGTCGTCGGGATGGATATCCTTGAAGGAGTCAGTCCCGCGCAACTCTGTATGCTTTCCGAAAACCTTCGCATACGACGGACTGTTGTAAAGCCGTTTGCCCGTCACATCGACAACTGCGATCAGATCCTCCACGTTGGCAAGGATTGTGTGGAGGAGGTGTTCGGTTTTGTCGGTCAGCGGCCCGGATGAACTGTGCCTATTGGATGCGGGTTCTTGATACTTCCGGTTCATTTCATCAGTGTTCATCGAATGCCCTCGTGTGGTGTGGCGCTTAAGCCCTGAATCATGATGTCCTGGTCGGATTGCTTTGCTAACTCGCCCGGCCTTCGCAGATCGGGAGACTGTTCCGTGAGCCTGTCGGGATGGAGACTGAACTCCGGGCGATACTTGGCCATGGACTTAGAAACCTCGACGATATCTCACTCCACGAACCTCATGGATCGTACTCTATCGAAGCGATTCAATTCTGTGGTGCGTGGACCAGGGAGCGGGCGATCGCATCCTTCTGTTAACGACACGCCTGCAGAAATCTGGAACATCGTGGATTTCATACCAGTCACATGTCTGCAAGAGAGCGGCGCCTGGATTCACTTGAGCACCGCCGCCAGCGTTTGGAGCAACTTCTCTGCTGTGTACGGCTTTGTCAAGAATGCCTGAACGTTAGAATCTGAAGGAGTCGTGATTTGCCCCTTGGTAGTCAATCCACTCGCCGCTATGATCTTCACATCCGGGCGTATCTTCTTCAGCACGAGAATTGCGGCCGTCCCATTCATTACGGGCATTATGATGTCCGTGATGACAACCTTGATTTCCTCCTTGTTGTCAGCAAAGAGGGCGACTCCTTCCGCGCCGTCGCTCGCAGTCATGGCTTTGTAGCCATGGGCCTTCAGAGTTTCCTTTGTAATCTCCCGGATAGCGGCCTCATCATCAATGATGAGGATCAGTTCACCATTTCCCGTCGGGAGCTCCGCTTCTTCGCTTGCTGCCGGCACATTCGGAGCCGTTCCTGTCGCCGGGATATATATCCTGAACGTCGTCCCTTTTCCCTCTTCACTGTCCAGGTTGATAAACCCTTCATGGCTTCTTACGATGGCAAGCGTGGTTGAAAGGCCCAGCCCGGTTCCCATGCCGATTTCCTTCGTCGTGAAGAAAGGCTCAAAAATCTTCTCCCGGATATCTGCAGGAATTCCCACTCCCGTATCGGTGATCGCCATGCAAACATACTTTCCCGGTTTCGCCTCGAGATGCATGCGCGAGTAGGTTTCGTCCAGAGTAATGTTCTCCGCCGATATTGTAAGAGTTCCTCCACCGGGCATGGCATCCCGCGCGTTCACCATCATGTTTAGGAGCACCTGGTGTATCTGTGTCGGGTCGGCGGATACGGTCCAGAGATCACGTGGAATGTCTGTCTTGATCTCGATCGATTTGGGAAATGTCTGACTGAAGATCTTGACAAGTTCGTTGACGACATGTTTGAGTTGCAGGAGAATGCGTTCACCTTTGAGTCCACGTCCAAACGCAAGCACTTGCTTGACTATGTCCGCGCCGCGCTTCGCCGATGTTTCGATCGTACTGAGGATTTTCAGCCCTCCCGGATCAGATACCTTGTCTCTCAGGACCTCGATCGCCATCAAAATCGGTGCAAGGACATTGTTGAGATCATGAGCAATACCACTGGCGAGTGTGCCAATGCTTTCCATTCGCTGTGCACGCAGAAACTGCGCCGCAAGTTTCTTTTCCTCGGTCACATCACGGGAGACGATGATAACTTGAGAAACCTTGCCGTTGGAATCCTTTATCACGCTTCCCTTCGAGTCAATGTCTCGCATTGATCCATTGCTGAGCAAGAACCGGTATTCGATCCGTTGTCCGATACCCGTTCTCACGGTTTCCTGAAACACCCGCTTCACCATCGCCACATCGTCCGGATGGATTTCCTGAAATCCATCTGTCGACTTCAAGAGCTCCGGGTCCCCCAGGATATGCTTGTAAGACGGGCTGTTATAGATCCTTCTGCCTTCCAGGTCCACCACCGCGATCATGTCTGCCACATTCTCCGCTATCAAACGAAACTGTTCTTCGCTTTGCTTGAGGTGCTCCTCCACCACCTTCCGTGTCGTAATGTCCCGCGCCACTCCGACCATCGCCACCGGATTGCCTCCCTCGTCTCTGACAGCCGAAGTCCAGAGTTCTACGGGGAGATCACTTCCATCTTTTCGACGGTTCAGAATCTCGCCGTGCCATCCCCCGGCCAGCGTATTGTCGAGTATTTGATCTGTAATCGCCGTCGGCACGAGGGGTGATCTCAAAATGGAAACATGCTTTCCCAACAACTCCTGTGCGGCATAGCCATAGGCATTTCGAAATGCGTCATTGACAAAGAGGATGTTGTCCTTAAGATCTGTAATGGAGATACAGTCTTGTGCGGAGGCGACCGTCTGCGCCATGAGTCTGAGCTCCCGCTCCCCCTTCTTGCGTTCAGTCATATCGCGATCGATACCGATTGAGTATGACTTTCCCCGCCATGTGATCGGCATCGCCATATACTCGATAACGTTGTCCTTTGCATCCGGTCGATTCCACGAGAAGGAGCCCTCATATGCCGTTCCCTTCGTCAGGGAGTCCAGGCGATTCTTATTTGCCGTGCGTTGGAGCGTTGTCTGAAGGCCTTGCGTGCTTCCGAGCTGGAGCAATTCGTCGCGACTTCGCCCTGCCATGGCCGCATACCGATCATTACAGTCGATGAGTCTTCTCTTGGAGGGATCTGGATCTTCGCTGTAGATGCTGATGCCGTCAAACGCATGATCGAACACCATCCGAAATCTCTCCTCCGAGTCTTGAACCATTTCCTCCGAAAGCTTGCGCTCGGTATTATCCTGCACTGTGGAACGAATACCGACGACGTGCCCGCTTTTGTCGCGCAGTCCCCGATCTGTGATGAGTGCGTGCAACGATGTCCCGTCTCTCCTTCGAAATGTGCGTTCGTACGTGTGATTTGAGGGCGCTGAATCTGCGAACTTGGCTTGAATCGCTTCACGGGAAGTGTCACTTTCGACGATGAACTCCCATACCGGATGGCCCAGCATCTCTTTCGCTTCATAGCCCAGCATCTCCAGTTCGGTGCGGTTAACCTGGACAATGCGGCCCTGAATGTCGAGCTCGTGATAACCAACCGGTGCCTCATCAAACAGCTGGTGAAATCTTCGCTCGCTCTCCGACAGCGTCTCCTCAATCTGCTTTCGCTCCGTAATGTCCCGCTTGATCGCAATGAAATAGGCTATTGCGCCGTTCGTGTTTTTCAACGGCGTAATCGTCATTTCCTCATAATACAGACTTCCGTCTTTCTTTTTATTGATGATCTCACCGTGCCACACGTTGCCCGCTGAGATGGTCTCCCAAAGAACTCTATATAATGATCCCTCTTGTTTCCCTGATTTTAGGATTCTTGGGTTTTTACCCAGAACTTCCGATTGAGTGTAACCTGTCATTTCAGTAAACGCTCTGTTCACCCACACGATATTTCCCTTGACATCGGTAATGACGACGCCATTTGCTGTTGATTCGAGAGCCGTAGTGAGGAGAAAATGCGACTCTGCAGCCCGTTTGCGTTCGGTGATATCGCGTGCAATCCCAAGAATCAGTTTTTCATCATGAATCGTCACCGGCAGATTGCGGATCTCGACGGAGACCACCTCCCCGTTCTTTCGCTCGAGAGTGAATTCTTCCGTGCCAACAGACTGGCCCTGGGCGCTTCGTGCAAGGTTCTGCGCCGCACTCTCTAAGTCAGAATCAGGAAGCAGATGCAGACTGAGGAGGTTCTTACCTTTGAGTTCGTTTCGTTCGTAACCCGAAAGGCGTTCTGCGGCCTTGTTTCCGTCAACAAACGTACCCTTCTCATCCGTCAAGAAGTAGGCGTCCGGGGCAGACTCAAAGAGAATCCTGAATCGTTCCTCCGATTGCCTGAGGGATTGCTGTATCTTCATGCGGTCTCTGTGCTCTTCAGATTCCCGCAGTGCTCGACGAACCGAGGGAACAAGTCGGGCGAGCGTCCCCTTGAGAACATAGTCTGTTGCGCCGTGGAGCAGGCTTTCAATCGCCGGACCTTCTCCGATTGTGCCCGAAACATAAATGAACGGCGTATCGATGCCTTTCTCGGTCACGAGGTTGAGCGCCGATTCTCCATCGAACGAAGGAAGTGTGAAATCGGAGAAAATGATGTCATAGGTGTCCCTCTCCAGCGCCGCCGCGAAATCAGCTCGCGTTTCGACCCTGTCGATGCGGCACTCAAAACCTTCCTGGTCGAGGGCGCTTTGTACGAGTAATGCGTCGTTTTCATTGTCTTCCAGGTAGAGTATGTGCAGTGGCGTTTTCATCGCGGTTCCTCCACACCAGGGTCAATCCAGACTCATGCCTTCTTCACACATGCTGAAGTTTGATCTTCCGCAG
>Ga0182021_10012698_pt1 | contig 10005 bp, 6 predicted proteins | sample 612E3MmetaG_FD_120493 | JGI IMG/M metagenome (GOLD analysis project Ga0182021, IMG submission 120493) | Permafrost microbial communities from Stordalen Mire, Sweden - 612E3M metaG (Illumina Assembly) | ecosystem: Environmental > Terrestrial > Soil > Wetlands > Permafrost | place: Sweden... | reverse complement strand
TACCTCGTAGGACCAGCCGTGCTGCATGTCCGCGCCCGTGAGTCTCGAAGCGGTGTCAGCTGCCTGACCGGCGTCGACCGGCCACGGCGTCCAGCCGGGCGGGTGGGTTGGGGGCGTGGAGCAGGCGCAGCTGATGTTGCACCCGCCCGCGGCTCTTGGCCGGCACGGCCCGCGAATTGCCGCGCGCCCGGCGCGTCGCCCCAAGAATAGTCGCCGAGCGCCCCGCCCGTGGGTGGCCCAGGTATGCGAAACGGGCGACAGGGCCCTCGTCGGCTTGTCTGGGCACCGACCTGTCGCCCGTTTCGTCCCCTCCGCCCGTATGACCGGGCTTCCCTTCCTCCGACCGACCGACCGGCCCGTCAGGTTCCGATCGGCTGTCACCCTCTGATTCGGATCAAGGCGCCCACCGGATCACTCGATCTTCGAAATCCACCATCGGCGCGGGGCGGCGGCTTTGCCGCCCCGCCCGTCGCGCGCCCGCACGGCGGCTCAGTGGCGGAAGTGGCGCCGCCCCGTGAAGACCATCGCCATGTGGTGGCGGTCGGCGACCTCGATGGCCATGTCGTCGCGCGTCGAGCCGCCGGGCTGGATGATCGCTGTGACCCCGGCCTGGGCCGCGAACTGGATACCGTCCGGGAACGGGAAGTAGGCGTCGCTGGCCATGACCGCCATCCGGGCCCGATCTCCGGCTCGCCGCAGCGCGATTTCCACCGCCGTCTGGCGGCTCGCCTGGGCCGCCCCGATGCCCACCGTCGAGGCATTGCGCGCCAGCACGATGGCGTTCGACCGGACGTGGCGGACGGTCCGCCAGGCGAACAGCAGGTCCGTCAGCTCTTCGAGCGTGGGCCGTCGCTTCGTGACCACGTGGAGCTGCGTCTTGTCGAGGCCCAGCTCGTCCTTCGCTTCCACCAGTAGCCCGCCGGCGATGCGCTTGAAGTCGAGGTTCGCGATGCCGTAGTCGCGCGGGCCGTCGCTTGGGCTCGCCGGCACGGCGAGGAGCCGGAGCTGCGGCTTCTGCGCGAGGATGCCGACGGCGGCCTGGCTGAATGACGGAGCAACCACTGCCTCGTACGAGTTGGCCGCGATCTCGCGCGCCGTGGCGCCGTCAAGGTCGAGGTTGACCCCCACTATCCCGCCGAAGCACGAAACCGAATCCGTCTCGAGGGCATTTCGGTACGCCTCGACCAGCTCGTCCGCGGAGGCCAAACCAACCGGATCGGTGTGCTTGACGATGACGGCCGTCGGCGCGGTGAAGTCCATCGCAAACGCGTAGGCCGCATCCAGGTCCAGCAGGTCGTTGAACGATGGCCGCGACCCCTGTATCTGCGTGGCGTCGGCGAGCGTGCCGGCGCGGTGGGTCGTCTCGCGGTAGAAGGCGGCCGGCTGGGTGGGGTTTTCGCCGTAGCGCAGGTCGTCGACCTTCTCGAGGACCATGGCCAGCCGGCTGGGAAAGGTTTCGCCGCAGACGTTGGAGAGATACGCGGCGACCTCGGCGTGGTACGCGGCCACCAGACCGTAGGCCTCGGCGGCAAGCTGCTGGCGGAGCTCGGCCGAGACGGCTCCGAACTGGTGGATCTCGGCGGTGACAGTCGGATAGCGCGTCGGGTTCGCGACCGCCGCCACGCCGGCGTAGTTGCGCGCCGCCGCCGACAGAAGGGCGGCGCCGCCGATGTCGATCATCTCGATGGCTTCGTCGATCGGCACCAGCCGGACGCCGACCTGCGGTGCGAAGTGGCTGACGTTGACGGCCACCAGATCGATCAGGCCGATTCCCTGGGCCGCAAGCTCGGCGAGCTGCTCCGGCCGATCGCGGCGAGCCAGGATCCCGGCGTAGATCGCCGGGTGGAGCGTCTTGACCTGGCCGCCGGCAATCGGCTCCGTGCCGGTCAGCTCGGAAACCGATCGGACCTCGACCCTCTCATTGGCGAGGACCTCGCGGGTCCCCTCGGTGGCGTAGACCTCGACGCCCGCCGATAGAAGGTCTCGAGCGAACGGGCCGATGCCCTCACGGTTGGCCACCGAGAGCAGGGCTCGCACCAGGCGTACCTCCCAACTGCCGGCCATTCGGGGCTCCGGGCCAGGTGGCGCCGCGCTTCCCGAGGCGCTCGACCAAGTGGCGAGCCGCGCGCCCGGCGGCGTGGTGGCCCAGGGTTTGCCGGACTGGGCCGAGTATAGCGCCGCCCCTCTCGCCGCCGGCCCCGGCTTTCAGATATCGCGCCCCGCGACTTCTCCGGAGACCGCTCGCGGCATGGGGCTACGTATGGCGGGCCGCGTCATGGCATACTCAGCGGACGCAGAGATCGCAGGCGCCCGGTCGCCGGTGTTGGCAGAACGGGCCCGCCCTCGATGCCGCCGCTCAAAGCCGGTCCTGGCAGATCGACGCATATCAAGGTCGCACGACCACATTCGACTTATTACGCCCGGAGGTCCGCGCGAACATGGCGCCGTGGGAATACCTCTTCATCGCCTTCAACACCGGCAACTTCGCGCCGATCTTCACGGCCGTGTGGACGTCCGCGCTTGCCCTGCTCGTCCTCGCCATCGTCTTCTACAACTTCCAGGGTCGAAGACTCCGCAACTACGCCGTCTTCCTCGATCTGAACGAGTGGCTGCTCTGGACTTCGATAGGAGTCTTCAGCCTGCTGCTCATGTACACGGTGTTCAACTTCGACTTCATCTTCGTCCTGCCCACGATGGTCGGCGGCGCGATCCTCTTCCTCTGGATCAGGTTCATCCACTTCCCGCCGCTCATCCAGGCCTACGAGGAGCGCCTCGCGCGCCAGCGCTATTTCCAGCGCTCCAAGACGGCGCATCCGGAAGCCACGATCCGCAAGCGCCCGACCTCCGGCACCAAGCGCCGCCGCCGGTAGCCTTCCGGATGGCCCGCGTGCGTCCCACCGCGGCTAGCGCCATCAGGCGGCCCTGATCGGCCATGGACATCCGCCGGTTCGGTATCGGGCACCGGCGCCCTGAAGGGCCCTCGGGCAGCCACGGGGTGGAGGGGCAATCCGTTCACGCCGACCACCGGGGCGCGATCGCCGAGCTTGCCTTCCGTTCGAACGCGGCGATGGCGCCGCATTCGAACCCGAACCTGACGTACTTCGTGGTCATCGAGGGCGGCGGCTTCGTTCAGGTCGGCGATGAGCGTGCCCGTGTCGCTGCCGGGGAGGCCGTCGTCTGGCCGCCCAACCTCGTCCACGCCGCGTGGACCGAGCAGACGCCGATGCGCGCGCTGGTCGTCGAGTTCGCGGTCGACGGCTCCGGCCCGCTGATGCTTGCTGCCAGCACCGTCGAACCGATCGAGCCGGTCGACGCCGTCGAGCGCGCGATCGAGCCGGCCGAAGGCTCGAAGCCCGAACCGTCGACGGTCGATGGCGGTCTCGTCTCCGAGCCGGCCGGTCGACCCGCCGAGCACGATTCGCCCGACGAGGAGCCCTGGTAGCGCTCCCAGACTCGGATGCGACGCCCGTTGCGGCCGCTCAGCCGAGGGAGCGGCTCAGCCGAGGGAGCGGCTCAGCCGAGGGAGCGGCTCAGCAGCAACCTGTCCTCGCCGCGCGCCTGGATGCGGCGATCGACGGCCAGGTCGGTGAAGCCATTCGAGCGGAAGAAGGTTCGGGCGGCAACGGACGAAGGATGGATCGCCGTTTCGGCAAGGGTCCAGGCCAGCAGCCGGCGGCGCCCGGTCGAGCCGGCGGCGACGGCGATGGCATCGGTCAGGCTCCGCCCGATCCCGCGGCCACGCAGGTTCGGGGTGACGGCGAGCAGGGTGAGCTCCGCCGGCGCGCGGCCCTCCTCATCCATGCCGAGCCCATCGAAGCCGCGCGACTCATCCTCCGCGCGCGGCCGATCCCACGGCGCCCAGCCGGCCAGGCCGGCGATAAAGCCCGCGCTCTCGGCCACGAACAGCTCGGAGACTGGCGGCAGGGCGCGGGCCAACTCAGGGGCAAGGGCGGCGAGAAACGCATCGATAGCGGGTTGGTCGGCGGCGGTCGCCCGGCGGACCCGCGGCGGTTCGCGCTCGGCAGCAGGCGACGCCGGCTCTTCGGTCGCGGGCTCCGTCTCCGGCGCCGGCTCGGTCGCCAGGAGCGCCCCGAGCTGGCCGAGCATTCGGGCCGTGGCGCCCCAGACTCGCTCGCCTTCGACCGGGTAGACGCCGTAGCGGATCAGGCGCTCGCGAATCGTCCGCTCTTCGAGCTCGACCGGGGCGTCGGGCAGGAAGGCTTCGACCGGCGGTTCGATGATGCGGGCCACCTCGTCCGCGTTGGCGCGGCACTCCGGGCGGCGCTCGGCCAGCGCGACCACGGGCGTCACGCGGAACCCCGAGACGGGGATCGTGAAGCGCTCGAGCGCGCCGATCGCCTGGAGCCCGCAGGCATTCGGGTCCAGGCCTATCTCCTCGGCCGACTCCCGGAGTGCGGTCGCCACCGGGTCCGCGTCGCCCGGCTCGGCCGAACCGCCGGGGAAGCTGACCTCGCCGGCATGCGAGCTCAGGTGCGACACGCGGGTGGTCAGCAGGACGCGGCCCTCGCTGCGGTCGTCCGGGAAGAGCAGGACCAGCACCGCCGCCTGCCTGATCGACGCCATCGGCCGTGGCGGAAACAGGCTCTCGGGCGAGTCGATGCGGATCGGCGTCAGGATCGCCGGCGCCGCCGGCATCTCCCGCGGCAGCGCCCGCAGCCTCTCGCGAACGAGTTTGAACCTCAACTGCACCTCCGTGGCGCGATGGCGCGCCATCGCGCCGTCAGTTCACCCGCTTCGGCCCCTCGTCCTCGCCCGGCCGCCCCGGCGTCCAGACCCGGTCTACGGCCGCGTCCACTCCCGTGGGCTCCGGCGCCGCGGAGCGTTTTCGGGCGTCGCGGCGCTGAGTGGCGTCGGTCACGACCGTGGCGTCGCCCGAGCGGAACACCAGAACGCCGCCGATCGCGTCGGCGTCGGCCACGACCTTCATGCCCGGCTTGAACTCGCCCCGCAGCAGCGCCCGGGCCAACGGGTTTTCGACGAGCCGCTGGATGGTGCGCTTGAGCGGCCGGGCGCCGTACGCCGGATCGTTCCCTTCTCGGACGATCAGCGAGCGTGCGGCCGGCGTCAGCTCCAGCACGATCTCCTGGCCCGCCAACCGCCGCGCCAGGTCGGCCACGAGCAGATCGACGATGGCCGCCAGATCCGCGTCGTTGAGGGCGTGGAAGACGATCACCTCGTCGATCCGGTTCAGGAACTCCGGACGGAACTGGACTCGTAGAGCTTCCGTGATCTGGTTCTTCATCTGCTCGTAGGCCTTCGCGTCGCCGGCGTTGCCGCGCTCTGTGAAAGCGGAGATGAACTGTGACCCGACGTTGCTGGTCATGATCACGACGGTGTTTCGGAAGTCGACCGTTCGACCCTGGCCGTCCGTCAGCCGCCCATCGTCCAGAACCTGGAGGAGGATGTTGAAGACGTCCGGGTGCGCTTTCTCGATCTCGTCGAGCAGGACGACCTGGTACGGCCGCCGCCGGACCGCTTCGGTCAGCTGGCCGCCCTCGTCGTAGCCGACGTAGCCGGGAGGGGCGCCGACCATGCGCGAGACGGAGAACTTCTCCATGTACTCGCTCATGTCGATGCGGACCATCGCGGCGTCGTCGTCGAAGAGGAACTCGGCCAGCGCGCGAGCCAGCTCGGTCTTGCCGACGCCGGTCGGTCCGAGGAACAGGAACGAGCCGATTGGGCGGCGCGGATCCTTGAGCCCGGCGCGGGCGCGGCGAACGGCGTCAGAGACGGCCTGGATCGCCTCTTCCTGCCCGACGACGCGCTTGTGCAGGCGGTCCTCCATCTGGACGAGCTTGGCCGTCTCGCCCTCGACCAGCTTGGTCACCGGGACGCCCGTCCAGGCGGCCACGATCCCGGCGATGTCGTCGGCGGTGACCTCTTCGGTGAGCAGCCGGTCCGGCCCCGAAAGGGCGGCGATCGCCGCCTCCCGCTCCTTCATCGTCTTCTGGAGCTCGGGCAGCCTGCCGTACTTGAGCTGGGCGGCCGTGCCGAAGTCGGCTTCGCGTTCGGCCTGCTCGATTCGAACCTGAAGACCTTCGATCTCCGACTTGGTAGCCCGGATGGCCGATATGGCGTCCTTCTCGGTCGTCCAGCGCTGCTTCATGGCCGCGGCCTGCTCGCCGATTTCGCCCAGCTCGCGCTCGAGAACCACGAGTCGAGCCTTCGAGGCTTCGTCCTTCTCCTTGCGCAGCGCTTCGCGCTCGATCTCGAGCTGGATGCGCCGGCGTTCGAGCTCGTCCAGCTCGATCGGCATCGAGTCGATCTCCATCCGGAGACGGCTGGCTGCCTCGTCCATCAGGTCGATCGCCTTGTCGGGCAGGAAGCGCTCGGTGATGTAGCGGTTCGAGAGCGTGGCCGCGGCAACCAGCGCGGAGTCCGTGATCCGGACGCCGTGGTGGACTTCGTACTTCTCGCGCAGGCCGCGCAGGATCGAGATCGTCTCCTCGACCGTCGGCTCGTCGACAACGACGGGCTGGAAGCGCCGCTCCAGGGCCGCGTCCTTCTCGATGTGCTTGCGGTATTCGTCGAGCGTCGTGGCGCCGATGGTGTGCAGCTCGCCGCGGGCCAGCATCGGCTTGAGCAGGTTCGAGGCGTCCATCGCGCCCTCGGCCGCGCCCGCGCCGACGACGGTGTGCAGCTCGTCGATGAAAAGGATGATCCGGCCCTCGGACTCCTTGATCTCGCGCAGGACGGCCTTGAGCCGCTCCTCGAACTCGCCGCGGAACTTGGCCCCGGCGATCAGCGCGCCGAGGTCCAGTGAGATGACCTTCTTGTCCTTGAGGGTTTCGGGAACGTCGCCGCGGACGATGCGCTGGGCCAGACCTTCGACGACGGCGGTCTTGCCGACGCCCGGTTCCCCGATCAACACCGGGTTGTTCTTGGTGCGGCGACTCAGGACCTGGATGACGCGGCGGATCTCCTCGTCTCGGCCGATGACCGGATCCAGCTTGCCCGCCCGCGCCTCGGCGGTGAGATCGCGGCCGTACTTCTCCAGCGCCTGGTAGGTAGACTCCGGGTTGGGGCTGGTCACGCGCTGGCTGCCGCGCACGCTGACCAGGGCCTGGAGGATGGCTTCCTTGTTCGCCCCGTGGCGGTCGAGCAGCGCCTGGGCCTCGCCGCCGCCCTCGGAGATGGCGAGGAGCAGGTGCTCGGTGGAGACGTAGTCGTCCTTGAGCCGTTTGGCCTCGTCCGATGCCCGCTCGATGGCGCGGCGGACTCGCGGGTCGGCGCTCAGCGAACCGCCCTGGATCCTGGCCCGCTTGCCCAGCGCCGCTGCCAGCTCCCCGCGGAAAGCGGGCACGTCCACACCGAGGCGGCGCAGGGTCTCGGACGGGATGCTGTCGTCGGCCTCGACGAGCGCCGCGAGGAGATGCTCCGAATCGAGCACCGGGCTCTGGAGCTCCTCGGCCAGGCGCTGGGCCGCGACAATGGATTCCTGGGCCTTCTGGGTGAAACGATCGAGGTTCATTGACTTCCCTCAGTGGGCCTCGCGGCCCGGGCCGGTTCTCGCCGTGCTTCTGCGGAGGCTCGCGTGCATCAGATCTTGCGGGGATTGGGTTGAACGACCTGCCGGAGGAACTCCTCGGCAGCCTGACGCTGCTTGCCCTCCAGCTTGCCGGGCAGGACGACCTTGACTTTGGCGTAGAGGTCGCCGGGGGTATCGCCCTTGAGGCGCGGCATCCCCTGGCCGGCCAGGCGGAAGGTCTGGCCTTGCTGGGTGCCCGGAGGGATCGTCAGCACCACTCGTCCGCCCATCGTCTCAACCTCCGCCTCGCCGCCGAGAAGCGCCTCGCCGAGGGTGATCGGGAGCTCGCGAGTTAGATCCGCGCCACTCCGCGTGAAGACGGGGTGGGGCCGTATCTTCGTCACCAGGTACAGGTCGCCGGCATCATCGCCGGAGCCCGCCTTGCCCCGGAGACGGATCTTGCTGCCCGTCTCTACGCCCCGTGGGACTTTGACTTCGAGGCGCCGATCGCCGACCTGGACGAGCCGCGCGGAACCGTGAAAGGCCTCCTCCAGGCTCAGGTCGATCTCTACGTCGACATCGTCGCCGTGGTGCACGCTGCGCCCTGCCGCACGGCCGCCGCCGTCCTGCCCACGCGTGCCCGGCCGGGTGCCCGTCGCCCCAGCGCCCTCGCCGTCGCTGTGGAGCCGCCCGAACAGATCCTCGAGCGGGTTGGCGCGCCGGGAGCCGCCCGCCGCCCGACCGCGCCCGGTCCGCCCGGATGTGGCGCCGGCCGGTTCGGCCGTGCTCGTGGCGGAGCGTGGGCCACCTGCCGCGGCCGCAGCGTCGGCGCCTCCGAAGAACGTCCGGAAGAAGTCCGAAAAGTCCTCCGAGCCGCCGCCGGTGAACTCGTAACGGACGTTGCCGCCGCCGGCCTGACGGGCGTAGCCGGCGAAGGGGCTGCCGGGTCCAAAGGGATCGCCCGCCCCGCCGCGCCCAAACGGACTGCCGGCAGCTCCGGCCCCCGAGCCGCCGGCCCGGCCGTACTGATCCCAGTTCGAACCGAGGGCGTCGTACTGCTGACGCTTCTTCGGGTCGGCCAGGACCTCGTGCGCTTCGTTGGCGTCCTTGAACTTTCGCTCGGCGATCTTGTCGCCGGGGTTCCGGTCAGGGTGAAGCTCGCGGGCCAGCCGCCGATACGCCTTCTTGATATCCGCCGGAGTGGCCGTGCGGGCCACTCCCAGCGTCTTGTAGTAGTCCTTGTATTCCATAGGGACCCTCTCGGTCCAATTGTCCGCCACGCGCGGAGGCCGGCGTTTCCGCCGGCCACCACATACCTGTTGGTTACCCGAAGAACACTACAGTGGCTGTCACTCCGCCTGTGCCATCGCCGGCGGCTGATCGACCGGATTTGGCGGGAAGCCGGGCCGGATCCGACCCTCCGGGCCGGTATCGGTCTCGGGCTCCTTGCCGCCCCCGGCGGGTTTGATCGGTTCGGTGGTCAGCGGCGTCGGCTTGGCCCGGAGGGCCGCCTCGAGCACCTGTTCCATGCTGTCGACCAGGACGAGCTTGATCTGCTTGCGAATTTCCTCGGGGATGTCCCGCAGGTCCTTCTCGTTCTTGCGCGGCAAGATGATCATCTTGGCGCCGGACAGGTGGGCGGCCAGGATCTTGCTCTTGAGGCCGCCGATCGGAAGGACCCTGCCGCGGAGCGTGATCTCGCCGGTCATGGCCACGTCCTTGCGGACCGCGATGCCGGTGAAGGCGCTGACCATGGCCAGTGTCATCGTGATGCCCGCCGACGGACCGTCCTTGGGGATGCCGCCGGCCGGAACGTGGATGTGCAGCGTGTTCTTCTCGAAAACTTCGCGCTTGATGCCGAGTTGTGCGGCGTGGGCGCGGATCCACGACAGACCGGCTCGGGCGGACTCTCGCATTACCTCGCCGAGCTGGCCGGTGAGGATGAAGTCCTCCTTGCCCTCCATGAGCGTGACTTCGATGGCGATCACGTCGCCGCCGACCTCGGTCACGACCAGCCCGGTCGCGGAGCCGATCTGATCCTCGGACTCCAGCTCCCCGTACTCGAAGCGCTGCGGTCCCAGGTACTCGACGAGCTTCTTGCAGTCGACCACGGTCTTGCGCTTGCGACCCTCGGCCACTGCCCGGGCCACCTTGCGCATGACATTCGCGATCTCGCGCTCGAGGTTGCGGACGCCGGCCTCATGGGTGTAGGAGCGGACCAGCTCGACCATGGCCTCGTCCGTGATGGCGATCGTCTTCTCGCTCAGGCCGTGGTTCTTCATCTGCTTGGGGATGAGGAACCGCTTGCCAATCCCGATCTTCTCGGTCTCGGTGTAGCCCGGCAACTGGATGATCTCCATGCGGTCGCGCAGCGGCGCCGGAATCGGGTCGAGCAGGTTTGCGGTCGTGATGAAGAGCACCTTCGTGAGGTCGAAGGGCACCTCCAGGTAGTTGTCCTGGAAGGTGTTGTTCTGCTCCGGATCGAGGACTTCGAGCAGCGCCGAGCTCGGGTCGCC
>Ga0182021_10012697_pt1 | contig 10006 bp, 10 predicted proteins | sample 612E3MmetaG_FD_120493 | JGI IMG/M metagenome (GOLD analysis project Ga0182021, IMG submission 120493) | Permafrost microbial communities from Stordalen Mire, Sweden - 612E3M metaG (Illumina Assembly) | ecosystem: Environmental > Terrestrial > Soil > Wetlands > Permafrost | place: Sweden... | reverse complement strand
GGGCTTCCTGTTCGGAAAGAGGCGAAACCCGCCGAAGCCTCTGCCCCAATGTTAGTCGGGGCTGGAGAAGGCGCCCTTCCTCCCCGTCCCAAGGGACGGGGCTTCCGGGCGAAGGCGGGTGAGGCGGCGTAACGTTTGGGGGCTTCCGGCCGCCGGCTCAGCCGGCAACCCGCGCGATGAGGCATTGCAGATAGTCCGTCTCCGGGCAGGCCAAAGCGTACGGATGGTCGCCCGACGCCCCGCGCCTTTCGACCACGGCGACCGAGCGTCCGGCGTCGACCGCCGCGTCGTTCACCGCACGCAGGAATTCCTGCTCCGACACAAGTCCCGAGCAGCAGCACGTGACGAGGATCCCGCCCGCATCCAGCAGCTTCAGCGCCGACAGGTTCGCGTCCTTGTACGCCGCCATCGCCTTCATCACCCCAGGGCGGTTCCGCGCCAGCTTCGGCGGATCAAGGATCACCATGTCGAATCTTTGTCCCTCCAGCTGCAGCATGCGCAGTCGCTCAAACGCGTTCCCGCGGGCAAACTCCACCGCGGACCCGTTGAGCTCCGCGTTTCGCCGGGCTATCTCGATCGACCCCTCGCTCGAATCTACGGCTAACACCGATTTCGCGCCCGCAAGCGCCGCGTGCACCGAGAATGCCCCGGTGTAGCAGAATGCGTCGAGGACGCGGCGGCCCCTCGCGAGTTCCGCGGTCCTCAGCCGGTTGTCGCGCTGGTCCAGGTAAAAGCCCGTCTTTTGCCCGCGTCGAAGGTCGATCAGGAACTTCGCCGGCCCCTCGACGATTTCCACGAGGTCCGGCGGCTCCGTCCCCCGAAGCACCGCCTCGGTGCGCGACATGTCTTCCATCCGCGAAAGCTCCGCCTCCGGCCGCTCCAATATCCCCGCACACCCCGTCAGCTTCGCCAGGATCTCCACCAACATGTCCGCACGCCGCGCCATTCCCCCCGTCAGGAACTCCACGACGAGGTACGCCCCGTACCGGTCCACGATCAGCCCGGGCGTCCCGTCCCCTTCCGCGTTGACCAGCCGCACGGCCCCGAAAGCGTCGTCCCGTCCCAGTAGCCCTGTCCGCATCTCGACCGCCTGTCGCAGTCTCTCGTGCCAGAAAGCCGCGTCAATCGTCTCGTCCTTCTTCCACGAAAACACCTTCACGGGAATCTTCGACTTCGGGCTGAAGTACCCGCGGCCGATGAATCGTCCGATCGGATCGTGCACGTCCACCAGGTCCCCCGCCGCCGGGCTCCCGTTCACCGTCGCAACGGCGTCCGCGTAGACCCACGGGTGGTGCATCGCGAGCGGTTTGACCCGCCCTCTCTTGAGCGCAATCCGTCCGCGCGCCGGCCCCTCGTCGTTCATGTTGGTCTCACTTGAGCAGTCTTTGGATGATCCGGGTAAGCATGTAGGCGAACGACACCAGCGACTCGACGTCCGTGAATTCGTTGGCCATGTGTGCGGAGCCGCCGTCGCCTGGCGCGAAATTCACCGCCGGAATCCCCCTTTGCATGCAGAACTTGGCCACCGTCGAGCCGCTGAGTCCGCCGGGCTTCGGCGTTATGCCGAGAACCGACTCCGTTTCCTCGATGATGGTTCTTACCAGCGGATGGTCTTCCGCCAGTTCGATGGGCTCTTCCAAGGTGCGTGGCGTGAATTCAAACCGTGCTCCCGGGATTTCCTTCTCGACGTCGCGGCAGATGCTCTCGATCTTCTTCGTGATGGCTTGGGCGCTGTCGCCCGGGAGGAACCGCATGTCCAGTTCCGCCGTGCATTTCGCCGGCACCACGTTCGGGGCGATGCCGCCCTGGATCATTCCCAGGTTATAGGTGGGAGGCGTCAGCAACTTGTGCTTTGTGACGTCGAATTGCATCTTGTCGATGCGTCGGAGCACCTCCATCAGGTTCTTGATGGCGTTCACGCCATCCTCTGGTTTCGACCCGTGGGCCTGCCTGCCGTGCGAGGTGAGGGTCGAGAATAAAGCGGCCTTTTCCGCGATGTAAACGGTCTTCATGGAGCCAGCGTCGGGAATAATCGCCCAGTTCCCGGCGACGATTCCATGGCTAAGCAGGTAATCCATGCCGAACCGGCTGCTGCACTCTTCGTCCGCCACCGCAACCAGCACCACTTCCCCGCCTAGTTCCCTCTCGTGTTCCTTCAGCCATCGTCCCGCCAGGAGCATGGAGGCCGTCGGCCCCTTGTCGTCGTCGGAGCCGCGTCCGTACAGCTTCCCGTCCTTTTCTACCGCGGTGAACGGATCTGTATCCCACCCGTCTCCCGCGGGAACGGTGTCCAGGTGCCCTACGACAATGACCTTAGGCGACCCCGAGCCGATCCGGGCGACGACGTTGGTTCGGCCGGGCGCTTTCTCATGGCGCGTGTTCGCGATGCCGAGTGGTTCAAGATACCGCTCGACCACTTCCGCCGCCCGCCATTCATCCCCCGGCGGGTTGACCGTCTTCGCCGCCACGAGCCGCTTTACGAGCTCCACCAGTTCCCCGCGTCGCGATTCAAAATAGTCCTTTACGTCGTATTTGCCCATGGGCGCCCCGAGTAACTGCCTGTGTAATGTCATGACGCGCGAGCCTTGACGCAACTCATTGGCCGGCGCGGATATAAGGCCGCTCTCCCCGGCTTCCCCGCTTGCGCTCGTGCAGGGTAGTGCCGATGTAGGTCAGCACCACGAACACCAGAGCCAGCAGAATCGATGCTAGGTTCCGGTAGTGCGTATCGGGCCAGTACGTCTTCGTAAAATAATTCCCGAAAACCGCGCCCAGGACCACCGCCGCTAGCGGCAGCCCGAAAACCGTGAACATCGCCCCCATCCGGCTTCCCGGTACGACCACCTCCACCGACTGGCCTTCCGATACGCCGGGGACCGTCGCCACGGTCACGCTCATCTTGCCCCCGCCGCTCGATGCGCACGCCCGGCAGGACCCGCACAGCGTCGTCCGCTCCATCTCGACGACCGTCTCGCCCTCTTCGATCTTCACCACCCTGCCGTGCTCGATCACCAGCGCTCCTCCCTCCGCCGCGCGTGACGAGATAGACCACGCGTGGCGCCTTTCCATCGCCGCACTCTATCAGCCGGATGCGTCGGTTTCAAGTCCAAAGCCCCGGCGAGACCTGCACCGGCCGGATTTTCCCTTGATTCACCCGCTCCCGCCCCCGATAATCCTCCTCGGGAGGCAAGTCATGCGGACCCTTGCACTCATTCCGTGCTTCAACGAGGGAACCCACATCGCCGAGGTGGTGCGTCGGTGCCGCGAGCATACGGACGCCATCCTCGTCGTCGATGACGGCTCGACCGACCACACCGCCGCCCGGGCCCAGGCCGCCGGAGCGGTCGTCATCTCGCACGGGTGTAATCGCGGCAAGGGCGTCGCCCTCAACAACGGCTACGCCTACGCCGTTCGTCACGGCTACGATGCCGTGGTCACGCTCGACGGCGACGCCCAGCACAATCCCGACGAAATCCCGCGGTTTATCGAGGCCGCCCGCCCAGACGACGTGCACATGGTTCTCGGTTCCCGCATGAGCGATGTGAAGGACATGCCAGGGATCCGTCGCTGGACCAACCGAACCACGAGCTGGTTTGTCACCCTGTTTTCCGGCCAGCAGGTGCAGGATTCGCAGACGGGGTTCCGACTCATCAAGCGACCGGTGCTCGAATCGGTCCGTTGCGTGACCGCCAACTACGAAGCCGAATCTGAGCTCCTCATCAAGGCCGGAAGAAAAGGCTTCCGCATCGTCGAAGTCCCCATCTCCACCATTTATCACGGCGGCAAGAGTTCCATCCATCCCGTCAAGGACACGCTGCGTTTCGTCCGGCTGTTTCTGAGATGCTGGGTCAGCACGCGGGGTGGCAAGGCGTGAGGATGCCATGAGCGATCCGTACGAAGCAGTGCGAGAGTCCATGGTGAACGTGCAGCTCCGGTCTCGCGACGTCAAGGACCTGCGCGTCCTCGAAGCCTTTCGTCGCGTCCCGCGCGACCGGTTCGTCCTCGCGGGCGACGTCGACCGGGCCTACGAAGACCATCCCCTCTCCATCGGCCACGGGCAGACCATCAGCCAGCCCTACATGGTGGGGCTGATGACCCAGTGCCTCGAACTTGCCGGGGCCGAACGCGTGCTCGAAGTCGGCACAGGCAGCGGCTACCAGACCGCGATCCTCTGCGAGTTGGCCAAAGAGGTCTTTTCCATCGAGCGCATCGGGCCCCTGAGCGACCGCGCCGCACTCACGCTCCAGTACCTCGGCTACTCCAACTTCCACCTCGAGGTCGGCGACGGCACCCTCGGCTGGCGCGACGAATCCCCCTTCGACCGCATCATCGTGACCGCCGCGGCCCCCGAGATCCCCAGGACTCTCACCGAGCAGCTCGCCGGCGAAGGCATTCTCGTCATCCCCGTCGGACCCGTCGGCATGCAGACCCTCATGGTCATGCGCAAGCACGCCGGCGAGACCGAATCCGAAAGCGTCTGCGATTGTGTCTTCGTAAAACTCATCGGCCAGGAAGGTTATATGGAACCCTGAGTTGTCCGCCCGCATGACGTGCTAGACGACGTGCTCCCAAGCGGGTTTCGGGAAATCCTTGCATGACAAATAGGAAAGCCCCTCGGCAGTTCAGCCGAAGGGCTTTCATTGACTTCTGGTCGGGGCGACTGGCGCTCGTTTGAACCGGTTATTCAAGCTTTCCTTGCGGGACTTCTGGATGAAACGTCCGACCGTTCCACAAGTAAACGGTTTCGGGACTCTCGCCCGCTGATACGTGCCACCGCGTAATGATGCGGATTTTGTCCCCGACGCAGTCCCACCGGTATGAGTTTCCCTGCAAGACGCCAAGCAGCCGCCATTCAGCCCCGTCCCTCTGAAACACATAATAGTTGCCCTGCCCCAGCACCCCGCGAATGCCGAACTGGGACTTTCCGTAGTACTCAGGGCGCACAATCGAGAATACACCTGCCCGGGTGAAACCAAATCGCTCTACCGTGCTGTCGACCGCTAGACCGAACAGTGCTTGCTCGTCTTGCCGCAGACCCTCGCGACGGGCGATCTCCTGAAAAGCCGCCCTGTAGTCGGTGAACACGCTTGGGAGCGTGTTCGCCTCTGAATCCCTCGCTGGCGAAACAACACGCATCTCTTCTGAAAGCGGGTGTTTCCCGCAGCCGCAGACGACACAGGAGATCGCGAGAAGCGCCGGGACCCACACATGCCGGTGGAAGATGCGACTTGTCGTCATGCGAGGTTTTCCCTTAAGGTCTGCTCATCCGCCCCCTCTGTTCCATCAGGGCCCCCAGTTCCGGGCGCCGTGGACGACGCCGGTAATCCATGCCTTCTCGCCTTCGAGTCTATACATGATGCGGTAGGTTGCCACGGGGATCTCCCGGCAGGAGGGATTGCCAATTTCAGGGATGACGCGTCCCGAATCAGGGAACATTGAGAGTCGGTCGGTAGCCTCAAGAAGCCTGGTCACAAAGAGCGCCGCGCGGTCAACCGAATCCCGTGCAATGTATTCGGCAATCGCATCGATGTCATCCAACGCTGACGGTGACCAGATCACTTGACCCATTTACCAAGTCTCTCTCTGGCGGTCTCGTGAGAAACGCCCTTGCCCTCGCGTATTTCACGTTCGCCGTGCTCGAACTTGGCGTTGACGTAAAGCGCATGGATGATTTCGTCCATCGTCGCTTCTTCCGGCAGCGACTCGATCACCCTTCTTGCCACGTCCTTAACAGGCATCAAATTCTCCTCTCCGGGTTGTCGCACCCGAAACGCCGTGTATCGCCGCAGGAAAGCCTCGTCCAGAGCTTCCTTCCTTCGCCTGCTCTCCTGCTTTGCTGTTCACTGCTCTACCATTTTCCCTCGCAAGACGAGGGAAAATGGTCGGGGCGAGAGGATTTGAACCTCCGACCTCTTGGTCCCGAACCAAGCGCTCTAGCCAAGCTGAGCTACGCCCCGATCGTGGAGAGCAAGTATACTGTGGTCTTGCCCGGCCTGTCAAGACGATTCGCCGCGTCTGGCGAGGCCGGCGAGGGGCTTCATGCTATTCGGCGTTGACTAGGCGAGCGGCTTTCAGTATGCTTCCAGCAATGGTTCAAATACCCGGAAGGAACGCCGCCATTTCTTACTTCCCCGGATAGGAGGCTGCCGTGCCAAAACCGGTGAGAATCTCCGCACACGAAGTCATTGACCGGATTCTTGACCTCATCCAGGCCCTGCCCCAGGCGGCCAAGGACCTTCCCGCCGCCTGCCGGACCCGAGGCTACTGGAAGAAGCTCTTCGGCCGAAACGACCGGACGCGCCGTCTCCTGGAACTTTTCCGGGAACTCCCTGCGTTCACGAACCAGGCCCCAAAGCCGGGCGACGCCAGGGGCTGGGCCGGGGTGATGCGCCATAGCTTTGCCGGGCCGCCCGCCGCCCTACCCAACCAGGCGTCGGACATCCTCCGGCGCGTTCTGACGGCCGCGAAGAGGCTTCCGCCCGGTCCGCGCGGGCCCCGCTGGCGCGACCGTTTCGGGCCCAAAGAAGTCATCCAGCGCGTCCGGCCCGCCGAATCCAACGACTACATCCCCAATCCCCATCGTGGCACCACGACCTTCCAGCGCTTCCAGGGCGACGACACCTACGCGGCGTGGTTCACCAGCGACATCCACGGGCCGATCGAGTTCAACCCGGGCGCGCCCGTGCGCGACAACGTCAAGTACATCCCCCGCACGACCCTCAGCTACTGTCGCTGGCCGTGGCGGGCGCTCGAGCCCGGGAAGGGCAAGTATAACTGGAGGCTTGTGGATATGTCTTTGAAGTGTGCCCGCAAGCACGGCCAGACCCTCCAGCTTCGTTTCCAGCCGTTCACCCGGCGCATCGATTTCAGCATCGAACCGCCCAAGTCCCGCCGCCACCCGCCCAACGTCTCCGTCGACGTTCCCGAATGGTATTGGGACACCGGCGCCCGGTGGCTAGTGCGCGGACCCTCCGCCGTCAACGAGCCCGATTCCAACGATCCAAGGTACGTCAAGCACTTCGGCGACTTCATCCGCGCGTTCGCCAGGCGTTACGACGGCCACCCGGACCTCGAGAGCGTCGACATCGCCTACGCCGGGATCTGGGGCGAGTCCGGCGGGAACACCACCGCCGCCTCCGCCGCGAAGCTCGTCGACATCTACCTCCGGAGTTTCAAGAAGACGGTGCTCCTCTCCATGCTCGGCACCCACGGGTGCAAGTACGCCGAGACGAAGACCCGCGGCGCCGCCCGGCACGCCGGGTGGCGGGCCGACTGCATCGGCGACCTGCGCAAGCGCTACGGGGCGCCCGTCCCGCCGGAACTCTGTTTCAACCACACCTTCGACGCCTACCCCATGCAAATCCAGCAGGACGGCGTCAAGGATGCATGGATGGACAAACCCGTCACCATGGAGACCTGCGGAAACGTGGCCACGTGGTTCATGGAGAACTCCGACCTCGACGTCGTCATCCGCGAGGGCTACCGCTATCACATGTCGGTCTTCATGCCCAAGAGCGTCTTCTTCCCGCAGGAGTTCCTCGACCGGCTCATCGAGTTCGACAGGAAGATCGGCTACCGGTTCGTCGTGCGGCAGATGACACTGCCCCTGGAGTGCAGGTCCGCTCAGCGGATTCGCCTCCAGTTCTTCATCGACAACGTCGGATGCGCCCCGATCTACCGGCCGTATCGCCTGGCCGTCCGCTTCCGCCAGGGCCGCGCGAGCAAGGTGGTTCGGCTCAAGAACGACATTCGCAAGTGGATGCCGGGGCACACTTGGTTCGAGGAACGCATCACCGTCCCCGGAGGTCTCAGGAAGGGCGAGGTCAAGATCGACCTCGGCATCGTGGACGAGACGGACCGCCCCAGGGTCTGGTTCGCCGTCAAGGGACAGACCCCGGACGGCTGGCATCCCATGACCAGCATGGACGTGGTTTGACCAGCCTTCGCTTCACTTCCTCGACAGCAGGTCCTTCACGTGCTCGGCCAGCACCTCGGGTTTCCCCGTCGCGACGATGTGGTCGATCATCGAAGGCTTAATCCCGAGCGTTTCCAGCGCCTTCCTCGCGCGCTCCCAGAGCTGCTGTCGTTTCTTCTCGCTCGTGGCAAGATAGAGATCCGTCGCGATCTCCTGGAGGCTCGTTAGCGCCCTCCCGCCGGCGGTCTCATAGTAATCCTTGATGATCTTCAGCTGGTGCTTGGTGTATTCGCGTTTCTCTCCCATCGCGTCGCCTCCCAAGGTAGAAACCCGTGGGTGCTTCTACGGCATTTTTCTCCCGCCCTCAAGTGAAATCCGGTTGTGCCTCATCTTGACATCATCGGCCTCTGCCTGTACTATGCCCGGCAAGCGGAGCATTGCGTCTCATCGGCAGCACGTCGGTCACCAGGAACCCGCTATACAAGGAACCCCCGCATGGCCAGGCGCTCACGTGCATCCGGGACGCCCTACCCGCAAAATGAACTTCACGCCGTGAATCCGCGGCATCGCTACGCCGGTGAGCGACTCGCCGAGGTCGCGTTTCCGCTGGGCGGCATCGGCGCCGGCACGGTTGCTCTGGGCGGGTGTGGGGAGCTCCGCGACTGGGAGATCTTCAACCGGCCCAACAAGCGCACCCCCGCAGGGATCAACTTCTTCGCCCTCTGGGCCAAACCCGCCGGCGCCGACCCCGTCGTCAAGATGCTCGAAACTGCCCCTCATCCGCCCTATGACGAGGCGCACGGTTTCTGCTACATCCGTCTCGCCGGCATTCCCCACATGGACTCGCTCGAATTCATCGGGGAATACCCCATCGCCCGCGTGCGTTTCCGTGACTCCGCCTTGCCCGTCTCCGTCGAGCTCGAAGCCTTTAACCCCTTTCTCCCGCTCGATCCGGAGGACTCGGGTCTTCCGACAGCCGTCTTTCTTTTCACCATGCGCAACCGCACGTCCCGCACAGTCCATCTCACCCTCGCCGCCAATTTCACCAATCTCGTCGGCTGGGACGGCTCCTCCGAGGTCACGAACCGAGGACATTCGTCCCTCGGCCGGAACGTCACCCGGTTCGTCCGCCGGAATGGCTCAGCCGGCCTCCTCATGACCTCTCGCAAATACCCGCCCAGGTCGCCGCTCTTTGGCTCCATGGCCGTACTCACCCCGTGGAAAAGGCTCACCGTCCTGGCCAACTGGCCCCGCGGAATCTGGTGGGACCCGGCCCATCACTGGTGGAACGACTTCGCCCCGGACGGCGCCTTCCGCAACATCCTCCGCTGCTCCCCGTCCAAGGACGGCCGGACTGACGTCTCCACTCTCGGCCTCAGGGCCGAGCTCAAACCCGGCCAGTCCGTCACGCTCCCCGTCGTCCTTGCCTGGCATTTCCCCAATCGCCAGCCGTACCCGGAGAGTAAGTCGACGCTCAACGTGAAGGTCCTCAACCACTACTCCATGCGCTTCGCCGATGCCTGGCAGGCAGGCGAATACGTCGCCGGGAATCTCCCTCGGCTTCACGCCGCCACCCGCGACTTCCATCGCACGCTCTTCTCCAGCACCTACCCGGCGGTCGTCCTCGATGCCGCCTCCAGCCAGATGTCCACCATTCGTTCTCAAACCTGCTTCCGCACCGCCGACGGCGTTTTCCACGCCTACGAGGGTTGCTCTCCGAAGTCGGGCTGTTGCCCCATGAACTGCACCCACGTCTGGAACTACGAGCAGACCCTCGCGTTTCTTTTTCCCTCGCTCGAGCGCACGATGCGCGAGACGGATTTCCTGGTGAACACGCGCGCGACCGGGGGCATGGCCTTCCGCACGACGCTCCCGCTAGGGCGGCCGCTCTGGGAGCATCGTGCCGCCGCCGATGGCCAGATGGGCTGCATCCTCAAACTCTACCGTGAATGGAAGCTCTCGGGCGACCTCCGCTGGTTGCGGAAGCTCTGGCCCGCCGCCAAGCGCGCCTTGGAATTCGCCTGGCGCGAATGGGACCGCGACCGCGACGGCGTCATGGAGCGCCTCCAGCACAACACCTACGATATCGAG
>Ga0182021_10012696_pt1 | contig 10006 bp, 9 predicted proteins | sample 612E3MmetaG_FD_120493 | JGI IMG/M metagenome (GOLD analysis project Ga0182021, IMG submission 120493) | Permafrost microbial communities from Stordalen Mire, Sweden - 612E3M metaG (Illumina Assembly) | ecosystem: Environmental > Terrestrial > Soil > Wetlands > Permafrost | place: Sweden... | reverse complement strand
TGGCTGCCGGGCCGAAACCACGGTTTACGGTATGGTGTACCACTATGGTTTACTACAGAAATAATGATTAATATTTGAGGCTAAAAAAGGGTGGGGGGCCCCCTTTTCCAGCCTTGAAAAAATGCAAAGATTTATGATTACAATTTGATAAACCTGACATTTTTAACCCTGCGACGTTATATCTTATATAAGGAGGGAACAAATGAATAAAATAATTAAAGTAGGTTTGGCATTAACTCTGGTAATGGCTTTAGTACTTATCAGCACCGGGGCCGTTTTTGCAGCGTCAAATCAATCTGGAAGTGAAGTGAGTGGCGTTATCACTGCAATCGATAAAACTGAGACACCGAATACAGTGACGATTACAACCGAAAAGGACAGTCCTGTCACCTTGAAGGTAACTACGACTACAGTTTTTACTAAAACAGGTGTCGGTAGCGCTACAATCAATGACCTGTCAATAAATGATAAGGCAAAAGCAACCTATGACCCCAGTACAAATATAGCCAGTAAAATAGCTGATGTTCAGGGTGTGGGGAAACGCCATTCCTTCGAAGGTTCCATTAAGAGCATAACGGGTAATATCTTGGTAGTCACCACTAATAAAGGCGACCAGACGTTCAATGCCGATTCGGCAACTGTATACAATGTCCCCGGCGTAACAAATGCCACACTGGCTAACTTTGCTGTGGGGAATAAAGTGAGTGTATCGACCGTGGAGGTTACCACCAATGGTACAACAGTGCAAACGGCGCAGCGTATGAATCTAATTCCAGCCAAGCCTGTTAAAACCGTCCGCACCGGGACCGTAACCGCATATACGGCAGGTTCCAGTATTACTATTCAGGATAAAGCAGGGAATAGTTTAATCTTTACCATCAACACTGATACCAAAATAAGTTACATGAAAGGGACGACAACAATTACGGTGGGTGACCGGGTTACAATCAACGCTGGTCGGAATCCTGCCGATAGACAGTTTACAGCCAAATCAATCCGTGATTTTGGTGTCAAAAAGACTAAAAATGACAAGAATAATGCCAATCAGAACGGACAAGGTAAAGGTAACGGCAAGAACAATAATAAATAAACCGGAGAGCTTTCATAAAGAATACTTAGTCGGTCAAATGACAAAAACTTTGGTTTCTCATTATCATATAATGGGAAATAATTAATAGTACGGATACGAAATGGGGATCAAAGAAATTCAAACCGACCGAGATAAACTGGTCAGTCTTTATGACGAGTATTATGACAAAATTGCCAATTATATCTATAGCCGTATCGGGAATAAGACTGAAGCGGAGGATTTAGCCAGTGAAGTCTTCTTAAAAGCGCTGGAGGCTATCAAGACATATGATGAACGTGGTTTGCCCATGCAAGCTTGGCTGTTTAAGATCGCCCACAATGTAGTCGTTGACCATCTGAGGAAGATAACAAAATACAAGACGATTTCAATCGATAAAGTTGAGATACGGAGCGAAGATGACCCGCAGAAGACTGCGGAAATCAATATAGAAATGGAAAGGGTAATGGCAGCAATGCAGCAGCTGACTGATGAACAGCAAGAAGTAATCCGGCTTCATTTCCTGGCAGGATTAAGTTCCCTTGAGGTCAGTGCTCTGCTTAAAAAAACGATGGAGCGGTACGGGAAATGCAACATGCTGCTCTTGAGAAGTTACGGGGATTGCTTGGTGGAAACATGTCCGGGGAATTAACCGTATGACAAACGATTTTAATCAAATATTGGATGAATGCATCGACCGCATAACCCGCGGCGAGACGGTTGAGGCATGTCTTTCGGATTATCCGGAACATGCCAACCGCCTGAAGCCATTACTGACGGCGATGGCACAGACAAAGGCATCTTATGCTTTCACACCTTCGATAAATAACAAGCGGGCAGCGAGACAGCGTTTTTATACGGCCGTGGAAAAATCAAGGCAACCGTCTTTTTGGAACAGGTTGTTTACCAGACCTGTGGTATGGGCGGCATTAACGGCCGTTTTAGTCGTCATGATTGTCGGCTACGTCGCTCTAAGGCCGACGATATTTCCAGTGAAACTCCCATCGGTAACTGTTACCGAGGCCAGCAGCGAAGGTAACTTTGTTTTTCTCGTGACTGATGCAGTCAATGCCATTACTGATTTTAGCAACCTTGATATCAGTGTGGATAAGGTTAGTTTACTCCAGACGGATACCTCCAACCAGTGGGTGGAATTTACTCCGGCGACATCCCAATTCGACCTGACGCTCCTGCCTGGGGGAAAGACCCAAGAACTCTGGCAGGGAAACATCCCCGAAGGTAATTATAGTGAAGCGGCTATCTACGTTTCCAAGGTGCAAGGTACGCTGAAAGCAAACGGTGCTACAATCGAAATAAAAGTACCCGGTAACAAACTGGAATTAGTACAACCGTTCCAAGTGAGTTCCAATAATACCACCAGTTTTACTTATGATCTTACGGTAGTAAAGGCGGGGAATGCTCAGGGAGGAGGCAAATATCTTCTCAAACCCCAGGTTACTCAGAGCAGAACCAGTCTGACACCATAATGAACTAACCTTTTTCTCTATCTTGACTTTGAAATACCTTTATAAAATTTCGCTTTATGGTAATATATTCGCCTGTAACGTTATAACTTCTATATGTGTTTATTGCTAAACTAATATATTACGCATCCGGCCATCAACATATATCTATCTGGGAAAGATGTGAAATACGGCCTTCGAAAACAGCCCTCAGAAAAGTAATGGCGAAAGATAAACTCAGCAATGGAGATTCCTTAAAAAGTGAAGTGTGGGACCTATCGGTAGTTCATAAAATGGAAAATAAGTAAACCAAAAATAAACAGGAGGTATAACATGAAAAGAACAGCGCTCTATGTCTTTATGGCAGTTTTCCCATCCTCGCGATGGTGTTAGATGGTTGCACTGCATAATCTACATCAACCTCAAACGCTCAAACCGGTAGTATTGAGGTGCGGGTGACAGATGACCCCCCCAACCAGAATGTTACCAGCGTTATGGTTACGGTTACCAGTGTTCAAATTCATTTAGCCGGAAATACTACCACCTCTACCACTACTTCGTCTACCACTACCGGTACGGCAACGACATCTACTACAACCGACTCCGATAGCGGCTGGATAAACTTGAATTTAAGCGGCCCATCTACCTTCGATCTGCTCAAGGTTCTGGGATTGGAGCAGGTACTGGCAGTCGGATACTTGGCTCCCGGGCAATATACCCAGATTAGAATGGAAGTTTCTAAAATTCAGGTGGCTATTTCAGGGGGTTCACTGCAGGACGCTACTATTCCCAGCGGTGACCTGAAATTTGTTCAGCCTTTCAATGTCGTCGCTGGTAAGGCCACGGTGATACTTTTTGATTTCGATGCGGCTCATTCAATTAATATTACCGGCAATGGTAAAATAATGTTCAAACCTGTAATCAAATTAACAGTGACAGCAACTCCCGGTAGTCTGGAAATTACTACCCCGCGTCTGGATAACGGAGAAGCAGGCATAGCCTACACTGCAGCGCTGAATGCAATAGGAGGAACGGCTCCCTATAAATGGAGCATTACCTCTGGAACGTTGCCAAACGGACTGACCTTGAATGCGACTACCGGCGTAATCTCCGGCACTCCGACAGCAGCCGGTAATTCCCCTTTTACGCTAAAAGCAGAGGATGCCAGCACACCTAATCAAAAGAGCGGCACCACGAATTTCAACATTAAAATCGCGCCCTCAGGGACTCTACAAATTACTGACACCAGTTTGCCGGATGGAACCAATGGCGTCGCTTATAGCGATACCGTACAGGCGGTTGGCGGTACCGTTCCATATGCATGGAGCATCTCGGGTAATAGTCTTCCTTTGGGACTCACATTGAACCAGACAACCGGTGAAATTTCAGGCACGCCTACTGCGAATGGAAACTTTAGTTTCACAATACGGGTTACTGACAACGCTAATCCGGTCAATTCGAATACTCAAAATCTCACATTATTGGTCTCACCTGATGCCGCTGATTAGTACCAGAACAAAATATGGCAAGGGATTTAAACCCCTTGCCATATTTAATTAACATACCTACCATGTCAATCTATGACTTTAGGTGTGCAACGTTTCGGCAAATATATAACGAAATTGACTGCCAATAGTGCACTTCCCCTTAATAAGGGGAAAGCATGGCATTTCCACATCGAAGAGTCTCCCTCCTTCTCAAGGAGGGACTAAGGGAGATTGATAATTTCTATTTTTATTCTGCCCGTGTTTGATTTTTCTTGCTGAAACAAAGTTAAATTTTATCCCCCGCCCTTCATCTTCAATCCCATAAAATCCATCTCGTACCGGCTGATTAATCCCTCTCCTGCAAAACTGTAATATCTGTTATTCCCGATAATCAGGTGGTCGAGGATTTTGATTTGCACCGTCCCGCCGGCAAAAACCAGGTCGCGGGTGATGTCTTTGTCGCTTTTACTCGGTTCGCAGTTGCCTGAAGGGTGATTGTGTGCAAAAATCAGCGCTGCGGCATGGCGGGCCAGCGCCTGCTCCACAATTTGACGCGGGGCTACAACCGCGCTGTTGATCGTGCCTTCAAACAGGTCGTCGGTATCGATAATCTGATTCTGGCTGTTAAGATAAATAACTTTGAAGACCTCATTTTTCAGGTCGCGCATCGAGTGATAGAGGTAATCGAAAATTTCCTGAGATGATTGAAAGGCCTGTTGGTCGATGATTTTTTCTTTCAGGTATTCACGGGCAACATCCTGCATCAACTTGATGCCAAAAGCGGAATGGGGGCCGATGCCCTTGATTTGCTGTAGTTCTTCCGTCGAGGCCGAAAGCACCCCGCGCAGTGTCTTGAATTTCTTGAGGGCTTCTTTGGCCTGCGGTTTACAGTCTTTGCGCGGCGTCCCCAAGCTCAGCAGCAGTTCCACGACTTCGTAGTCGGCGAAGCCGGTCAAACCGCTTTTAATGAACTTTTCCCTGAGCCGTTTGCGATGCCCATCCGGCACGTTTTCGGTAGACATTATGTCACCTTACCGCTTTAGTTTTTCTGCCGTTTGACCTTGGCGTCTTTCATCCACCAGCTGCCGCGCCAATAAGTATGCTCATTAAAACCCTTTGGGCCCAATTCTTTCTTAACTTCATCCCACGGCGGTAACAAACGTTTTCGCATGATCGGGTTGATAATAAACGGCAGCACCAGCCAGAATAAAACAATCGCGACAATCGGTGTAATGATACTAAAACCGGAGAACAGGAACAGTATTACTGCTCCACCGATTAAAAGCAGCATCCACAAACCCTCCAGCACAAATCTGACCCAAGTTTTGAAAACATTAGGCCGGACATCAGACCGTGCTTGCCGGCCGAATGAACAATAGCATTCCAGAATGGATGCACATATCACTATTAAAAACCCGAGTATTGTCCACATTATGCCCCTCCGTTTTCATCAAGGGATTGTATCTGCAATTGATTCTACCTTCAACCCTGCTTCACCCACCAGTTCTATAATACGGTGCCGCAATTCAGGAGTATAGTCGGTGTTGAGATTAGCAATCTTTAATTTTACAATCTTCCCTTCATTGGGGATTCTCAGACTGACCTCATCCTGACCGGGAAACTCTTTCATAGTATACACCACCCGGCGTAAACAGTTCGCATCCTTCTCACTGTCCCCCGAGTCTTGAATCGTGATTATCAGCTTGTTCCGTTGTCTGGGTGCCGGTTTTTCTTCCGGTTTATACACATTACCGTTTGAAACCGGCCTCGTTTCAGCAGCACTCACGGGTTTAGCCGTCGTTGCGCTTGTTTTTTCCTGTTTCTGTTTGCCCGGTTCATAACGGCTGACTTTTTTACAGCTCAATTGAATTCCATCGTCCCGCACTCCCACTTTCCCTTCGACCAGGACAATGTTCCCTTCTTCCCACAATTCCGTGGTGCCTGAATAGACATCCGACCAGACCATCACTTCGATGCTGCCGTCCAGGTCTTCCAGCGTCGCTTTCACGAAAGCCTTCTGCTGTTTCGTTACCAGATGTATCACCGAAGCCACCATCCCCGCCACCAGCACCGTTTGCCCCGCCATTTCCGCGTCAACCTGGCCGCAGAGGATAGTATTTTCGGCCGCGATTTTGTCCGCAAATGCGCTGAATGGGTGCTCCGAAAGGTAAACCCCCATCAGTTCCTTTTCCCAGGCCAGTTTGTCTTTCACCGGGACTTCTGCTTCCGCTAATTCGAGTGGAGAAACCGGTGTTTCCACCTGCTGTCCCCATAAATCGAACATTGTCGTTTGTCCGGCTTCACGGGATTTTTGCTCCCGCTGCGCCAGTGACAAAATTTCATTGATGTTATTCAGTAAAGTGCCTCGGTTTCCCAGGCAATCCAGCGCCCCGGCTTTAATCAGGCTTTCCATTACCCGCTTGTTCATATTCCGTAAATCGCACCGGCGGCACAGTTCCTCAATTGACTTGAAGTCACCGTTTTTCCGGCGTTCACTGATAATTGATTCGACCCCAACCGAACTAACATTCTTGATTGAAGTGAGTCCGAACCGGATTAGCTGGCTGCCTTTTTCATCGGTCTCGATGGCAAAGTTGGCCTCGCTGCGGTTTATATTCGGCGGCAGGACTTTAATGCCCAGCCTGCGGCACTCGCTGATGGCGCTGGTGATTTTCTCGGTAACACCTGCGTGGGCGGCTAATAACGCGGTAATATACTCTACCGGATAATTCGCCTTGAGATAGGCCGTCTGGTAGGCGATCAGCCCATAACTGAAAGCGTGGGCCTTATTAAACGCGTAGCCGGCAAAGGGCTCGATCAATGCATACACCTGTTCCGCCAGTTCAGTTGAGAATCCTCTGGCATTGGCTCCCGCAATAAAAATCGCTTTTTCCTTCTGTATCACCGCGAGGATTTTTTTCCCCATTGCCTTACGGAAGATATCCGCTTTCCCCAGGCTGTAGCCGCCAAACTCTCTGACAATAAACAGTACCTGTTCCTGATAAACAATCACTCCGTAGGTCTCTTCCAGGAAACGCGCCAGAACGGGATGAGGGTAACGTATCGGCTCCAATCCGTGCTTGGCTTTAATGTAGGTCGGAATCTGCTCCATTGGCCCCGGACGGTACAGCGCTACCATGGCCGCGATTTCCGGGAAGGTGCTTGGTTTCAGTTCCCGGATATAACGGCGCATGCCGGCGCCTTCCAGTTGAAAAACACCCGCCGTGTCCCCCGATGCCAGCAATTGATAAGTCTTCGCGTCATCCAGCGGGATCGTATGCAGGTTTATATCGATATTGTGCCGTTCTTTGATGATTTGCTTGGCTTTTCCTAAAATGTTCAGGTTCACCAGTCCCAGGAAATCCATTTTCAACAAACCGATACGCGCCACATCTTCCATCGGGAACTGCACCATCGCCCCACCCTCTCCGTTCCCTTTGGAGACCTTTGACAGCGGAACGTATTTGTTCAGCGGCTCTTTGGAAATAACCACACCGGCGGCATGGGTGCTGGCGTGGCGGGAGATTCCCTCCACCTTTTTCGCCAGGTCGTACAACTTCCGGATTACGGCATCATCATTATATAAAGCCTTCAATTCGGCATTCTGTTCCATTGAATTTGTCAGCGTCACCCCGGGTCCTAAAGGAATCAGCCTTACCACCCGGTCGACATCGGCATAGGTCATCCCCAAAGCACGCCCGACGTCTCGTAATGCTGCCCGCGCGCCCAGCGTTCCAAATGTGACAATCTGCGCCACATGGTCCTGCCCGTATTTCTGGGTGACATACGCAATGACCTCTTCCCGGCGGTCGTCCTGAAAATCCAGGTCGACATCCGGCATTTCTTTCCGTTCCAGATTCAGGAAACGTTCGAAAACCAGCTTATGTTCCATCGGGTCCAGTTCGGTAATCCCCAGGCAGTGGAGGATGATACTGGCCGCCGCGCTACCCCTCACGCCGAACATGATATTCGCTTTTCTGACGAACGAGACGATGTCCCAGACCACCAGGAAGTAATTGGCAAATTGGGTGCTTTTCACCACACTCAATTCATAAGCTAATCGTTCTTTGATTTCGTCGGTGGCATTTGGGTAGTAGCGTGGGAACGCTTCATAACAGAGGTCGGAAAGATATTCATCCGGGGTTTTCCCCGGCGGCAGTGTTATTTCCGGCAGGTGCAGCCGTTCGAAATCAAGTTTCAGGTCGCACATTTCGGCAATTTTGTGGGTATTTTCCAGAGCCTCCGGAATATCGCGGTAGGCTTCCGCCATTTCATCCGGGGTCTTCAGATAAAAGAAATCGCCCTGCATTTTCATCCGTTTCTGGTCGGTGACTAAAGAATTCGTACCGATACACAAAAGTAAATCGTGTGTCGAGGCATCCTCTTTATAAATGTAATGCGTGTCGTTGGTCGCCACCATCGGGATGCCCGTCTCATGACTGATTTCAATCAAACCCGTATTTACTGTTTCCAATTCCGCGATGGGGTGCCGCTGAATTTCCAGGTAGAAATCCCCGAAGGTTTCTTTGTACCACAGTGCCGCTTTTTTCGCCTCTTCCCTGCGCCCGGCCAGGATGTGCTGCGCCACCTCACCCGCCAGGCAGGCGGAAAGAGCCACCAGACCGGTGTTATGTGTCTGCAGGAATTCTTTGTCAATCCGCGGTTTATAGTAAAAACCTTCCAGATGCGCACGGGTAACAATCTGGATCAAATTGCGGTATCCGGTCTGATTCCGGGCCAGTAGGACCAGATGATAATTGTTCTTTTCCCCGGGAACACGGCTGCCGTTCCCGTTTGTCGCTACGTATACTTCGCAGCCGATAATCGGCTTGATGCCGGCGTCTTTGGCCAAACGGTAAAACTCGATCGCCCCATACATCACACCATGGTCGGTAAGGGCCACGCTGTCCATGCCTAATTCTTTTACCCGGGCAATCAGGTTAGGGATGCGGCACATGCCGTCCAGGAGGCTGTATTCACTATGTACGTGCAGGTGTGTAAACACGATTTTTCCTATCTAAATTGACTTGCGAGATTATTATAACACAGCCGTCCCGTCTGCAAGTCAACTCTTAATTTTCATTTCTACCAGTTAGTTTTTAGGAGCTGAAAGCTAGTACATTCTCTTGCTTTCGAATTTAGAATTTTGTTTTTTGAGTTTATTTCGAATTTCGATATTAGAATTTAGGATTTATTTGCCGAAGGCCGAAGCGAAGCGTAGGTACTTTGCCGCAGGCAAATGTATACACAGCTTTAGCTGATGTAGAAGTTGGAACTTGGTTTTTGGAATTTTTATCTCTGCCCTCGCGCTCCCGGTTGGTATTTTTCATATGTATCCTTTATAATTTATTAAACAAAACATGCTGTGTTATTCATAAGAACAAATACATTAGAAAGGGGTTTTACCGATGAAAGAAGTCAAAAATATTACGGTTCTCGGCGCCGGCGCCATGGGCGCGCAAATTGCCGCGCTAGCGGCGGAAGCAGGCTACAATGTCGTCGTTAGAGACATTGAACAGAAATTCCTGGATAAAGGCCGCCAGCTGATGTCCGATGCCTGGGACAAAAGAGTTAAAAGAGGAGAATTCACCGCTGAGAAAAAAGCTGAACTGATGGGCCGTCTCAGCTTTATCGTTGATGTCAAAGAGGCAGTGAAAAATGCCGACCTCGTCATCGAAGCTGTTCCGGAAATCATGGACTTAAAGAAAAAAGTCGCTAAAGAAGTCTCCGAAGTCGCGCCCGATGACATGGTTTTCGCCACTAATACATCTTCTCTCAGTATTGCCGAGATTGCCTCAGCCGCCAAACACCCGGACAGGGTTGTCGGTACCCACTATTTCAATCCCCCGTCCTTCATGCCGTTACTGGAAATTGTCCACGGCAAAGTGACCAGCGCCGATGCCATTCAGGTCGCCGAAACCGCGGCCAAAGCCATGAAACGTACCGTTATCCACGTTGTTGATGTTCCCGGTTTTGTCGCCAACCGCATC
>Ga0182021_10012694_pt1 | contig 10007 bp, 9 predicted proteins | sample 612E3MmetaG_FD_120493 | JGI IMG/M metagenome (GOLD analysis project Ga0182021, IMG submission 120493) | Permafrost microbial communities from Stordalen Mire, Sweden - 612E3M metaG (Illumina Assembly) | ecosystem: Environmental > Terrestrial > Soil > Wetlands > Permafrost | place: Sweden... | reverse complement strand
CGCGGCAGCGACAGCTCCCAGCGAGCCGCCGCGCGAAGCCGGGCGGCCATGCGCCTTATGAGGTGCTGGCCCACCGAAGTCTGGCGCGGCGAAATGGCGGTAGCGCCCGCCTGGTGGAGATGTGTGGACACGCCATGTCGCGGGCCAGACCAGAAGTCCCATGGTTCCCGAGTCGCGTGCCTCAACAGCCGGGCCACAGAACATCCCGGCCAGACCGGAAGTCACCTGTTTCCCGAGTCGTTTGTCCTACCGGGCTGACTCGCAGCAAAGATGGTGCCCATGATCGACATGGAACGTATCGACCCGGAGATCCGGCCGAAGCTGTCCAGGATGAAGGCCATGGATCCCAGCAAGCCGGTGATGAGGGTGCTGTTCGGGGTCGTCCCGTTCATCCTGCCGACGAAGCGGGTCACGGGGGTCACGCTCACCAAGGAGCGCGCCGGGTCCGTACCGCTGCGCGTCTACCGGCCGGACAAGGCGTCCGGAGCCGGACTCCTGTGGATCCACGGTGGCGGCCTCATCGGCGGCGTGGCGAAGATGGACGACGAGTTCTGCGGACGTACGGCGCTGGAGCTGGGCACGACGATCGTCTCGGTCGACTATCGGCTCGCCCCGAAGCACCCGTTCCCGGCGGCGCACGAGGACGTGTACGCGGGGTGGGTCTGGTTCTCCGACAGGGCGGCGTCCTTCGGCGTCGACCCTGCGCGGATCGCTGTGGGCGGGCAGAGCGCCGGTGGCGGGCTGGCCGCCGGACTCGTCCAGCACCTGCACGACGACAAGCAGCCGGTCGCGGCGCAGTGGCTGTGGACGCCGATGCTGGACGACCGCACGGCGTTGAACACAGACCTCGACTCCGTCGGTCACTACGTGTGGGACAACCGGGCGAACCGGTACGGCTGGGGCTCGTACCTTCGCGGCGTCGATCGCCAGTCGCCCCCTCCGTACGCGTCGCCGGCTCGTCGCACGGACCTGTCCGGCATGCCCCAGACATGGCTGTACGCGTCGGACATCGAGCTGTTCCACGACGAGGTCGTCGACTATGCGGCTCGTCTCGAGGAGGCGAAAGTCGACACGACCCTCGAGATCATCTCGGGCACCCCGCACGCCGTCGAGGCCACGGCGTCCGACACCCAGGCGGCTCGGACGATCCTCGCGAAGGGCCGTGCCTGGCTCGCGGCGAGGATCGGCTCGATCGGCTGAGCGACCGCCAGCCCTTACAGCCCCCGGGGATCCGGCGGCTGGCAGTCGTCGACTCGAGCGCACTGACCGTCGACGAGATCCTTGCCCGCTTGGGCGTGCGTCCTCAGGACGAGGGGTCCACCGACTGACGTCTCCCGGCCTTTCCTTGAGCGCTTGCTAGGTTGGGCGCCACGCAGAAAGACCAGGGGGTGAGGATGAGCATCGACATCCTCCTCCTTGTGGGGGCCGCAGTCGTCGTCGCCGGAGTCGTCGTCGCGAAGATCGGCGACCGTCTCGGGCTGCCCGCGCTGCTTCTGTTCCTCGGCCTGGGCGTGCTGCTCGGTCTCCCGTCCGGGGGTACGAGCTTCAACAACCCGGCCCTCGCGCACGACCTCGGTTTCGCGGCTCTCGTGCTGATCCTCGCCGACGGCGGCCTGTCGACGAAGTGGCGCGACATCAAGCCTGCGATCTGGTCGTCTGTCGTGCTCGCGACGCTCGGCGTGGTGGTGACCGTCGTCCTGATGACGCTGTTCCTTGTCGCACTGAGGACGCCGCTCGCCGTCGCGATGGTGGTGGCGGCGGTCATGGCGCCGACCGACTCGGCGGCCGTGTTCTCGATCCTGCGGAAGGCCCCGCTCCCGTCGCGACTACGGGCGACGCTCGAGGGCGAGTCCGGACTCAACGACGCGCCGTCGGTGCTGCTCGTGATCGCTGCCACCGAGCTGGCGCTCGGCAAGACCACGTTCGCGGATGCCCCGCTCACCGCACTCCTCGTCGCCGCAGAGCTGATCGGCGGCGTGGGCCTCGGGATCGTCGTGGGTTGGATCGGCGTACGGCTGCTGCGCAACCTCGCGCTGCCCAGCTCCGGCCTGTACCCGCTGGCGTCGCTCGGCTGGGCGGTGATCTCGTACGGGATCGGGGTGGAGGCCCACGTGTCGGGCTTCGCCGCCGTGTACGTGTGCTCTGTCGTCATGTCGAACGGGAAGCTGCCTCACCGCCACGCGACGCGGTCCTTCGCGGAAGGGATCGGCTGGGTCGCCCAGATCGGGCTGTTCGTCATGCTCGGCCTGCTGGCGACGCCATCGCGCATCACGTGGCAGGTCGTGGCGCTGGCCGTGGTCGCCAGCCTGTTCCTCACGATCGTCGCGCGCCCGTTGAGCGTCTTCGCGTCGCTCTCGCCGTTCCGGATCCCCGTCAAGGAACAGCTGTTCATCTCGTGGGCCGGCCTCCGCGGAGCCGTACCGATCATCTTGGCCACCGTCCCCATGGCCGCAGGGATGCCGGGCGCCGACCAGGTCTTCGACCTCGTGTTCGTGAGCGTCATCGTCCTCACGCTGCTCAACGCCCCGTCACTGCTGTGGGTCGCGAAGAAGCTCAGCCTCGCAACGGACACCACCGAGGTCGACATCGAGGTGGCGCCGCTCGACCAGGTGGAGGCGGACCTGCTCCAGGTGCGCATCACCGACGACTCCCGGCTCCACGGCGTCTCGGTGAGCGAGCTTCGGCTGCCGCCGAACAGCTCCGTGAGCCTCGTGATCCGAGGCGACCGTACGTTCACCCCCCATGGCCGCGACATCCTCAGGTCCGGCGACGAGATGCTCGTCGTCACGCCGTCGGCCGTACGAGCGAAGGTGGAGGACCGCCTCAGGGCGGTTGACAAGGGAGGACGTCTCGCGGGCTGGTACGTCCAGGACTGAGCGGACCCCGGTACACAGACCTTCGAGACGGCGGCTCCGCGGACTCCTCAGGGTGAACTCCGCCGTTCACGCGTGACGAAAGGCGGTGCCCTTACGTCGCGCTGGCGCTCGGGGTCGCGCTGCCGGAGCCTGAGGGTGTCGCACCCTTCGGCAGGCAGACCTTGCCGTCCGGTACGGGGATGGCTGTGGCGAAGCCCGTGGTGGGGATGGTCTTGTCGGTCTTCGCGCCGACCAGGACGTCGATGGTGCCGTCGTTGCGGTTGTCGGCGCGGAGGGTGGCCTCGGGGAAGTTGCTCGCGACCAGCTTGATCGCCGGGGAGTCGGTGCTGCCGCCGACGATGACCGGCGTCGTGATCGTCTCGTTGGTGTTGCTGACGACGGAGATGTTGTAGCCGCGGGCCTTGAGGACCTTGGCTATCTCGGTGGCGTACCCCTTGACGTCGCCGCCGTTGAGGACTCGTACGGTCACCTTGTCGGGCGTGAGCTGGGTGACGGGCTGCGAGACGCAGGCGTTGACGGTGCTGACCGGCACGGCCAAGACCGCCTTGTAGCCCCACCATGCGCCGTATCCGAGGACCACGAGGAGAACCGCCAGCGTCACGGGCGTCCGCAACCAGCGGATCACGTCACGAAAGGACACCTGGCTTCCCCTATCACTACCTCAGTTCGAGCACCCTAGCGTGCACAGTCTGCCTTTGTTGCAGGGCTGCGCGCAGGGCTCTGTGCAAACCGTCCTCCAGGTACATCTCGCCGCGCCACCTCACGACGTGCGCGAAGAGGTCGCCGTAGAACGTCGAGTCCTCCTCGAGGAGCAGCTCGAGATCGAGCATCCGCTTGGTCGTCACCAGCTGGTCGAGACGCACCTGCTGGGGCGCGAGGGCCGCCCACTGCTTCTGCACATAGCCATGGTCGGGGTACGGCCTCGACTCGCCCACGCGCTTGAAGATCACGGCATTCAGCCTACCCGGGGGCGTCCAGATGAGCTCCGGGCCCGCGCGGCGGACCAACAGGTCAGCCCAGCTCGACGGCCGTCCAAGAGACCGGCGGGAGCACGAGGCGGAGGAGGCCGTCGGCGATCTCGGCGGTCGGGGTGGGCCGCAGTCCGACCCGGTCCGGTGCTTCGAGAGTGTTCGCTGCGGCGAGGTCGTCGTCGTACAGAGAGGACGCGTCGCGTACGGACACGTCGCCGAGCGCGCGTACGTCCACGACGACCTCCGCGGAGTCCTCGAGCGACCGGTTGACGAGGAAGATCGAGGTCGAGGATGCGCCCTCGTCGTACGTGGCGACGGCGTCCACGAGCGGTACGGATCCGTACGCGCCCGTCTCGTACTCGGGCGACTCGAGCCGTACGTCGAGAGCCTCTCCCTGGGCCAGCCGCGACGTCGTGGCGAACGGGAAGAAGATCGTCTGCCGCCACGCCGGCCCGCCGGGCTCGGTCATGATCGGCGCGATGACGTTGACGAGCTGCGCCAAGGCGGCGCTGCGAACCCGGTCGGCGTGCTTGAGCAACGAGATGAGCAGGTTCCCCACGACGACGGCGTCGAGCACCGAGTACGTGTCCTCGAGCAGGCGCGGCGCGACCGGCCAGTTGTGGATGCCGCTGATCTTGTCCTCGTCCTCGAAGCGGGTCTGGTACCAGACGTTCCACTCGTCGAACGAGATGGCCATGCGCTTGCTGCTGCCACGTACGGCCGCCACGTGGTCCGCGGTCGCCACGACCGACTCGATGAAGCGGTCCATGTTGACCGCCGACGCGAGGAAGCCGCCGGTGTCGCCGTCGTGCTCCTGGTAGTACGCGTGGCACGAGATGAAGTCGACGTCGTCGTACGTGTGGCTGAGCACGACGCGCTCCCACTCCCCGAACGTCGGCATCTGCGCGCTCGACGAGCCGCACACGACGAGATCGAGGTCTGGGTCGAGCTGGCGCATGGCCTTGGCCGTCTGGGACGCGAGCGTCCCGTACGCGTCGGCGGTGCGGTGGCCGAGCTGCCACGGGCCGTCCATCTCGTTGCCCAGGCACCACATCCGGATGTCGAACGGCTCCGTACGGCCGTTCGCGATCCGCTGGTCGCTGAGCGTCGAGGAGCCGCGGATGTTCGCGTACTCCAGCAGGTCGAGCGCCTCGGACGTACCGCGCGTGCCGAGGTTGATCGCGAGCATGGGTTCGCTGCCGACCAGCTCCAGCCAGGCGGCGAACTCGTGCAGCCCGAACTCGTTGGTCTCGGTCGAGTGCCAGGCGAGGTCGAGGCGGCGCGGGCGCTGCTCGCGCGGGCCGACGCTGTCCTCCCACCTGAAGCCCGACACAAAGTTCCCACCGGGGTAGCGGATCGTGCTCACGCCGAGCTCGCGCACGAGGTCGACCACGTCGCGACGGAAGCCGTTCTCGTCGGCCAGCTCGTGGCCCGGTTCGTACAAACCGTTGTAGACGCAGCGTCCGAGGTGCTCGACGAAGGAGCCGAACAGGCGGCGCTCGACAGTGCCGATCGCGAAGCGCGGGTCGATGGTCAGGCGTGCAGAGAACATCAGTGTCCGTTCGGTACGGGACCGTCGCCGATCCGCGTCCGAGGCTACCGGCGGATCTCGCGTCAAGGACACGTCCCAGTGCACTAGCGGCCAGGAGTCCGTGCCGATCCGCCCCTGCTGTGCCAGTCTTTGCGTCATGACTGACGACACCGTCCAGACGATCACCAAGGGCTACACGTTCGACGAGCCCGCGATGGAGCTCGGCGTCCTGATGGTCGACGGAAACCCCGTCCCCGACGCGAAGATCCAGATCCCCCTCAGCATGCTCAACAGGCACGGCCTGATCGCGGGAGCGACCGGTACGGGCAAGACGAAGACGCTGCAGCTGCTGACCGAGCAGATCTCGGCCGCCGGCGTGCCTGTCTTCGCGGCCGACATCAAGGGCGACCTGTCCGGGCTCGCGTCACCGGGTGTGCCGAGCGACAAGCTGCTGGCCCGTACGAAGGCGCTCGGCCAGGACTGGAAGCCGCTCGCGTCGCCGGTGGAGTTCTTCGCGCTCGGCGGTCAGGGACAGGGCGTACCGGTTCGCTGCACGATGACCGCGTTCGGCCCGACGCTGCTCAGCAAGGTGCTCGGCCTCACGGACGTGCAGGAGTCGTCGCTCGGCCTCGTCTTCCACTACGCCGACTCCAAGGGTCTGCCGCTGCTCGACATCGCCGACCTGCGCGCGGTGCTCACCTACCTCGGGTCCGACGAGGGCAAGGTCGAGCTCAAGGACATGGGTGGACTGGCGGCAGCGACCGTGGGAGTGCTGCTGCGCGAGCTCATCGGCTTCTCCGACCAGGGCGCGGACCTCTTTTTCGGCGAGCCGGAGTTCCAGACCTCCGACTTCCTGCGGACCACGGCTGACGGTCGCGGCGTGATCTCGCTGCTCGAGCTGCCGAACCTCGTCGACCGTCCCGCCGTGTTCTCCACGTTCCTCATGTGGCTGCTCGCGGACCTCTTCCACGACCTGCCCGAGGTCGGCGACGTCGAGAAGCCCAAGCTGGTCTTCTTCTTCGACGAGGCGCACCTGCTCTTCGCGGACGCGTCGAAGTCGTTCCTCCAGGCGATCGCCCAGACCGTACGGCTCATCCGCTCGAAGGGCGTCGGTGTCTTCTTCATCACGCAGTCGCCCACCGACGTGCCCGACGACGTGCTCGCACAGCTCGGCTCCCGCGTCCAGCACGCGCTCCGCGCCCACACGCCCAACGACGCCAAGGCGCTCAAGCAGACCGTCAACACCTACCCGACGTCCTCGTACGACCTCGAGCAGGTCCTCCAGAACCTCGGCATCGGCGAGGCGATCGTCACGGTCATGGATCCCAACGGCGCCCCCACGCCTGTCGCGTGGACCCGCATGCGCGCCCCGCAGTCGCTCATGGGCGCGACGGATCCCGCAGTCCTCGCCTCCGGCATAGCGCAGTCGTCGCTCATGGCCAAGTACGGCCAGGCGATCGACCGCGACTCGGCGCAGGAGATGCTCGCCCGGAAGGTCGAGGCCGGCGCCGCGGCAGCTGAGGAGCAGGCACGCGCAGCCCAGGACGCCGAGCAGCAGGCCAAGGACCAAGCCGCCGCGCAGAAGCAGGCCGACCAGGAGGCGCGCCAGCAGGCCACGGCGCAGCGTCAGGCTCCGAAGCAGAAGTCGGTCGTCGAAGAAGTCGTCCAGTCGAGCATCTTCAAGCAGTTCGTACGGACGGCCGGCAACGAGATCGTACGGGGGATCTTCGGTACAGCCCGGCGCAGGTGAGGCGCACGTCCCGGGCACACGGCCGGACCTGACGTGATCCTCGTCGACCCGCCCCGATGGCCGGCGCACGGCACGGTGTTCTCGCACCTCGTCTCGGACAGCTCGCTGTCAGAGCTGCACGACCTTGCCGCGCGGATCGGGCTGAACCCGCGCGCGTTCGACCACGACCACTACGACCTGCCGCAGCGGCTGTACGACGCGGCGATCGTCGCCGGGGCGGTGCCGGTGGGAGGCGACGAGCTCGTACGACGCCTCGTCGCGAGCGGGCTCCGCATCCGTACGCCCGACAAGACGCCCACCCGCGAGATGGCACGGCGGCTGCTCCGTGCTCACTGGGAGCGCCTCGGGCTGGGCCACGACCTGTACGCGGAGCTCGTGTCCCGCTGGTCCGAGCCGCACCGGCACTACCATGACGTCCGCCATCTCGCCGCGACGCTGGAGGCCCTCGACCTGCTGGAGGACGATGCCGCGTCCTCGCCCGTCGTCCAGCTCGCGGCGTGGTTCCACGATGCGGTGTACTTCGGCGTCGCGGGCGTCGACGAGCAGCAGTCGGCGGACCTCGCGGATCGGATGCTGGGTTCGTTGCCCGCGCCTGACGTGGACGAGGTCGTACGGCTGATCCTGCTGACGGCGAGCCACGACCCAGCTCCGGCCGATGCCGCCGGCGCGGCTCTGTGCGACGCCGACCTCTCCATCCTCGGCGCGCTCCCGGGCCGCTACGACGTGTACGTGAGGGACGTACGGCTCGACTACGCCCATATCGACGACGCGTCCTGGGCAGTGGGCCGTACGGCTGTCCTCGACTCACTCCTCGCGCTCGACCCTCTCTATCGCACGCCCATGGGCCGAGAGCTCTGGTCGGAGCGCGCCGTCGCCAACCTCACGAGGGAGCGCGCCCGCTGGACCCCCTGATCAGGGAGAGCAGAACTGGGCTGTGGGAGAGCAGAACTGCGCGGAGGGAGAGCAGAACTGCGCGGGAGGGAGAGCAGAACTGCGCGGGAGGGAGAGCACTTTGGTCGCTCGGGAGAGCAAAGCTGCGCCGGGGGAGAGCAAAGCTGCGCCGCGGGAGAGCAAAGCTGCGCCGGCGGAGAGCAGAAATGCACGCAAGGAGAGCAATCTGGCCGCTCTGTGAGAGGACTCGTACCGCTGCGCGAGAGGACGCGTACCGCTGTACGGCGACACGGGTGATCGATATGGAGCAGAGTTGTCAACGAGAAGGTGCTCCGAGGCGTCTAGGGAGTGTGACGGTGGCAACCCGGGTGACTGCGACAGAGGGCATCAGCCTGCTGTACGAGTCGCACTGGGCTGGACTCGTACGGCTCGTCTGGCTGCTTCTGCGCGACCAGGCTGCCGCCGAGGACGTAGCGCAGGACGCGTACATCGCCACGTATCGCAACTGGGACAGGCTGCGTGACGAGGAGGCTGCTGTGGCGTATCTGAGGCGGTGCGCGGTGAACGGCGCCCGTTCGGTGCTGCGGCACCTCATGGTGGTGCGTCGGGAGACTGTGGCGGAGGCCGGACGGGCCGATGCCGCGGGTCGCCTGACGGCCCCGAGCTCGGACGTGGCGGCCCTGATGCGACTGGACGGGGACCAGCTGATGGCAGCGCTGGCCACCCTCCCTGACCGGCAGCGCGAGGTGATCGCGCTGCGTTACTACTCGGACCTGTCCGAGGCGCAGATCGCTGAGGCGCTCGACATCTCTCCGGGTTCGGTGAAGACCCACGCCTATCGCGGGTTGCGGGCTCTTCGCGAGCGGATGGAGGTGTCGGCATGAGCGACGAGCTGGGTGACCTCGGGGAGTTCCGCCGCTTCGAAGAGGGTGTTCGTATGTCTCTCCACGACCAGGCTGACAAGGTCATTCCCAACCATCGCCTCGGCGCGATCCTCGACGCCGAAGCGCCCGCCAAGCGCCGTACGGGCTACTGGCTGATCGGCGTCGCCGCAGCCTTCGTGCTCGTTGCGGTTCTCGGCCTCGGCTTCCTGCTCACGAACCACACGCAGGGCACCGCCGCCTCCGGCGCTGCCGCGCCCGCCCAGAACGACCAGGCCGGGAAGCAGGGGGCCGTGACCCCGGAGGTCGCCACGCCCGCCGCGAGTACGTCGGCGACGGCGGCGGCGCCGTGGGCGATGCCCGTGTACGAGGTCGTCACCGGCACGAGCACGTTGCCGTGGCTGCTCAGCCGGACGTTCGTCTCGGTCCCGGATCCGGGTGACCGCGAGGCGCGCGCACAGGCGGCCATCACGACGCTGCTCTCCGGCACGACCGCGGACGGCAAGACGGTCAGTGTCTACAACGTCCAGGACCCCTGGCCGGCCGGCACGACGGCGAAGGTCGTGGTGACCGACACGCAGATCGGCATCGTGCTCAACCAGGCCGGTACGACCGGGCTCGGAGCCGAGCAGCAGCGCATCGCCGTACAGAGCCTCGTATGGACGGCCACCGCCGCCGCACAGCTCAACGTGCCGGTACGGGTCGAGGTGACGGGCGGCACGGGCGCGTTCGCGTCGAAGGCGGCCGGCAGCTACGCACGGCCCGACTCGGCGACGTCGTACATGGACCTCGTCCCGATCTGGGTCGACACCCCGACGCAGGGCGCCACAGTGAAGTCCCCGGTCACGGTGACCGGCCAGGCCTGCGTGTTCGAGGCCCAGTTCCCGTGGCAGCTGCTGCAGGGCACGACGGTGGTCAAGACCGGTAGCGCGACGGCCTCGATCGCCTGCCCCGACTACGGGACGTACTCGATCCCGCTCGGCACGCTGGCCGCCGGTACGTACACGATCTACGTCGCCGACATCTCGCCCAAGGACGGCAGTGCCACGTACGAGGAGCGCGTGACGTTCACGGTCTCGTAAGCCGTCAGACCACTCATCCGAGGGG
>Ga0182021_10012693_pt1 | contig 10007 bp, 13 predicted proteins | sample 612E3MmetaG_FD_120493 | JGI IMG/M metagenome (GOLD analysis project Ga0182021, IMG submission 120493) | Permafrost microbial communities from Stordalen Mire, Sweden - 612E3M metaG (Illumina Assembly) | ecosystem: Environmental > Terrestrial > Soil > Wetlands > Permafrost | place: Sweden... | reverse complement strand
TGGCCGAGTCGACCGGCAGGAGACCGTAGTGGTCGATGATCGTCTTGTACGTACCGTCGTCGATCAGAGCCTGAAGTGCTTTCTGATACGCGTCGCGGAGTTGGGTGTTGGTCTTGAGGATCCCGGCACCCACGGGCTGGGACTCGTAACCGCTCGGGGCGGCAGGATCGGCTACCACTTCAAATACGCCGCCGCCTCCCTGGGTCATGGCTACATATGAAGCCGTCGAGTGGTCTGTCAGGTCGCCGACGACTTTTCCGCTCTGCACGGCAAGAAGGGCTGACGGTTGATCGGGATACTGGTTGATGGTCATCTCCGGCTTGCCGGCGGTTTTGAATGTGGCGTTGAGAGTATCCAGCATCACAGCCTGCGTCGTGCCCTTCTCGCAGCCGACAGCCTTGCCGGACAGGGTGTCGAGGTTCCCGACCTTGAGCGGGTTGCCCTTCAGGACCAGGATCGAGGTACCGTCATTGGCGTAATCGACGAAGTCCAAGACTTTCTGCCGCGACAGGTTGTCATACATGTCTGACATAGCCACGTCGTTCTTGCCGGACTGCAGCGAGAGGATGATGCTGTCGAACTTCGTGTTGACGTAGGTCGCTTTGATCCCCATCTTGGCCGCTATGGCCTGCGAGAGGTCGTAGTCGAAGCCCGTCGCCTCAGAGGTGCTGTTGCCCACGAACATCTCCCACGGCGGGTAGGGGATGTCGCTGGCCACCTTCATCTCCGCAGAAGTCTGCATGGCCGCGGGAAGCATCGCCTTGATGGCCGAATCGGCCTTGATGCCCGCCACTACGGTCTTGATGTCGTACGAGGCAGCGGCAGTCGTGGTGGTTGCCGCAGTGGTGGTCGTAGTGCTTGCTGGTGCCTGAGTCGTTGTGGTGGCCGGCGCCACGGTCGTGGTGACCGGCGCCTTGGTCGTGGTCGTGGTGCTTCCGCAACCGACGAGCCCCACCACCAGGATCATGGTGAGAGCTACGACCGATAGTACGGCAAGCCATCGGTTTCCTTTGCGCATGCGTCCTCCTCCTTGTTCGCTGGGCCCGCCCCTCCCCCGCTGCGCACGGTGGCGGACATCGACATACATTCTATACCAAACAATGGTTGTTTCTTATGCGGATGAGTCGCCCGACGATCCGCTCTGGCGCGGCCCCCGACGACTGCGACGCACCCGCCACAAGACTATCGCCAGGACCACGGCCGCGGCCAACACGACGTAGAAGACCGTGTTGTAGCGGTCGAAGTACCCCTGCAACGTGTCCCAGTTGGCCCCGAACGCCCAACCCAGGTAGGCGAGGGCGACGTTCCAGGGAACCGCCCCCAACAGCGAGTAGAGGACGAACTTGCCGAAAGGCATGCGGCCGATGCCGGCCGGGACGGAGATGAAGGTGCGGACCCCGGGCATCATGCGGGTGAGGAACACGGTGATCTGTCCGCGGCGCTCGAACCACCGGTCCGCCACATCCAGATGGTGAGGCCGGATGAGCACGTATCGGCCGTACTTGAGGAACAGAGCGCGCCCACCATAGCGGCCCACCGCGTAGGCGATGGTGGACCCCAGGATGTTGGCCGCGGTCGCCACCACGACCACCTGCCACAACTGCACGTGGCCCTGAGCCGCGAGCCAGCCGCCATAGGGCACCACGATCTCGGAGGGGATGAGGACGCAGGCGCTCTCCAGCGTCATGGCGATGAAGATGGCCAGCAGGCCGTAATGCTCCAGCAGTGGGATCAGCCAACCGTTGAAGAAGGAGGTCACAGGGGGCTGTTACTCCAGCTCGGCAGGGACTACTTCAGCGGGCGCTTGAGATACGCCAACAACTTGCGGGTGTTGCCGGGATAGGCCATCTCCAGAACCTGCGTCCGCGCCAGCGGGACTACGCACACCAGCTCCCAACCTTCCGAGCCCAGGGTGTTCAGAACCTCGACGTCCTCGAGATCGCTGCTGACAAGTGACTTGGAGTCGTCGTCCCAGACGATCATGCTCATGAACTCCCAGCGCTGGAGCACGGGTGCATCATCGGTGCCGGGTGCCAAGACACTGGTGTACACGATCCCGGCGGGACCTTTCACAGCTTGCCGGCTATCCGAGTTCCTCTGCATGGCCTGCCCCTTCCCCTCACACAGGACGTCTGAAATACGCGATCAGTTTCCGGGTGTTGCCCGGATACCCCATGTCCAGCTGCTTCGTCTGAGCGAACGGCACGATCACATCGATCAGTTCCCAGCCCCCCGACACCAAGAACTCGATGGCCTCGGCATCCTCCAGGTCTCCCTGGCCCCACTTGGGGTCGTCTGACCATACGATGCGCGAGCAATACTCGTAGTCCACGGGGACCACCGGTGCGGCCGGGCCCGCGAGAACCGCTGCGCCGGTCGGCGCGGAAGCGAACCGCTTCGGCCCGCGCCGCCGCAGCCCAAGAGCGATTCCCAGGGCGATCCCCGCCATCAGACCGAAGGTCGCGCCGAGCCTACCTGCGCCGCGCCCTCGCTTGTCCTTCGGCACCTTCTCCACCGCACTCTTCTTTCCCCGCCTCAACCGCGCATACGTGGTGTATCGTACTCTATGTCCAGCTACTTGAGGGTATCCGGAGGCCGAGTGACAGACTTGTTCGTGCTGGTGAACCCCGTCTCGGGCCACGGAAGCACCGCTCGCCTGTGGCCGGAGACCCGCAAAGCCCTCACGGGGGCCGGAGTGCGCTTTCGCGAGGTGATGACCGAGCGCCCGTTGCACGCCGTCCAGCTCGCCAAGCAGGCCGCCGAGGAAGGATGCGGCACTCTCCTGTACGTGGGGGGAGACGGCACGGCGAACGAGGTGGTCAACGGACTGATGCAGTTGCCGGAGCATCGTCGCCCTGCTTTGGCCGCCCTTCCCCGCGGGACCGGAGGGGATTTCCCCAAGGGACTGGGGATGGCGCCGGGAGCGGAGGCCGCCATAGCGCGCATCCTGAAAGGCCGCGAGCGCCTGGTGGATGTGGTGCGCTCGTCTTTCACCGGGCTGGATGGGCGCCCGGCTACCCGCTACTACGTCAACATTGCGGACGCCGGCATGGGGGGAGGGGTCTCGGAGCGCGTGAACCGGACCTCCAAGCGTTTCGGCGGCTTTGCGTCATTCCTGTGGGCCACGCTGGCGAGTCTCTGGACGTATCGCAACCCGGAGCTCGATGTGACCGTGGACGGCGTGGTCCGCCACAGCGGCAGGCTCCTGACGGCGGTGGCCGCCAACGGGCCCCGGTTCGGCGGCGGGATGCTGATGGCGCCGCGCGCGATACAGGATGATGGCCTGCTGGACGTGGTCATCATCGGGGACATCTCCAAGCCCGACCTGCTGCACTCCTTGCCCCGTCTTTACAACGGCACGCATCTGTCTCACCCACTGGTTGCAATGTGGAGAGGCCGTGAGATGGCGGTCTCGGGGCCTCGACCGGTCCCTCTGGAGATCGACGGTGAGTACCCCGGGGTCACACCGTTCCGCGCGTGGATCGAGCCTCGGGCGCTACGGGTGATCGTATGACTGACACGAGAAAGGTGGGTCGATGGACGTAGCAGAGGCTATCGCAGGCCGCAGGAGCATCCGCAAGTTCCAGGAGGGCAAGGAGGTCAGCCCTGCGGATGTGGAGACGATCGTGCAGGCCGGCCGCCTGGCTCCCTCGTGGAAGAACGAGCAACCGTGGCGCTTCCTGGTCGTGCGCTCCGTCGAGATGCGCAACGCCATCGCCGACTGCCTGCCCCAGGGCAACCCGGCGATGAACACCATCCGCGTGGCTTCGGCGTTGATCGTTCTTCTGGGCGTGCCGGCCGAAGGCGAAGTACACCAGGACAAGCCGTTCTGGCTGGTTGATTGTGGGATAGCCGGCGCGAGCATGTACCTGCAGGCTACGGAGCTCGGCATAGCCACGGTGTGGGTGTCGTTGCTGGACGGCCCGGCAATCTGCCGGCTGCTGAAGGCCCCGGAGGGCACGGAGTGTGTCGGGGTCTTCCCGCTGGGATACGCCCTTTCTGATGCACCCACCAAGCCGCGGCCGCGGAAGGCTCTCGAGGACATCGCCTTCTTCGAGGAATACGGGCGGTCTCTGGCGTAGTACAGCGCTCGATAGGATAGAATCTAGTTCTCGATGGGCATCGCCGGGCGCCGGCTTCCGCCGCAACGCCACAACGTACTTGATAGGAACATGGTGCCACTATGACCGGCGCCTCGCGCAAAGCGCGGATCGCACTGCGGGACATGACCCCGCAGGATATCGAAGGTATCCAGGACTGGGTCGGCACGACCTGGGCCTGGGGGACGTACTCACCCGTCGCGTTCGACGAATGGCTGGCAGACCCCTGCAGCGTGGTCCGCGTGGCGGTCATGCCGGACGGCCTGATGGTGGGCGTGCAGCACTATCAGCGCCTGGACCCGTATCAGTGCTGGCTCAGCGGGCTACGGGTGCATCCCGATCACCGCGGCGAAGGCATCGCCACGCGCCTGCTCAAAGACGCCATCGAGATAGCGCGGCACGACGGTCTCAAGGTCCTGCGATATGCCACGGAGGCGGTCCACGAAGCCATCCACTACCTCAGCGAGACGATAGCGCTGGAGCCACGAGGCACGTGGTTGAGCTTCGAACGATCCATGGATGCCGCCACCTGCGAGTTGCGCCGCACCCGCTCGGCCCTTGGCGCCGTCATGCTCCCGCTATCGCATTCGGACAAGGTGAGGGCCCTACCGCTGCTGTTGGCCAGCGGTCGCCACTTCTACGTTCACGGCTGGGCATGGCGGACCCTCGATGATGCCGTGCTCACTTCGCTCGTCGAACGGAATCAGGCATTCTTCTCCCGCTCAGACCTGGGAGGATGGAGTCTTTCCCTGTTGGGAAGCCAGGACGATTCGGGGCTTGAGGCCACGCTGTACGGGACGGATGCCGCGAGCGTGCAGACTGCTCTGGAGCACGTGACTCAGATAGCCTGCGAGTCCGAGGGTACGACCATCACGATTCATGTGCCCCAACACGGCCCGGCGGCCGGTCTCATGGTGGACCTGGCGCGTAGAGGCGAATGGCGGCATTCGGTGGAACGCGCTTTGCGTATCTGGGAGTGTGACCTGACCAGGGTCCGCCCTCCCCGCGTCAGACGAGGAGCCGCTTGAGGGCGGCGTTGAAGCATTCCTCCAGGCGCGATTCCAACGACTCCTGCCCCCATATCCCGGCCCGAGAGCCACGGGCCAGACGCAGATCCTGCTCTATCTCGCCAGCCAAGCGAACCCGTTCCTCGTCCAGTTCCATCCGAAAGAGATCGGGACCGAGCCTACTCCTGCGCTCTTCCAGGTAGTGGACGCAGGACTCGTAGGCTTCCGAGGGAGAGGCGACCTCATACGAGCAGAGGTCCAGAAAGTAGTTGGCGACGGATCGCTTCAGCCGGAGCCTGAGCCGTGGAAGTGCGGACGTCATTCCGGCAGAAGCCTGGTGTACGCCACCTCTTTCCAGGAGGGGTGCGGGGGAGGACCTATCTCGCGTCCGCGATGGCCTGTCGGGTAGTAGACGAAGCCGCCACGCTGGTCCTCGAACACCACGTCAAGCTCACCACCCATGAGGCGAAGATCCAGCCAAGCGCCACGGAAAAGCAGTTCGCGAAGCCAGTAGATGAGGCACTCGCCCTTGTAGCGCATGACCTCCTCGCCGCGATCCACCAAATAGTCGCCCAGCGGGCTGAGAGGAAAGCCGATCGAGCCGATCGACACGAGTTGGACCAAGTCAGAGCTCTCCTCGTCGGTGAGCTCTCCAAGGCTCACCAGATCGAGTTGGACTGCAGCCGACTCGACCCGCTGACGAAAGTCCAGGCTGTTGAACCCGTAGCGGAAACTGCGGAACTCGAGGATGTAGTCCTCGCCTGAGGAGTAGTTGGGATGTGCCTGCCGGCCCTCTCGGTCCACGCGCACTTCCTAGGCATGTGTGAGGTCCTTGGTACCGGCTCATTCTACCAGGGCGCCGCTCGCGCCAAACCAAGCGGGGACGGGCAGGCCCAAGTCCACGGCACATGGAAGACAGTACACTAGACCTTCAACCTCGGTGGCGCGAGTGGACATGACACCCTCCTCGCAGCGGGCGCAACGAAACGTCGGGTATATCTCCGCCTCCTCGGGCAGCTTGAGTTCTACGAGGTTCAGGTGGAAGAGTTCGGTGGCCTCGGCTCCCAGCAAAAACTCCATCCTCTCCTCACGCGATGCCCGATGCTGCGCGTCCGCTCCCAGACGCAGGGCCACGCGGATGGCCCTCCCGCTTCGCCGGTCCCCAAGAGTGAAGACCTGCTTCCCATAGTCGCGAAAGATGAGGTTGCCCTTGCCGAAGGTGGTGGAAAGCAGGGCTTGAAAGGCATCCACCGAGCAACTCCGGTTCTCCACGATAGCGAGCAGCTCCTCATCCTCCGATACGCCGACCTGGAGCGCGGCGGCGGCGGCGTTCGCCGCCCGGTAGCCCAGCAGCAGTCCAGGGCACAGGTGACCGTGGAACGCCACGACCTTCTGCAGGTCCTCTGGCAGATCCTCAAGCCTCACGGTCTCTCCTTCCGGGTGGTTCCCCACCTTGTTCCAGCACTGCACTAGAGACATAATACCCTCATGCCTTCCACGGTGCAGACAGCGATCCGGCGCGCGCGCTCCCAATCCAGGGGAGGTGCCCACTGCCCTGCTGCGTTCACCATCGTGACGACCGTGCTCGTTCTGGCCGGTCTTCTTGCCGGCCTCGTGGGGTGTGGGGGCACGAAGCAGCCGACCGTAGACGCCAAGGCGGTTCTGGTGGCCGCTGTGAGTCCGATGAAAGCGCTGCAGTCTTTCCACTTCACCTACGAGGTGGTGAAGCCGAAGAACGCCAAACCCATCGAAGGCACGGAGATCGTCAAGATCGTGGGCGACGTGACGATGGACGGACGGATGAACGCCACCATCGATCTACTCCAGCGCGGCGTACCCCTGCAAATGGCCTTCATCGCAGACGGCGCCACCCACTACCTGCAGGATCCCACGTCGCGGAAATGGCAATCCATAGCGGCACAATACAGTCCGGTGGGCAAGGTCAACCTCAATGCGGGCGCCATCCAGATCCTGGAGCAGGTCACGCAACCCACGTCCGACGGGAACGATAAGATCGACGGCGTCGAGTGCTACCGGATCAAAGGGTCTGTAGCGGCGGCGGCCGTGGCGTCCATCGCCGGGGTGGTGACCACGTCCCAAGACTTCGCGGCGACACTCTGGGTAGGTACCCAGGACTCCCTGGTGCGTCGGATCGAACTGGTGGGAGCGGCTTCCCCGGATGAAGACGTCAAGACCGGCCGCGTCATCGTCCTCTCCAAGTTCGATGAGCCGGTGACCATCTCACCGCCCAACTAGCCGTGTTGCTGCGCAGACGGGCCGGGATCGCCCTGGCGGTGGTTTCGGCGGGCGTCTTCCTCTCGGCGCTCGACCAGACCATGGTGGTAACGATTCTTCCGGCCATCCTGCGCGACCTCCACATCTCCTTCACACGCCTCGATGACGCGGCCTGGATCGTGACCGGCTACCTCTTGGGCTATACCGTGGCCATGCCCCTGTTCGGCCGGATAGCCGACCTGCGCGGGCGGCGCATCATGTTCGTGGTCTCGCTTGGCATCTTCATGCTCGGGAGCGCGCTCTGCCTCTTTGCGGGCTCGCTGAGCACGCTCGTGGGGGCGCGCATCGTGCAGGCGGCCGGCGGCGGTGCGGTGGTACCCATCGCGATGGCGGTGGCCGCGGACCTCTTCCCGCTGGAAAGACGGGCGTTCACTCTCGGCATCATCGGCGCGGCGGCGGAAGCGGGTGGCGTGCTGGGTCCACTGTACGGCGCCGGCATCTCGCAGGTTTGGGGGTGGCGCAGCATCTTCCTCGTGAACGTCCCTCTGGGACTTGTTCTTGCCGTGCTGTGTTGGCTGGTCCTGCCCCGGGCGGACGAGGAGACCGTGCTCCTGGACGAATCCCAGATTGGGACCGCTCGGGCTGGCCGGCCGGTGGGACGCGTGGACTACGTGGGAGCTGCGCTGATGGCCGTGGCACTGTCGGCTCTCGCCATCGGACTGGGTGGCAACACGCAGACCGGGCAGGCGGCGGTCAAAGTGTGGTGGCTCGTGGGGAGCGGCCTGGCATTTGCGGTCTTCCTGCTCTGGGAAAGCCGGCACAGCCACCCGCTCGTGCGCCTGGAACTGTTCAAGCGCCTGCCCTTCACGGCCGCCAACATAGCCAACCTGCTGGTGGGCGGGGCGTTGATCGTAGGCATGGTGGAGATACCCCTCTGGGCGTACTCGCTAAGAGGCGCCACCGAGGTGCAGGGGGGGCTTCTCCTCATGCGCTTGACCGTGATGATCCCCGTGGGGGCACTCCTTGGCGGCTGGGTGGCCGACCGTCTGGGGTACCGGCTCACGGCCATCGCCGGTTTCGCGGCAACCGCCGCCGGCTATGCGCTGATGGCACTCTGGCCCGGTCAACCGTCCGAGCTCGCGATGACCCGGGACCTCATGCTGACCGGACTGGGCTTCGGCCTGGTGATCGCCCCCATCGGCGCCACGGTGATCGCAGCCGTGGGCCCGAGATGGATGGCCACGGGCTCAGCGCTGGTCACGGTGATGCGCATGGTGGGCATGATGATAGGGCTGTCGGTCTTGAGTTCCTGGGGCATACGCCGCTTCAACGGCCTCATGGCCACCACCATGCTCCCCCTTCGCAACGGGGACATGACCGACCAAGCCTACGACACCCTCGTGAAAGCCTACGACGCCACCCTCAGCGCCGCCCTGCGCACCGTGTACAGCGAGTTCTTCTGGATAGCCGGCGCTGTGGCCTTGGCAGCGATCGTCCCGGCCGTCTTCTTCTATCGAGGCAAGAGCGGCCGCGGGTTCCGTGCCCCTCTGTTCCCGCAGTAGCCGATTTCTGTCCGAGGCGGCTGCTATCATCCCGGTATGGACGAGAGAAGCAGAGAGACAGGTTCTGATCGGCGAACGAGTGTTGCCGAGCTTTGCCCCGGCACCTCGGTGGAGGAGGTCTATCTGGTGACCCGCAAAGACCTGCGGAGCACCAAGGCGGGCAAGCCATACCTCCGCCTGCGAGTGAGCGACCGCACCGGCACTGCCGACTGCATGGTCTGGGAAGATGCCGAGCGCGTTTCCAGTGCCTTCTAGGCCGGGGACTTCGTCACCATCCGCGCACGGGTCACCGAGTATGAGGGTAAGCCCCAACTCGACGCGAGCGGCGTCGTCCCGGCCGACGCCGCCGGATTAGACCCCCACGACTTCCTACCGTCCACGTACAGAGACGTGGAAGAGCTGAAGGGCTTTCTGCAATTCCAGATAGATTCCGTCTATGACGCGCACTATGCCGCACTCCTGCGCCTGATATTCGAGGATCAGGAGTTCCTGGAGCACTTCTGCACCGCGCCGGCGGCCAAACAGTACCATCACGCTTACCTGGGGGGGTTGCTGGAGCACACGGTCACCGTGGCCGAACTCTGCGATCACATCGCGCAGCAGTACGCCCGCATAGACAGGGACCTGCTCATCACGGCGGCGCTCTTGCACGATGTAGGCAAAGTGAAGGAGCTGACGTACGAGAGGAGCATCGACTACAGCGATGCCGGACGCTTCCTGGGACACGTCATCCTGGGGGTGACCCTGGTCACGGAGCGGGCGGCACAATTGTCGCGCTTCCCGGAAACCAAGTTGCAGCAGCTGCTGCACGCGATCGTCAGCCACCATGGAGAGCTGGAATGGGGCTCTCCAAAACGCCCCAAGACCCTCGAGGCATTGATCATCCACCACGTGGACAACCTGGACGCCAAGGTGAAAGGCTTCCTGGAGATAGTAGAGGGTTCGCGGGACGCCGAATGGACAGACGTCAAGAACCTCTTCCGGCGGCCCCTCCATGTGCCACGGGCCGCCCACCAGGAAGACGGCTTCCTGCCTCCGGTAGAGGAGGATGTGCCCGGAGACGGCTCCTTGTTCTAGCTATGGCCGGCTCTGACTAGAATTCC
>Ga0182021_10012692_pt1 | contig 10007 bp, 7 predicted proteins | sample 612E3MmetaG_FD_120493 | JGI IMG/M metagenome (GOLD analysis project Ga0182021, IMG submission 120493) | Permafrost microbial communities from Stordalen Mire, Sweden - 612E3M metaG (Illumina Assembly) | ecosystem: Environmental > Terrestrial > Soil > Wetlands > Permafrost | place: Sweden... | reverse complement strand
GCCGGCAGAACGGCTGCCCATTGTGACCCATATTGGGCCATACTCTCCTAAGTTGGTAAAACAGGCGATCCTGCGGGAGATCGAACGCGGTGGACAGGTTTTCTTTGTGCATAACCGGGTGACAACCATCTATTCAATGAAAAGTCACATCGAAAGTCTGGTCCCTGACGCGCGGATCGGAATTGCTCACGGCCAGATGGATGAAAACGAGCTTTCACAGGTGATGTCACGTTTCTCGCGCGGTGAAATTGATGTTCTGCTGTGCACTTCGATCATTGAATCCGGCTTGGACATTCCTAATGCCAATACTCTGATCATTGACCGGGGTGATACATTTGGCCTGGCTCAACTCTATCAATTACGTGGGCGGGTAGGCAGGAGTTCTCAACGAGCCTATGCTTATTTCTTTAAACACCGCAAAAAAGCGCCAACTCCCGAGGGCCAGGAACGTTTGGAAACGATCGCGGAGAATACTCAGCTAGGTGCGGGGTATTCCATTGCCATGCGTGATCTGGAAATGCGCGGAGCAGGTGAGATGTTGGGGATGAGACAATCCGGATATATTGCATCTGTTGGGTTTCACCTCTATGCGCGCATGCTGTCTCAGGCTGTTCAAGAATTGAAAAAATCAACGACAGGGTTAGACAGCAATGTTGAGAAAGCCTTCGGACTTTCTGCTGCATACATCCCTGTTTCGGTGGATTTACCACTTTCGGTCGGATTACCTGCAGATTATGTGGCAGATACAACCCTGCGCTTGCAGCTTTACCGCCGCATGGCTACCTTACGCGATGAAACTGAATTGGATGCTCTGGCGGAAGAGTTTGTTGACCGCTTTGGACCTTTGATCGAGCCAATCGATAATTTGATCTATCAGATTCGAGTCAAACTGCGGGCAGAAAAAGCCGGGTTGACTTCTATCACCGCAGAAGGAGATCAAATCGTCTTACGCTATCCGCCCTTGCCAGGCGGCATTACTTCACGAGAATTGAAATTCGTTCATCCCTCAGCACGGGCAGGGAAAAATGCCTATTGGATGCAATTTGATGAATCTGATCTCCAATGGAAGCAAGAATTATTAGAAGTCATTACCGAAATTGCTAATTCTCGCATCTGAATGGATTTGCTGCCTTTGGTGGTAGCACTTCTAGTATGGATAAATTGGCAGACATTCTTGGCAATCCCAATTGGCTTTGGGCTTCAAGTGGTTTCCTTGGTCATTCTGGAAATGGATGTGCGCAGGCACGAGGTTCCTGGCGATTTTCGTCGACGATTTTATTGAGTGAACGTCTGGCTTTTACTGCCAGTGCTGTTGATTGGGTTTACGTTTGGGCTGGCGCATTTTTATCCGCGTCCTTATAGTCATCTGGCATTGTTAATGATTATTCTTGGGCAGTACCTGATACAGGGAATGATTCTGGAGTTTTTACTGAAGCGACATTTAACACATTGAGTGTTTGACTGGTTAATTCCCAGGTACCGCTTCAATTCGTCACGGCATTCACAAGAAAGCTTGACAAACGCCAAAATAAATGTCATCGCGAGCCTTGGGCGTTCTTCCCAAGGCGTGGCGATCTCAGTCCGGGGAGAGACACACAATGAGAACCGGGAAAATGAGGCCATGTTTCATTCTTGTGAAAACCGTGTCAATTCGTTCAGGAGACGTTGACAATTAGAAATATAGTTCTATAATAATATAGTATTTCTCTTCACTGTAGTCAGAAACTGGCTGGGAATTGAGATTTGTCAGGATATTTGCAGCAAAGAGAATTTCCGATTGGGACGAAAGGCGCGGTTGCTTGCCCTGGTCTTATTGGGTTATATACCCGACCGAATGGAATGGCGCAATTTGCTTAGATGAGACGTGAACATTGAATGATGATGGGTAGAAAAACTGGCAAGTTTGGTGTATTCAAAGTCAACCTGAGAATTGTCTTTGCGAGACCTGTTGCTTTTCAGGTTGAAGCAATCTCACCCTCGTCTATTGAGATTTATCTCTAAAGGGTTATTGTCATCGAGTTTCGGTATTTAGGTGAGTAAGGACGCAAAATCTTGGTCAGGTAGTCTGAAAATATGATAATAATTATAGTTTGATGCATAATCACAAAAGTGACAGTAATTTGTTGTAGTAGACATAAATGTAATGATTTGTATTTATTCGTTCCAGCAGTTAACGCAACCATGAATCAAAATCGGTTTTTTAGAAATCGGTTCCAATTGAAAGCAATTCTATGCAAAGTTGGTGACATTAGCGGATAAACTTTTTGAAATATGAAAGACAAAACCAAGTCGAGTATTTATCGGTAAGAGATAGGATCATGCTATGGAATTTAATCTTAAAGCCCCATTTATTCCGACCGGAGACCAGCCGGATGCGATAAAGAAAATAGTTGAAGGATTGCAGAAGGGATACCGCGACCAGGTGATCCTGGGTGCCACGGGTACCGGCAAGACCTTCACCATGGCCAACATTATCCAGCAGATGCAAATGCCTGCCTTGATCATGGCCCATAACAAGACTCTGGCCGCTCAGCTTTATACGGAATTCAAAGAATTCTTCCCGGATAATGCGGTTGAATATTTTGTTTCGTACTACGATTATTATCAACCGGAAGCCTATGTCCCGCGCCAGGACCTATATATTGAAAAAGAGACCGATATCAACGAAGAGATCGATAGACTGCGTCTGGCAGCCACGACTGCGTTAATGTCGCGTAAGGACGTCATTATCGTGGCCTCGGTCTCCTGCATTTATGGCCTGGGCAGCCCGGAAAATTATGCCGGGGTGGTGATCCGTTTCAATGTGGGTGAGATCTACCGGCGAAATGCCTTGCTGCGCCGACTTATCGAGAGCCAGTATCAACGCAACGATATGGAGCTGCGCCCCGGGGTCTTTCGTGTGCGGGGAGATACCATTGAAATCTTCCCGGCTTATGAAGAGAAAAAAGCAGTACGGGTCACCTTTTTTGGCGACGAAGTGGAGAAGATTGTTGAGTATAGCCCGCTAACCGGTGAAATTTACTCACAGCCAGCCCACATGGAAATATTTCCGGCCAAACACTACATTGCCAGCGAAGAACGCCTGAAACAGGCAATTGTCGATATTGAGCAAGAACTGAACGACCAGGTAACTTACTTTAAAAATAATGGTAAATTACTGGAAGCCCAGCGCATTGAACAACGCTGCCGTTATGATCTGGAAATGCTCAAAGAAGTGGGCTATTGTTCAGGTATTGAGAACTATTCACGGCACCTCGATCAGCGGCCCGCTGGGTCTCCGCCTTGGACCCTGATGGATTACCTGCCCAGTGAATACCTGTTAATCCTGGACGAATCACACATGACAGTACCGCAAATTCGCGGAATGTACCACGGTGACCAATCCAGAAAAGGTACGCTGGTGGAATATGGATTTCGCCTGCCTTCCGCTATGGATAACCGACCGCTTACCTTTGAAGAATTTCAGAAGAAAATGGGATTCACGATCTACACTTCGGCAACACCGGCAGAGTACGAGATGAACCGTGCTGACCAAATTGTGGAGCAGATCATTCGGCCTACTGGGCTTCTTGATCCTGTTATTGAGGTACGTCCCACCAAGGGTCAGGTGGATGACCTTTTTGCCGAGATCAAGCTGCGGACAGAAAAGGGCGAGCGCGTTTTGGTCACCACGCTGACCAAACGCATGGCAGAAGATTTGGCTGATTATTTACTTGAATTAGGGGTAAAAGTTCATTACCTGCATTCTGAGGTGGAAACTTTAGAGCGGGTGGGAATCTTGCGCGACCTTCGCCTGGGAATATTTGATGTGATTGTGGGGATCAATTTACTGCGCGAAGGTCTTGATCTGCCTGAAGTTTCACTGGTAGCGATCCTTGATGCGGATAAGGAAGGTTTCCTGCGCTCCGCAACTGCTCTAATTCAAACCACAGGCCGGGCGGCTCGTAACGTCAACGGCAAAGTGATCATGTATGCAGATAAAATGACGGATGCCATGAAGAAAGCTATCGATGAAACCGATCGCCGCCGCAAGAAACAAGGCGATTATAACAAGGAACACGGCATCGAACCCTTTACGATCATCAAGGCTGTTCACGATATTACCGAACAATTATCATCCACCCCGGCGATGATGGCTGAGCGGCGCGGCGAATATCGAGCCGGGAATAAAAAGGCTCCTACTATTCCTGAGAGTGAGATCAAGCGGTTGATCGCTGAAATGGAACAACAGATGCGCGAAGCTGCCAAGAATATGGAATTTGAGCAGGCAGCGGTTTTCAGAGATCAGATCATTGATCTGCGCAATTTGTTAGCGGATGAGTCAAATATTGCCCCATGGAAAAAAGCACGTTTGATGGCTGGCGAGATAGAATAAAATGCGTCATTTCAATTCAGAGAGAGTATTTACCATTCTTTAACCTTCTGTTAAACCATCATGAACGTTCTTGTGCTAACCTGATAATCAGAAACAAAGAAGATCATCGATAAAGGAGATTAACAATGTTAGCCATACAGGAAAATTTCACAACATCGTGGAGTAGTTTACAAGAACCAGTATGTGCATCAAAATTTCCGAGTGCTTATTTAAGATTGCTTTCTGCATTAGAGAATGGTTGGTACATTTTACATACCAGTCTTGAACCTTCTTGGGATCAGAATGGTTTTATTTACCGGATACAATTAAAGCAGCAAGAGCAGGAAAGAACCGAAGAATTGATCCTACCGAAGACGAAAGTCGTTGACGAAATTTTGGAACAATACTATTCCTGGAATTGAACTACTCAGTCGGTAAAAAACTAAATTGGGAATACAGATCTTTTGATTCACCCCAGTCGGCTTTGACATTTGTGACAATCGAACGGCTGGGGCCGAAAGACACAGCATCAAGCAATTTTTGCAAACCATCACGATCTCCTTCTGCTGTAAATTCCACAGAACCGTCGTAACGGTTGCGAACCCAGCCCGTCAAGGAAAAGGAATCTGCTGTTTCTTTGACAAAATAACGAAACCCCACTCCCTGAACATGTCCTTCAACAATGGCATGTAGGGATTTTTGTTTAATGAATGAGTCCATTGTCTTTTTCTTTCTTTTTCAGCAAATATCTGCGCAGGAAAACGGCGATAACGATTAGAACTATTAAAGCAGTTAAGACTGGCCAGTATTGAAAAAGATCATTCTGGATAAGAATTTGGTTAAATGTTGCCTTTTGCCAGGCGGTATCCAGGGCTTCAAGATTTACTCCATAAATCTCATCAACAAATCGAGAACACTCAAGACCAGAACTAGGTGTTTGCAGCAACTGCTTAACCTTTTCATTGCCATATTTTGAAGTTAAGTATTGCACGAACGAAGCTGATTGCGCATAGGAAAGCGCGGCCTTCTCTGTATCCGGTGAGAACGTATGGCAGAGCTGATCCATTGGAATCAAGCTTTGTGAATTGCTAGCTTTTTGCAAAAGGCGAGTGTAATCAGAATTCGGGTAGGTCTCAGCATTTGTGGCCAGACCTTCTAGCAACCAGGCCGGGGAAGTACTGTAATTTTGCATGGTCAATGAATATTCAAGGAGGTGGGTGAATTCATGAGGAATTTGACGTTCCAGATCCTGCGTGTTATTCAGATCGACCGAAGCTGAAACGAGAATTAGGTTAACCTGTGGAAGGGCTTCTCCAGCGACCCAATCGGGATTCGTAGTGGAAAGGATATCCTGAACATTTTGTGCATTCGGATAGACGTAAATTGTGATAGGTAAATTGGGAGAAACGGGTAAGATCTGTGTAGCGGTTTTTAATCCTGCCAGCGCGATCTGTTGTAACTTTTCACCATAAACAGCTTCACCATTGACCCAGTAGATATTGAACCATTTCGATTGATTGGACTGCCAGGTAAAACGGTTGTCTGAGTAATCAAACCAATAGGAAGGGCTGGTAGAACTGGTATCATTTGTAAAAGTGAGATCAAACCAATAATAAACTCGGGAAAAAGGTGGAAGTTCTTGCTGTGCAAGTGAAATTTGAGATTGCAGCAGACCATTAGCAGAGATTGTCAGGGGAAATTGGCTGAGTGTACCGGTGTTTGTTTGAAGGTTAAGAACAGCTTGTTTGAGATCTGCTGGAAAAGCGTAATGAGCTTGAACAGTAAGGCTGTCACCGAACTGATATTGTGTTTGAACATTGGTCAGTTCAGCGGCAGCCTTGGAATTTTCCGCAAATCCATGGAAAAGAAAGTTAGAAAGAAGTGAGAGGACGACGATCCAGTGTATCAAATCCTGACCGCCTAGTTCTCAAATTCTTCATCTTCAATATCCTCATCAGGAAGATCTTCTTCATCATAATCATCCAAATCTTCTTCTTCATCTGAATCAATTTGGTCTTCATCAAGTTCAAGCATTTCCATACTGTCCAGATCTCCGCCTAATTCAAGGTTCTCAAGCGCTTTTTCAAGCCATTCACCTTCTTCATCATCAGTACATCTTTTGACCATCTCTTCAAGTTTACGCTTGACGCCCTGACCGCCGATTTGGGAGAGAGACCAGATGACGGCAAAACGGAGCTCTTGGTCGTCGTTTGCGGTTTCCAGAATATCAAATAAAGGTTCACGCGCGTCTTCCAGGGTAATTTCACCGGCTGCACGAACTGCTTCGAACTTGACTTCACTATCCGGCGAATCAAGGTGTGATAAAACAACTTCGGACCATTTTTCGTCTGCTGAGCGACCTATTGCATAAAGGGCGGAAGTGAGCCATTGTGTATCTTCCTTCGCCAACGCATTTTGAATCAGTGCGGGTACTTTTGAATGGCTGGAATATCCCAAAGATTCAAGCGCACGGCGCCGCACCATCGACAGATCTTCCCCAGAAACAACATCAAAAAGGTTTTGCAAGCTGGAAATGCGCAATGCGTCTGGAATGGCGTCAAGTTCGCCAAGATAGACAAATTTGCCCAAAGCAGAAGCAGCCGCAGCGCGAACATCTTCTGCAGGGTCAGACAACATCATTTCGGTGAAGATTGGAACCAAGCGCGATTCTTCACATTCCCAGAGAAGACGAATGGATAGAACTCGTACGGAAGGGTCCTCATCAGAAAGTGACATCTTTGCAAGTTCATCAAAGTTGACTAACGTATCCGATTCGGCCACTGTTTCAAGATCTTCGAGCAGCGCAATTTTCCGTTCCCTTTTAAGCGCCGGCCATACAGCTTTTAATTCGCGTAAGCGCAGAGAGGTCAGATCAGAAAAGTTCCTCAACATACGCGGAGGGAAAGGCTGGTTATAGTTCGTTAATGCTTCAAGGATATGTGTAAAGTTGGTTTCGTTTTCAGCCATATATTATCCAATATTAGTGAATCACTACAGGGTTAATAATGTCGTTTATGATCAAAACGACCATAAGGACCATCAAAATTGAGTATCCGATCAAATGAACTCTATTTTCTAATTCTGGTCGAATTCGTTTGTGAAAAAGAAGTTCAGGAATGACAAATAAGATATGGCCACCATCGAGAGCCGGAATGGGCAGCAGATTGGTATACCCCAATGCAATTGAGAGAACTGCAAGATAATAAAGAGTGTTCAATCCAGCCGAAGATGGAGTTGTAGTAGCTTCCTGTGCATCTTCAGTTTTTACCTGGCTGAAAATATCATACAATCCTTTTACGCTTACCATTCTGGCGCTGCTCGCAGCAACTTGCCCACTAATTAACTTGACAGGCAGCATGATCAATTGAACGCCCTGATCCAGTGTGGTGCCGAGTGCGGCTGGAACAGCCTGAATAAGCGTCACAGGCTTGGATGGATTGCTGACACCAATTCCCATCGCTCCGCGTCCTTCAGGGGGATTTAGCCGTGGAACCAGGTTTAATTCAATTGTATTTGATCCACGAATAATAGTGAGAGCAGTAGATTTTCCCAAACTATCTTTGACCAAAACTGAAAGTGAATCCAGACCGGTAACAGATTGGTCATTGATCTTTTCGATGATATCACCTACCTGCAAATTTGCAGTTGCAGCCGGAGAATTATCATCAACGCTTGTAATGACAACGCGGCTCGTATCCGCGACACCGATACGAATGATCAGGATCGCAATCAAGACCGTACCCAACAATAAATTCATAACCGGACCACCTAAAAGGGTGAACAATCTCTTCCAGGGGGAGGCAGCGCTAAAACTTCCCGGTTCGTTGATATCACCTGTTTCGCCCTTCATACGGCAGAAGCCACCAAAGGGAATCCAATTTAAAGTAAAATCAGTACCGGCAAAACGGAATAACTTGCACATTTTGGGAGGGTAACCAAATCCAAATTCTTCTACTTCTATGTGACTGAGTCTGGCAATAATGAAATGACCAAATTCATGTAAGAAGATCAACACACCAAAGGCGAGTATAAATTCAAGTATCGTTAAAAAAGTATTTGTAATCGCGGACATTTTATCCTTTGAATAAACTGTAAAGAACAGAAACATTATAACCAGTGAATGCTTATTTATTATTAATAATGTCTAAGACATCCATTAGAGAAGGTGAGCTTTACCACCGGGAGTACAAGCCAATACTTCTTTGACCCCTGGCATGGATTTCAAGCGGTGTATGATCAATTCAGAATTAGATTGTTCACAAATGACATGCACGTTCGGGCCGGCATCGAGAGTGCAGGCCACCCCCAAACCGGTCTTTCTCCAACTTTGAACTGCTTTGATTACGTTCAATGAAGCAGGTTCCCAATAATAAAGCGCAGGATGGGAAGTCATCATAACTGCGTGAAGTATGTTGCTATCCAATTCGATTATATCTGCCAATGCTGAAAAATCTTTATTCTTGATGGCGCTTCGGCAAATTTCCAGACGACGGATTGTATCAGCGACGCGCGCCGGCTGCAAAGGGCTGGTTGAAGCTAACAAATGACCTTCGCTGGAACCAGTTTCTTTATGTTCTTCCTCGATCAGGGCAATGCAATCCACCAATTCCCAATGACCTGGTTCAGCAATTGAAAAAGCAAAAGAATCAAAATCATTATTCCCTTTTTGCCATTCTGTGAAACCAGTTGGAATTGAACGGCAGGCTGAACCAGAACCCCGTCGTGCCAGGCGAGAAAGGTCAACTTCCGGCAATTCCAGCCCAAGCGCAGTGACTGCTGCCAAAGTCAGTGCTGCAAAACCGGATGCCGAAGAAGCAATTCCGGCCCCAGTGGGGAAGTTATTATCACTCAAAATATGGGCATGAGTGGAGATGCCTCGCAGTCCCCTCAGCAGATTCAGATGCCTAATCACACGCTCCAAAGCCGCACCAGATTGTCGTTTGCCGTTGAGATCAAAAATATCGATCGGAAAGTTAGTATCAAAAGTGATGCGCGTGCGTGTTTCCAATCCGGCCAAATTCATGGAGATTGAACCATTTTCAGGCAATCTGAGGGTTTGATCGCGATTCCCCCAATATTTAATGAATGCGATGTTAGGACAAGCGACAGCGGTTGCTGTTGAAGTAGACATGTTACCTCAATTAATCTTTGATTATTTTCTATTATAAGTTTACCATGTACATCGAACATCTCAATAAGGCGTCGTTTCGACTCAAATGTGGCGTTTTCGAGCTTGCAGCGGATTTCAGAACAATATTCTTCAATTTCAGAGAGCTGAGTGTCATCTGCTACACTCTGATCAAGATGGGAATTGAGTTCATTACGCTCATCCAATAATTTACGACACGCCTGATCAATTTTTGTTTTCCGCTCATCTATCAGCTTTTTGGAGAAATCACCATTTAGGAAAAGATCCAACAATTTCGTCTGTTGGTTATTGAGATCTTCCAGTTGTTGGTCGATGAGCTCAATCCGCGTAGTTACACGGGAGTTAGCGGAGAGAACCTCATCCTGCATGTTTCTTAATCCCTGTGTGACATTTGAAGGATCTTCGATTAAACTTCTCAACCAGTTCCAAACAGTTGCATCCACCAGGTCAGCGCGAAAGGCTGGCATGGAGCATAAACTGATTGACTTTTGTTCTTTCCCTTTG
>Ga0182021_10012691_pt1 | contig 10007 bp, 7 predicted proteins | sample 612E3MmetaG_FD_120493 | JGI IMG/M metagenome (GOLD analysis project Ga0182021, IMG submission 120493) | Permafrost microbial communities from Stordalen Mire, Sweden - 612E3M metaG (Illumina Assembly) | ecosystem: Environmental > Terrestrial > Soil > Wetlands > Permafrost | place: Sweden... | reverse complement strand
TGCCGTCGGCGAACGGCGACGTGCCCGATGCCCAGGCGTGCGACGCGTACACGTCGAACGGACGCCTCTGCGGGAAGAAGCCCGTGTCCCTCGGCGACGCGATGTCCGCCGCCAGCAGGTCCAACACGGGCGCCAGCTTCTCCGCGAGTGCGGAGTCGTCCGCGCACAGCACCCCGGCCGCGTACAGGAAGTAGCCGTAGTGGAAGTGGTGGTCGTTGTACTCGTCCGACCCGAACGACGCCTCGAGGCCGATGATCCCGTGGTAGGTGGGGTCGTACACGAAGCACTCGGTCGCCCTCGCGTCCGCGCCCTTCGGCTCGGTCCACTTGAGCAGCTCCGTCGTCAGCCGGTCCTTCACCGTCTTCGCCGCATCCGCTGCGCCCACGGACTTCGCGATCTCCATGAGCATCGCGTCGCGGAACAGCGCCTTGCCGCCGAAGTACGAGTCCGTGGCGTACGGCTTGGTCGCCGACACGTCCGCGACCACCTGCTTCGACAGCGTGCTCTTCTGGTCCCCGCTCAGCTTCGACAGGTCGAGCGCCGTCAGGATGTCCCAGCGCTTGGCGCGCCAGGAGAGCGACTCGGTGGCGTACAGCGTCAGGGTGCCGAAGACGCTCTCGTACGTGCCCAGCGAGGCACCCTTCGAGACCAGGTTGCCCTCGTGGTGGGGCATGGCGACGACGAGGGCTGAGCCGCCCGCGGCGTACTGGATCGTGGTCGTGACGTCCTTCTCGCCCACCTCGTACGTGACCGAGGTTCCGGTCACCGCCTTAGCCTTGGGCGCGAGGTCGGCCACCGTCTGACCCGTCGTCGGCGGGACGAAGAAGACCCCTGCCTTGCCCGAGGCGACCTTGACGGCAGTGCCGGACACCGACACATCGCCGGTCACGCCGAAGATGGTGTCGCCGACCGTCGCCTGCCACGCGGAGCCGGCAGCAGTGAACGTACCGGCCGACGCGGTCAGCGTGACGTCCCTGAGCGCCTTGACGGTGATCGTGGGCGAGCCCTGTACGAGACGGACGTCGGCCACTCCCTTACCGGACGTGTCCCGCAGCTGGACGACCACCGACGCCTCGTCGTAGGCCGACACGACCCCGCCGGTGACACCGTCGACAGCCAAGGTGAGCCTCGGCCCCTGCTCGGCGCCGATGGTCTTCGGGTTCACGACGAGCTTCGGCAGCCAGAGCTCGAAGCCTGCCGACGTCAGGGCGAACCCCAGCGGCAGCGGGAAGACGGGCTCCGCCTTGTCGCCGAACACGAGCCCTGTGAACCAATGGTTCGTGGGCGGCGTGACGCCCTCGGCGAGCCGCGGCATGACCAGCTGCTTGGGCGTACGCGACGACATCGCGGCCACGAGCGGCCCGACCGTGGCCTTGTCCAGGACGGTGCTCGCCGCCATCGGCGTCGAGCTCGACGTGCCCTTGCTCGAGCACGCCCCGAGGCTGACGGCGCCTGCCGCCAGGGCGGTACCACCGGCTAGTCGGAAGATGGTGCGGCGGTTCATGAGAGGTGAAGACATGGGAAGTTCCCTTCGTCGACTTGAGGTCGCGTCGTTCACAACCCCACCTTGCGGAGCAGAGCCCGCAAGGCATCAGTAGGTCCGGCGAGGACACCCTCGTCACGGAGACGGACGACTGCGCTCACGGGAGCGCCGTCCGTTGCAAGCAGGTTGAGGTTGCGGGTGTTGAGGTCATCGCTCGTGATCCGTACGGTCACGACCGCCTGACCCTGCTGGGTGGCCACGAGGGCGCTGTCCACGACGCCCGTGATGGACGTGTTGTCAGGCAGCCGCAGCGTGACCGCGGCACCCTTGTCCACCAGTGCGTACTCCCGTGGCGTGAGGACGAACTGCGCCTCCACCACCCGGCCTGTGTCGGCCGTGATGATCGCGAGCGGTTGGGTGGCGCTCAGGTAGCTGCCCTCCTGGGCATACACCTGGGTGACTGTTCCGGTCGTGGTCGCCTTGTAGGTGAGAACGCCCTTGGCCGCGTCGATCGTCAGCGCATCCGAAGAGGCGACCTTCACGCGGTTGGCCAGGTCCTGCTGGAGGCTGACGCTGCTCACATCGAACAGGACATCGCCCAGCTTGACCTTCTGGCCGACCGTCACGTACTGCTTGACCACGATACCGCCGTAGTTCGACGCCACCTGCACCCGCGGCGCGATGATCGTGGCTGAAGAGCTCTGGATGGTGTGCTGTCGCTGGTTGAACACCAGGATCAGCAGGAAGATGAGGACCAGGCTCAGCAGGATGCTGAGCCAGAGCCGGAATCGGTTCGTCCACGTCATGATGCTGTCTCCTTGATGACCGGTACGGATGAGGGGTCGTGCCGGTCTGCGTCTGTCTGCCTCGCTCGGAGCTCGGCGAGGATGAGGGTGTAGGGGGTGGAGCGTGGCTCCGGCGCGGCCAGGAACTCACTCAGCGCCAGGCTCTTCGCATCGATCGCACGAGCTCCCTTGTCGTCGTGGCGAAGCCTGTGCGCCTCGACGGCAGCCACCAGCAGGAACGACCCCAGGATGATCGTGTTGAGCCCGGCCCAGACCGTCGCGATCGCGACCTGCGAGTTGAGCACGTCGCGCCAGATCCCAACGGCCGTCGTGGCGACCAGCACCACGAACGTGACGACCTGCAACGTGAGGAAGTTGAACGGCGATGCCGCCCTCTTGGAGGCGCCCGTCACGCTCCACGCAGTGTCCCGGCCGATGATGACGTTCATGAACGCCTTCATGTAGATCGGGAACGAGCTCGCGGCGAGCATGAGGACCTCGATGCGGAACGACCCGAGCGTGAAGAACGCCAGGACGATCTGGAGGCCGTAGAAGCCGGCGTACGCCAGCAACCACTGTCCGACGCCGACGTTCAGCGAGACCGGCCTCAGGTCGAAGAAGATCTCGAGCACGGGAACGAGCAGGAGCAGGCCGGGCGCAATCCCCGTCAGGTAGTGGGTCGCCGTCACGAAGTACATGAGGCGCTGGTCGAGGGTCAGCTTCCGCCTCGTGACCAACGGGTTGCTCGTGAACAGGATCTCGAAGCCACCCGTGGCCCAGCGGAGCTGCTGCTTCGCGTACCCTTCGATCGTGTCGGGGGCGTCGCCGATCGCGAGCGTCTCGGGCAGGAAGATGCTCCTCCAGCCGCGGCCGTGCAGAGTCAGCGAGGTCCAGACGTCCTCGCTCTTCGAGTCGGTGTACATGCCGCCGATGTCGTCGATCGCGGCGCGACGGAAGATCACGTTCGTGCCGACGCAGAAGGCGGCGTTGAACGCGTTCCGGCCTGGCTGCACGAACCGGTAGAACATCGACTGCATGTAGCCGGCGCCGCGCGAGATGAAGTTGTGAAGGTTGCCGTACGTCTGAGGAGTCTGTACGAACGCGACGGTCGCCGTCTCGAAGAACGGCAGCGTCTGCTCGATGAAGCCCGGCAGCGGGACGAAGTCGGCGTCGAAGATCACGAAGTAGTCACCCTTGGCGATCGTGAGTGCGTTGTTGATGTTGCCCGCCTTGGCGCCGTTGTTGCTCAGGCGGCGGACGTAGCGACAGCCGAGCTCACTCGCAAGCGCCTGCACCGCGTCGGAGCGCCCGTCGTCGAGGATCCAGGTCCAGTGCCGTCCACGGATCGCCAGCGCTGCCTCTGCCGTACGGCGGATGACGTCGAGAGGTTCGCCGTACACGGTGATGAGCACGTCGACCGTGACAACCCGGCCATCCATCCACAACGGCCACTGGCTGGGGTCTTCCACGTTGGCGAGGACCTCGGGGGCGCTCGGGTCGTACAGGCCGGCCCGAGCCGACTGATACGTCCAGTCGCGGCGCTCCCGCTGCCCGGCAAGGATCGTCCACATGCTCGCCAAGCCGTGGAAGACGAGGATCGACTCGGAGACGATGACCAGCAGCCATGGCACTATGTCGCCACGGTTCTCGGGCCTCAGCAGGAACGAGCCGTAGTAGAGGACCCCGAGGGTCGAGACGATCGTCAGCAGGATCATCACTGGTGAGTACGCATCCCGTGTCGCCGCGCGTCTCGTGGCGTCGTCGAATGCATCCACCGATGCATAGTCGTGTACTAGTGATGCCATGGACACCTCCCGTCGGTAGTGGCGGTGCGTAACCAGGCCGCAGTCTGCGGGCCGGTGCGTCGCTGACTGCCTTAACCATGGTTAGGCGTCTTTTCGTCCATTCGCAAATCGTGTTTCACAGCCTGGATACGGTCGCGGACCGCTTTCGGATGTGCTTCCCTGATACCCCGTGAAGCGATTCGTCAACCCTCGGCGAAGGCATGAAACGATTGAAGAACCGTATGTCCGGGGGCGGGTCCGAAGATCGTTCAAAGCCCGTCTGGCTAGGGATGATGCTCGTTGTTGCCGCCCACCGGATCGGCGCGACTCGTTGCGCTAACCAGTGCGCGAGGAAGGTTCGCCGAGCCTGGCTCCGGCAGTGGCGAAACCTTTCGGTCTCGCGCCGAAAAAGGGCCGAGATCGGCCTCCGAACTTAACGTCGCAGACCATTGCCCGTAACGCAATCACAAGGAAGCGCATCTGGCTGCGATGCGGCCGGGTGAGCCCGTAGCGCGACCAGACATACCCCTGGCCGGTACATCTCACCAGCCTGGGGCGACCCTCAGCCGACCTGCAGCCAGACCGCCCCGTCCCGCGCGATCACGCCATCGCTCTCGTCGGCGCTCGACGCGAGGATGTCGCCGGCAGGGAGAGGTACGGGGTCCGCGCCCAGGTTGACCCAGCACTCGAACCCGGGCTCGCGCCGGAACGCCAGGATGTCCGGGCCGGCGTCGATCCAGGTCAGGCTCCCGTCGCCCAGCGCCGGGTGGTGCCGTCGTACGTGCAGCGCATCTCTGTACAGCTCCAGGGTCGACGCCGCATCGCCCTCCTGTGCCTCGGCGCTCAGCTCGCTCCAGCCGGCCGGTTGCGGCAGCCAGGGCTCGTCCGCACCCTCGGGCGAGAAGCCGTAGCTCTGCCCGGCCCGAGTCCAGGGCAGCGGCACTCGGCAGCCGTCACGGCCGCGGTTCGTACGGTTCGTACCGGCGACCATGGGGTCCTGCATCCTGTCCCATGGGATGTCCTCGACCTCGGGCAGGCCGAGCTCCTCGCCCTGGTAGATGTACGCGCCACCGGGCAGAGCCATGCTCAGCAACGCTGCCGCCCGTGCACGGCGCAGACCGGCAGCGAAGTCGGCGCGACGGCCGGAGAAGTGGCTGAGGAACCTGTCCATGCTCTGCGTGAGCTCCTGAGGCCTGGCGAACCGGCTGACGGGACGACAGACGTCGTGGTTGCCGAGCACCCAGGTCGGCGGAGCACCGGCAGCAGCGTGGCTGTCCAGCGTCCGGTCGATCGAGGTGCGCAGCGCCTCGGACAGCCACGGGCACATGAGGTGGTTGAAGTTGAAGGCCGTGTGCAGCTCGTCGGGACGCAGGTACGCGGTGAGCCGGTGGTCACGACCCACCCAGATCTCGCCGCAGTAGGCGCGAGGAGGGTCGTACGAGTCGGCGATCTCGCGCCAGTGGCGAAACACCTCGTGGACGCCCGGCTGGTCCCAGTGAGGGTGTTCGAGGCCCTCGGGAGTGTCGTCGGGCAGCGGGAACGGCATGCCGGCGATGTCCCGGAGACCGGCGTCCTTCACCAGCCCGTGCGCGACGTCGATGCGGAAGCCGTCCACGCCGCGGTCGAACCAGAACCGGAGCGTCTCGTCGAACTCCGCGACGATGTCGGGATGGTCCCAGTTCACGTCCGGCTGCTCGGGCGCGAACAGCCGCAGGTACCACTGACCCGACGACCCGTCCGCCTCGGTGACCCTCGTCCATGCCGGGCCGCCGAACTCGCTCTGCCAGTCGTTCGGCGGCAGCGCCCCATCCGTACCGCGTCCCTCGCGGAAGTAGAACCGCTCCCGTTCCGGCGAGCCGGGCCCTGCCGCCAACGCCTCCTGGAAGAAGTGGTGCCGATCGGAGGTGTGGTTGGGCACGATGTCGAGGATCACCCGAAGGCCGGCGGCCTTGGCTTCGGCAAGCAGCGCCTCGGCCTCGGCGAGCGTCCCGAAGACCGGCTCGATGTCGCGGTAGTCCGCCACGTCGTACCCGGCGTCCTTCATCGGCGACGGGTACCAGGGGTTGATCCAGACGGCGTCCACACCGAGGTCGGCGAGGTAGGCGAGGTGGGTGCGGATCCCGGCGATGTCGCCGATGCCGTCGCCCGATGCGTCGGCGAAGCTTCTCGGGTAGATCTGGTAGACAACGGCCCGTCGCCACCAGGTCGCCTCGTCCGTCGCGGGTGCAGTCGTGGATGTCGTCATCAGGTCCTCCCTCGTCGCAGCCGTCACGATAGTGGCCCTCTCGGGGGTTGTCCGACACTCATCGCGATCGCAACCCTGGCTGCCGATTTCTGGGCAAGAGGGTTCTCATGGACATTGCTGGCCCCTCGCGCGCGGGCCTACCGTCGTTGGTGCTGCGAACTTCCAGCGCGCGGAGAGGCGCCTGTCCCACAGGACCCGACGCGCACGACGAACCTCTGGGGAGCACCACGATGACTGCTGGTCCGCAACAGCCGACCAAGTCCGAACAACTCGCCGCGATCATCGCGTCGATCCACGAGGCGATCCCCGAGCTGTTCGGTGTCATGATCGCCTCGGTCGACGGCCTGGCCGTCGCTCATGACCTGCAGGAAGCCGATGCCGAGCGGATCGCCGCCATGGCCGCCACGGCCCTCGGGCTCGGCGCCCGCATTGCGGAGCGCACCAACCTCGGCACGCTCACCGAGTCCATGATCCGCGGTACGCAGGGCCACCTGGTCGTCTACTCCGCCGGCAACGACGCCGTGCTCGTCATGTCCGGCCCTCTGACGGCGAACCTGACGCTCATGCGGATCGAGGCGCGCGTCGCCACCGTACAGATCAACTCGCTGCTCGGAAGGCACTGACATGGACTCGATGCACGGGATCGCCCGCGTCGCTATCGACCAGACCCCTCCTGCCTGCCGCGTGACCGCCGAGCACGCCGCGGTCATCTCCGAGAACGCCGACGCGCTCGTCGCGATGGGTCCGGAGATCGCCACAGGCTTCTACGACACCCTGTACGGGCATGGCCCGACCGCGAACATCTTCCACGACGGCGAACGTCCCATGCGGGAGAAGACGTTGATCGGGTGGTGGGAGCGCACGGTGCGCGGACCCATCGACGACGACTACTGGGCCTGGATGGCGATGGTGGGTCTCACCCACGTCGTACGGCACGTGGCGAACCCGATGATGCTGGCGATGGCGGACTACGTTGCCGAGTTCGTCAGCATCAACTCGAACCGTCTCCACCTCCCTGAGATGGATCGCATCCGTCTCGTCGAGGGATTCGACCGGGTCGCCTCGATGACCCGATCCGTCATCACGTACGGCTACGACCACGCGATGTCGGCCGCGTTGTACGAGCGGGCGGGCATACCCGAGGCACTCCTCACCCGCCTGGGCGACCAGACCATCCGCGACGCGCTGGTCGACGCCAAGTCGGAACTCGGTCTCTGAGACCGTCGAAGGAACCTCCCATGTCACTCGGACGCCTCGCCGGCGGTGCACTCGTCGCCACAGGTCTGGCAGCCACCATGTGCGTCGGCACGTACTGGACGGCCTCTGCGATGCAGTCCGACCTCGCCGACCAGGCACGTACGACGCTGGCGGCGCAGCACCTCAACGCCACCGTCACGTTCGCCGGCCGCGACGCGTACGTGTGGGCCGAATCTCCCACGGCCCGCGCCGACGCGATCGCAGTGCTGAGGACGATTCCCGGCGTACGGATCGTGCTCGTCGGAACGGGCACCGGACCGGTGGCACCGTCACCGAGCCCGTCGCTGACCGCGACCTCCGTCGGGCCGTCGGTCACCGCCACCCGGACGAGCCCTCCGCCATCCAGCGCGCCCCCGAGCTCCACGCCAGCACCTACCGACGGGGCATCCACGGCATCGACCCCGCCGTCACCAACCGCCACCATCGCGAGTACGTCCGGACCGGCTACGGCTGTCGCGACGGCAAGCGCGTCCGCGTCGACGACCACGCCGCCCGTGACGGTCCCGGCCTGGCCGGCGATCCTCTTCGACGGCGACTCCTCGACGGTCACCAAGGCGAGCAGGACCCAGCTCGCGCAGATCGCCGGGTTCATGGTCGCCCATCCGACAATGACGGCCCACCTGACCGGGTACACCGACACCAGCGGCACCTCTGCCGGGCGACAGGCTCTCGGCCTTGCCCGAGCCAATGCGGTCGAGGCCGTGCTCGTCGCCGGCGGCGTGAGCGCGGCGCACATCACTGTCGCATCCCGTGGTGGCAACGACCCCGTTGCCACCAGTGCCACCTCCCAGGGCCGTGCGCTCAACCGACGCGTGACCGTCACGATGACCCAGGAGAGCTGATGCTTGACGGCTTCCAGTACGTCCTCGCCCAGATCGGTGTGGTCGTCGCCATCACCGCTCTGCTGGCGGGCCTCCTCGGCTGGCTGATCGGCCGCGGCAGCCGGCGGCGGACCGAGAAGTCCTTCGAGCGGGCGATCGCAGCCATCGGCCGACCCGAGCTCGAGGCCTCGGCGTTCGCGCCCACGTCGGTGCCGGACGCAGCCACCGCCTCCGATGACCCGGCCGCCGAGAACGTCCCCGATCCCGATGCGGTTGCTGACGACGCCGCAGCCGAGGAGCCTCTCGCGCAGCGTCGGCCGTACGGGGCCATGCTCATCGAGCACGTTCCCCTGCACGAGATCTCCGATCCCGATTCGACGGTCATCCGTCCGGCATCGGGCCCGAAGACCACTCCGTACATCCCGCCCGGCTCCGTGATCACGTCCGCGCCCGGCGGTCCGCCTGCCGGCCCGAACCGGCCACGCACGGGCGCGCAGCTCTCCACGGCCGAGGACGTGCAGCAGCTGCGTCAGGAGCTGCGCAACCGCGACCTGGAGATCGGCCGGATCGAGGCCGGTGCCCTCTCGGCCTGGGATCGCACGGTGCCGCAGCTGGAGCGGCAGATCGACGCCCTCCTCGCAGAGAACGACGCGTTGCGACGCAAGATCCGCCAGGCCGAGGAGCACTCGGACGTCGACGCCGCCACCGTCGACCACCTGCGGACTCTCGTCGCCGACCGCGACACGAAGATCGCCGAGCTGCGCGCTCAGGCCTGAGCCGGGGTCAGCCAGCGTCGCCGTTCGCGGCACGTTCGGCTGACTCGACCGCCTCCCGTGCCTGGGCCTCCGCTGCGTCGGCTGTCCGCAACCGCTCGTGGGCCGCGGCGTACGCAAGCCCGGTCTCGTCGACCACCCGCTGCGCCTCCCGACGTTCGTCCGCGGCCGCGGCGAGCCTCTCGCGGGCGCGGGCCAGCTCGGCGTGGGCCTTCGACACCGAGTCCGGCTCCGCCACACCCCGTACAGCTGAAGCCTCTGCCCGGGCGGGTACGGGCTCTGCGGAGGTCGGTTGCGACTCCTTGCCGATGCGGTCCGCGGCCCGGCGGTCGACCCACGCCTCGAGCTCGGCGCCCAGCGCGTCCGAGAGGTCGACCTCGCCGAACCCCGCGTACACGAGGCTTCTCGCGAGGCACCCTGACCGCACAGCCGACGCCGCGGACCCATCGGCAGCGACGGCGGTCAGCGTGTGGCCCACCTCGGCCCACGCCGCCGGGCTGGCGGTGATCCCCTGCGTGGCGAGGAGCATGTCGAGGCGGCGCAGCACCGTGCGCTCCAGCTCGCGGCGCTTCGGTGCCAGCGCCGCGACCCGCGCCATGTCGAGCTCCGCCTGCGCCTCGCGCATCGTTGCGCCGAGGTCGATGAGATCGTCGAGCTCGGTCGCTCCCGAGCGGGCGAGCAGGTTGAGGTACCAGGCCGCGACGGTCGGCCGCCGGAGGGCGCCGATCTGGGTCGCGAGTGCCTTGTCACCGGCCGTACGCGCCTGCTTGACCAGCTCTGTACGGCGCGCGACGAACGTAGCCGGGTCCGCTCCGTACAGCTCGTCGGCGGCAGCGCTCAGCGACACGGGCTCTCCCTT
>Ga0182021_10012690_pt1 | contig 10008 bp, 7 predicted proteins | sample 612E3MmetaG_FD_120493 | JGI IMG/M metagenome (GOLD analysis project Ga0182021, IMG submission 120493) | Permafrost microbial communities from Stordalen Mire, Sweden - 612E3M metaG (Illumina Assembly) | ecosystem: Environmental > Terrestrial > Soil > Wetlands > Permafrost | place: Sweden... | reverse complement strand
CGTCGGCGGCGCCTCGTCCTACACGGCGGCGTTGCACCTCATGCGCACCGGTGCAGCCGGGGTGCTGGTTGGATTCGGCGGGGGCGCCGCGCACACGACGCGCCTCACGCTGGGTATCCACGCACCGATGGCCTCAGCAATCGCCGATGTGGCAGCAGCACGGCGCGACTACATGGATGAGTCCGGTGGCCGCTACGTGCACGTCATCGCCGACGGTGGCGTGGGACGCAGCGGTGAGATCGTCAAGGCCATCGCATGCGGCGCTGATGCGGTGATGCTTGGCGCAGCGCTCGCACGGGCGACCGACGCGCCAGGCCGGGGCTTCCATTGGGGCTCCGAAGCGCACCATCCGCTGCTGCCGCGCGGCGAGCGGGTCGAGGTCGGAGCTCTGGCATCGCTGGAGGAGATCCTGCTGGGCCCGGGTCGGATGGCAGACGGTACGACCAACCTCATCGGTGCGCTGCGCCACGCCATGGCCACGACTGGCTACTCCGACCTCAAGGAGTTTCAGCGGGTCGAGGTCGTCGTAGCCCCATACCAGCGAAGCTAAGGGACGCCTCGGTGCGACCCACAGCCACGGCGGCGCTCTCACCTCAGGATCGCATCAGGGCACTGTCGGCGATGCAGGAGGACGAGCTTGACCTCCTGATCGTGGGCGGCGGGGTGGTGGGAGCGGGAGCTGCCCTCGACGCCGTGACCCGCGGTCTGTCCGTTGGGATCTTGGAGGCCCGCGACTGGGCCTCGGGAACGTCAAGTCGATCGAGCAAGTTGGTTCACGGTGGTCTGCGCTACCTGGAGATGCTCGACTTTCGTCTGGTCCGCGAGGCGCTCAAGGAGCGTGGCCTGCTGTTGCAGCGTCTGGCGCCTCACCTAGTTCGTCCGGTTCGGTTCGTCTACCCACTGACCCATCACGGTTGGGAACGGCTGTATGTGGCTGCCGGACTGACCCTCTACGACGCTCTTGCGGCCTTCTCAAGCACCGCTAGCGGGGTGCCCCGCCACAAACACCTCACCAAACATCAGGCGCTGCGTCTGGTGCCGAGTCTGCGTAAGGACTCACTGGTCGGTGCCGTCCAGTACTACGACGCCCAGGTCGATGACGCACGTCACACGATGTTCCTGGTCCGCACCGCTGTGGCCTATGGCGCGCTGGCCGCAAATCGTTCTCGCGTCACAGGTTTCATCCGCCAGGGTGAGCGGGTCACTGGAGTCAGGGTTCGTGATCTCGAGACGGGTGACAACCTCGAGATTCGCGCTAGGCAGGTTCTGAACGCGACCGGCGTATGGACTGACGAGACTCAGTCGCTGGTGGGTGAACGCGGGCAGTTCCGGGTTCGGGCCAGCAAAGGCATTCACCTGGTCGTGCCGCGCGACCGGATCCAGTCCCAGAGTGGCCTAATCCTGCGCACTTCGACGTCAGTGCTCTTTGTCATACCGTGGGGTCGCCATTGGATCATCGGCACGACCGACACCGACTGGTCCCTGGACAAGGCGCATCCCGCCGCCAGCAGCAGCGATATCGACTATCTGCTTGCGCACATCAACAAGGTCTTAGTCACCCCGCTGACGCGTGAGGACGTCGAAGGCGTCTATGCGGGACTGCGTCCGTTGCTGGCCGGCGAGAGCGAGACCACCTCAGCCTTGTCGCGCGAGCACGTGGTCGGGCACCCGACCCCGGGTCTGGTGGTGGTGGCAGGAGGCAAGTACACGACGTATCGCGTGATGGCGGCGGACGCTGTCGACGAGGTCGCCCGCGGACTCGACGGCCGGGTGCCGGCGTCGTGCACCCAGCGGATCCCCTTGCTCGGAGCCGAAGGTTATGACGCCGCGTGGAACGCCCGCCATCGCACAGCAACCCGCTACGGCATTCATGTGGCGTGGGTTGAGCACCTGCTTCAGAGGTACGGCTCCCTGGCTGTTGAGGTGCTCGACCTGTGCGCCACCGATCCTGTTCTGGCGGAAGCACTTTCGGGTGCCGATGACTATCTGGCCGCAGAGGTCGTGTACGCCGCCAGCCACGAAGGTGCCCGTCATCTGGATGACGTGCTGACCCGGCGCACCCGGATCTCAATCGAGACCTGGGACCGAGGGGTCTCGACCGCCACAGAGGCTGCTGCCCTGATGGCGACAGTATTGGGCTGGAGCGTCGAGCAGCAGGCCAGGGAGATTGAGCACTATCTCGCCAGGGTTGAGGCTGAGCGTCTTTCTCAGCAACAACCCGATGACGAGACTGCCGACAGCGCACGGATGCGCGCATCCGAGATCGTCCCGCTTGCCTGAGTCCTGCCCTGAGTTCTCGTTCAGGCAGAGTATTTGCGTTAACGGGTGACAGGAATGCTTCGGCGCTTTAGCCTGACATCCATGACCTCGGACGTGCTCGCCGATCCCGGAAGAGACTCCACAGCAACGTACGCCGTCGACCCGGGGCGGGCCCGTCGCCTTACGGCGCGCGTGGTGTGCGCACCCCGGCCGAAGACGGTGCTCACTCGTACGCCGATGACTGGAGCTCCTCTCGCGTCGCTGCCCCAGTCGGTCCCGGCCGACGTCAAGGTGGCGTATGTGGCGGCCCGCGCTGCTCAGCGCTCCTGGTCCCGGATGCCCATGGCGCACCGGGCCCGAATCTTCCTGCGCTTCCATGACCTCGTCCTGGCGCGACAGGACGAGGTCCTCGACCTCATCCAGCTCGAGTCGGGCAAGGCAAGAGTGCATGCCTTCGAGGAGGTGGCGGACACGGCCATCGTGAGCCGTCACTACGCGCGCCGAGCGGCCGGGTATCTGCGCCCCCGGCGTCGTCAGGGAGCTTTTCCGCTGCTCAGCCAGGCAGTCGAGCTGCGCCACCCCAAGGGTGTCGTGGGTATCGTCGGCCCATGGAACTACCCGTTGTCCATGTCGATCACCGACGCCATCCCGGCGCTGCTGGCCGGAAACGCGGTGGTGCTGCGGCCTGACAACCAGAGTGCTCTGACCGCGTTGGCGGCAGTGGCTCTGCTCGACGAGGCGGGGCTGCCAGAAGGAGTTCTGCAGGTCGCGCTCGGCGACGGCCCGACGGTCGGCAGCGCGGTCTTGGACAACGCTGACTACGTCTGTTTCACCGGGTCAACCGCGACCGGGCGCTCCGTGGCCCAACGGGCCGGCCGGCGTCTTATCGGCGCCTCACTTGAGCTCGGTGGCAAGAATGCCATGTACGTGGCGTACGACGCCAACGTTGCCAAGGCTGTCCAGGGCGCGCTTCGCGCGTGCTTCTCATCGGCCGGACAGCTCTGCGTGTCGGTTGAGCGGCTTTACCTGCACCAGAGCATCGCCGAGGAGTTCCTCGAGGCCTTCGTGGCGGCAACGCGCTCCATGCGGCTGTCTCCGGACCTGACCTACGGTGCGGACATGGGCTCGCTGGCTTCGGCCGCTCAGCTGGAACGGGTCAGCGCCCAGGTCGAGGACGCCAGATCCAAAGGTGGACGGGTCCTGGCTGGTGGGCGGGCCCGGCCCGAGATCGGTCCGTACTTTTACGAGCCCACCATCCTTACCGACGTGACCGCTGCCATGGCCTGCCGCGATGACGAGACGTTTGGCCCTGTCGTGTGCGTCTACCGCGTTAACAGCGACGATGAGGCCATCCTGCAGGCCAACGACAGCGACTTTGGACTCAACGCCTCTGTGTGGACCCGTGACGTGGCACGCGGCCGGCGGATCGCCCAGTCGATCAAAGCCGGTACCGTCAACATCAACGAGGGCTACGCCGCGGCGTGGGGCAGCGTGGGAGCTCCAATGGGCGGCATGAACAGCTCAGGCCTCTCGCGCCGCCACGGCATAGAAGGGATCACCAAGTACACCGAGCCCCAGAACGTCACCGCTCAGCACATCGTCGGGTTCACCGCACCATTCGGGATATCCGATCAGAGATGGTCCAAGATCCTCACAATTGCGCTGAGCGGTATGAAGCGATTTGGGGCGCGGTGACGGCGCTGGGCAGGGGAAGGCGATGACAGCGATGACAGCAGGAAGACGGGATGGCAGCCCCTACGATTACGACGTGGTGGTTGTGGGTTCGGGTTTCGGTGGTTCGGTCTCGGCGCTACGGCTGGCAGAGAAGGGATATCGTGTCCACGTCATCGAGTCCGGCCGCCGGTTCGCCGATGAGGACTTCGCTGAGACTTCCTGGAACCTGCGTCGCTACCTATGGGCTCCGCGGCTGAAACTCTTTGGCGTACAAAGGATCCATCGCCTGCCTGACGTGATGATTTTGGCCGGGGCTGGCGTTGGCGGGGGAAGCCTCAACTACGCCAACACCTTGTACGTCCCGCCTGCGGCGTTCTTCCAGGATCCGCAGTGGGGCCACATCGCAGATTGGCAGTCCGAGCTCGCGCCGCACTACGAGACTGCGACGCGAATGCTGGGCGTGGTCACGAACCCCTGCGACGGCCCGGTGGAGCAGATCATGCGCCAGAGCGCCCATGACCTCGGCGTTGGCGATACCTTCCGCAAGACACCCGTGGGAGTCTTCTTCGGCAAACCCGGTCAACGAGTCGCCGACCCCTACTTTGACGGTGCAGGCCCCGCGCGCACGGGTTGTACTCAGTGCGGCAACTGCATGGTCGGCTGCCGGGTGGGAGCAAAGAACACCCTGGTCAAGAACTACCTCGCGCTCGCCGAGCGCCTCGGTGTGACGATCGAGCCGTTGCGCACGGTCGTGGCCGTTGAACCGATCGACGACGGCAGCCGCGAGGCCGGATATCGCGTGACGACGGAGGCGACCGGGGCATGGGTTCAAAAAGGACGCCATAGGATTACCGCCTCGCAGGTGGTCTTCGCGGCCGGCTCCTGGGGGACGCAGCGGTTGTTGCAACGGATGTCGCATGAAGGGCTGCTGGGTGACCTCTCACCGGCCCTCGGTCGGCTGACCCGCACCAACTCCGAGGCGTTGGGGGGTGCGATGACGGTGCGGGTACCACGTGACGTCGACTTGACCAAGGGCGTGGCGATTACCTCCTCATTCCACGTCGACCCAGAGACTCACGTCGAGAATGTGAGGTATGGCAAGGGGTCCAACGTCATGGGACTACTGGCCACGATCCTGGTGGAGGGCGGAGGATCTGTCCCACGTCCGGTTCGCTTTCTCGCCCAGTCGATCCGCCACCCCATGAGTTTTCTTCGCACACTGTCCGTCCGGCACTGGAGCGAGCGCACCATCATCGGCCTGGTCATGCAGTCCAGGGATAACTCGATCACAGTCTCAGGCAGGCGTCGCCTCATAGGCGGGATCGGTCTCACCTCGAAGAAGGGCCACGGCGAATCGAACCCAACCTGGATCCCCAGTGGCCATAAAGCTCTGCGTCAGATGGCTGTCCGACTGCAGGAGCGAACCGGGACCTCGGCCATGGCGGGAGGCTCACTCGGCGAAATCGTGGACATCCCGATGACGGCCCACTATCTCGGCGGCGCTGTCATCAGCGACGACCCGGCCAAAGGTGTGGTTGACCCGTGGCACCGGGTCTGGGGATACCCGGGGCTGCACGTCGTCGACGGGTCCACGGTCTCGGCGAACCTCGGAGTCAACCCTTCGCTGACGATCACGGCGCAGGCCGAGCGTGCCATGTCGTTCTGGCCGAACCGTGGCGATCACGATCCACGTCCGGCACAGGGCGCGCCATATGAACGCCTGAGGGCAGTACCTCCCAGGTGAGGGCGCCTCTGGTCGCTGTTATCAGTTGCCCTACCCTATTGCGTAGCGACTCCGAGCGTGATAATCGAGGGCAGCAAAATAATGACCCGAATAGCCCTTTTTGTCCGCAGTCGTCGTTTCGTCTGGGGCATCGCCATCGTCTTGATAATGGGCGCGTCCTTGGCTGCCAGGTCCGCCCATACCGAGAGCACCGCCACAGCTGCAGACACAGGGACCAGCTGGAAGTCTGACGTCTTGAAGGTTGAGGCTTTGGGGGCTAAAACGGGCGCTGAGGCCCTGAATGCTGAAGTTACCAGGTCAAAGGTCGCGAAGGCCAAGGCTGCCACGTCCAGCATCTCCAACGGCGCTGCCTCTGTGGGCAGCGGTCCGGCGGCGGCTCAACTGCCACCTTCTGACCAGACCGCTTTTGTCCTTCGTCAGCGAATCATCGGTCAGGTGAACCCGAAGTCGATCGTGGCCTCTACCACGGGTCTGGTGACCGCGCAGAACATGTACAGCCACACGATCTCGATCTTCTTGCCCGACGGCAAGCTCAAGGGCACTGTCGACGACTCCGTCGACCTGTCCCGGTTCGGGATCGCCGGTCACCCAGGCATCTCCAGGGGTGCACCGGTCGAGGCCGCTTTCACCCGCGACGCCAAGCACGTCTACGTTTCCAACTACTCGATGTTCGGCAAGAACTTCGGGCCTGAGGGCCTGGACACCTGCAGTCCGGCCACAGCCCCGGACAAGAGCTTCCTCTACCGGATCGACGCCACGACGCTGAAGATCGACCAGGTCATCCCGGTCGGTGCAGTGCCGAAGTTCGTCGCGGTCAGCCCCGACGACTCCACAGTCCTAGTGACGGACTGGTGTTCCTGGACCTTGTCGGTGGTCAACGTCAAATCGGCCCGACTGGTCGCGGCGATCCCCCTCGGGGGGGCCTACCCGCGGGGCATCGCGATCTCGCAGGACAGCAGGACGGCGTTCGTCGCGGCGCTGGGAAGCAACCGGATCGTCAAGGTCGACCTTGCTTCGAAAACGGTTTCGACGTTCGCCCAGACCGGCGACGGCCCTCGTGAGATCTTGATATCGCCCAATGGCCAGTACCTCTACGTCACGAACAGCAAATCGGGCACGGTGAGCAAAGTCGACGCTGCGAACGGGAAGGTGCGCATCACTGTTGCCACTGGCGACACACCCCTGTCGATGGCGATCTCCAGCGACGGACTGGCCCTCTACATTGTTAACTACCAGTCGTCCACGGTGTCCAAGCTGCGCACCTCCGACCTCAGTCAACTCGCCAGGATGGCCACTGACAGCCACCCGATCGGTATTGCCTACGAGCCGACGACCGGTTCGGTCTGGGTCGCCAGCGACGGCGGCGGCATCCTGGTCTTCCAGGACCGCAAGCCTCCTGCTTTGTAGGTGCCCACCGTCACAGCATGATGCGCAGGCGGCCCGGGTGAAATAGCCTGATCCCGTGCTGCGGACCGTGTTGAAGCCCCGATGGCTGGGCCTTCTTGCGATCGTGGCTGTGGTGATGGTCATTTTCAGCTTGCTTGGGCTCTGGCAGCTCAACGTCGCCCGCGACAAGGGTCGTGCGGTGCAGATCAGTGCCGCCCCGACCCGGGCGGTGGCTGACCTTGGCGCAGTTCTGGCTCCACATGGTCCCTTTCCGGTTGACGGTACGGGTCGACGAATCACTGCGAGGGGTCGGTATGACGTGTCCGGCCAGGTCCTCGTGACGCCGCGCCGGCTTCGGGGTAAGTCTGGGTACTGGGTCGTGACGCCGTTGGTCGTGCGGTCTACTGGAGCCCGGATTGCTGTCGTGCGCGGATTCGTGACGGATCCCCGACAGGCTGTCGTGCCCAACGCCACCACCGAGGTCACCGTCTCCGGGACCTTGGCGCCGGGGGAGTCGCCCACTGGTGAGGGTGCTCGCCCCGATCCCACTGTTCCCGAAGGGCAGATGGCCGTCCTGGACTTGTCTGCCCTGGTCAACAGCTGGCCCGGCACCCTGTACAACGCCTTTGTCTTTGCCACTGCCGAGCAGCCGGATGTGACGTCTGCCGCGTCCCCTGCCGTGCAACGAGTGCCTCCACCTCCTCTGGTAGGCGGCGGGATCTCATGGCTCAACGCGGGATACGCCCTGCAGTGGTGGGCTTTCGCCCTCTTCGCCGCCTACATGTGGTGGAGGATGGTTCGTGACGACTACCAAGACAGTCGCAGCAATGACAGCCACGATCATGACAGCCACAACGCGCTAGTTCCCTTCGGTTAACAGGAAAGGCAACGAATGTCTGAACAGATTCGTCCGATAAGCGATGTGGTCGCTGCACGTAAGGCCCTTTCGTTCTTCAAGGTCATGGCAATCCTGGTAGGCATCGGGTTGCTGGTGCTCTGTCTGGGAATGGTGCTCAAATACGGCTACGACAAACCGGGTCTGTCCGACTTCTGGGACCAGAAACACGGACTCCTCTACATGATCTACGTCGGCGCCACGGCGAACCTGGGCTTCAAGATGCGATGGAGCCCGGGGCGCATGGTTGCCGTCATGTTGGCAGGCGTGGTGCCGTTCCTTTCGTTCTGGGCAGAGCGCAAGGTTGCCGGCCAGGTCGAGCGTGAACTGGGCACCCAGGCCGCACCGGTAGCGTTGCCCCGTGACTGAGACCCTTCCTGACGTGACTGATGCCCCCCTTGAACTGTCCGGGCGGCCCGTGCTTGTCGTTGACTTCGGGGCGCAGTATGCCCAGCTGATAGCCCGCCGGGTGCGCGAGGCCAATGTCTACAGCGAGGTTGTGCCGCACACCATGTCGGTAGCGGCGATGCTGGCCAAGAACCCTGCCGCGGTGGTCCTTTCCGGCGGACCGTCCTCTGTCTACGCCGAGGGCGCGCCCACTTTGGACGTGGCGCTGCTGACGGCCGGGATTCCGGTGTTCGGAATGTGTTACGGCTTCCAGGCGATGGCTCAGGCTCTTGGCGGAGCCATCGCGCACACTGGTCTAGGCGAGTATGGCTCCACTCAGGCCACCGTCTTCGACCCCTCCTCGACCCTGTTCAGCGGTCAGGTCGTTGAGCAGTCGGTCTGGATGTCCCACGGCGACTCGGTCACCGCGGCGCCGGCCGGGATGAAGGTTACCGCCTCGACTGCGGGCGCGCCGGTTGCCGCCTTCGAGGACGACGAACGCAGACTGTATGGAGTGCAGTGGCACCCCGAAGTCATCCACTCCACCTATGGCCAGCGGGTGCTGGAGAACTTCTTGTTCCGCGGGGCCGGCCTGGCCGCGGACTGGACAGCATCCAATGTTGTGGAAGATCAGGTGGCTGCGGTCCGCGAGCAGGTTGGCACAGGCAGGGTGCTGTGTGCACTCTCCGGCGGGGTCGACTCCTCGGTTGCGGCAGCCTTGGTGCACCGGGCGGTCGGCGACCAGCTGACCTGCGTGTTCGTCGACCACGGTCTGCTTCGCTCTGGTGAGGCCGAGCAGGTCGAGAAGGAGTTCGTGGCCGCCACCGGGGTCTCGCTGGTCGTCGTCGATGCCCGCGACCAGTTCGTGACCGCGCTGGCAGGGGTCACGGATCCTGAGCGCAAGCGCAAGATCATCGGCCGGGAGTTCATCCGCTGCTTCGAGCAGGCGGCACGCGATCTGGTGGGGTCTGTCGATGGCAGCGGTCATCCCATCGAATGGCTGGTTCAGGGCACGCTGTATCCCGACGTCGTCGAGTCCGGTGGCGGCACGGGCACCGCCAGCATCAAGTCGCACCACAACGTGGGTGGGTTGCCTGATGACCTGCAGTTCAACCTGATCGAGCCGTTGCGCATGTTGTTCAAGGACGAGGTGCGTCAGGTCGGTCTCAAACTGGGCGTGCCCGAGGCAATCGTGTGGCGCCAGCCGTTTCCCGGACCGGGCCTGGCCATCCGGATCGTCGGTGAGGTCACGGCCGAGCGGCTCTCGATCCTTCGCGCGGCCGACGCGATTGCTCGCGAGGAGCTGACCGCTGCCGGCCTCGACCGCGATATCTGGCAGTGCCCGGTGGTCCTTCTGGCCGACGTGCGGTCCGTAGGTGTGCAGGGCGATGGCCGCAGCTACGGACACCCCATCGTGTTGCGCCCGGTCTCTTCCGAGGACGCCATGACCGCAGACTGGACTCGGGTGCCCTATGACGTGCTTGCCAGGATCTCGACCCGGATTACCAACGAGGTAAGTGAGGTCAATCGCGTGGTGCTCGACGTGACGAGCAAGCCGCCGGGAACCATCGAGTGGGAGTGAGCCACCAATGACGAGGTGGCCGTGAGAACTCAACAGATCGACAACCTCAAGGCAGTTCCCAGATTCTTCGTGTGGGCAGGG
>Ga0182021_10012689_pt1 | contig 10008 bp, 7 predicted proteins | sample 612E3MmetaG_FD_120493 | JGI IMG/M metagenome (GOLD analysis project Ga0182021, IMG submission 120493) | Permafrost microbial communities from Stordalen Mire, Sweden - 612E3M metaG (Illumina Assembly) | ecosystem: Environmental > Terrestrial > Soil > Wetlands > Permafrost | place: Sweden... | reverse complement strand
CCTCGCTGCCGTACTGGTCGGCTCCCCCCGTGTGGCGTGCCGCGCCAGGCCCAGTACCGACTCTAGGCCACGCCCGTCCCCCAGCCTAAGGCCAAACGCCGGCTTTTTCACTACAGCTCTCTGGTTCAAGAGTTTGATTTCGCGGCGCCTGACCGCCATAGTGAAGAGCCATGCGGCGGGCTAGCGTCGAACGGAACACCAAGGAAACGCAAATCAAGGTCGCGGTCAACCTGGACGGTACCGGCAAAACCGCGATCGCGACGCCTCTGCCATTCTTCGGCCACATGCTCGACGCCTTCGGCCGGCACAGCCTCCTCGACCTGACCCTCGAGGCGCGTGGCGACGTGGAGGTCGACGGTCACCACACCGTCGAGGACACCGGCATCTGTGTCGGCCAGGTGGTGCGCGAGGCGCTGGGCGAGCGGCGCGGCATCTCGCGCTACGGCGACGCCACCGTCCCCATGGACGAGTCCCTGGCGCGCGTGGCCATCGACTTTGGCGGCCGCGCGGCCTTCGTCTACCAGGCCGACGCGCTCAAAGGACGCAAGGTCGGCAGCTTCGACGCCGAGCTGGCGCGCGAGTTCTTCTCCGCGTTCGCGCAGGCGGCGCTGTGCAACCTGCACATGGAAGTCCAGCACGGCGAGAACGCCCACCACATCCTGGAGGCCCTGTTCAAGGCCTTTGCGCGCGCCGTGCGGCAAGCCGTTACCCTCGACCCACGCGATACGAATGTCCCTTCCACCAAAGGGACGTTGACGGCCTGACCGCGGCGGTGCATGTAAAGCACCGATGGCAAGACCCCGCATCGCGATCGTCGACACCGGCAGCGGCAACCTGCGCAGCGTCGAGAAGGCGCTGGCCGCATCCGGCGCGGACGGCTTTGTCACCCGGGACGCTGACCGGGTGGCTGCGTCCGACAAGGTCGTCATGCCCGGGCAGGGCGCCTTTGGCGCGTACGTGGCCGGGCTCAATCGTGAAGGTGGGGCCCTGCGCGGCGCCGTGCTGGCGGCGATCCGCGCGGGCAAGCCCTACCTCGGCATCTGCATGGGGTTGCAGGTCCTTTTCGAGGCCAGCGAGGAAGAGCCAGGCTGTGCCGGGTTCGGCTTGCTGCCCGGCCAGGTCGTGAAGTTCAAGGTCGCGCCGCCGCTCAAGGTGCCGCACATGGGTTGGAACGCTTGCCAGCGGCCAGACGGCGCCGACGCTGTGCCCGTGCTCGCGGACATGGCGGACGGCACCTACTTCTACTTCGTGCACAGTTTCTATCCGGTCCCCGCCAACCCACGCCACCTTGCCCTGACCACCGATCACGGCGGCAGCTTCTGCGCGGCGGTGGCGTGCGACAACATCTTCGCCTGCCAGTTCCACCCGGAAAAGAGCCAGCGCGCCGGGCTCGCGTTGCTCTCGCGTTTCGTTTCCCTGTAGGAAGGATGCCCATGCAGGTTTTCCCCGCCATCGATCTTCTGGACGGCAAAGCCGTGCGGCTCGAGCAGGGCCGGCCGGAGAGCGCCAAGATCTATTCGCACACGCCTTGGGAGTTGGCTCGTCGTTTCGCCGCCGCGGGCGCCCCGCGCCTGCACGTCGTGGACCTCGACGCGGCCCTCTCGCGCGGGGCCAAGCACAACCACGCAACGATCGAGAAGATTCTCGCCGCCGTGGGCCGCATGGAGGTCGAAGTCGGCGGCGGTATTCGCACGCTCGAGGGCTGCGCTCGCATCTTCACCGTCGGCGCGAAGTACGCGGTCATGGGCACCGCGGCGATCAAGACGCCCGCGGTGGTCCAGGAGGCTTGCCGGCGCTACCCCAGGCGCATCGTGGTGGCGGTCGACGCGCGCGAGGGCAAGGTGGCGGTGGAGGGCTGGAAGGAAGACACCAAGGCGGACGCCCTCGAAATCGGCGCGCAAGTGGCCGCGGCCGGGGCGCTCGCGGTGCTCTACACGGACATCGGCCGCGACGGCATGCGCACGGGCCCCAATCTCGAGGCCACGACCCGCCTGGCGAAAACTATCGAGCCTTGCGCGGTCATCGCCTCGGGCGGCATGGCCAAGCTCGAGGATATCCACCAGGTGCGGCAAACGGGCGCGGCGGCGGTCGTCATCGGCAAGGCACTCTACGAGAAGTCGTTCACCATCGAAGAGGCGCTGGCCGCGGCCGCGGCGGGGGAATAGTGCTGGCGCGCCGGATCATTCCTTGCCTCGACGTGGACGCGGGCCGCGTGAAGAAGGGTGTGCGCTTCGTCGACCTGCGCGACGCCGGCGACCCCGTCGAGGTGGCGGCCGAATACGACCGCCAGGGTGCGGACGAGATCTGCTTTCTCGACATCACCGCCTCGTCGGACGGGCGGCAGACCATGATCGATGTCGTGCGCATGACCGCCGAGCGAGTCTTTCTGCCGCTCACCGTGGGTGGCGGCGTGCGCAGCGTCGAGGACGTGCGCGCGCTCCTCCTCGCCGGCGCCGACAAGGCCGGCGTCAACACGGCGGCGGTGCACGATCCCCCGCTCGTCCGTCGGGTGGCCGACGCCTTCGGCAGCCAGGCCCTGGTGGTGGCCGTGGACGCGCGCCGGCGGCCGGAGCGGCCCGGCGAGTGGGAGGTCTTCACCCACGGCGGCCGCAAGGGAACGGGCATCGACGCCGTGGCCTGGTGCGTGCGCATGGCCGAGCTGGGCGCCGGTGAGATCCTGCTCACCAGCATGGATCGCGACGGCACGCGCGACGGTTTCGATCTGGAGTTGACCCGCGCGGTTTCGGATCGAGTCCCCATCCCGGTCATTGCCTCCGGGGGTGTCGGCAATCTGGAACACCTCTACGAAGGCGTGGTCGCGGGCGGTGCCGACGCCGTGCTGGCGGCCTCGATCTTCCACTTCGGCGAGTATACCGTCGGCCAGGCGCGCGATTACCTACGCGCGCGCGGCGTACCGGTCCGGCAGTAGCGTCGCAGGGCCAGGGCCGCCGCCGCCCCGGCTTCGACCACGACAGGGTATTGGGGGTCGCGAGGGCATCTCCAATGCGGTGTTTCCCGCGTTGTAACGCATAGCGCATAGAGACCACGAAAAGAGGACTCATCTAGTCGTATTTTTGTGCTCCCCGCGCGACGTGCCTTACCCGAGCTGCATCAGATCGAAATTCGGCGATTCCCGGCTTGGATCCTCGGGCGCTCGGGCGGTCGCGGCCGCCTTTGGAAAGGAAGGCAACATGGAGAGGCTGCGCGTGCTGTTTGGAATGGCGATGTTCGCGACGGCTTGTTTGCCTGCGAAGGTTGAGCCAAGCAACAATGTGACGAGTGGCAGCGGTGGCGCCCCGGTGCCTGGCTCCGCGTCGGGCTTGGCCAGTGGAGGCAGCGGTGGCTCTTCGCCCGGTGGCAGCGGCGGTTCCCACTCCGGGACCGGCGGCACGAAGTCGGGCAGCGGTGGGTCCGCCCTATCGAGCGGCGGCGGTGCAGGCTCCTCGGCCTCCGGGAGCGGGGGCAGCCGGCCGGGAATGGGCGGTGCCAAGGCGGGGACCGGCGGTTCGACCACGTCCGGGGCGGGCGGCATGGCGACGGGCGGCTCCGGTAGCGGCGGCTCGACCGCGGTCGCGTCTGGCGACTGCAGCAAGGGCTACGTCGAGTTGCCGGATGGACACGGCGGACTCAACGTCGAGCAGGTTTGCTACACGCCCGAGATGGGCTTTGACAAGGCGGCGTCGCTGACGGCGTTCCAGAACACGCTGTATCCCTTGCTGCGCGCCAACTGCGCCGGTTGTCACAACACCGCGAACACCTCTGGCTCGGGGGCGCAGGCCCCCATCCACTCGGACGTGGACGTGAACCTGGCGCACGAGTACGCGCTGACTCGGGTCAACTTCAAGAGCCCAGCGGATTCGAAGTTCGTCGTGCGCATGGCCATCGACCGGCACAACTGCTTCGGCAAGAACTGCAAGGACGCGACCTCGCAGATGCTGACGGCGGTCACCGCGTGGGCGAACGCGGTTGCGCCGAACCTGCAGCCGACGCCCTACTTGGTTCCGCAGGGCACCACGGTCAGCGAAAGCCAGGTGCTGCAGTGGATCGCCGCCGACCAGGCCACGGTGTCCTCCGCGGACGCGCCCTACGTTCAATACACCTCGCTGCACGAGCTGCAGAACGCGGGCGTGACCGCGGATCAGCTCAACTGGGCACGGGCAGGGATCTCCAAGGCGCTCAATTCCGATGCACGCTGGGCGCCCAAGATCGTGAATCCCGTCGATATCAGCGGCGGCAAGGGCATGGTCTACCGCTTCGACACCCGCGACTACTGGGGCTGGAACAAGGGCGTCAAGAAGCTGCTCTTCGGCGGCTCGGACGATGACATCGCCTTCGCGCTGCAAGGCAAGCTCGACTACCAGGGCAACCAGATCCCGTCGAACGAAGAAAGCCTCACGCTCGGCTATACCTCGACCGTCACGCAGGACCCATCTTTCGCGACGCTGGTCTGGGGACGCATCCTCGCCGGCAACATCGAGGGCGCCCTCGGCAACGCCACGCTCAGTCCCAATATCACCGGCTTCCACGCCAAGTATGTCGAGGCCAGCCAGCTTGTGTACACGTTGACTCGCCCGGACGTCTACAACGCCATCATGGCGCTGCCCTGGTACGTGAATCAACTCGAGGACGAGCTGGGCGTGGACAAGAGCAACGGCGCCCTCTCGTACCAATACGCGGTCGTCTATCAGGCCATCACCATCGACGCGCGCTTCCTCTACCGCGCCAAGCTCAAGAGCGGCGGCTACTACTACAAGACCTATGACGTCTTCACAGGTCAGCTGCCGAGCAGCGACGGCACCACCATCGAGTCGGCCTACCAAAGCGGCGACATTCGCTTCCCGTTCTGGGCCAATCCGATCCCCAAATACATTCCAAACCCCGCGGGCGGCGGCGGTACCGCGAATAGCTACAGCTTCATCGCCACCCTCAACCAATACCAAGGCTCGAGTCCGCCCGCGGCCTGCGACGCGCAGCCCAACTTCAGCAACATCAGTGGGTACTACAATTGCCGGTACTACACCGGTGACGGCGGCCTGCAGGAATCCGCCGAGGAAATCATCTTCAGCTTGCCCAACGGCCTGCAGGCCTACATGTTCGGCGGGGCCTTCAACCAGCGGCGCGTAGACGCCTTCACCAACATCGTGCGCGATCCTCGCCTCGAGCTCACCAACACCGACGATCAGGTCGTGAACAACCTCGACTTCGGCGGCGTGCCCGACCACCGGCTCAACACCGGTGCCTCGTGCATCAGTTGTCACACCGACGGCATGAATCGGTTCAGCAACAACATGCGCGATTGGCTGGAGGAAGTCCCGAACCCGACGCCGACCAGCCAGCTCTCAAGCGCCGCTCTCAAGAATCCAGGAATGCTACCTGCGGGCTCGACCCACGGCGTGGACGGCTGGCTCAACGACGACACCGTCAAGACACAGGTGCGCCAGTACTATCCGCCGTCGAGCGTATGGCACCCTCAGGTCGAGGTGGATCGCCGTCCCTATCTGAGCGCCATCGGGCAGATCAAGAACGGCATGGTTGCCGGTCCGGACAAGAACTTCTACGTCGAGCCCGTGGTCTGGACCTTCGAGTGGGCGCAGAAGCACTACAGTTACCCGCAAGAACGCAGCAACTAGAATCTCCCGCGTGCCCCCGGCCCCGTGGGCGGATTTGTGCTCCGGGGCGGACGCCCGCTAGAATCCAGCGTGTGAATAGCGCACTCGCCAGCAGGCGAAGACTGACCTGGCCGCCTCTGGCCTGGGATGGGCTGGCGACGTGACCGCAAGCCGGCGGTCGCGGCGCTTCGTCGTCGTCACGGCGGCGCTCCTGCTCTTCGCCACCCTGGCGCTCTTCGGACGCGCGCTCTTCCTCGGGCACAGCTTCGCCGAGCGCGATCTGGGCGCCTTCTACTACGCCGCCAAGTGGCTGATCGCGCCGCTGGCCAAGGCCACGGGCGGCATTCCGCTGTGGAATCCCTTCTTCGGCTCGGGGCAACCGTTCGCGGGCAACCCGGAGCACGAGCTGTTCCACCCGCTGACGGCGTTGTTCTTCGTGCTGCCCTTCGAGTGGGCCTTCCGGCTGCAAGTCATCCTGCCGCCGCTCCTTGCCGTGCCCTGCATGTTCTGGTTTTTGCGTGTCCTGCGGCGCAGCCGTCCGGCGGCGTTGGCCGGTGGCCTGGCCTGGGGCCTGGGTGGCTTCGTGCTTTCCGCGACCTGCCTTCTGCCCGAGCTCTTCACCGCGGTGCCCTTGCCGCTGACCCTGGGCTTCGGCGTTCTGGCCTTCCGGCGGCCCACGGTTGGGAATGTGGTGGGCCTGGCCTTCTGCCTGGCCTTGCAGTGCCTGGCGGGAGAGCCGGGCACCCTGCTCGCCTTGCCGCCGCTCCTCCTAGCCGCCCTGTTCGCGGAAACCGCCGCGCGGGGACGGCGGGGCTGGCTCTGGGTGGGATTCGGTCTCGGGCTGGGCGCGGCCATCGCCGCCGCGTCCCTTCTGCCCGGCCTGCATCACGCGACCCGTACCATCCGCGCCACGGGTCTGACCGACTCGATGGCCAACGAGTGGTCCATGCCCCCGGTGCGCCTCCTCGAGCTCTTCACGCCGCACGTTCTCGGGCACGTGGACCGGGACAACCTCGGCCGCTACTGGGGACGGGGATACTTCGGCGCCAAGACCTTCGCGTTCTACTACTCGCTCTATCCCGGCCTCCTCGTTTCCCTGTTGGCCATCCTCGCCTGGTGCACGCGGCGACGCTCGCTGTGGCTGTGGGGCGGGGCAGCCTTGTTCGGCTATCTCGTGGCGCTCGGTGATCGCTTCGTTCTCTGGCCGCTCCTGCGCCACCTCCCTGGGTTTTCCGGGCTGCGCTATCCGGAGAAAGCGTCCTTGATCTGTGTCCTCGCGACCCTGGTCGTGGCCAGCCACGGCTTCGATTGGTTCGTGATGGGGCGACTGCGAGCGCGGCGTTTTCTCTTTCCGGCCTTGGGCGCGATTCTCGTCGCGGGCCTCGCGCTGGCGGCGGGGCTTGCCCTCGTCGCTGGCCGGGGCGGCCAGCTCTTCTCGGTCGGGGATGCGATCCGGGATGCGCTCAGGATGTCCGGAGTTGCACTGGCGTTGGGCCTGGCGCTGTGGCTCGCGCGTGCCTGGAGCCGTCAGCGGCGCGGGCTGCTGCTCTGCGTACTGCTCTGTCTCGATCTGGTCGCCGTGGGCCGCCATCTGGTGCCCAGCGTGCCGGTCGAGAGTCTTGCCACCCCGCCCGACTTTCTCGCTCCGCTGCTGCGCCCGGAGCGCGACGACCTCGTTTTCCACATGGCGGAATGGGATCCCAAACATTCGGACGTGGGGGGCCTGGCCAAGCCACCGCGGCTGGCGCGCTGGGGATTGCCCATGACCCTCGAACGCGATTTCGATTTCACCCAGCTCCGCTGGACCTTCGAGAGCACGCGGGCGTGGATGGAGACCGCCAACGGCGACCAGCGGCTCATCGAGCCTCTGCTCGAACGACGGGGCGTCACCGCCGTCATCCGGTTTGGTCCAGGCGTTCACTGGCAAGGCAACCGTCTGGTCCGGCCCGACGGGGGCCCGGTGGTCGAGGTCCTGTTCGCTCGCAATGCCAACCCCTTCGCATTCGTGGCATCCCGGGTCGAGATCGTGCACGGGGAGCGCGGCTGGCGAGACAAGGTCCGCGAGCTCGGGGACCAGGTCGTTGCCACGGCCTGCGTGGAGGACGAGGAGTTGCCGGCTTTCGCGAACCCGCCGGGCTCCGCGGAGCTGCGTTTCCGCCGGACCAGCCCCGCGGATCTCTCGATGGACGTCGATGCCATGGGACCGAACCCCGCGTTCGTGGCCGTCAACCAGACCTGGGATCCCAACTGGCGCGTCACGCTGGACGGGCGGGCGACGCGTGTGATTCGCACCGACCTGGCGTTGTCCGGCGTGATCGTTCCCCCGGGCGCACACCGGGTGGAATTCGAATATCGCGACGCCTGGGTTGCCGCCGGGCTGGCGATCTCAATTGTCACCAGCTTGGGCGCGCTCTTGGCGCTGCTGCTGGCGCGGCGGCGGGGGAGGCGAAGCGCCGCCTAGACTTCGTAGCCGAGGCCCTTGAGCTCGGCGGCCAGGCGCTGCGCCTCGCGCGTGACCTGCGCCGGCGCCGGGCCACCGATGACCGCGCGACCGGCGACGGCGCGCGACGCGCTCAGGACCTGCAAGGCCGCCTCGTGCAATTCCGGCGCGATCTGCGGCAGATCGTGCTCGGGCACGTCGCGCAGAGAAACCCCAAGCTGCTCGGCGTGGCGAACCAGCTTGCCCACGATCTCGTGCGCCTTGCGGAAGGGCACGCCGTCGCGGACGAGATGCTCGGCCAGATCGGTGGCGCCGAGCGCCGGATCGCCGGCTGCTTCCTTCATGCGTTCGGGATTGAATTCCAAACCGGCCACAAGTCGCGGGAGCACGTCGAGCACCAGCCGTGTAGTCTCGATGGCGTCGTAGAAAGGCTCCTGCGATTCTTGCAGATCCTTGTTGTAGGCGAGGGCCAGGCCCTTGCTCACCGTGAGCAGCGCGACCACGTCGCCGATGAGGCGGCCGGGCTTGGCGCGCATCAGCTCGGCGATATCGGGGTTGCGTTTCTGCGGCATGAGCGAGCTGCCCGAGCAGTGCCCCTCGCCGAGGCGCACGAAGCCGAACTCGGTCGTGGACCACAGGACCAGCTCTTCCCCAAGACGCGACAAGTGAACGCCCAGTAAGGCGCAAGCAAAGGCCAGCTCGGCGCAGAAGTCGCGATCGGAAACCGCGTCGAGGCTGTTGCGCGTGGGCGCGATGAACTCGAGATCGGCGCTGGTCTTTTCGCGGTCGATGGGCAGCGAAGTCGCGGCCAGGGCGCCCGAGCCGAGCGGACATTCGGCGGCGCGGCGGGCGGCGTCGAGGAAGCGCCCGCGGTCGCGGCCGAGCATCTCGGCGTAGGCCAGGAGATGATGACCGAGGGTCACGGCCTGCGCGCGCTGCAGGTGCGTGTACCCGGGTAGCAACGTGGCCGCGTGCTCGCGCGCGCGCCGCACGAGGGCCACGCGCGCCTTGTCGATGGCGACGACGATGGCCGCGGCCTGGGCAAGGGCATAAAGCCGCATGTCCGTGGCCACCTGATCGTTGCGGCTGCGCGCCGTGTGCAGGCGCCGGCCGGCATCGCCGATGAGCTCGATGAGGCGGCTCTCGACGTTCATGTGCACGTCCTCGAGCGCCGGATCCATTTTGCGCTCGCCGCGCTCGAATTCGCCCGCCACCTGGTCCAGCCCGGCGACAATCTGCTGGGCGTCGTTCTCGGAGATGAGGCCGACCTCGGCGAGCATGCGCGCGTGCGCCTGGCTGCCGCGCACATCGTCACGCAGGAGGCGCTTGTCGAAATGTACGCTGCTGTTCAGGGCGGTCGCGGCTTCGTCCATCGCGCCGCCGAAACGCGCGCCGCGGCCACCGGCCTTGGGGGCCGCCCTGGTCTTGTCCTGTTCGCTCATTGGGGGTCACACTACCAGGGTCCTTCTTTGACCGCACCTGGCAGTCACGTTACCGTTGTAGACCATCGAGGTGGACATGAACATCCTGGGCATCAATCATTCCAACGACGCCGCCGCGGCCCTGGTGGTCGACGGCCGGGTACTCGCTGCCAGCCAAGAGGAGCGCTTCACGCGCCTCAAGCACGACGCGGGCTTTCCCGACAAGGCCATCGACTTCTGCCTCAAGACCCAGGGATGGAAGCTCGCCGACCTGGATGCCATCGGTTTCTTCTGGAACCCCGGCATTGCCGCCGAGGCGCCTCCGCGGCGGCTCGTCAATTCCGTGCGCCACCACCTCGAGTACCTGTACGGCGTGCCGTCGCGCCTTTTGCCCAAGCTGGGTGAACGCGTTGCGAGCGTCGAGCAGACCATGCACCTGGCCTCGGGCCGCAAGCTCGCCATCCACTACATCACGCACCACCTGTGCCACGCGGCGGCCGCGTTCTTCACCTCGCCCTTCGAGGACGCCGCCATCCTG
>Ga0182021_10012688_pt1 | contig 10009 bp, 8 predicted proteins | sample 612E3MmetaG_FD_120493 | JGI IMG/M metagenome (GOLD analysis project Ga0182021, IMG submission 120493) | Permafrost microbial communities from Stordalen Mire, Sweden - 612E3M metaG (Illumina Assembly) | ecosystem: Environmental > Terrestrial > Soil > Wetlands > Permafrost | place: Sweden... | reverse complement strand
TCACGCTCAAAGCATTGGGCGTGGCGCTAAACCGCCCCAAGGTCGGGCCCCTGCTACACGTGCGTTTTTTCTTTGCGCTGGCGTTTTCCATGTTTCAATCCATCTTTTCGTTATTTGCGGCTTATAAACTGCATCTCAGCTCGCAGACAACCGGCTATGTACTGGCCTATGTAGGCGTGCTTTCGGTACTGGTTCAGGGTGTTGGCGTAGGCCTAGTAACTAAACGATTCAAGGAAAATGCCATCATTATCACCAGCATGTGGCTGATGATGTTCGGACTTGCAGGTTGGGCCATTACTCCGAACTTGCCGGTCCTGTTGGTGGTCATGCTGCCTCTGTCCCTGGGCGGTGGAATGCTGAACACAGTCATCAACAGCGCCATTTCCAAGTCGGTCACTCGGGCTGAGATCGGTGGAACGCTGGGGATCTCCACCTCCCTGGAAAGCGTTTCGCGAGTAATCGCCCCTTCGGCGGGCGGCTTCCTGCTCCAGAACCTAGGAGCCTGGGCGCCAGGTGTGGTCAGTGCGGCTCTCATGCTCTGGGCGATCGTTTTTGCCTACCGTCGAATTGTCCGGGCAAAGACTCCAGATGTGACTCCTGCCATGGAGCTGAATAATGGTTGAGAAGAAACGCCTGCCTGTTTGGAGCCGCATCCTGCTGGGGGCCACCGGCCTGTTGGTCGTGCTCATGCTCGGTTTTGTTGCCTGGAGTGAAACACCCGCCAAACCGATGCCCGAAGCGCTGGCAGCCCTCCAAACCAATCCGCGGGGCATTGTCTCGAACGGAGGTTGGCTGACTTTTCAACCTGCAGGTATGCAACCCACGACTGGCTTTATCATCTACCCCGGAGGCCGTGTTGACTACCGCGCTTATGCACCCACCGCCCAGGCGATTGCTACCAAAGGCTTTCTGGTGGTTATCGTGCGCATGCCGCTGAACCTGGCCGTTTTCAAGCCAGGAGCGGCCGTGGATGTAATGGCTGCGTTCCCGCAGATCCTCCACTGGGCCGTTGGTGGGCACTCGCTGGGCGGATCCATGGCAGCCAACTTCGTGTACACACATCCAGGCGCAGTGGAAGGGCTGGTCCTGTGGGCCTCTTACCCTGCAGCAAGTAACAGCCTCAGCCATTCCAAGGTGCGTGTGCTTTCCATTTCCGCCACGCGGGATGGTCTTTCAACACCCGTAAAGATTACCGCCTCCGTCTCCCTCCTGCCGGCAGACATCGTCTGGCTTGTCATTCAAGGGGGGGATCACGCCGGTTTTGGCTGGTATGGACCGCAATCGGGGGATAACCCTGCCTCGATTTCAAGGGCAGATCAGCAGGTACAGATCGTGCAGGCTACCGTGGATTTTCTTAATACATTGTACTAAATAGAATGGAGAGGACCTTAATGAAAACACTGGAACAATTCGAAAAACAAAAATATCTGAACCTCGAAACCTTCCGCAAGAACGGCCAGAGCATGAAAACGCCGGTCTGGTTCACCCAGGCCGGCCAGACCATCTATGTTCTCACCATGGCGAATTCGGGCAAGGTCAAACGTATCCGCAACAATGGTTGGGTCAATATTGCGCCCTGCAAGATGGATGGAAAACTCACAGGGACCTGGGTTCAAGCGCAAGCGCGGCATGTTACCGACACCGAGATCAGTACGACTGTGGACCGCCTCCTGGACAAAAAATATGGCCTGCTCAAAAAGATTTTTCAGAACCGGCGTTCGAACGAGAATGCCCAGAATGCCATCCTGGAAATTATTATTGCCGAATAGGAGATTGAAATGAAAAACTACATCCGCCAAATCGTTGTCGTCCTTGTCACCCTGCTTACCATTACCATCAACATCCTGGCCGATGCCCTGCCCATCAATGGGTTGAATACCGGCCGGATCTCGGACACTTTCCACGTTTATTTCGTACAGGCCGGGTATGTCTTTGCAATCTGGGGCATTATCTACATTGGCATGCTCGCCTACGCTGTATTCCAGGCGCTGCCGGCTCAACGTGAGAATCCGCGGTTGCAGGCTACCGGCTGGTGGGTTATCCTGGGTGGGCTGGCCAACAGTATGTGGATCTTTCTATGGCATTACCAGCTGTTTATTGGGACACTGGGTGCCATGTTGATCCTGCTGGCATCGCTGATTGCCGTTTATCTGCAGCTCGGCCCGCGTCAGGCGAAAGTCTCAACGGGCGAGACCTGGGCGGTGCGGGTGCCCTTCAGCGTTTACCTGGGTTGGATTACCGTTGCCACGGTGGCCAATGTCACGGATGTGCTGGACTTTGTGAAGTGGAACCAGTTTGGTATTAGCTCGGAGGTATGGATGGTGATCGTTCTGGCCGCGGTGCTGGCCATTGCCGGGTTGATGAATTTCCTGCGCCGTGACGCGGCTTATGCTCTCGTGATCCTGTGGGCGCTGGCCGGCATCGCCGTAAAGTTTCCGCAGGCAGGCATTGTCACCATCGCCACCTGGACCACCTTTGGACTGGTGGCCGCCAGCCTGGTTACGGCGTCTTTTCTAAAAAAGAATACTGCTTGAGATATGAACCAACCTGTTCGTACCGGCTTTGGCTCACCCGACTTCCAGCAGTATATTGGATTGTTAAAAAATTGGGCTTCGCCATCTTTTGTAATGATATTTACCTGTTCACTTGCATCTACTAGTTGATATAATATGTGAGTTAAATAGATTTTTTTAATAGGTAGGAAAGAGGTTTTTCATGAAACCTCGAATATATAAAGCATGGGAGTAATCAAAGCCTTTATACCTCGGATCTCGAATATGGAGTATTTACTTGTTTAGTATTGATTCCGACCTGCCACACTTGAATAGCATACGTTTTGATCTGCCTTGTGTGCTTGAAGAGGTTGTCCAATCACTCGCCTCTCAAGCTGCTATGAAGGAGTTGGAGCTCATCTCCTTTATTGATCCACCGGCGCTTGTTTTTACAAGAGGTGATCCCGAATATTTACGTCTGCTTTTGATGAACCTGGTCAGTTACGCAATCAAGTGTGCTGATCGCGGAAATGTTTCCATCCAGGCTAAGGCAGAGGGTGAAACTAAATCTTACTCAAGTGTTATTTTTTCTGTAACTTTCAATCCCGGTATTGCATTTACCAATCGTCAACCGGCAATCCAAAAAAGATTGGATGATCCAGATGATTCCCAGGTTGCTGAACCTGAAGGGGTGGATTCTGAATTGTTTTTATCCCAGAAACTATTAAAGCAAATAGGCAACCAGCTTCAGGTGATTAATTCTTCGGAAAAAGAAACCAGCATCACTTTTGCACTTAGATTTAGGAGTGATACTCTACCTAAGACAAGTGATCTAGAAATCGATTTCAGCGGCTCCCGTGTTTTGCTCGTCGACGATGACTTAGCCAGCCAAAAAGCTTTGACAAATATGATAAATTCGTTAGGATGTCGTGTGAAAGCTGTTGCCAGTGGCGGCGAAGTTCATCCCGCTTTGGTGCGCGGATCGGTAACCAACGCACCCTTCCGGGTTGTATTATTGGATATGGAAAAGCCGGGTATCGATGTTGCAGGTGTTTTACAGGCAGTTCATCAGGATGAGCTGACCCAGAATACGAAGATGGTTCTCCTGATGTCAATCAGCCAGCGGAATAAATTGGACGGCATTTCTGAGTTGGATCGTTCCAATTACCTGATCAAACCAGTTCGAAAATCTGAGCTGTGGGTCGTACTCTATTCCGCTCTTGGGTCCAAGCAAAATTCACCTCGTGAGCACAATCATCCTGGTGGAGCCTTGCCGCCTGAATCCGAGTATACCCATAAACTTAAGATTCTGATCGTAGAAGATGATGACCTAAATTTACAGATGGATCGCATTTTGTTCAGCCAATTGGGTCATAACGTGGATGTTGCCTCAAGCGGTGCGCAAGCGCTGGCTACGCTAGAAGCTCGAGACTATGATCTGGTTTTCATGGATGTGCAAATGCCTGAAATGAGTGGACTAGAGGCCACCCGCAGGATACGCACTTTAGAAAATAGCAAGAAGAATATTCCAATTGTTGCATTGTCCGCCCATTCTGAATCTAAATACGGGCAATTGTGCCTCGAAGCTGGTATGGACGATTATTTATCGAAGCCTTTCGAAACCAAGCGTGTTAGTCAAATCATTACAGCTTGTGCCGCCGGACAATACAGATTGAGGCGGAATCCAACCAAAACACCAGAAACTAATTCGCTGCCGGCAGAGGCGCCATTACTGGATGTTTCCCTGGGACTGCCTTATTTTTCCAATGATACATTCCAGTATGACAAATTCCTGAAGGAATTTCTGGAAGGTCTTCCCAAGCGGCTTGAGAATATGGAAAAAGCATTAAATATGAAGGATTGGGAGTCATTAGGAAATGAGGCCCACAAACTAAAAGGAATTTCAGCCAATTTGGGAGCCATGCAGGTATCAAACCTGGCATCTCAATTGGAGGCAAGTTCAAGCGAACGAACAGAACAAGAGGCATTTACTGTCATGCGCGAGATCGCAGATGCGATTTCCATATTAGGAAACCAGGCTCCAAACCTGCGCTCTACAGAAAAAACCTCTTAAGAAAATTTCCAATTACGGGAAGGAAGGGTTGTATGCGTGTTTTTCTTATTGATGATGAGATTATGTATTACAAATTACTAAGCCCGGTGTTAAAAAACGCCGGCCACATTCTTGGCAATGCAACGTCGGGTAAAGAAGGATTGGAGAAGGTGGCAGGTTTTAATCCAGATGTTATCATCCTGGACATACGATTGAATGATATGACCGGCTTTGACCTCTTGGAGCGCTTTCGCGAGGATCCGCATTTCAGCAATGTACCGGTTATTTTTGTTACTGGGTTTGACGAGTTGGAGAGCAAGTTAAAAGCATTTAATCTGGGGGCCGAAGATTATGTAACTAAGCCGTTCAAACCGGAAGAACTTCTAGCCCGCCTCGAGGTCCTGGCCCGTCGCCGTGAATATATAAAAGTCTTTGAAAGTAGCTCCAAAGAAGGCGAAAATAATGCCAGTGTTATAGCATTGCATAGTCTGCGGGGTGGGGTTGGCTGTACGAGTCTGGCGGTCAATCTGGCGCTAGCATACCATCAACTATGGCTCAAGCCGACATTGCTGGTTGACGCTGTGTTTACTTCGGGCCAGGTGGCTTTATTTCTTAATGCTTCTCCAAAAACCACATGGAAAGATTTATCAAATCAAACACTAGATGACCTCGATGGTGCCATGATTATGAATTTGATCAATATGCAAAAGAATGGCATCTCGTATATAGCCTCCCCCAATCTACCGGCCACATTTGAATCGCTTAACGACATTTTCCCTAAAACTCTTAATGAGCTACGTAGTCACCACGATTTAATTGTTTTGGATACTCCTCATGATTTTTCAGATATAGCTGTCATGTCATTAGATGTAGCTGATTACGTTCTGCTCGTGCTCGCCCCGGAGATGGCTTCTTTGCGAGCTGCTATTTGTGCATTAAAAACATATAGTCGTCTAGATTATCCCGAAGATAAAGTAAAAATTGTGCTAAATAATAACAGCCCGGTAGCTGGGATAAAGATTAAGCAAATTGAACAGTCAATTGGCCGGCAGGTTGATTTCGAAATACCCTTTTCGCAAGAGGTCAGCCGCTCGATTAATACTGGCGAACCCTTCCTGATCGCCAACCCGGAGTTGCCTATCACCATGCGAGTGGAGGAATTTGCTTATCAACTGAGTCGTGATGATCTAAAGAATCTCCCTCCGGCAACTCCCTCTCGCACCTGGAAGGATGTCACCAAGCGCTTGAATACGAATCCCACGCCTGATGCACCGACCTCCATTTGGAAAAATATCATCAAACGCTTAAATCTTGAAAAATAAAAGGGAAACATAACATGGCCGGGAAAAAACGAATTTTGGCTTTAATCCCCATTTTGGCGCTAACGGTTCTTGGGATTGTGCTACTTTCAATTCCAATGGGGAAAGCTGTCCTTGCCAGACAAAACGACCAAACCAACCCCGGCACACCTACTCCTACCTTAGCAGCGCCTGGAGTAGCCAAAGGAGATTTGTTTGCCTTTGCGGAGGCGCCTGTTGGCGATTTGGATAGTCCTTATATTATTCTATTTGCATATGGCAATCTGCCTGACAATTTACCCATTGGGATTCAAGGGGACGTGGACGGAATAACCGGATTTAAATGTTTTAATACTCCTTGTAAACTTCCAATATCTACTGATTCCATAATCCGTTTCCATGCTTTTGTTGGAGGAAATACAAGCCAAGAATTAACAACTCAAACTCGTATTTCAAGTCCTACCCTCGGCAAATACCAGGTGAAGATAAATACTGTCCCGCTTCAAAGTATTTTTACTGATAGTTGTTTTGCCATCTGGGATTCACCGGCTGGCAAAATACCGAGTTGGTCAGGAATGCCGAATAATCCGTCTCACTTGAACACGGACATAACTCTACAATATCTGGCAACTCGATTAATTCAAAAGGGAATGGTGGATGTTAGTAGTTGTACATCGGGCGGGATGGCAAACGGTGCCCCAAATGGTTGTGGAATTGAACATGCTCAACAGGCAATGCTTGAGTGGCAAAACAAATTTGACCTTGATATTTGGCTGGCAAGTTATGCAGTCGGTATTCCGCCTGAGCTCCTTAAAACCTTAATCTTACAGGAATCTCAATTCTGGCCGGAAAATGCAGCCTATATCGTGAATGAGTATGGCCTGGCACAGATCAATGATCTAGGTGCCGATGTGGCTTTGCGTTGGGATTACAATTTATATCTGGATCTCTGTTCAAGCGTCCTATCAAGCTGTAAGGGAGCCTTTTCACGGCTCCCGGAACCGTCACGCGCAATGGTGCGTGGCGCATTGTTAAAACGATTAAATGCACAGTGCCCGACCTGCAACGATGGGCTGGATTTAAATATTGCACATGCCAGTGTTTACACGATTGCAGAAGTGATCCACGCCAACTGTTGGGAGAGCTGGTATATTATGGATCACAACAATGTTACCCCGAGCTATGAAGACTTTTGGAAGTTTACGATAGCTGCCTACCATAGTGGTTATGGTTGCCTGGATGTTGCTGTTGGCGCAACCACCGATGCCGGAGAAAGTATTGATTGGGGGAATGTTTCTAAACATTTAGCATGCCAGGGGGCCAAGCAATATGTTGACAATTTCTGGAATTCGCTAACCTCTTTTGACAGTAAAGTGATTGCTCCTGATTTAGTTGAAAATGCAAGTGTTGGTTTGATTCCAAAAGGTACACCATTCCTCTATCCCACCGCGATCGCTACTCCCACCCCAGCAGCCTCCACTGCTTCTGTGAGCGTTACTGTATTTGTAGACAAAAATGGAAACGATACCCCCGATCCGCTCGAAGGAGTGAGTGGTGTTAATGTCAAGATTACTTTTTCGAATAGTTCATTCCGATCCGCGACTACGAACGATCAAGGGAATGTGGTCTTTAACTTAACTGGAAGGACTGTCGGGGAGGTTGAAAATGTCAGTTTGGTAGACCTCTATCGAAGTAAGAATGTGGTTCTCCCACAAACCGGGTTGGTTGAATTGCAATTCAAGATCGATCAACCAATTTTGCCTGCCAAACTTCCATAAAGGGTGGAACAATCCTATGCCTGAGAAAATTCCGCATGAAAACAAATTGAAAGATGTCAAAGATTGGATCTCACATTTGGATTCAATAACCGATGAGGAATTTGTTCGTTCCTATTTAACTGGCCAGAAAACTCAAGAACTGGGCACTGAATCCAAAGATCTTTTACCCAACGATGGAGATAGCTTATCGACGAAAGAACGCAAGCCCGACCCCTCCAGCCGTGCCTCAACCTCGGGGTATGCCGCGAAAAGATTAAATCAAAAAAGAGAAATACCAGTTGATATTGGAACTACGGCCCTTCAAGATGAAGAACTGAATAACAGGTTGACGGGTGATGCGGACCAAGCTGCACTCACCCCAATTTCTCCTCTTGAAGAAAAAAGTGAAGAGCGGCCTCAAGTGCAGCCGATGCCACAACCAGAACCCAAGATGCAATCAGATTCCAATCTTATTGCTGCTCGACCTGAACAATTGAAAATTGTAGAGCCTGATTTTGATCAAATACGTGTAATGGCCCTTGAAGATTATGATCCTGATATGAAGGAAGATCACAGGATAGACGGGCCATTCGTTTCCCGCATGAAAAAGTGGTTTCATCGATTATCCGGTCTTCAGAAAATGGATATCCTTCTGGGTACTCTTGTCGTTATCGGAGTAACCATATTATTGATTGTCTTTTTATCAGCTAAGTCGCCACAAAAAACCGGATTCGCCCCGGCTGTATATCAGGATCCGTCTGTCCCAATTCCCATTCTGGCCATTTTCCCCGATGGACGATCTTTTAAATTGGGGATTGGAAATGTTGAAAATGGTTCCTGGACACCACGATCGGCTGAATGGCTTGCAGGAAGCGAAGTTCCCCGTTGGTTGTCTTTACCTTGGAATAAGAATTTGGAAAAGACGGTTCGGGCTTACACGATTAATGCGCCGATTCAACTTAAGATGAGCAATAACGATGTGCTTGTCTATCGTTTCCAATCTGTGCAAGAGATATCTGCGCAGGAAATGGGCACCTTCCATGCGAATACAACGGATTTGCTAATTATTCTTTCAAAGTCAAATACCTCAAAGCGTTTGGTGGTCCTGGCTATACACTGAATGGAAGCCAATACCTTTATTTCCTGATCGCGAAACCATTTAGTAAAGCCTGCTCTTCCCGCCAAATTTATGGCGGGATCGCTTTATTAAAAGCGGGAATATAATATAACAACTCAAATGAAAAAAAGAACTTTCCTCAAACCCCTCGGAATCTTTTTCAGTTTATTAATTATTACCATTTTAATCGGGCCGTTCCTCGTCCCTGTTCCCCCCGCCTCGGGAACGGTACCACCACAGCAATTGGCCGACCCTGACAGTCATTTCGTCGAGATCAACGGCCTCAATGTCCATTACAAAATGCTGGGCAGCGGGCAACCGGTTTTTATTCTCCTGCATGGATTTGGAGCCAGCCTGTTTTCCTGGCATGCTGTGATGGAACCGCTCAGTGCCTATGGGACGGTAATTGCCTATGACCGTCCAGCCTTCGGCTTGACCGAGCGCCCATTGCAGTGGACCGGTCTGAACCCCTATGGTCCCGAGGGGAATATAGCCCTACTGCTTGGCCTGATGGATCATTTTGGAGTCCAGAAAGCGTTTCTGGTTGGCAACTCGGCTGGCGGAACATTATCCATGCAGTTCGCATTACAATATCCGCAGCGGGTGGAAGCGCTAGTCCTGGTGGACCCGGCGGTTTATGAGAATGGCGGTCTGGCCTGGGTGCGCATCCTGGGTAAAACTCCCGAAATGCAGCATCTTGGCCCATTGTTCGTGCGTTCGATCCAGAAGAGCGGGCTCGACCTGATCCGCACCGCCTGGTATGCTCCGTCCAGGCTCACGCAGGCCACCTGGGACGGCTATACCAGGCCACTCAAGGCCGATAATTGGGACCGGGCACTCTGGGACTTTACCATGGCCAGCCACGACACCGGTCTGCTTCAACATCTACAGGATTTCAAACTGCCCATCCTAGTCATCACCGGCGATGATGACCGGATTGTGCCGACTGCCGACTCGATTAAATTGGCCGGCGTCCTCCCAGGCACGGAATTGGTGGTCATCCCGCAGGCCGGCCATGTTCCGCACGAGGAACAACCTGCAGCATTTATGCAGGCACTGGATTCTTTTATAAAAAACACTCCGTAACAGGCTTGCATATCCGGGACGGACACTCAGGTCCGCCCGTAAAATCTGCACTACAAAAGGAAAAATGTCCAAAGTTGCTCTCAACGCACCCGCACCCGATTTCGAACTGGCCGACTTCACCGGTAAGCCTGTCCGTCTTTCGGATTTCCGCGGTCGTAATGTCCTGCTGGTCTTCAACCGTGGATTTATGTGACCATTCTGCCGCG
>Ga0182021_10012687_pt1 | contig 10010 bp, 12 predicted proteins | sample 612E3MmetaG_FD_120493 | JGI IMG/M metagenome (GOLD analysis project Ga0182021, IMG submission 120493) | Permafrost microbial communities from Stordalen Mire, Sweden - 612E3M metaG (Illumina Assembly) | ecosystem: Environmental > Terrestrial > Soil > Wetlands > Permafrost | place: Sweden... | reverse complement strand
AGGGGTAATGCGCTCAGTTGGCACACTCTACGGCATCGGCGTCGGACCCGGCGACCCGGACCTGATCACGGTCAAGGCCGCGAAGATTTTGGCTGCGGTGCGCATCGTGGCGCATTTCCGCAAGCGCGGCGCGGCGGGCCATGCCTGGAGCATCGCCCGCCCGCATATCCCGGCCGAGGCCCGCGAGCTTGCCCTCGAATATCCGCTGACGACCGAAATTCCGTTCACGGAAGACGGTTATATCGGCGCGCTGAGCCGCTTTTACAGCGAGGCGTCGGGGAACATCCGGCATCTGCTTGAGGCGGGCCAGGACGTGGCGCTGCTCAGCGAGGGCGATCCGTTCTTTTTCGGCTCCTTCCTGCATATGTACGAACGCCTGCGCGGCGCGGTTCCGATTGTGGTGGTGCCCGGCGTCACCGGCATGTCGGGCTGCTGGACTGCGGCGGCGGCGCCCATCGCGCTCGGCGACGATGTGCTGACGGTTCTGCCCGGCACGCTCGGCGAGGATGCGCTGGCCGCGAAGCTGCAAGCCACCGATGCGGCGGTTATCATGAAAGTGGGGCACAATTTGCCAAAGATCCGCGAGGCGCTGGCCGCCGCCGGACGCCTGGACGAGGCGATCCTGGTCGAGCGCGGGACGATGGAGGGCGAGCGCGTCGTACGCTTGAGCGAAGCCGGCGGGGCCACGGCCTATTTCTCCATCGTACTGCTGCCGGGCTGCAAGGGACGGCGCATTCTATGACACCTAATCCGGTTGACGGTTTCGCGGAGTCGCCCCTCACCCCTGTCCCCTCTCCCGCAAGGGGAGAGGGGAACGTCTTCTCGACGGGCGCAGCCGGACTCCCCTCTCCCCTCGTGGGAGAGGGGCTGGGGGTGAGGGGGAACTTTTGCGGTAGCCCTAAGACGTATCGGAGAGGCATCCTATGAGCGGGCGTCTGACCATCGTCGGCATCGGGCCGGGGCCTGCGCGCTGGATGACGCCTGCGGCGCAGGAGGCCATCGCGGCCGCGACGGATATTTTCGGCTACAGCTCCTACGTGGACCGCCTCGCGCTCAAGCCGGGGCAGACCATGCACGAAAGCGGCAACCGCGTCGAGCTTGACCGCGCGGGCGCGGCGCTGGCGGCGGCGCAATCCGGCCGGCACGCCGTTATGATTTCGGGCGGCGATCCGGGTGTGTTTGCGATGGCGGCGGCGGTTTTCGAAGCCATCGAGCGAGGGCCGGAGGAATGGCGTTCCATCGATGTCGTTGTCGAGCCGGGCGTTACGGCCATGCTAGCTGCCGCCGCGCGGATCGGCGCGCCGCTGGGCCACGATTTCTGCGCCATCTCGCTGTCGGACAACCTCAAGCCTTGGAGCGCAATCGAGAAGCGGCTGCGGCTCGCCTGCGAGGCGGATTTCGTGATCGCGCTTTATAATCCGGCCTCGCTCGCCCGGCCCGAGGGCATCCATCGCGCCTTCGGGGTGCTGCGCCAGGCGCGGCCCGGAGACACTGTGATCGTGTTCGCCCGCGCCGTCGGCCGCGAGGACGAGCGGGTGGTGATAACGGATCTCGAAAGCGCCGATCCGGCAATGGCGGATATGGCTACGGTTGTTATCGTGGGGTCGAGCGCCACGCGGCTCGTGCAACGCGAGCAGGGGGTGCCTTGGGTGTATACCCCGCGCAGCATGGAGCTAGGGCGCGGATAACTGGGATGGCGGACTATATGAGCGAATCTCCCCTCATCCTGTCCTTCTCCCCATGGGAGAAGGGACGCCTGAATAGTCCTCGGAGTGTGCAGCAACGTCCCCTCTCCCAGAGGGAGAGGGACAGGGTGAGGGGTTGTACCCTCGAATATTGCGCACTCCTATCGGCTCTCCAGCGTCGAATTCCAGCACTTTGCGAGCCAAGCCATCGCCTCTTCCGCCGTAGCCACAGTAGGCCGTGGCGGGATGAACGGCCGCTGCACCATCGTCACCGGCAGGCCGAGCGCGCGGGCGGCTTCGATCTTGGAGACCGTTGCATCGCCGCCGGCGTTTTTGGCCAGCACGACCTCGACGCCGTGCTCGCGGAACAGGCGAATATCGTCCTCCACCGTGAAGGGGCCGCACGCCTGGACGAAGACGATATCTGGCAGGGCGAGGGGGACCTTGGGCAGGTCGATCAGGCGGACGACGTAGGTGTGCTGCGGCGCGGCTTGCAGCTCGGCAAGTGCCAGGCTACCGATGCCGCTGAAGACTTTTCGCGGCGCGGAACCGATTGCCTGCACGGCGGCGGCCATGTCCGGCGCGAGCGTCCAGTTGTCGCCGGGTTGCGGCTGCCAAGCCGGCCGTTCGACCGCGAGAAGCGGCGTGCGGGCGGCAGCAGCCGCCTCGATGGCGTTGCGGCTCATTTGCGCGGCGAAAGGATGCGTGGCATCCACCAGAACGTCGATGCGCTCCCGCCGCAGGTAGCGGGCGAGGCCTTCCACGCCGCCGAAGCCGCCGGTTCTGGTGGCGACGGGCTGGGCGCGGGGCGAGGCCGTGCGGCCGGCCAGGGAGAGCGTGGCTTCGAAGCGGCCGTCCTGGGCGAGCAGCTTGGCAAGCGCGCTCGCTTCCGTGGAGCCTCCGAGGAGAAGAACGCGCATGGCTTGCGCTGACGATGGAGAGACGGGTCCCATGGCGGCCAGCAATGACACAACCACGCGGTGGCTGTCCATCGTCGGGCTCGGCGAGAGCGGGCGCGAAGGGCTTTCGCCGGCCGCGAACAAGCTGATCGACGGCGCGGTGCTGCTGGTGGGCGGCGCGCGGCACCTCGCGCTGATCGGCGCGGCGGCTTGCGAAACGCTCGAATGGAAGAAGCCCTTCCGCGATACGGCCGGGCGCATTCTGGAGCGGCGCGGCCAGCCGGTTTGCGTGCTGGCCTCCGGCGATCCGTACTGGTTCGGCGCGGGCGCGGTGCTCGGCGAATATGTGGACCCGGCCGAGACGATTGCGCTGCCCGCACCCTCGTCTTTCTCACTCGCCGCCGCCCGGCTCGGCTGGCCGCTGCAAGCCACCGTGACGCTCGCCCTGCACACGCGCCGCGTGGAGACTATACTGCGCTATCTGCACGCCGGTCAGCGCATTCTGGCACTGTCGCTCGACGGCTCGACGCCGGCACAGGTCGCGGACCTGCTCGTGCATCATGGTTTCGGCGGCTCGGTGCTGCATGTCATGGAGGCGCTGGGCGGCCCGCGCGAGCGCGTGCACCGGCGGCTTGCCAAGGACGTGATCGGCGAGCCGTTCGGCCCGCTGAATGTCCTGGCCATCGAGGTGAAGGCCGAGCCGGGTGCCAGGCCGATCCCATTCGCGCCCGGCCTGCCCGACAGCTATTTCGAGCACGACGGCCAAATCACCAAGCGCGAGATCCGCAGCATCACGCTTTCGGCGCTGCGCCCCGCGCCAGGCGAGCTGTTGTGGGACATCGGGCTCGGCAGCGGCTCGGTCGCCATCGAATGGCTGCTCTGCCACGCCTCGGCGCGCGCCTTGGGCTTCGAAAAATCCCGCGAGCGCGCCGTGCGGGCGGCCCGGAACGCGGCGGCGCTCGGCGTACCGTATCTGGAAATCCGCGAGGGCAAGGCGCCCGCGTGCCTGCGAGGTGCCGCCGCGCCGGATGCGATTTTCGTGGGCGGCGGCGTGAGCGAGCCGCGGCTGCTGGCGGCGGCGTGGGACGCGCTCAAGCCAGGCGGGCGCATGGTCTGCAACGCGGTGAGCTTCGAGGGGCAGGCCGCGCTGATGGACTGCCGCGCCAGGTGGGGCGGGGCGGTCACGCGGATCAATATCGAGCGCGAGCATGCGGTGGGCGGCTTCACGGCATGGCAGCCCGCGCTGCCGGTGGTGCAATGGGCGGCGGTTAAGTTATGGCCGTGATCGGGATCGGCACCACCAGCCACGCCAGCGTGGAGGATGTGCTGGCAATCGTCGCGGCGGCCAAAGCGAAGATGGTTGAGGACGTCTCGAAGACCCCCTCACCCCAGCCCTCTCCCCAAGGGGAGAGGGAGAAGGCTGCGGCCCTGGTAGCACGCGAAGACGGCGCTGCTGGCGTCCCCTCGCCCCAGCGGGGAGAGGGACAGGGTGAGGGGGGACTCATCGCAGCCCTCGCCGCCCTAAACCGCCCCGCGCTCAATGCCGTGCTGCAAGAGGCGGCGCGGCGGGCGGGGCTTGACCTCATCCTGCTGACGCTGGACCAATTGCGGGCGGCGGCGCATCTGTGCGTGACGCATTCGGAGCATTCGATGAAACAATACGGAATCCCATCGGTGGCGGAGGCGGCGGCGCTGGCGGGCGCCGGGCCGGACGCGCGGCTGCTGATCCTTCGCATCGTGGGCGTGCACGCAACCGCAAGCGTGGCGGGGCGGCCATGACGGTGCATTTCATCGGCGCCGGCCCCGGTGCGGCCGACCTCATCACGCTGCGCGGGCTGGAGCTGCTCTCCCGCGCAGCCGTCTGCCTCTATGCCGGCTCGCTGGTGCCGCAAGCGCTGCTCCAGCACTGCCCGGCGAGCGCGCGCATCGTGGACACCGCGCCCATGAGCCTGGACGAGATCGAGGCGGAATTCGTGAAGGCACACGCGGAGGGCGTCGACGTGGCGCGGCTGCATTCCGGCGACCTCTCGGTGTGGAGCGCGATGGGCGAGCAGCTCCGCCGCCTGCGCCGCCTCGGCATCCCTTACACCATTACGCCCGGCGTGCCGTCCTTCGCCGCCGCTGCCGCCGCGCTCGGGCAGGAGCTGACCCTGCCGGAGGTGGGGCAATCGCTGGTGCTGACGCGCACCTCGGGCCGCGCCTCGGCCATGCCGGCCGGCGAAACGCTCGAAGCCTTCGCCGCCACGCGGGCAACGCTCGCGATCCATCTGTCGGTGCATGTGCTTGCGGATGCGGCGGCGCGGCTTGTGCCGTTCTACGGCGCGGAGTGCCCGGCGGCGGTCGTGTTCCGCGCGAGCTGGCCGGACGAGCGTATCGTGCGCGGCACGCTGGGGACAATCGCGGAGGCCATGACGCGGGCGCCTATCGAGCGCACCGCCATCATTTTTGTGGGCGAGGTCTTGGGGGAGGAGGAGTTCCGCGAAAGCGCGCTCTATAGCGTGGATTATCAGCGGCGATTCCGGGGACGCGCGTCTTCGGACGGCGGGTGAAATGACCACTCAAATTCACGGATTTTCATCTTCTAACGCCGGAAGTATCGAGGCAAGGTCGCCCTCGATGTCTATGTCATAGTGTGCTGCAAGTAGCGTGACCTGCTGTCCGGCCGTCGCTCGATACGCACCAAGTGCTACGAAAAAACCAGGTTTTGCATTGCGATAAGGACCTCTCTCATCGAAGAATCGAAACTCCTCGTTTTGGTCGTTTTGAAAACGTCGGCTTGCTTCGCGGATGGAACGTATCGGTGCAACCGCAAAAGCCTTTGGCGAGAGCGCTTGAAGAGTCCGGGTGCATTGATCCCGAATTTCGTGAATAGAACGCTCGACCGGGCTAACTACCTCCAGTTCCATTCCATTGTAAAGAACACGGCGATCCTCCAGGAACAGTAAAAACTGCCGGACGATTTCTCCTTCGCCTGGACCGGGATCGCTCCACTGAATGCCACCGAGGGGTGAGCTTATACCTGTAATCCGGCGTGCTGTATCGGCGGTGACCTTTTTACTCTTTTTGAAAAAGCCTTGCATACGTGCCTCTCCGTCCCTCACTGCCGTTTGGTCATTAGAAGATAGTTCTACTTTCCGGTCAATCGGTAAGGTTGCAATAATTGCAAATATCAACCACGGCGGACATTTTTGGAACCTACTAGCCGTTGTTTTGGGCGTACAGCGCCGAACAGCGGCGTCATCCGTATCATTTCGGCCAGAAGGGCCACACGCCATGAGCAAAGTCGCTACCACCGGCAAGCGCTTCATTAAAGATGACCGCTGGCACGACGATAATAGGCCGATCCCTGGCACTCCAGCGGATTGGGACCCGCCGATGTCCAATGAAGAAGTGGAGCTGGCGGCGCTCTCCGATCCGGACGCGCAGCCTTTGACCGCGGAGCAGCTTGGGCAGATGCGCCGCGTAGCCTATGTGCGGCATGTCCGCTGGAAGCTTGGCCTGAGCTAGGCCGAATTCGCCGCCAAGTTTCATATCCCCGCCGGCACGCTGCTGGACTGGGAGCGGCTCCGCACCGAGCCGGTGGCGGGCGCTCCGCAAGACTCTGTCGGCGCGTAGGCAAGATGCCAGACCTCTTGCAACGTCCCGGCGCACGCTCCATACTAACAACGTATATACACCGTTAGTATCTCCTTGCGGAGGGCCTACGCATGCCGAAAGAAGCCGTCTTCACAATGAAGCTCGAACCCGAGCTACGCGCCGCGTTCATCGCCGAGGCCGAGGCCGTCCATCGCCCCGCGTCGCAAATTCTGCGCGAGCTGATGCGCGAATTCATCCAGCGCCAGCACGACGCGCGGGACTACGATGCGTTCCTTCGCCAAAAGGTCGAGGCTGCCCGTGTCTCGATGCACGCAGGTCAGGGCCGGACCAATGACGAGGTCGAAGCCGAATTCTCCGCACGGCGTGCGGGTACCGCGACTGAAAGGTGAGGGTCGTTTGGACGCCGGAAGCCCAACAAGATCGCGCTGGCATATGGGACTACATCGCTGCTGACAACCCGCGCGCGGCGGCACGAATGGATGCACTCTTCAGCGCCGCAGCCGCCAGACTCGCCAGTCACCCCAAGCTGGGCCGCCCCGGAAAAATACCCGGCACGCGCGAGCTGATTCCGCACGAAAATTACCGCCTCGTGTATGAAATCGAAGGCGATGCCGTCTGGGTGCTTGCCGTTGTCCATACCGCCCGGCAGTGGCCGCCAATCCGTTCCACATGACTTTTGAAGGCAAGAGCAGATCCGGCCAGGTTCCAGGGTCCGCACTGACACAGTGCCGCACCGGCCCTAAAGTACTTGAACAGCTCTTGCCCGGCGCGGAACGCCACGCTACCCTGCACTGATGAAAAACTGTATTGCGTTCTTATTTATAATCGCGAGCGTCCTGCCGGCGCGCGCGCTCACGACCAGCGGCGATGCACTCGTCACCTGCCGCCAGTTCAACGAAGATGCGGGAGACGGCAAGCGCATTTACAGCGCCTGGATCAATGGCTTCCTCTCCGGCCGGAACCTCTATTCCGTCCAAGGCAGGATGCCCGCATTCAACGACGCCAGGGTCGCGCAGGAGCTGGCCGAATTTTGCAGGCTGGTGCCGGATGCGTGGCTGATCAACGCCGCGATCGCGATTGCAGCCAAGCTCAATCATGAGCAACGGCCCGAGGCACTCATCGGGGCGAGACAGACCGGAAAGTGATGCCTGTCACTCGCCATGAGAGTGGCGGATGCGAGCTTGCCTCCGGCTGTACTAAAGGCTAGCGAAGCCGCCAATAGCTGGAGGCTTCCGCGATGCTCAAAGTGCGCGAATATGGAGATGCGGGAAACCCGCCGGTCTTCGTCCTGCATGGCGGGCCGGGGGCTGCGGGGCATATGGCGCCGGTGGCGCGCGGGCTGGCGGATGCGTACCGCGTGTTCGAGCCGTTCCAGCGCAAGGCCGGTGGAGAGCCGCTTACGGTCGCGCGCCATGTCGCGGACCTGCATGAAGTCTGCGAGCGGCATGCGGCCGGATGCCGGCCGGCACTCTTGGGTGCATCCTGGGGCGCGATGCTGGCGCTGGCTTATGCCGCCGCGCACCCCGATGCGGCCGGCCCGCTGATCCTGGTTGGCTGCGGCACCTTCGATCTTACCGCACGCGCCGAATTCCGCAGGCTCGTCGCCGAACGGACGACTGACGAAATCCGCACCCAGTTCGAACAAGCCGGACGGCTCGGCGGCGGCGAGGGGTTGCGGGCGATGGCAAAGGCTTTGACGCCGATTTATTCGTACGACCCGCTGGATTTGCCGGAGGAAGAGGCCGAAATCGACGCTCCGGGGCACCATGAGACGTGGGACGACATGATGCGCCTGCAAGGGGAAGGCGTTTATCCGGCGGCGTTCGCGGCGATCGAGGCGCCCGTGCTGATGGTGCACGGCGCGTTCGATCCGCATCCGGGCCGCCTTATCATGGAGAGCCTGCGCCCGCATCTTCCGCAGCTCGAATATCTTGAGCTTGAGCAATGCGGTCACGATCCGTGGGCGGAGAGGGCCGCCGCCGGGCCGTTTTTCTCGTTCATCCACAAATGGTTAGCCCGGCACATGGTTCAGCCCGGCGCATGAAGCTTTGCGGCCGGTTTGGCTCAGGGTTGCGCAACACTTCCTGGAAATTGTATGCCACGGCCAAGACTACCTGCGGCACTCTCACAGAAGAACATTATGCCGCATGAGCAAAAAGTCTCTTGCCCGTCAGGCAATGCAGCGTTACTGTGTTTTCATGAAACACTGTATTGCATTTTTGTTCATAATTGCGAGTGCCTTCCCAGCACACGCCATTCGTGTAAGCGGTGAAGCCGATACACCGTGCCGGGAATTCACTTACGCCCCAACAACCCGGCAAGTTCAACTCATCTTCTGGGTGAACGGATTTGTTTCAGCCCGCAGCGTTTACTCGATCCAGCAGAACACGCCCGAGCTGAACGACCGGCTCGTTGCCCAGGAGTTGTGGGACTTCTGCAAGAAGATGCCGGACGCCTGGCTTATCAACGCCTCGATCTTCATCGCCGCAAAGCTGGCGCACGAGCCGGCGCCCACCTTCTACGCCGCGCCGCCGGCGCCCCGCGAATGACACTTCCGCAGCACCGGCGCCACGCAGGTACATGGGTGTTCGCATAAGGGCTGCCCGATGCTGGGTTCCGGCATGCTCCGAGCGTTCAACTCCTCATCCTGTCCTTCTCCCCGTGGGAGAAGGGATGCCTGAATGACCGCTGCAGGTGAAACAGCGTTCCCTCTCCCATAGGGAGAGGGACAGGGTGAGGGGAGATTCCCTCCGTTCCAGGCACTACCGGGCGCCCATGCTCCTGCCCAGTCACGCCGGAGCCAGCTCCTTATAGGCATGCCAGCTCGCGTGTCCGATGAGCGGAAAGGCGATTACAAGCCCCACAAACAGGAGCACGAGCCCGATAAACGTCATCAGAACAATAAGAGCCGCCCATAATGCCATCGCGGGCAGGTTCGTCCGGACAGCCCGGGCGCTCGCAATCATGGCTGTGACGGCATCCACCTTGCGGTCGAACATCAACGGCACCGCAATCGCCGAAATCGTGTAGGCCGCCGCCGCAAAGAGGGCACCAACCGCCGTGCCGGTCAAGAGCAGGCCCTGGCCGTGATCCGTAAACAAGAGTGCCGGGATGAACTCGTCAACCGTCGGGAAATTGGCTGCCCCAAAGAAGAGCATGAACAGCAGAAGGGCCGTGTTCATCCAGAAGAAATAGAGAAGGAAGAGCAGCACGCCGAAAGACGTGAGTTGATCTCTGCCCGCCCATTCCGCCAGGGCGACGCCGCGGAAAGTGATGGGCTCGCCGCGCTCCCTGAGGCGGCTGATTTGATAAAGCCCAGCCGCAAGCACCGGCCCCATCAGGAGAAACCCGAACGCAACGGGCAAAAGAAACGGGAGCGCGTTTAAGCGGGTCAATTGAAGCGCGGCCACATAGGCGAACGCCGCAAACACCGCGCCGTAAGCAAGGCTTATCCGTGGGGCAGTCCAGAGGTCCTTCCAGCCGGCCTCAAGCCACGCATAGGCGGCGTCCAAGGGCACTTTCCGTATTTCTGGGGTTTCCGATAGAGCGGGCGCTTGGGCGAATGGCCCCGCCGCATGAAGAGCATCTGTCATGACATCACCTTCCTGGAACAGCTTCACTGCCGGAGACGAGGTAACAACGTTTCAACCCTTGCTTGTCCCTAAAGTTTCATCAGGCGGCTACGATACCTTCGAGCCGCATCACCTCCCATGGTTAAGATTGTTACTATACCCAGTTCACGCCAAAACCCGAAAATCCTTTGGGTTGATGACGCGGAAGTTGTCCGTGACCGAATCGCACAACTCCGCCCAGTTTTGCGGGACTTTCT
>Ga0182021_10012686_pt1 | contig 10011 bp, 10 predicted proteins | sample 612E3MmetaG_FD_120493 | JGI IMG/M metagenome (GOLD analysis project Ga0182021, IMG submission 120493) | Permafrost microbial communities from Stordalen Mire, Sweden - 612E3M metaG (Illumina Assembly) | ecosystem: Environmental > Terrestrial > Soil > Wetlands > Permafrost | place: Sweden... | reverse complement strand
CCTGGCACGGAGTTAGCCAACGCTCCCTCACGGTCGCGGCTCTGTCTGGCAGTATCGTGTACGCCAGGATTCTTGCGATTGGCGGGCATTTGGGCGAATCGCCTCACTTTTATGTCGCGCACCCGCCTTTCGCCGGGGCGCTGGTCAGTCCCCTGCATCGTATGATGGTGTGGATGGATCCACGCCGCATGTGCCCGCACTGCCGGGCATTCATCACAACTAAAGACCGCGTCTGCCCGTACTGTAACGAGGCGGTGGCGCCACGCCGGGTTTCCGGTGACGATTCCGCCGGTTTGGTCGGCGGCCTCATCCCCCACTTCCGCTTCAACACCACCATCATCCTGCTGCTCAATTTCGGGCTGTACATCGCCACCACGATTTTCAGCATGCGCGCCGGCAATCCGGATGCGTTCATGAACCTGGACATCCGTACGCTGGTCTTGTTCGGCGCCAAGTGGAACATGGGGTTGGCCCAGGGCGAGTATTGGCGCCTGGTCACGGCGGGCTTCCTGCACGGCGGATTGTTCCACATCCTGATGAACTCCTGGGTGCTGTTCGATCTGGGCGCGCAGGTGGAAGAGCTCTACGGGTCGAGCCGCATGGTAGCGATCTATTTCGTCTCCACGGTGGGCGGCTTCTATGCCAGCGCGCTGTGGAGTCCGGCGGTTTCGATGGGGGCGTCGGCGGGGCTTATGGGGCTGGTGGGCGCCATGATCGCGCTGGGCGTGCGTCATCGCAACGCCATGGGCGCGGCGATTCGCGGCATGTACATTCGCGGCGCCGTGGTCTGTTTGGCTTTCGGGATGATCGGAGCGTTTCACATCGACAACGCGGCGCATGTCGGCGGCCTGGCGGCCGGCTTTGGGATCGCCTACCTGGCGGGCAGCCCAGGCCGGGAAGGGGTGGCCGAGAACCTGTGGCGCGCGGCGAGCTGGTTCTGCATTCTGATAACGGCCGTGAGTTTTCTAAAGATGTATTTGTGGTTCGCCGCAAATGCGCGATAATATCCGCATGCGACTTCGAACATTGGCGCTCGCCCTGGCATTGAGTTTCGGCGTCACTGGCATGGCAGAGGCTGCCGCCAGGAAACCGAAGGTGCAGCGCGTCAAGAAAGTGAAGATCCAGAAGACCAAGAGGTGGAAGCAGTCCAAGGCCTCCAAGGTCAAACCCCGCAAGCCTCCGAAACGCGCCCACAGCTAGTCCCCGCGGCGGCGACAAAGCGCCACCACTCCAGCCGTAGCGCCGGGCGTAGTACCGCCCGTGAATCCGCCGGCCAACCTGGCGAATCCAGTAACTGTGAGCATGGGCAACGTTGCCGATGGCGGCCTCCCGGTGGCCGCGCAGGAGAGCGGCGTACAGCCTTCCTCCAGCGTCCTTCTCAACGTGAAGCGATAGACCCGCTTGGGGGCCGTTCCACTCCTCCGGAACGGCCCCCGCTTTTTAGCCTCCCGCCGGAATGCCCTACTGCGGCTTGGCGCCGCCCATCGACGCCACCCCAAGCATGCCGCCCAGGCCCATGGTCTCCACCGCCGAGGAAGGCACCACCACCATCGCCCCCTTCTCCTTGATGGCCTCGTACAACATATTCATGGCGCGCAGATGGAGCGCCACCGGATTGTGCTGGTAAGTCAGCGCCGCCTGGCCGAATTTCTCGGCGATCTCCGTCTCCGCCGTGCCCAGAATGATGCGCGCCCGCCGTTCGCGTTCGGCCTGCGCTTCGCGCGACATGGCGTCCTGCAGTTCGGGCGGAATCTGCACATCGCGGATCTCCACGCTCTGCACCGTGATCCCCCACGCCGTGGTCTTCTCGTCGAGAATCCGCTGTAGTTCCTTGCCCATCATTTCGCGCTCCGCCACCATCTGGTGCAGTTCATGCCGCCCGATGGATTCGCGCAGCGCCGTCTGCGCGCTGTACTGCACCCCCTGCACGAAATCCTGTACTTCCAGAATCGCCTTCTCAGCGTTCCAAACCATCCAGAACACGATCGCGTCCACGTTCACCGGCACCGTATCCCGTGTCAGCGTCGATTCCGCCGACACGTTGGCCACCCGCACCCGCTGGTCCACATACCGGCTCAGCGTATCCACCACCGGAATCAGGTAAAACAATCCGGGACCGCGCAGCCCGATGAATTTCCCGAAGCGCAATACCGCCACCTTCTCCCACTGGTCCGCCATGCGAATCGCGAACAGAAGGTAAAACCCAACCAGTCCCAATACCACCATCGGCGCCCCATTGTTCAGGAGCGCCGAGAGCCCCCCGCCGGCGGCCAGCGAAATCGCCAACAGCGCAACGCCAGCCGGGCTCGCCCTAAACGCCACTCGATCCGGTTTCATGGAATCATCTCCTCTTTTTGCCACCATCGATGGAAAGATCATGGATTCGCTCCTGCAGTTCCTCGATCGTAAAGCCGGCGGCACCGGCCCGCGATACGAATTCGCCAACGAGCTGGGTGAGTTGCCGCTGCCGCTCCACCTCGTCGTGTTTCACTTTCTGTTGACTGATGAAGGTGCCGGTCCCCTGTTGGGTTTCCAGCACACCCCGGATTTCCAGTTCCCGGTACGCTCGCACTACCGTATTGGGATTGATGGAAAGGTCTACCGCCACCTGCCGGACCGTGGGAAGTTGATGCCCCGCGGTCAGAGTTCCGGCGGCGATCCCGCCCAGCACCTGGTCGATGATTTGCCGGTACACGGGAACGCCGCTTCGCATATCCAGCCGGAATATGAAGATCCGGTTTCGCTCCGTATTGCTCATCTGAAATAATAGTGTACTAGTTGACTAGCACATGTCAAGAAGTTTTTGGGGACGCGGCAGCGCTTCAGCGGCGCGCTCCGCTGCTGGGCGCGATCGAACTCGCTTCGCTTGGGGGACGCCGCTCGGATCGCTATTGCTTGGGAACCTGCACGGTGATGTTGCGGTACTTCATGCCGCCGGTGTGATCGCCCTGCAGGTAGAACGGGCCGGGGCCGCCTTCGTTGGAATCGAGCGCGCCGCCCGTCGTACCGGCGATCTCCTGGTTGTCGATGGTCTTGACGCCGTTGCGCACCACCGTCAACCACCGGCCCACCAGGGTGATATCGAAGCTCTCCCACTTGCCCGGCGTGCGCGGCAACTCCACCGCCGGCGCGATCATGCTGTAGACGCTCCCGATGCTGTGGAACTTGTCGTTGGCGCCCACTTTCTCGTACTCCACCTGGACTTCGTAGCGGCCGCGCAGATAGATTCCGCTGTTGCCGTCATCGGGGCAGTTGAACTCGATGTGCAGTTTGAAATCGTCGAACTTACGCGTGGTTTTCAGGTTGGCGCCCTTGGATTCGTTGACCAGTTCGCCGTCCCTCGCCGTCCAGTGATTCGCCGCGGCCGGATCGGTGGGTTCCCATCCGGTGAGATCCTTGCCGTTGAAGATCGGTTCGGCGGCGGTCCACGCCTTTGGCGGATCGCGCTTCAACTCGGGCGCGCGCACGCCGGCGAGATCGGCGAACACATTGGCGTCGTGTTTTTCGATGCCGGTGAGTTTGCCGTCTTTGAGGTCGAGGTCCCAGGTGATGTCGCCGAAGCCCCACCGCACGCTGAGATGCGCGCCTTCCACTTTGCAATGCATGGCGTAGAACGCGCTGCCGGAGCGCGGCTGGATGCGGACCGTGGGAGCGCCGCCCTTCACGCCTACCTCCATCCAATCGGGATAGGCTGTGTCGTGAGCGGCTGTGGGCGTGACGACGAGGTCCCATCGCCCGGTGAACGGATCGGCGTTCTGGGCGGCGGCGGGAATCGCGGCCGCCATGGCGAGCAGGCAAACCAGGCTGAATGGTTTCATGTCAGCCCCAGTTTATCAGCGCCCGTCCGAGCTGCGCGCGGATGCACAAGGCGGAGCCTTGTGCTACTGGTGTCTAATAAGACTGGAGGCCTTTCATGCGTCTGCTTGCCCTAATGCTCTTCGCCTTCGCTCTGGCGGCCCAGGATCCGGTGGACTTTTCCGGGTGGCTCAACCGGGGCGTCCAGGAGTTTAGGTCAGCCCACTACCCGGAGGCGGCTGCCGCATTCGAGCGGGCCGTGGCCATCGATCCGTCGAATGTCACCGCCCAACTCTACCTTGGCACCGCCTACATGCAGCAGTACATCCCCGGCGCCGATTCGCCCGAGAATCTGCGGGTTGGGGAAGCGGCGTACCCGCATTTCCTGCGGGTGCTGGAACTCGACCAGCACAACAAGGTGGCGCTCGCCTCCATCGCCTCGCTCTTCCTGAACCAGAAAAGATGGGACGAGGCGCAGCGGTGGTACGAGAAGCTGGTCGCGGTCGAGCCCAATAACGCCGACGCTTACTACAGCATGGGCTTCATCGCGTGGTCCAAGTGGTATCCGGCCTACGGCAAGGCACGCGCCGACGCGGGAATGCGGCAGGAGGAACCCGGCCCGATCGTGGATGCCGTCGTGCGCGCCGATCTCAAGGCCCGCTACGGACCGGTGATTGAATCCGGTCTGCGTGCGCTGGAAAAAGCGCTGGCGATCAATCCCCAATACGACGACGCCATGGCGTACATGAACCTCCTCATCCGCGAGCGCGCCGACCTGCGCGACACCGTCGAGGAGTGCCAGCGGGATGTCCGCATTGCGGACCAGTGGGTACAGAAGGCGCTGGCTACGAAGAAGGCCAAGTACGGCGGAGGCGGTGGGGGTGGCCAGTCGGCGCCGCCGCCACCGCCCCCGCCAGTGCGGAACGAAGCAGCCCGCCCGCGACGGATCACGATCGGCGGGGACGTATCCCAGCCCATGCACATTGCACGGCTGGTCTACCCGGAGCAGGCAAAGCAGGCGCACATCCAAGGCGACGTGCATCTCCGCTTGCAGATCGATACCAAAGGCCACGTCTTTGACATCAAGGTGATTAGTGGACATCCGCTGCTGGTTCCAGCCGCGCTCGACGCCGTGAAGCAGTGGGAGTTCAAGCCCACCCTCCTCCATGGCCAAGCCGTGGAAGTCCAAACGGAAGTGACGATTCCCTTTAAGTTGTAGGAGAACCTAGAACGTGAAGCCCACCAGGAATTCTGCCTGATTCTGCTTACTATTCACCAATCCCGTCGTGTCGATGAAGTGCTTGGCGCCCCAACGGGTCAAACGCACTTCCGGCGTGATGTGGAGTATCAGCAGTTTCAAGTCCAGCCCTCCGCCCAACACGTAGCCGCGCGTCGTGCTGTTGGCGAGTTCGACGGGGCTTGATGTTGACTTCGAAATGCTGACGCCGGGCGGTACGGTCTGGAAGGTCTGCGTCAGACCGCTCAGCTTGTCCCACGCCACGCCGCCATCCAGGAACGGGCGGACGATCTTCCCCTTGAAGCGGTACTTGGCGAGAAGCGGGAACTCCCACGCGCCACTGGTGGTGTCCATATTGAAGCTGGAAGCGACGCCGCTGAGTGTGCCGCTCGAGCTGTACCGAAAGTGGCGATACAGGACGTCCACCTCCACGCCGAGTCCGAAGGGCAGCCGCGCTTCGCCGGTCACGCCCACAATATATCGATTGGTGGTCGTAGAGGCATTGATATTCTGCGCGCGCACCGCGTCCACAAAATCGGTCAAGGGCATGCCCCCTTTGACCCCGTAGGAAAATGGCTGGGAGAACGCCGCCGCGGCCGAGAAAAACAACAGGCACAGTGGTTTCATGATTTTTTTCAGTATCACACGCGAAGCGTGAAGCTTTCCCCCAGGTACACCCGCCGCACCTCGGGATCGCGCGCCAGCGCTTCCGGACTGCCGGCGCGGAAAATGCGCCCCTCGTTGATGATGTAGGCGCGGTCCGTCACCGCCAGCGTCTCGCTCACATTGTGGTCGGTGACCAGGATGCCGATGCCACTGCGCTTGAGATCGAAAATGATGCGCTGCAACTCCAGCACCTGAATCGGGTCGATGCCGCTGAAGGGCTCGTCCAACAGCAGAAAGCTGGGATTGATGACCAGCGATCGGGCGATTTCCACGCGGCGCCGCTCGCCGCCGGAGAGCATGTAGCCGCGGCTGGTGCGCACCGTTTCCAGGCCCAACTGGTCCAGCAGGCGCTCCATGGTTTCGCGCCGCTCCCGCGCCCGCATGGGCAGCGTTTCCAAAATCGCCATCAGGTTTTCTTCCACCGTCAGCTTGCGGAACACGCTGGCTTCCTGCGGCAGATAGCTGATGCCGCGGCGCGCCCGCTGGTACATCGGCAGGTCGGTGATATCTTTATCGTCCACCAGGATGCGCCCGGAATCGGGCGAAATCAGCCCCACGATCATGTAGAAGGACGTGGTTTTGCCCGCGCCATTGGGGCCCAGCAGGCCCACCACTTCGCCCTGCTGGACGAACACCGTGACGTCGTCCACCACGCGGCGGCCGCGGTAAGTCTTGGAGATTTGCCGGGTTTCGAGTTTGCTCATGCGGATGGGCCGCGGCCCCTATTTCCCCTTCTTCTTCCGGTTGATGCGGCTGTTGCCGGGCTTTTCGGGTTCCCCCGTCATCAACAGCCTATCATCGTTGGCAAAGTAGATGGCTTCCTTGCCTTCCGTGATGTTGGGCTTCGGATTGGCGAACATCTTCTCCACCATGCGCACCCAAGGGCCGCGCAGGATCACCTTCTGATCGGCGGTGTAGTACTCGGCGTGCTCGCCGGTGCCGGTGCGCGTGCGGTCCTTACCGGTGGAGAAGATCTCCACCGCGCCATCGGCGTAGGCCTTTTCCAGGCGCGAATCGGCGCCGGATTCGCTCAGGAAGGCGCGCAATTCCTGGCCCTTCACTTGCAGTCCGGGACGGCTCAACTGGACGCCGCCGGTGTAGTAGGTCAGACGGGTGGCTTCGGTATAGACCATGTGCGCGGCGTGGACCTCGGTCAGCGTTGGCGTCGCCGCCTTCTTCTTGTCTTCGTCCTTGGGTTGTTCCCACAGGTCGGTCACCACGTGTCCGTCGGCCACCAGCGTCCGTTTCTGCGGGTCCAGATTGCGATCCAGGTCCACCACGTCGGCCTGTATGCGGTTGGCGCCCTGCCACATGTGAACCGCGCCTTCGTAGTGAATCTGCCGGTTGCGATTGCGCGAGTCCATTTTGCGCGCGGTGGCCTGCAGGGGGTCGTCGCCAGAGAGCATTTCGGAGTTCTTCTTCTGGTCCTTATCGGGCAGCCGGCTGGAGGCGACGTTGCCCTCGGCCAGGAAATCGCCGGTGCGCTGGTCGAGCCGTATGTGGTCGGCCGCGGTGGATCCGGTGGCGTCCCACATGCGCGCGCCGGTATCGAGTTGGATCAGGTTCTGGTCGGCGTCCATGGCGGCTGTGGCGGCGCGCGCCTTGCGGTCGCCTTCCTCGTAGGCGAAATCGCCGGATTGCCGCATGCTCCCCAGGCGGCTGGTCTTGGGGTCGAAGCGCGCCAACAGTTCCCGGCTGGTGGTGGTGCTGGCCGGGCGATTGCGCTTGCGCTCCTCCGCCGTCGGGTCGGTATGGGTCTTCACGTTGACCGCGCGGAAGTTGTCCAGGCGGTTCTGCGCGCCGTAGGCGATCACGAAATCCTGGCCATCCAGCAGGCGATGGTGCTGCGCCGGCTGGTTGGGCAGGAACTCCAGCGTGCCGGGCGCTTTGGTGACCACGGATTCCATCTCGCGTCCACCGGGCCGCATCTTCATCTCCAGCGTCTGGCTGCGTAGCACGTGGGTCTCGCTCAACTGACGTCCCGAAGCCGGCAGCGGTTTCGAGGTCACCACTGCGTTGCCGATGGCCACCGCCTGGGTCAGCACACTCTCCCGGCCATCGGGCTGGAAATCCAGGTCGACGCGGTCGGCGGTGACGGTGGTCTCCGAGGCATCGGTGGTGGATACCAGGCTGGCATTGCGGTTGCCGTTGATCTTCCGCGCCAGGCCGTCGTCGTCGAAATCCACGGCGAGTTCGCCCGCGGTGTAGCGCAGTTGGCGATTGGGATAGTCGTCGCTGCCGTGGGCCTGGATCGCGGTGATGTTGCGGATCACCTTGTCCTGCAACCGGACCACCACGTCGTTGCCTTCCACGATGGTGCTTTCGCGCGTCATGCGGCCCCACGGTTTGAGCCAGATCTCGCTGGTGGTCTCGTGATACGCCAGCGTGGCAGCTTCAATCTTCATCGGCTTGGCGTTCGTCCCCGGCGGATTCCAATGCACCTCCACGTCGCGCTTCATAAACAGCTCGTGGCTGGAGGGGTCGTAGGTGGCGCCGGTCGCCTTGCCGTCACCCTTGGCGAAGACGAAGCTGGAGGGCTGGTCCGTGTCCACGCGTCCGGTGGTGCTGTCGCAGGTCACGCCGGAAGTCTTCACCACGGTCGGTTGGCTGGCCGGCGGCCCTTCTATCGGCAGATTGAGGGTGATTTCGACATCGCCTTGCGAGTAGAGACTCTTTTCCGCGGTGTTGAAGGTGGCGGCGGCGCTCTTCACCAGGTCGTAGGTGGTGCCGTCCTTGCCGTAAATCTTCAGGGTGACGTTCTTGAGATCCACATGGGATTCGTCCTTCACCTGCTGCATGCCTTCGGCTTCGATGTACGACTTGATGCGGCCGGTTTTCAGGTCTTTCTCGCGATGCTGCCAGTGTTCCGCGGAGGATTTCAGGTCCGCCGCAAGCGGCGCAGGAGCAGCCGGCGTGTTTCCTGCCAATAGTTTTTTTTGTGCCTGATATTGGTAGACCACGCCGCCGAGGATCGCGGCTATTGCCACCAGCAGGAGCCAGCGCATGCCTCGCATGGGGATGACTCCAATATAGCGCGCTATTACAGCGCACTATGCCGGAGAGTCCCGGGACAGACGGGACTGCCAGCGAATTTCCGGCAAACGGCGCCGGAAATCCATGGCAGTCTCGTCAGTCCCCCGGCGCGCTATGCTGGCGGGAGGCGTCACCATGGAACCTATCCGCATCCTCGTCACCGGCGGCACTTTCGAAAAGGAATACAACGAACTGACCGGCGAGCTGTTCTTCCAGAGCACGCACACCCCGGACATGCTGCGCCTCGGCCGCTGCCTGTTGCGGGTGGAGATCGAAACCCTCATGATGATCGACAGCTTGCAGATGACCGATGCCGACCGCGGCCACATCCTGGAGCGGTGCCGGGCCGTCCCTGAAAAGCGCATCGTGATTACCCACGGCACCGACACCATGGCGGAGACGGCCGCCTTGCTCGGCCCCGGACTGAAGAGCAAGACCGTGGTGCTTACCGGAGCTATGGTGCCCTACACTTTTGGGAGTTCGGACGGATTATTCAACCTGGGCACGGCCCTGGCATTCGTGCAGACGCTGGGCGAGGGAGTGTACGTGGCGATGAACGGGCGGTGTTTCCCGTGGCACGGCGTGCGTAAAGATAAGAAAAAGGGGATCTTCGAGTGGGTACCGGACCCGCAGTAATCCAGCTATTCGCCTCGGCAGATTATCTTAGCGTGATAGTGTCAAGTATTTTAACTGTATTGTTTTTATCAATTTACTGACAAATCTTGTCACTCTACCGTGAAGTGTGCTAATAATACTTGTGGAACTCAGCAATCCCGCATGAGTGCCCTCGTAGGTTCAAATACCTAACAATTCTTGAAAGTAGGAGGCTGTTAATCCATGAAGATTCGTCCGCTCTATGACCGCATCGTGGTCAAACGGATCGAGGAGAAGGAACAGATGCAGGGTGGTCTGTACATTCCCGATACCGCGAAAGAGAAACCGCAGGAAGGTGAAGTAGTAGCCGTAGGCAAAGGCAAGCGCCTGGAAGACGGCAAGGTGGTGGTGCTCGATGTTCAGGTGGGCGACCGCATCCTGTTTGGCAAGTACTCCGGCAGCGACATCAAGCTGGATGGGGAAGAGTACCTGATCATGCGTGAGGACGAAGTCCTCGGGATTCTGGACGCACAGCCGGTAGCGGCGAAGAAAGCGAGCTAAGGAGCTTAAGACTATGGCGAAACAAATAATCTATGCGGATGCCTCTCGTCAGGCGATTTTGCGCGGCGTGAACCAACTCGCCGACGCGGTGAAAGTGACCCTTGGCCCGAAGGGCCGGAACGTGG
>Ga0182021_10012685_pt1 | contig 10011 bp, 7 predicted proteins | sample 612E3MmetaG_FD_120493 | JGI IMG/M metagenome (GOLD analysis project Ga0182021, IMG submission 120493) | Permafrost microbial communities from Stordalen Mire, Sweden - 612E3M metaG (Illumina Assembly) | ecosystem: Environmental > Terrestrial > Soil > Wetlands > Permafrost | place: Sweden... | reverse complement strand
GTGGAACGCGTGGTGGGTGGGGTCGTGCTAGCTCTGCTGTTGTCCGTGTTCCTGATGCTCGGCATCGTGGTGCGCGCCTTCCCCGGGCCTGGCGATATCGAGATCGTCGAACTCAACACCGGAGTCCCCGCGCACATCATGCCCGATCGGATGCACCGTCTCGACAGCGGGGGCTGGGCAACTCGCGGCCTTTCGTTGGTTCCCGACGCCCGTGGCGCTGCGGCCAGTCTCTCCTACCAGGCGCCGAACCTCGATCTGTCGGGGGCGGGCTTGGACGCGACGGACCTCGACTCGCTAGCGCAGCGCCTGCTGCCGCTCAATCTAGACGAGCTGGGCAAGGCGCTCGAGCGATACGCCGACGACGGGACCAAGGAAGAGAAGATCGCTGCTCTCAATCTGGACTACATGGGCAAGAACTTCGACACGGCCCAAGCAGAGCGCATTCTGTCTGCCAGCCCTGGCGAACGACGACGCGTCTCCGCTCTCGACTTTCTGCGTGCCAAGGTTCACTTGCTGGCCAACTCCACGCTGCGGCAGAGGCTGACCGAGACGCGAGTGCAGGTCAACACCTACGGCAAGGATGCGGCGCGCAAGGACCTAATGCCCGGCATGCGGGTCCGCATCGGTCCCTATGGACTCCAGGTGCGCGACATCCTGCGTGGCGGGCGCAAGGACGTTCGTGTTGTTCTGAGCTACGAGCGTGTTCCGTCGACCCTCGGCCTCAAGACAGTCCTGCCTTCGTGGTTCCAGCGTCTATTTCGCCTGCGGCGGCGCAGCGAGCGCACGGTCACGTAGGTCCGGCTGCTCATCCTCGGGCGCGCGGTCGTTGTGCCGTGCCGATAGACGCTCTTACCGCCCACCCGTTGCCGCAATCGGCGAGCAGAGGTAGCCTCATGCAGACGGCCAGTGTGGACCGCTGGGCGTTGTCGGGGTGCGACTGTGTCAGCGATCTTCGTTGCAGGTCTGGACGGCCGCGGCCTACTCATTGAGGCGCCCATCCTTCAGCGGGAGGGTTGTGTCGTCGAGCAGAAGACGTCGGGTCGCGAACTGATCCGCGATCTCACGGGGTCCGGCGCTCGCCTAGTCGTCCTCGGCCCGCGTCTCGAGGATCTGGTGCTGGCGGACGCCGTGAAACGCATCCGCACGACCCCGCGGCTGCGGGCCGTGTCGATACTGGTGCTGATGCCCACCAGCGAATCGCCCGAGGTCGATCGGGCCGTTCTCGACGCTGGCGCCAACGCTGTTCTCAGGCGTCCCCTGGACCGCAGCCTGCTGGAGAGCTGGCTCGCCAAGCTCTTGACGGTGGCGCGGCGTGTCGAAGTACGTATTCCGGTGGACGGGCAAGTCGTAGGATCTGCGCGGCACACCTCTGCTGGGCACTTCTACGGCGTGGCGCGCGACTTGAGCACGCATGGACTGCTACTGGCCTGTCCCATGCGCCTCGCAATGGGCCACGATCTCGAGCTCGATCTGCGACTGTCCGAAGCGCCGATGCCGCTGCGGCTGCTGGGCCGCGTCGTGCGAGACGCGCCGGACGTGCGCTGGCCCTATCTGGGATACGGGGTCGAGTTCCTGAGCGTGCCCCAAACGAGCCTAAGTGCCGTCGAGCAGATCGTGCGCACCGGCGCCGCTCGCTTTGGGATGCCATGCGAAGGCGGCATCCACTCGACGCTGAGGCGTGGCCTGTGGGTCTATGAGGTTCTCCAACCGACGCCGTGTGAGGACGGGTGGCAAGTGGAGATCCGGCGCGCGCCACACGACCTGTGGCAGCCGGGAAACGGTGGCCCTTTCTTCGTCGTCTCTGCCAATTCGCCGACCGAGGCGCTCCTCAGCGCCAGAAGCTTTCTCGCTCGCAATACCTAGCGCGGCGCTGCCTCACGCCTCGCTCTGCGTACCCGCCGAGCTGCGGCGTGGCTGTGCGTCCGCATCGGGCGCAAGTCACAGGCCTGGGCTGCGAGCCGCATCCCATTGATATAATCCCGGCCGGTCCGCGGTGTCCTGCCGCTGCTGTGGTCTCGATGGTCGAGCATCGGCTCGCGAGTCAGGAGGGTTCCCTTGAAGCTTGTGTGCGCCATTGCATCTCTCGCGCTCGCCGCCGGTCCCAACGCGCGCGCGCTGAAGCTGACACGCATCGTCGCGCTGGAGCAGGCGCGCTCGGCAGGCAGCGGAGAGCTGGAACGCTATCTGTCGGACAGCGATGCCAGCGTGCGCCGTCGCGCCGCGCTCGCTGCCGGACGCATCGGCGACCCGCAGCAGACGGTCGCCGTCGCCAACCTACTCAACGACCGCCAGCCCGAGTTGAGGCAGATGGCGGCCTTCGCCTTGGGACTTGCGCGTGATCGAGGCGCCATCGCACCGCTGAGAAGTGCGCTCTCTGACGCGGACCCGGGTGTGCGTGCGCGCGCAGCGGAGGCGCTCGGCCGCATCGGCGACCCTGCGACAGCGGAGGACGTGGCGCGCATGTTGCTCGCCGCCCTGCCGCGGGGCGCGCGGTTGATTACCGTCCGCGGTGACGACCCCGGGAGTGCCGCCGACCCCTGGCTCGAGTTGCGCTTGGGCCTGTTTGCCCTGGCGGCGCTCGGTGACGCACGCGTAGCGGAGCGTGTGCTCCTGCTCGATGGGGATGCGCGCTTCGACTGGTGGGCCGCGGCTTACACGGCTTCCCGACTCGCGTCACCGTCGCTGAGACCCATGTACCTCGCGGCCGTTCACTCCTCCGATCCGTTGAGCCGCGCACTTGGTGCGCGCGGGCTTGGCGCTATCGGTGGCGCGGACGTGCTGCCGACGCTGTCGGCTCTGATGGGCGATCAGGATGAAAGTGTCGTCGCGCACGCGGTGCGGGCGCTTGGACAGGTCGGCGATGCCCGCGCCACACCAATAGCGATCTCCGCGCTCGCTTCGAGCAGTAGCGCGGTCAAGCAAGAAGCGCTGATGGCTCTCGCGCGTCTGCCCCTCGATCGGGCGCAGCGTGAGCAGGTCGTCGCCTACGTGGGGCACTCCGATCCTGCGCTGCGTGCCGCAGCCCTGGGCGTGCTGGCACGGAACGATCCGGAGCAGCTGGCCCTGGTGCTCTCCGGGATCGATCCCGATCCGGCGTGGTTCGTCCGCGCGGCCCTCGTGCGCGCCGTGGGGGAGGCGGACGGGGACTTCGCTCTCGGGCTCGTCTTCTCCGCTCTGCGGGACGGCGACGCGCGCGTCCTGCCCGCGGCGCTGCGGGCGCTGCAACGACTGAAGGGCAAGGACGCAGTCGACACTCTCCGCAAGCACCTGCAACATAGTGACGCCGCAGTGCGCGCCAGCGCCGCGGAGGCGCTCAGCGCGCTTCACGTGCCCGGGCTCGCTCCCGCCATATGTGAGGCGTACCAGCGAACGCTCGTTGATCCGGACTGCGAGGCGCGGCTCATGCTCGTCTCGGCTCTCGCCAGCGACGCCAGCGACGCTGCCAGCGCCTGCCTGCGAGTCGCCGCGGAGCGCGAGGTGTGTCTTGCCGTGCGCGAGCGGGCCACCGCTGCCCTGAAGCAGCGTGGCGATGTAGGAGCCGTCGAGGAACTGCCCGCCGGACGCGCCTTCGTCGACGATCGTGTGGCGATCGCGCCCTTCACGCCACTCAGCGGATTATCGCTGTTCACGCCGCGTGTCTTCGTTCACACGCCGCGCGGTGTGATCGAGATCCATCTCAACATCGTCGACGCGCCGGTGGCGTGCGCGTCCTTCTGCTGGCTCGCGCGACGGGGCTTCTACGACGGCACAGCTATCGGCGACGTGCTGCCAGGCGTGGCCGTGTGGGGCGGCTCGCCGCGTGGCGACAGCTTTGGCGGTCCGGGCTTCACGTTACGCAGCGAGATCGGGGAGCGGCCGTTTGGTCGAGGGGCGGTGGGCCTCGTGCCGCTGGCCGGTGCGCGAGACATGGCAGACAGTCGCTTCGTGATTACGCTCGCGCCGGCGCCTGACATGGATGGCACGACGACTCTGCTCGGCTGGGTGGCGTCGGGGATGGACGTGGTCGGGCGGCTGCGCGCCGGCGACGTGATCGAGAAGATGGAAGTCTGGGACGGGCGCTAGAAACACGAAGGGGGTGATTGCTCACCCCCCATCGACCGGCAGGCTGACGGCCTACTTCTTCTTCTTCGCCGCCTTCTTCTTCGCTGCCTTCTTCTTCGCGGGCATCGCCTTCACCCCTCTCTCAGGTTTTGCTACTCGTCACATCGCGGCGCAGCCGCCGCATGACCACGGACGGCACGAGGGAGGCGGTCACCCCACCTCCCTCAGGCAACAGCTACTTCTTCTTCTTCTTCGCAACCTTCTTCGCAGCCTTCTTCTTCGCCGGCATCTCTCAAATCCCCCCCTTCGGCCTGTGGAATTGAATTGCGTTGCCATTCAACATGTCGGGTGACAGCGGGCTTCGCATACTAGGCGTAGCGTAGGAACCGTTCGGACCTTTGTCAAGGGTTTTTTTGTATCGAACCGCCCCCATGCGGCAGACGCTGATGGGATTAGGCTGTGGAAGAGAGCGCCACAATCGCTGAAATCGGCTCTGGATGCGGCCTTCAGTCAATCGCCAGCGCACCGTGTAAGCGACTGATTACCAGCTAGTGAACCGGGGTGACGACAACTCACGTCATCGCCCCTGCTGGTGTATAGTATAGTTTGTTGAATAGACAAGTCGCGGCGACGGGCTCCGACACCCCTCGTCTCTCTCCCGGCGCCTCGGTGGATCGCCGTCTCAGCGTCGCTTACGGTTGCGGCTCGGTTCGAAGTTTCGAACGGCGCGCGTGGCGTTCGATGGCTAACTGGACAAGACGGGCGACAAGCTCCACAGACGACAGACCGCTTGCCTCCCACAGCTTCGGGAACATGCTGATCGACGTGAAGCCAGGGATCGTGTTGATCTCGTTGACGAGCAGACGCGCCGAACCCCGCTCGAGAAAAAGATCAACTCGAGCGAATCCGTACCCATCGATGGCGAGGAACGCCTGACGTGCAAGTGCGCGAGCGCGTTCCATGAGCGGCGAGTCGAGTGCGGCCGGGATCAACAGCCGCGTCGCGCTCTTGGCAGCGTACTTCGAGTCGTAGTCGTAGAACTCGCGGTCCGGCACCACCTCGCCCGGGAAAGAGACCTCCGGATCCTCGCCACCCAAGACGGACACCTCGATCTCCCGCGCGTCGATCGCGCGCTCGACGACCAGCTTGTGGTCGTAGTCGAGAGCCTTGCCGAGAGCAGCCGAGAACTCCTCCTGCGTGCGCACCTTGCTGATGCCCACGCTCGAGCCCATGTTGGCCGGCTTCACGAAGACGGGCAGACCGAGAGCAGCGAGCGCGTCCTGCTCGGCAAGCGCATCGCGCCCGCGCAGGACGCGATACGGTCCGAGAGGAAGACCCGCATGCGTGAACAGGGCCTTCATGGCAGCCTTGTCCATGCCGGCCGCGGAGCCGAGCACGCCAGCGCCCACATACGGAAGCCCGACAAGTTCCAAGAGGCCCTGGAGGGTTCCGTCCTCGCCGAACGTGCCATGCACCAGGGGGAAGTAAACGTCTGGTTCGGCGGCGACAGAGGCGTCTGTCAGACGCCGGAGGTGGCCGCGATCGTGGGGACCGGGAACGACAAAGACCGCGGTGCCACCTGTCGGCTGCGCTGTGCCCGACGGCTGCAAGAGCCAGCGACCTTGGTGATCGATGAGAATCGGCAGAACGTCGTGATGCCTGGCGAGCGTCGCCGTGACCGACGCCGCCGACCGCAGACTCACCTCGTGCTCGCCCGACCGACCGCCAAACAGCACCGCCACGCACAGTCTCTTTCCCATACCGAGGCTGAGTGTACGCGACGTTCGCGAGTCCGTGTTAGCTATACTCCTCGCATGTTCGAGTTCTCCCTCAGCGCCTCCTCTGGTCGCGCTCGGTGCGGGAAGCTGGTGACGCCACATGGGGACGTCGAAACCCCGGCCTTCATGCCCGTAGGGACCGCCGCCTCGGTCAAGGCCGTCGCGCCGCGCGACCTGAGCGACGTCGGTGCCCAGATCGTTCTGGCCAACACCTACCATCTGATGCTTCGCCCCGGTGACGCCCTCATCGCCGAGCTGGGCGGGCTACGGGCGTTCACCGGCTGGTCTGGCGCGTACCTCACCGACAGCGGTGGTTATCAGGTCTTCAGCCTCAGCGGCCTACGCACGCTGAACGAGCAGGGTGTTCGGTTCCAGAGCCACATCGACGGCACGGCGCACATGCTGTCGCCCGAGCGCGCGATCGAGGTACAAGAGCACCTCGGTGCCGACATCGTGATGGTGCTCGACGAATGCCCGCCCTACCCCGCCACGCGAGAGGCCGTCACCGCAGCCACCGCGCGCAGCACGCGCTGGGCGCAACGTTGCCGCGATGCGCGCACCCGCGCCGACCAGTGGCTCTTCGCGATCGTCCAGGGCGGCGTCCACCCCGATCTGCGGGAACACAGCGCGCAGGAGTTGGTTGCCATCGGTTTCGACGGCTACGCCCTCGGCGGCTTGTCCGTCGGCGAGCCGAAGCAAGATCGGCTACGGGTGCTCGACCACGTGGACAACTGGCTGCCCGCTGACCAACCGCGCTATCTGATGGGCGTCGGCACCCCCGAGGACATCGTCGAGGCCGTGGCCCGGGGCATCGACCTGTTCGACTGCGTGTTGCCCACGCGCAATGCACGCAACGGACAGCTCTTCACTCGCGGCGGCCGAGTCTCGATCCGCAACGCTCGCTACCGCCGCGATCGGCGGCCAGCGGACCCGGGTTGCGCCTGCTACACATGTCGCACGTTCAGCCGGGCGTATCTGCGGCATCTGCACCTCGCGAGAGAAATGACGGCTGCTACGCTCATGACCATCCACAACCTGGCCTACTATCTTGACACCATGAAACGAATCAGGCAGAGTATCCGATCGGGTCGATTCGAGGAGTTTCGCGAAGAGACGGTCCGAACGCAAGCGGCAGGGGCCAGTGAAAGGGCGTGCTAGAGAACACCGTTTCCTTTCGTTGATCTCCTGACACCGACAGGCGGATCCACCGCCGCGTGGTGCCCTCGACAGCCGCGTCGCGCTGGAAACGCCGCCCAGGCAAACCGGAACTGGATGTCATGACAAACACAATGGCGCTCATTGCGCAAGCGAGCACACCGCAGTCTCCGCAAGGGGTGAACGCACTGCTCGGCCCGCTGATGCCGATGCTGCTGCTCTTTGCGATGGCCTACATGCTGCTCATCTGGCCGATGCGATCGAAGCAGAAGAAGCTCGACGCCCTCGTCAAGACCTTGCAGCCGGGGGACAAGGTGATCGTCAACCCCGGAATCCTGGCCACAGTCGTTGCCGTTGAGCCAGACTCACTGCTGGTGCGGATCGACGAGAAGGCCAAGATGAGAGTCTATCGCAGCGCGATCGCCGGCCTACAGGCGCCTCAGGCCGGAGACAACAAGGAGAAGCAGTAGATGCCTCCCGCCCTTCAGAACCCCTTTGCCATCTGGGCGCTCGCCACCGCTGCTCTCGGCGGGCTGGCGTACGCCTTCATCCGCACAGAGCTGCGGGTTCGCGCCACGCTCTATGCTTCGTTCCTCGCGGCCTGCGCTGTTGCCATGTGGCCGCCGTTCGCGCAGGGCGACCAGCCCGGCAAGATCCCCCTGGGCCTCGATCTCAAAGGCGGCATCCACCTGGTGCTCCAGGTCATGACGGATGACGCGCTCAACGTCTTCGTGGACGATCGCGTCCAGGCGATTCGGCGCGATCTGTCGGACAAGGGCATTGCGTTCTCGGCCGTTGAGCGTCGTAGCCCGACCAGCTACGCGGTCGACGGTGTGGAGCCGGCACGCGTCAAGGATGCGCAAGAGATCTTGCGCGCCTACTCGCGCGCCGCGAGTGAGCCGGGAGGCTGGGACATCCAGGCGAAAGAGAACAGCTTCGTCGTGGAAATGTCGAAGCCGCTCGTGGAACACCTGAAGGCGCGGACGGTGGAGGAAGCCAAGCAGACGCTCGATCGACGCGTCAACCAGCTGGGCGTGGCCGAACCCATCGTTGCGGTGCACGGCAGCCAGAACGACCAGATCCTCGTGCAGCTCCCCGGCGTGCGCAACATCGAGGCGGCCAAGCGCGTGATCGTCACGACCGCCCAGCTTCTGCTCAAACTGGTCGAAAAATCCGCTCCGTCGCGCGAAGCCCTGTTGGAGCCCTACCAGGGCCGGGTCCCAGAGCAGCTGGAGGTCTACGAGGGCCACGCGGAAGGCGCGGCAGCGGGGGAGCGGACGTACTACCTCGTTCGCAAGGAGGCGGTGATCAGCGGCCTCGATCTCAAGAACGCCCGGGTGGGTGTGGACCAATACAATCAGCCGTCCGTGAACTTCACGCTCAACGCGGCTGGCGCGACGAAGTTCCGCGATGCAACAGGAAGGAACATCGGACGACAGCTCGCCGTGGTCCTTGACAAATACGTCGAGTCCGCGCCCGTGATCCAGTCCAGGATCGGCGCCGACGGAGTGATCCAGGGACGGTTCACCAACGAGCAGGCGGACGAGCTCGCCAAGGTCCTGCGGGCCGGTGCCCTGCCGGCCTCGCTCAAGTACTTGCAGGAGCTGACGGTGGGCGCCTCCCTCGGCCAGGACTCCATCCGCTCCGGTGTCATCGCCTCGGTAGCTGCGATGCTGTTCATCGCGGTCTTCATGCTCGTCTACTATCGACTCTCGGGCTTGAACGCCATCGTCGCCCTGGCGGCGAACCTGCTGATCCTGCTGGGCACGATGGCCTATTTCTCCGCGACGCTCACGCTGCCGGGCATTGCCGGCATCATCCTCACGATCGGTGTAGGCGTGGACACCAACGTGCTCGTCTTCGAGCGCATCCGCGAGGAGCTGCGTCAGGGCAAGACCGTCAAGGCGGCGGTGGCCAACGGTTTCGACCGCGTCTGGACCGTCATACTCGACACGCACGCGACGGCCCTCATTTCCGCGGCGTTCCTCTTCCAGTTCGGCACAGGGCCGATCAAGGGTTTTGCCGTGACATTGGTGATCGGTCTGGTGGCCAACGTTTTCGCGTCGTTCTTCGTCAGCAAGCTCCTCTTCGAGTGGGTGCTGGGCAAGCGCCCTGTGTCTTCGCTCAGCATCTAGAGGCACGCCATGGAATTCCTCAAGAACCCCAACTTCGACTTCTTCGGTAAGACCAAGTTCTTCGTCGCACTGAGCGTGCTGCTCATCGTCTCCGGCATCGTCGTGATGAGCCAGCATGGGATCCGCTACGGCGTGGAGTTCTCCGGCGGCACGGAGCTTGTCCTCCACTTCGAAGCGCAGCCCCACATCGACCGCGTGCGAGAGGCCGTCTGGAGCGCCGCGCCAGGGGCGACCATACAGATTTTCGACAATCCCGCGAAGCACCAAGTGCTCGTCCGCATCGCTGGCACCGAGGAGACAGATCTCTCCGCGCCAGTCCAGCGCGTGCTGAAGGCCCTTCACGACAGATACGGCGAGAACGAGCTGAAAGGCTACTCGGCCGAGACTGTCGGGCCGGTCGTGGGCGCGGAGCTGCGCAAGACCGCGATACAACTGACCGTGCTGGGGCTCTTGTTTCAGCTGATCTACATCGCCGTGCGATTCAAGGGTGGCGTGTGGGGCGCCGCTGCCGCGATCGCCGGTCTTCACGACATCCTGATCACGCTGGCGTTTCTTGCTTTCTTCCGCTATGAGATCACGCTCAACGTTATCGCCGCGCTACTAACCTTGGTTGGCTACAGCGTCTACGACACGATCGTGGTCTTCGATCGCGCTCGCGAGAACCTCAGGCAGCGGCGCAAGGACACCCTGGTCCAGATTCTCAATGCCTCGGTCAACCAGACGCTCAGCCGAACGCTCATCTCGAACGGCCTCACGTTCCTTGCCGTGCTCGGTCTCTACCTCTTCGGCGGAGAGGCTCTCAGAGGCTTCGCGTTCGCGATGGTGGTGGGCATCCTCGTCGGCACCTACTCCACGATCTATATCGCCAGCCCGATCGTGCTGGGCTGGGAGGCGTTTACCAG
>Ga0182021_10012684_pt1 | contig 10011 bp, 6 predicted proteins | sample 612E3MmetaG_FD_120493 | JGI IMG/M metagenome (GOLD analysis project Ga0182021, IMG submission 120493) | Permafrost microbial communities from Stordalen Mire, Sweden - 612E3M metaG (Illumina Assembly) | ecosystem: Environmental > Terrestrial > Soil > Wetlands > Permafrost | place: Sweden... | reverse complement strand
TTCACCAATGGGCACCTTCTTTCTGTTTGCGGTAGTTTGTATCCCATATATGTTAATAGTGTGGAAATTAATCCCCGAAACAGCTGGAAAATCATTGGAAGAAATTGAACGATTCTGGATAAATGACTAATTCGATTGCAAGGGAGCAGGATGAACAAGAGGAAGAAGACTTGTACATCTGAGCTTATTAGGAGAACCAATGACAAAACAAAAAATAGAAATCTGACATTTGCCAACTTTCTGCATGAGAGGATTATGAATTTAATGAGGTCATATTAAAATGATTATTAGGTTTTTTATTTGATTAGTCAAATTTGTTTCAGGTTTCAATTGTGCCTGACTAAAAGTATTTTGTACACAGTCTTATAACAGTTTACAATTAAAGATAATAATAAAATACTAACGGAGTAAAATTGAATGGTGGAATTAGCACCTGAACCATTAATTGCGAAGCATTAGATTTCAAGGATCCATATTACCAAAATAATTTGTTGTTGTCGGATTTGATGATAAAATTAATAATTTCTTTAATATTTGAATTATATCATCCTAAAGGTTAGGTGAGAATTTTTGGATGGGATAATATTTTAAAAGCCTTTAACGTATTTTTCATTAATATAGTAGTGTAAAAGCTAAAGCTAATGGTTTTCCAATCAAGTATTGTAATCCTTGAATCAACCCTCCACGAAAGATCTAAATCCCTCAAAAAAGGTTCGGTCAAGAGTACAGAAGACGAAGAGAGGGTTCTCCTTCACTAGGGACTTCTCTAAAGTTACATAGCTTGAATAAATCTACGATGTCTGCTGTGAGTGTGGGAAACCCAATGACGAAACTTCGTTTGTTATGGCAACGCTGACCGACAAAGGAGTGTCGGGAGTAAGAGCGTGAAACATTATATTTTTACTCCAATAACCAATACATCATCTCTCTGGTCAACTTCCTTACGATAGTTTGACAGGTAATTTTCCAATTCCCTTTTTTGTTCCTGCATTGTCAGTCTTTGAATTGAAAGTATTAACTCTGCAAAACGCTTTTTGCTAATCCTCTTCTTTCCGTCTGGTCCTGACTGATCTGCATAACCATCACTGAAAATGTATATAGAATCCCCTGGATTTAATTTGAATTGATGATTTGTAAACGGATAAATATTATCACTATTACCTATAGATTGACAATCTGCCTTTGTTTCAATAAGTTCACCGTCTCTAAGCAACCATAATGGATTATTTGCACCAGCCCATTCTAGAATATTGGTTTTGGCATTATACGCACAAAGTGAAATATCCATTCCGTCCCTCAGATTATTTTCACTTTTAGCAAAATTAGCAAGTACAAACTCACCTGATTTGTCAAGGATAGCTGCTGGTTGAACAAGTTTCAACTCATTTACTGCTCTGCTTAATGCATTTTGACAAACCATCGATATCAAGGCCCCAGGGACACCATGTCCTGTGCAATCACAAGCTGCAAATAAAACTACATCTTCTACTTTTTCTATCCAGTAAAAATCACCTGAGACAATGGCTTTAGGTAAATAAAAAATAAAAGAATGTGGTAAATACTTATTTACAATCCGGGGAGAAGGCAAAATACAAGTTTGTACTTTTAAAGCATAATTGATGCTTTCTGTAATTTCTTTGTGTTTTTCTTCGATTTCCTTTTTATGCCTTACTATTTCAGCTGTTGCTAATTGTACTTCTGTTTCAAGTTCGGCAGCTCTTTTTCTTAAACGCTTGCTGTTCCACCATACAATTAAGCTAATTGCTACAATTATTGTAATTCCATATATAACATACATCCACCATGTTCGCCACCAGGGTGGAAGTACTTTGAAGGTGTACGTTATCGGTTCACTCCATGCCCCGGAGGGACTCTGTGCTTTTAGTCTGAAGGTGTAAGTACCCTCAAAAATATTACCGAATGTGGCAGAAGTCTTATTGGTTATTGACGACCAATCACTATTATAACTATCAAGTATAAACTGATATTTGACAAGGCTGGCTCGGGCAGGTTCTATGACAGTAAAATCAAATGTTATATTATTAAACTTATGTGGAAGAACCAGGTTTTCGGGCAAAGAATAAAATTTTGTGATGCCACTAAATTCTATGTTACCAAATTTTTTAGCCATTAAAACCCTTTCATCCAGATGTAATTCTCTATTGAAATAATAACTTTCTTCTATAATATTCGATTGTGTGGATAAAGAGTCTTTTACTTTTTCATGTTCCTTTTGCAAGTCATTCCAACATATAATTTCGTTATTAATTTTAATACTTTGGATTAATACTGTAGGAGCATAAACGTTGTGATTTAAAGCAGAAGGGTCAAAGCGTAATAAGCCAGTTTTAAATGCACCTGTAGCAATCCAGATTATTCCATTACTCTCATTGAAAATTGTTTGCCCGGCATTTACATCTTTTACCGGATATCCTGTTTTTGAATTAAATATTTCTATTTTCGGAGTATAATTCTTTAATTCTTCGTTTTCTAAATTATTCTGAACCTGGATATTATCTCTTGTGTTTTCAGATGTCAGATTTGGTGTGAAAGAAGACATAATTCCAATTCCAAAGTTTGTCCCGATCACAATGTTTTGATGTGAATCTGTCAATACCTGTGTCACCTCATTGTCAGGCAAACCATCCCTGCTAGTGAAATTAATAAAAGTTTTGCCGTCGTAACGACAAATGCCGCTATTCGTTCCGAACCAAAGATTTTCTGCTTTATCTTTCATAATACTCCATATGGTATTGTTCGCAAGCCCTTGTGCTATAGTGTAATTTGTAAAGGATTTACCGTCATAGCGGCTTGCACCATTATAAGTTCCAATCCAAAGATTCCCCTCTTTATCTTCAATGAAGCTTCTGACGTAATTATTTGAAAGTCCTTGAGAAGTGGTGAAACTCGTAAAGGATTTCCCATTATAGCGGCTTGCGCCTCCATTTGTTCCGAACCAAAATGCCCCTTGTTTATCTTCGTAGATAGTCCAGACTGTATTATTCACTAGTCCTTGCTCATTGGTAAAATTGATGAAGCATCTGCCATCATAATAACTTACGCCATCATCCGTGCCTAACCAAAGATTGCCCTTTTTATCTACCAATATACTGCGAATATAATTGTTCACCAGACCCTGAGAGGTAGTAAACCTCTTAAAAGATTTCCCATCATAACAGATAATTCCGCTTCTTGTACCAAACCAGAGATTGTCTGTTCTGTCTTTTGCAATACTCGAAACAAAACTATCTAACAACCCCTGGTTAGTGGTAAAATGCGTGAAGGATTTACCATCATATCGGCTAATACCACCTCCATGTGTACCAATCCAAAGATTTCCTTCTTTATCTTCAGTAATACAATTAACCAGATTATTTGCAAGCCCCTGTGCAATATTAAAATTGATAAAGGATTTCCCATCGTAACGACTTACACCTCCTCCTTCTGTCCCGAACCAGATATTCCCATCTTTATCTTCAATGATGCTATTTATTTGATTATTTGATAGCCCCTGAGCAGTGGTATAATTAATGAAGGATTTCCCGTCATATCGGCTCACACCCCTAATTGTGCCAAACCAGAGATTGCCAGTTCTATCAACCGCAATCTGAAGAACTTCATTATTCACTAGTCCGTTTGAAGTATTAAAATTCGTAAAGGATTTACCATCATACCGGCATAAACCTTTTTTTGTGCCGAACCACAGGTTTCCAGCTTTATCTGCTTCAATATCATAAACGACATTATCTGACAGCCCTTGCACAGTAGAATAATTGGTGAATGATTGCCCATCAAAGTAACTTGCACCATCATTTGTTCCAAACCAGATGTTTCCGGATTTATCATTTGCAATGCATCTGACCGCATCATTTGCTAGTCCCTGGGAAGTGGTAAAATTCGTAAATGATTTCCCATCATATCTGCTTATTCCCCTATTCGTGCCAAACCAGAGATTCCCGTAATTATCTTCCACAATACTTCTGACAGCATCATTAACCAATCCCTGAGCAGAAGTAAAATTGGTAAAGGATCTGCCATCATATCTGCTTACACCGCCTCCATAAGTGCCGAACCACAGATTTCCGAGTTTATCTATGAATGTGCAGTATATGGCATCAAGAGCAAGTCCATCATCAGTAGTATAATTTGTAAAAAAAACCGCACCCTGGTTTCCGGCTGCAACTGGCGAATGAGTAATTGAATCAATAAATAAATGTACTGTAGGGGGTACAAGTTTTATAAATTTCCCGTTTCTTACAATTGTAGTTCTGTCCTTTTGAGACACTGGAACAATAATTTTTTGAGGTGGGGGGCATTTGTCCAGATTTATTAGGATTGGATTTGAAATTTGGATAGAAACTGGTTGTTTATAAAAAGTTTGAACGACTGATAAACTTCTCTTTGGTTTACTATTCTCATGACCATTGCTTGAACAGTAGCTAATAAGAATCAAAGCAACAATAAACAGAATTAAATACAAAATTCTTATTGTATACTTTGTCATAATTATTACTGAGTTGAGGTTAATGCAAAGTTACAATAAAGTGCAGATAAACGGATATTCTTATTGAAACATGAATGAATATATAGTTTAGTATTGAACTACTACTTTATTGAAATAAATTCATAATTTTTGGGCAATTAGCACTCGAACTCCTTTCGCTAAGATGTTAATTTATACTACGCTACAGAGTGTTATTATTATAATGGAGACGAATTTGTAGATATTTCTCATCTCTGAGTGTCGAATAAAATTTTGACAAAATGTCTTAATACTTCCCATATATTTCCTATTTAAATTACGGATAGCTTGCATAATAAATTACCATAAGTTATTAAACATTTATAATAATCCAGTATCCTGGTTGCACTTATAAATGTATCAATTTTGTATTCCATTCCATTGAATATTCATTTTTCTCCCTTGCACTTTGTTTTTAAATTTAAACTTTGGATAGCCAAGACCAATCATCCCACGGATGCGTTCATTTTTCTTTAACGCTAATCTTTTTCTGAAAGATTTATTCTTATTAAGTATTCCCTGGTTACCTACCAGGTTTCGACATCCTAATCCTTTAGTTTGAGAATATAGATACATATTATATAGTGCATATTGGGCACTCTCTAAAGAAAATGGCAACCTTTTATCCGCAATGATTAAAATGAATGCTGAAGGAAATGTAGGAAATACTGTATTCCTTTCAACAACCATAGAAAGTTTTGATTTTGCTTTTAAATATTCAGCTTCAAGAACCGGTGAAATGAGTCTTGCGATTTTTTGTAGTAAAACTGATCTTATTAAATTGTATATCCTGAATGTAACTTGCATGAGGATTTTATCGATCATATCTTTAATCTTATCATCGTCTACTATAATTGCTCTAAAATCAAAGCTATGCGCCGGGGCATATATACCATAATTTATAATTTCCTCGAGTAGTATTTTATCAATCTTACGGTCAGAAAAATCTCTTATTGTTCGTCTCTCTTTCAATAATTCATCAACTTGTTTATCGGAAGGCAATACTTCTTTATTAAACGCAGTGGGTTGAACATTATCCCAGGTTAAAGCTTGTTGAGGGCAGATGGCGATACATTGACTGCAGGTACTACATTGATTATATCGAATAGTAATCAGGTTGTTTTCAATATTCATACAATGTTCATGGCAGATATCTGTACATATTTTACATCCATTACATTTTTCATTGTTAATTATAACCATTTTAAAACTCTCCTATTTTTAATATATTCTTTATATAAAAGCAACAAATTACCATTTTAAATATTTAAAATCTAACTTAGAATTACTCGTGTTATGGTTAGTTCTTTTCTTTGCATAATTTTTTGTTCACGGGTTCTCTGCTCATTTCTGTTTTTCAAGTTTTATTCTATAGAAGACATAAATGACAATCCCGATAATGAGCAATCCAATATCAGTTACTATAGCGATAGTGAAAGAGTGATTATATAAGCCAAGGCCTACTTTGGAGGAACCATTGAAGAAAAGAGGCAGATCAGGTGGTAAGGGTATTCCGCCGAATATTGCACCCATCGGATGTGTGATGAAGTCTATCACCCAGTGACTGAAAACAAGAAGTCCAATAACTATACCTGAGCGGTGGTTATGATAAATGCGGGCAGCTATAAGCGCTGCCAGTACAGACCAGATCACTGACATGAAAAGACCGTGCGACCAGGGGGACGAATCTATACCAACTCTGTTCCGGTCTAGACCTGTAAAATAAAACACCCCCCACAGCATATCAATAAGTTCTGTAGCAATCAATAAAACTAAAAGATGTACTTTGGGAGCAATCGGTTTTGCTGCAAAGCCAAATCCTATATGTCCTAAACCCGCCATATAATTTTCCCCCTTATTTATAAGCTTACTTCTTTTGAACTAACAGAGCGAGTTTGACTAAACTTATCGTAAACATTATCATCCATGCCATAAGTAAAAGCCCACCGGGCATTGCAAAATCAGTTGCCATATTTTCTACTCCTGTACCAAAGTTGACGAGTATTACATACATCAACATTAATATACTGCCAATAATTCCAAACCAAGAATTTGTTTTGCTGAATACTTTACCTTTTAACATTACGACTGACATTATCAGATTTGCTATGTTAGGAATGAAAAAACCCAGAAATATTCCTGGACTACCATGAGCACCCTGAGCAAGCATTGACTCTCCGGCTGCTGCGTATAATAATTTTTGCGATTCAATTGTTGTTGAAAAGAATTTATTGCTTAGTTCAAGCATCGATAGGGCAGTATTGTTTGCAACCATAATTACGGATCCGAAAAGAAAGACGATTAATGCCAGAAATCCATAAGCTTTGTTAACATTGCGATGAACTGCATAAAGTGCAAAATAGCTGGGAATTAATATCATCTGCACTATTATATTCAGCAAATCAAGATGATATAAGCCCAGAAACCTGTTATCATGAAATTCAGTAAATCTGTCAAGCGCTGTTTGTGGCAGAGCTGATAAGTTTCCACCGGTCACATTACCTATAACAACATCAAGCAATATACAAAGTAATGCAATAATGGTAGCGAGACCTCCAAGAGCATAAATACTATTCCACTGTTTTTCTGAGTTTTTGATATGGAAAAACTCGTCAATTGTTTGATTCATTTTATTTTCCTCCTTTTGTAACAATTATTTCTAATTTTGTAATTGTGAACTAATTACATTGAGGACAAAATTAACCTGGTGAGGAATAACCTACAATAGTGATTTATCATCATTTGTATGAAACCCGAATTCATTAAAGAATCTATCGACAGTGTCTTATCTCAACAAGACTTCGGTGACGAAATCCCGGATTACAAAACTATTGATAACAGCATCGCACTTCTGGAAAGAATGGCTGAAGTTGAAAATAGTTCAATTGCTGTTTTTGATTTGTATAAAAAAGAATTTGTCTCAATCAGATCTAAGTACAGGGAATATGTAAATGCTGATATGGGAGAAGCTCAAAAATACGGACCGGCATACTATATTTCCATAATGCATCCTGACGACGGCCCTGTTGTGCTTGACACTTTTAAAAAAGTTTTCGAATTCAGCTTTAATTTACCAGTGGCGGAAAGGAAAGATTATAAAACAATTTTTAATTACCGGTTGGGATACCAGGGAAAATATTTCCATTTCGTTCAACAAATTGTGACGTTAGAATTGACCCAAAGTGGTAAGATTTGGCTTGGCTTATCTCTTTCAGATATGTTGCCCGAAAATGAAAAATTTGAGAAGGTTAACCGTAGTGTAATTAACTTACGAAATGGGAAGTACTATTTATTTAATGAAGACGATAAAGAGAATTCCTGGCAAAATCTGTCAGCAAGAGAATTGGAGGTCCTTGGTCTGGTCTCAAAAGGGTATATAAGTAAAGAAATCGCTGATAAGCTTTTTATAAGTGTTAATACAGTTAATAATCACCGACAGAGTATACTTGAAAAGATTAAAGCTGCCAATACAAATGAAGCAATCAGATATGCCAGGAATTTAGGGTTGTTATGAGAAAATAAACAGGCTAACATAACTTACTGACAAACGAACATGGATACAAAGATTACGACTATTAATTTTGGAGGTGTCAATTGTTATCTTCTGCAATCAGATACTAATTATATTCTGATCGATAACGGTATTCCTGCCAAATGGGCTTACCTTGAGAAAGAACTTCAAAAAGCTGGCTGCAATCCCGGGAACCTTAAACTCGTTATTTTGACACATGGTGATCTTGATCACGCAGGGAATAGTTTTACACTTAAAGAGAAATATGGAGTTAAAATAGCCATGCACTCCGATGATTCATTAATGGTTGAAAAGGGAGATATGAATTGGAACAGGAAAAAAACCCCTGATAAATTCTCAATTCTGTTCAGAGCAATGAAATTGATGTCTTTTTTCTTCAAGTCCGGTGAATTTAAGACATTTGCGCCGGACATATATTTGGATGAGAATTTTAATTTCTCTCAGTATCGGTTCGATGCTAAAGTTATTCATATTCCAGGGCACTCAAAAGGTTCCATTGGGATTCTAACAAGTGATGGATCTCTTATTTGCGGCGACTTTCTATACAATTTTTTTGGAGAACCACGCCTGGAAGTTTGTGACAATTTAGCAGATTTTAATACCAGTGTCGAAAAATTGAAAAACTATGAAATAAATACTTTTTATCCGGGGCATGGTAAACCATTCACGATGGAGCAATTTTTAAAAAAGTACTAATAACCTGACAATAGTAAGCCAATATATCTCTAAAATACAGTAACTTATAATTATTGAATAAGGAATTAGAATATTGATTTAGTACCGTTGGGGGTGATTTAAGAACAACGATTAACATCTTTTCTTAATAATTTTCTATCCTGTAAACATTGGAATCAGATAACAATCAGGAATAATAACTACTTTTAAAACAAAATATTTTAAGACCCTTTGGATGGGAAAATATAATTAAAGATAATAAGAAATGGCGCAACAATATTTAGATCATTCAAAAGCAATTTTAACTTCTAATCGTTCAAATTTTAAAGGAGGAAGCAAAGAATCCGGGATCATTTCTTTATTTGGGTATCAAAACGAATATGATCTTAGAGAAGGGTATCCATTATTGACTACTAAAAAGATGGCTACAAGATCTATGTTTCATGAAACAATATGGTTCTTAAGAGGGGATACAAATATTAAATATCTTGAAGACAATAATGCCCCCATCTGGAGACCTGATGCATTTCAGGGCAACCTTCCAGGGATGCAAAAAGAAGGAATTTTTTCTGAAGGACTTGCAAAGTATTCTCCTGATTGGGACAAAGCAATGGAAGAATATGGTCAGAGAATAAAAGAAGATCCTGAATTTGCAGAAAAATGGGGCGATGCCGGACCAATTTACGGGAAACAATGGAGAAGATGGGAATATTTTGATCATGACAAAGAAAGGTTTGTTGAAATAGATCAACTTGCAAAATTGATCGATGGTCTGAGAAAGAAACCAACCGGGAAGAAACATATTGTTGATTCATGGAATCCCGGAGACACTCCAAAAATGTCCTTACCTCCGTGTCATGTTTTATATCAGGCAACCGCAAATGAAGGGGGCGAGTTAGAATTGCAACTTTACCAGAGAAGTTGCGATCAATTTTTGGGTGTTCCTTTTAATATAGCCAGTTATGCTGCTCTTACCCAGGTAATTGCTCAGGAAGCAGAAATGGTTCCAAAAACATTTATCCATACTTTTGGAGATTCACATTTTTATGCTGGTATTGGGAAGAGAACTCAATGGCACAGAGATAATTTCCAGGAACTACAAAAAAGAATAAGAAATGTTTCTGCAAGAGAAGAATATTTAGAAGTTGTTGATTGGATTAATAAAAATGCTCCTGGTGACGGCAATGAAGAAAAATATGATCATGTAACTGCAATTCTTGAACAAATGTCAAGAGAACCCAAACCTTTACCTAAATTACACATTACAAAAAAACCCTTTGAT
>Ga0182021_10012683_pt1 | contig 10012 bp, 7 predicted proteins | sample 612E3MmetaG_FD_120493 | JGI IMG/M metagenome (GOLD analysis project Ga0182021, IMG submission 120493) | Permafrost microbial communities from Stordalen Mire, Sweden - 612E3M metaG (Illumina Assembly) | ecosystem: Environmental > Terrestrial > Soil > Wetlands > Permafrost | place: Sweden... | reverse complement strand
ACTTTGCTCCCCGTTTTTAATATCCTTTACTAATGCATTATCGCTTTGTGCCATTTTTTCTTAATTTTCACTTATTAGTAGTGAAAACATTAAAATCCTTCGGTATTTCTTTGATTTTTTAATAAAGCTTGGATTATCGGGTAACAATGAGCAGGCTAATCTAGTTGGAGATACTATCAACGAAATGGGCAAGATGGCAAGTAAGCAAATGTTTGGAGGCGAAGCTTGCAGGGATAGGCTGCCAAAATCTTGCTTGCACATTGGAGTCCATGTATTTGTGAAGAATTACACGGTAGGCAGGTTAACTAAACCGACCGAGTTTTAGGCTTTTTTTTAAAATTGTCATGGTAAGAAATTTTACAATTTTGTAGATTACTGATTTCAATAAAGAGAAAAACAATTTGATGGGTGAATTGAATCAATATTGGTGATTGCGTTAAAGAAACCGCTGATTATCGTTGCAGGGAATATATTTTCTGTTGCCCGGGTTCCAATACTACGAAAATTCAAGCCATTTGTCAACCAATTACTCACTGACTCATTTTCTTTAATTTGACTAAAATCATAAAGGAAATGTGGTATCCAGGTTTTATGAAATAAATACTCGAATGAACCAGGATTGTCCTCAGTTCTCAGAGATTGTACCCGACTTACTAAGCCGTAAAAGTTTGTAGCCTACTAATAAAACCCAGACAGTGGTGAGAACTGAAGTAATGATTGCGGTCATACCTAAAGCAGCAATGAAAAACGGGCCAACAACTGAAATGATCCCAAGGATCCCCGTGACCACACCTAAATAGGCCGTAATCTTGCTAAAAGTTCCCTTTAGCATGACAAGTCCGATTATGAGAATCCCCAAGGCAGGTACAAGAATCGCATAGACAGCAAACAAGCTGGATGATAGCACTCCAAATGCATAGTTTGCAGCTGCGACAAAGGCCATCCGCTGGGTATCGTTGATGGCTACAGCGTACTTACTGCTAAGAGTAATGAGCGAGAAGTAATTTGGCCATGTGACTGCCAAGTCCAGGATGACGAACAATCCCACGAAGCCGATGCCTGCAAATATGGCGTTTCTATTGACATCTTTCAACGCGATGTAAAGTGACCATGCGACAGGTATGAAAAGAAAGTCTGTCAGGACTGAGAAACCAAGAATTGCCCGCCACTCCAACGTGTACTTGGCAAGATGTTTGAGCCACTCCTCGCCTCCACTAGGCAAAGCTCCACTCAGAACATACAAAACAGTAATTATGATGTAGGACGTACCCAAAACAATTGCGGACACACCGCCCAATCGATACAATCCTTTCATATTTGAGTTAACTGAATTGACCATTAACTTTTCCATAATCATTTACTCTCATTTTTTAGTTATTAACTCCGCTTAAACACTTCGCCATGGATCTTTAATATTGGGTTTGCAAACAGAACATAGCATAGCATTATACCACTAGAGCTCAGGGGGCAATCTTGACTAACGACAAAAATAAGTTTAAATAATCAAAGTGTTACAAAATTGTCATTTATCCAGTATTTTATCAAGACTAAATAAATTTTTGTCATTCTCATACGAATTTAATCGGAAATTTTGATGTTAGGAATAGCCAATAATGGCCCGGCGGTTTGGTTTATTGCCGTCGGAGCCTGCCCTGAGCGGTAGAGAAGAATCAGGGTTGGGGGCTGTCGAAAAAGTTTTTTTAACCTCCTGAGAATTGAATATTTGAAATTGCTCTCGGGGGGGATACGAATAAAAAGCCACTTTTTCGGCATTCATTTGACTTTTTCAACAGCCCCGTTTTAGCACAGTCCCGCTAGACGGACGAAAGTTGTCATGTCACAATGAAATTTTCAAAGTGGCGAGCAAAACGATATATGCAATGCGCCTGTCCCGCCGAAGGCAATTAATTAAAGTCCGAGTTAGTGTTAATTTTTTAATTCAGGTGTTGAACTTGCAATTACCTCAGGAGATGTAAAGACCAAAGATGACGCTCGAGCTTCAGGATGAGCTCTGATGTAGTTTTCAACTATCCTCCATCCAATTGAATATCCAGTCCAGTGAGGAACCGGGTCGTCTCCAGTCCTACCGAACATCCACGGAACGAAATATTTATCATTGAATTCCTGTGTCCAGGATTCAAACTTTATTCGAGTAAATGGTTTTACCCGAATTATGTTTTGTTGAATTTGCTCTTCTGTGAGCGCACTGCTAAAGGGCGTTATTTCACAATTGAGGACTTCGAGCATAAAATGATCGGCAAGCCCTTCATTAACCATGCATTCTAATAACGTCAACTGAAAGTTAGGCATACGAACTCGGCACACGTGATGAAGTTCATGAACTAATGTGCGCAGAATAAGCTCTACCCTAAAGTTTGAATTATTTGGATCGTAGTATATTTCTACTTTCTCCACTTGATGATTATCAGTAAAGCCGCTTATTGTCCTCGCCCCAATGCCCCATATTGGTAGAATATTAACATCACTTATTGCTAATTTGATCGTTGCACTGTCTGCAGGTATCAATTCTTGCACACGTGGTAGGATTTTACGTATTCCATCGATAATCTCACTTGAAACGCTATCCGATGAGTTTATCGTTGAGTCTAAAACCAATTTGCAGCCTCGAGAAAGTTCGATAATCTTTCCCGGCGTTGTGTCCTTTCTACTATCTTGACCATGTAAAACATTATTAAAACCAATACACAAAATAAGTATAAGCATAGTCTGTATCAGAACATCATATTTTCTTTTCATTTTCCCTCTGTAATTAGATTTTACTCCTGTTCAGGTTACTTGCCAATTAAGCTACTTTTAGGTTCTCTCTATTGATTACTCATGAAAGAAGAAATGGTTACATGGAGAGCAGATTTTTTTTTTAACCGTATAGATAATTAGAAGTTGTGTGCTGTTTTTTATTTTGAGTTTTTACAGTGCAATTGTATCTCTTGTCATAGTTTTGCATCAATCGGAGAATTAATCAGTAACTAACCAGATAATAAAACAAAGCACCCAGAAAAACTGATCAAAGATTACTGGCTGAAAGGAATTATGTGTTATCCCAAATGCAGGTGCAAATGCAATACATAGCATCGAAAGAAGAACAGCTTTCCATTGAGAAGTTGTCAGGGCTGGCAAAGGCAACCTAGGACCGACCAGAATTTACTTTGGGTAGTAACCTGAAATTTTATCCGGTCCGAGCTCATTGAACAATCGACTGATTGTTCAATAACCGAAGAGCACTTTAGTGCGACGAGCTCGATGAAGTCAACCGAAGAGACCACGAAGTGGAATCTGAGCTCATCGAATCCCGCAAAGGTGGGATGAGATAATTAATTAAACCGACCGAATTATGCTTAGGCGTGTATTTGATTTTTCAATTAGTTTTTAATTAATATTCCATGGATTGTCATTTTTTCTCCTTCTTCAATCCTTTTTAAGTGACAAAATAATAACTCTCCTGTTTTCTCGTCTCTAAGGTGCATCCCATTCCCTTCACAATATTTGTAAAAATCACATTCTGAACAAATTCCTGTTTTTGTCCATTTTTTATCTCGGAATATTCCATATTTATTTTGCCAAACATCTGCAAAATTATCTGTATATATATTGCCTTGAATAAAATTATTCCGCATATTTGGACAGGCCGAAATTGAACCATCTGCTAAAATTGATGCAATATTTATTCCTGCCCGGCAAAAGAAAAAATTATCTCGTACTTCACCCTCATAATTCCCAAAAAATCCTTCGCAGCCATAGTTTAATCTGATCCTTTTTTCTTGTCTGGTTTGTTTAATAAAGTCGAATAACTCTTTAAATTCTATAGGCGTTAATTGAAGTTGCTTTTCTTCTTTTGGTCTGCCAATAGGAAAAATTGTAAATATCCTCCATTCTTTAATTCCTATTTCTATTAGCAAATCTCTAACTTTACCTAATTCTTTAAAATTTTGCTGATTTACACAAGTTACAACATCATATCTTAAATCTTTAGTAGTTGTTAATAATTTAATTGCTGAGATAGCTTTTTCAAAGCTGCTTTTATTGTCCCTTAACCAATTATGTGAAGCTTCTAATCCATCTAAACTTACTGTGACAGCTCTTAATCCAGAATTCATCAATGAACTTAATTTATGATTATTCAATAGCATGCCATTTGTGACAATTCCCCAAGGAAAGCCACGATTATATAACTTCATCCCAATACTTTCAATATCCTTTCGTAATAATGCCTCACCTCCTGTAAGAACAATCATTGTTTTATTAGGATTCAAAATTGGCCTTATCTGGTCTAATGCTTTAAAGAAATCTTCCGTTGGCATATCTTTTTCTGAGGAGTCTTTTTTACAATCACTGCCACAATGTATACAACTCAAATTGCACTTTAATGTACATTCCCAGAGGATATAATTAAGTTGGTGAATTTTACATTCATTTATCTTGTATTTTCTATGTAATCTTAAAGCAAGGCCTTTCCTGAAAGAAATTTTTGCTATACTCATTTCTTAGCTTTCAACTTGATATTCAATTCCTTTTCTGTTTTGCCTTTGTACCATTTTCCATCACCATCTGTATATATAGGACTTTTAAACTCAATAACAGAATCCAACGAATTAAATTCTCCATTTAATAATCCGTCAATATCATTAAACTTTAATGTAAAAGTTTGGTCCTTTGGGAAATCTCCATTTTTAGCTTCATATTTACCGTTTTCATCGGCATAAGAAGTATCATTACCCATTATTACTTGAATGTTTGAAATAGCTGTTGAGTTTTCCTGAGATTGTATCTGTCCCCTGACAATAAATGTAGCATGAGGGGTACCGTATTCGTCAGCAGGTGTACCATATTCATCTGCAATTTTTTCACAGGCAGCCGAAAAACCTAAAACAATTAACAAAACGGATAGTAAATAATTATAACCCATAAGTGCTCTTATTTTTATTCTTTTCATTTTTAGATTTCTTTTACTATTAGACTTAACTTGTACCATATTGGAAGCTTCGTAAATACTTGCCTATAACCTCATTTTATTTTGATTTTTAGGATTTATTTCAATTTACTCCAGTTAATTCGTCAACTGCCATAAATATTTTGTCCACATGTTTTTCCTATCCAGTCGACTGTTAATTTATTAACAGTAAAAATTATTCCAATCTTTCTATTTTTTATAAATTTAATCAATTTTTCAACTACCGGGATGATAAGTTACAGAAGGAGTCTTTCAATAATGAGGTTTTGACAATCCCGGTAGGTGGGTGTGAGTTGTCGTGTCACGATAAAGTTGTCCAGATAACTGAGTCCCGATAGATGGTTAGGATTTGTCACATTATGATAAAACTGTTCAGATGGCGATGCAAAAACCATGACAACTGCGCGTTGGCCGGCAGCCCTATTGACTTTGTCTTGGCAGCAGGAACATCCCTATAGCTATCGGGACGGGTGACAGAGAATTTAATAAATGGGTTAAGTTTTTCTCTCATAGACTTTTAGGGCTGATTACGAAGTAGTCTGGGCTGGCGAAGGCAATTCAGCAAACCGTCCGAGCTATGGTTAGTTCTCTATTGTTTTTTGTGAATATCTAAAAGCAAATCTAATGACATCTTTTGGACATGAATCAACGCATGTCGAACATAATGTACATTCAGAATGACCAATCTCACCACTTTTTATCAACTCGTCTAACGGAAGTGACATAGGACATACACGAGAACATAATCCACAGGAATTGCATAAATCAGGTTTTGTTATAAGTCGTAAAGAAGGAATCCTTAATAAGTCCCTAATCTTCCCGCCAATAATCATAAAAGGCGAAACCCAACAGAGATAGTGGCAAAGTCCACGTTTCCCAGTTAGTACGGCTATTAAGAAAACTATCGCAACTGTACCAAAATACATTACCCATTCACCCAGTCCGACCATCGAAATACCTAATGGTCTTTTATAAAAAAAATCGGCCTGTTTAATTCCACCAAAATAAATAACTAAGAAAATAAAAAATGTTATCCATGGAATAAATTGTAGCCACTTAATCCAATTCAATTTATTATTAGCTGGTTTCTTATTTATATCAAAACAGAAATCTTGAAGTGCTCCAGCAGGACAAACCCAACCACAAAATATTCTACCGACAAAAAATGATAAAATAAACAAGAATATGAAAAACATTATATCGCCTGCCATTATCCTTTCTGAAGCACCAAACATAAGGAGATCAGGAGACATAATAAAAAAAGTTATTGGATATAGAATAAAAGAAACTAAAAGCAGGAATTTTCTAATATTTTGTCGGTTATTCATTTTAATAGACTGTTTAAATGACTATTTATCCAACAACACTAAATTACAGTTAATTACTTTATGTGTAAATAACTACTGTGATTTTTAGCTATCGGGAGCTATCGGGACGGGTGACACAAGATTTAATAAGTGAGTAAAATTCTTCTCTCATAGACTTTTGAATGCGGAGATAAAATAGTCCGGGTTGCAAAAGGCAACCGAGGACCGACCAGAATTTAATTTGCGTAGCAACCTGAAATTTTATCCGAGCTCATTTAACAATTGCTCGGCAATTGTTAAATAATTAATTAAACCGACCGAGTTATAGTTAGTTTTTTGAATCTTAGGTCAAGGAAGTTGTCTTGTTACTTTTAGTTCTAAAATCTCGTCGACCCTCCAAGATTAATGTAACTGCAATGAATCCAATAAGTAAGAACATAATGATTTTCTTACTATCTGAATGAACTTCGGTTGTAAAAAGAATGGTTAAAACAACCAAGGCAATCCACTTGAATTCATAAAGAATAACTTGAAAAATAACTTGCTGTTTTTTCATAAAGTGAGTTTTAATTGAAATTGGGTTTTAAAAGTATTAAGTTAGAAATTCCGATAAATACGCACAGGTTGTCTTGTCATATGAAAATTGTCAAGATAGCCAGTCCTGATAAATGGACTGGAGTTGTCCCTATTATGTTATTCTGCTTTTTCTGTCATAGTTAGTGTTTTAAAATTGTCTAACGTGCAGGTAACCTGCCCATTAACTATAACGGCCCGGCGGTTGAGGGAGTAAAAGTTTATTACCCCAGCCGTCCGCGTTATATGTAGGGTTTATTTTAAAATTGTCAAGAGGTACCAGAACTTTGCCGTCCAGTCCGTAATCAAGTCATACTGGCAGCGATGGGTCGGCTTCAATTAATTTTGTTTTTAAATTCAAATAAATATGTGAATTACAACTTGAAATTGACTTTTATTTATTCAATATTTTATTTGCAAGTCTGTTAAAAAGCCTGAGCCATTTTAAGTTTTATTTCAAATCTGCTAATTCTGAATTATATTAATCAATTTACTTGCCAATATACTTCAGAAGATAGAGCTGTATTATGATTCCGTTCTTAAACTTGTTGTCTCTTACGGTATCTGTTTTTATAAGTTCCGATTCTGATAAAACAAGGTCAAGATTTTCTTTATTCAATTCCAGATTGTGAAATCTAACTGCACAAAATACTTCTCCAGACTCAAGAAATTCTCCGGGCTTATTGTATTGATGTACCTCCGGAAAGGCATCAACGTTCGACATTTTCGCCTTAAGCCAATAATGACTTAATCCCGAAGTACCGTTGTATTCTACCATTGGGCCAGCAGTTACCTCGGTAATGTGTAAGATTTTCTTAATTTCAGGATAAGTTTTGGAGATATATTCGATGGTTTGTTTATAGGGCCCGTATGAAAAATAGAAATTGGAAATAGAAATCCGTATACCCAGGAATAAGATAACCGATATTAAAATAATTTTCAGCCATTTTATCTTCATCTGGATTAAAAGAATAGTAGGTGGGATAACAAGCATAATAACTATAGTCATTATATACCTGGTGGATAAAATTGGTTGTGAAAACAAGGAAATAATAGTAACAACAAGTAGTGTCCCCAGGAAAATAAACAGCGACAGCCATAAAACTAACCGATACTCAGAAAACGATTTTGTAAAACTTATGAAAAAGGTAAAAACAATAAGGCTATAAATCAAAATAGTCAATGAAATGGAATAATTAGTTGTCCAGAATTGTTCGGTGAATGGAATTTTAAAACAAGAAAGAATAGCATTGAGACTAACTTCAGGAGCCCAAAAAGCATGTTGAACTTTTTTAACCTGAATAATAAACATAAAGAGCCATGGGAGAAAAAATATGGTTGCTAATAATAATGAAAATAAATGAGGAAGCCACTTATTATTTTTAGTCAGAAGCAGGTGAAGAAAAACAAACATATTTGCCACAAACGCAGCAGCCATACTATAATAGTGGGTATACATGGCTAACACAGTGAAAACAAAAAGAAGGACCAAATCGCGGTTTTTCACCGTTCTCATAAATAAGTAAGAATATATAAATACTCCCGTTACTGAAAATGCAGCCCAAGTGTACATTCTGGCCTGGTGCGAGTAAGCTGCCATCATTGGAACTGAAATCAGCATCAGACAAAAATATAGCGCACCTTGTTTTCCAAAAATACGTTGGCCGGCAAAATACCCTAGTAATATTGTTGATAATACCCCCAGAACTGAAAATAACCGTAATGATATAGCGTTTAAACCGAACAAACCGGTAAACAATCTTAATCCCAGGTAATATAAAGGTGGGTGTAAATCGTTTTTGAACTTAGCGAAAAAGTCCGATAAAGAACCACCCAACATTGATTTAGTATATATCTCATCACTCCACAAATCACTGAACCCAATTTTGAACAAGTAGAAAACTGCAGCAATAGCAAAAATCAGTAAGAATATTAACAATTTATTTTTGGTTAACGTCTTCAAAATATTTTTCATATTTTAAAATTGAAAAAATGAATACACAAATATTTTCTTCCCTTAACATTGTTTTAATTTAATGCATTGTAGCTCTTAATAAAATTGGGGTCAATGATTATGTAAACGCAATAGTGGCGAATATTTCTGACTTGCGTTTGATGTCTTTTTCGCTGTTTTGGTTCATGTAGTAAATATAGAAAATTTTTATTCTTAAGTTTTATTGACAATGGACCATTATGCCTAGCAAACTTTTTATCTGATCGAAACTTTTGGTGGTTACATGGGAATAAATCTCATTAGTCTAGTTGTCTTTGTGCCCAGACTAGTTTTCTTGCTACGACACAACCTTACATATAACGGCCCGGCGATTTAATGAGTTGGCTGGCAGCCCCATTGACTTTGTCTCGGCAGCAGGAACATCCCGTCCTGATAGCTATCGGGACGGGTGCCACAAGATTTAATAAGTAGGATTATGTTTACTCGCATAGACTTTTGGGGTCAATTTTGAAGTTGTCCGGGCTGCCGAAGGCAACCGAGGACCGACCGCAATTTCATTTGCGTAGCAACCTGAAATTTTATCCGGTCCGAGCTCATCGAATCCGTTGCGTAGCAATGGTGAGATAATTAATTAAACCGTCCGTGTTAGCATTTCGGGCAAATTTTAAAACTGTCATTGGTAACCAAATGTTTCGGTTTTAGTTAGTCAAATAAAATCGGGGTAGCGGTACAATTTTGATTGTGTATTGGATTTGTCTCGGTAGTGTTAATTTGTTAACAGGATAACGCGGTCCGGGTCTATCACCCATTTGTATAGGAAGCAGGAGCCGTTTGCAAAAATAGTGACCAGTCAACTTACCATTATTGTTGGTGTCATGAAGCGTTTACATTTTTCATAAATAATTATCATATCACTTATTTATCTCTTTGTAAAAACTACCTCTAATATCAATTCATATCCCCCTTTGTCAGAAGGATGTTGCATTTTCAGAACAACTCTATTTGGAGCTTCTTTGACAAATGTTTGAACAAGTAAGGTATCATGCCAGTTCATGGCTAAGGTCGTATTATTAACAAAATTGCATGTCGCGATTGAAAAACTACCGGAATTCTCAAACCACCAATATCTATACATTTTTATTTTGTCATCCCATGCAAATATGCCTTTTGCCTCTCCACCTGATTTAGTCGAGTATTCAAATAATACGT
>Ga0182021_10012682_pt1 | contig 10013 bp, 4 predicted proteins | sample 612E3MmetaG_FD_120493 | JGI IMG/M metagenome (GOLD analysis project Ga0182021, IMG submission 120493) | Permafrost microbial communities from Stordalen Mire, Sweden - 612E3M metaG (Illumina Assembly) | ecosystem: Environmental > Terrestrial > Soil > Wetlands > Permafrost | place: Sweden... | reverse complement strand
TCACCAGCCGCTACCGGATGCCGCTGATTCCGATTGCCTCAATTCTCGCGGCCTTAGGGCTGGTCGGACTCGTCCGACTGCGGGGCAAGGCGTTGAGTTGGCCGCTCGCCATCGCCGTCGCCGTGTTCCTGTTCTTCAACGCCAATCTTGCCGGGGCAGGCAGGCCGGGAGGCCAGGATCAGAACCACCTCGACGTCGCGATCGGCCTTCACGAACAGGGCAAGGATGCCGAGGCGGTGGCCGAATTGCGGGAGGCGCTCAAGCTCGACTCCGCGACCAACATCCTCTCGGTCGAAGCGGACCTGCTCGCAGCTCATGGCGAGTTTGCCGAAGCCGAGCGTGCGGCCCGAGCTGCGATCCGGCTGCATCCGTCCGACGCCGACGGCTTTGGCATACTGGGCAACGTGTTCGGCTACGAAGGCCAGCTTGATTCGGCCGCGGTCTATTTCGAGGCGCTGCTCGAAAGGGAACCGTACGAGATCAAGGCCTGGAGCAACCTCGGCAACATCGCCCTGCTGCGCAGGGACTTCGAGCGGGCCCGCTACTATTACGAAGGCGCGCTCAAGATACAGCCGACGGATGCGGTGGCCATGTACAGCCTTGGGCTTTGCGACTACTACCAAGGGAAGGTCGCGGAAGCCCGCGCCCGCTGGCAGCAAGTTCTCAAACTCAACCCTTCCTTCACCAAGGCCAAACAGGCGCTCGAACAGAAGAAGTAGCAGGAAGACTGTCCCGAGGGCCTGACGCTGGTGCTCCTGGCGTCTTGGCGAAGGCACGCCCCGTACTGCCTGCCGATGCGGCGGAAGACCGTTTGTGCGAGGCGCGGCAGGGCAGGATTTCGGAGGCCCGGGTGGCGGCGGCAGGAATCGAGGGCTGCCGCAGCGTGCAGCTCTCGCAGAGCAGCGGGACCTATCTGCTTAGGACTCCGTACTCCAATGGCACCCGCAATCCAGACATTCCAGCGTGCTTGACTTGGGAAGGGTCAGGACTATGCTGACCAAGGCCCCAGCATGAGTAGCAGTACCGACGAAGCAGACAAGTTGCAGGCCCTGCGCGCGCAGGTGGAATTAGCCGCGAACCCGGCCGAGCGGGTGGAGGCCACGCTGAAGCTCGCCGAAAAGCTCTGGCTCAGCGACCCGGTTACTGCCAAACCTCTGCTGGAGCAGGTTGTTGCTGAAGCTGACGCCGCCGGTCGACCCAAAGATCGCGGCCGGGCCGCGTACATGCTCGGCGAGCTGCTGCGGCGCGCCGGCGACCTCGACGGCTCGGCGCGCTGTGCTGAGCTGGTGTTCAAAGTCGCGGACGCAACCGGCGACCGTCGACTTCGTGCAAGCGGGCTCAATCTTGTCGGCTGCATACACGAGCAGCGCGGCGAGTCACAATCCGCGCTTGAGTGCTTCGAGGAGTACCTGGAAATATGCCGGCAAATCGGATTTGGTAAGGGCGAGCGGTCGGCACTGAATCAACTCGCGTGCGCTTATGCTCTACGGGGCGATCTTGGCAAGGCGATCGAGCGCTACGAGCAATGTCTGGAGGCAGACACCAAAGCCGGAGACGCGCATGGCCGGGCCACGAGCCTGTACAACATTGGCTGGACCCTTGCCGCCATGGGTCGTTGGACCGAGGCGACTGAGAACTTCCACCGGGCGATGGCGCTCTGCGAGGAACACGGGTTCAACGACCCGCTTGCTGCGGCTCGAATGTCACTCGGCGAGCTGTCGCTCAAGCGGTCCGACTACGAGGATGCCGCGCTCATGTTCCGCACCGTGGTTGAGGCAGAGCGGGAGAACCGACGATCCGGAGGAGTGTACCGAGAGGCTCTCACCAATCTGGGCTGGACCCATTTCCGCAAAGGAGACCTGGCTCAGGCAGAGGAGGCCCTGAACGATGCTGCCCGGCTGTGCGAGGCGGCCGAGGACCGCCGTGTGCTCGTGACCGTTTGCTGCCTCCGGGCCGAGGTTGCGCTGGCGCGAGGATGGCTCGATGCGGCCGCTGACTTGCTTGCTGAGGCGATGCGCCACGCGACCGACCTGAGCTTGACAAGAGAACAAGGCGAGGCGCTGCGCGTTCAGGCGCTACTGTCCGCAGCCCGTAGTGAGCACGGAGCGGCCCTGGACCTTTTCAGCCGGTCTGAGACTGTGTTGGAGCCGCTGGGTGACACATACGAGCTAGCGCTCACGCGGCTGCAGGGCGGTCGAGAACTCATCGAAGTCAATCGGTCGGAAGAGGCCCGAGGTAAACTTCAGACCGCGGCTCAGACGTTCCGCCGACTCGCCGTTGTGGCCGAAGCCGAGGAGACGACCCGGCTGCTCTACCGGCTTGAGATGCGCGCCGACCGCAATGCCGCTCTGCTCCAGGGGCTCTTAAGTATCACCGCGCTCGAGCTGGCACCCGAGCAGTTCATCGAGCAGGCCCTGCAGATGCTGTGTGACAACATGCGTTTCGAACAGGGCGCGGTGCTGGTTGGCGGCCGCGCCGTTGCTTTGCAGGGCAATTCCGATCTGCCTGAGATGACCGGCCGAGAGACACGCATGCAGACTGACCTGACTCTGCTCCTTCCGGTCAAACAAGAAGGCCGCGAAGTTGGTTTTGTCTGGTTCCGACGGAGAGTGCCGCTGGCGACGCGCATTGACTCCGAAGTGCTGGAGGTCGTGTCCCGCACACTCGCGCCCGCGCTCGTGAAACTGGGGGAGCTCAGGGCAATCGAAAGCGAGAGTGCGCCGCAGATTCCGGGGCTGCGGTTCCGAGGCGTTGTAGGTCGGAATCGCGACGTGCTCGACGTTCTCGGCCTGGTAGCGCGCATGGCTGCAGCTCCGGTTCCGGTTCTGATACGCGGCGAGAGCGGCTCGGGCAAGGAACTCATTGCTCGTGCCCTGCACGAATCGAGCCCGCGGACCGACCATCCCTTTGTCACGGTCAACTGCGCCGCAGTTCCGGAAAGCCTGCTCGAAGCCGAGTTCTTCGGCGTCGAACCGGGCGCGGCGACCGGAGTCGCGGCGCGGCCGGGCAAGTTCGAGCAGGCGGGCAAAGGGACCATCTTTCTCGACGAAATCGGGGACATGAGTCCTGCTCTCCAGGCAAAGCTGCTGCGGGTCATCGAGGAGAAGACGGTCATGCGCGTCGGAGGCAATAAGGAAACGCTGATAGAAGCCCGGGTTATTGCCGCGACGAACATGGACCTTGACTTGCGCGAACGCCAGGGTCTGTTCCGGCGCGACCTGCTGTACCGGCTCAATACGGTTCAACTCGCCCTGCCGTCGCTTCGTCGCCGGCAAGAGGACATCCCTGTGCTGACGCAGTACTTCATTGCCCGTGCGGCCCAGGAATACGACCGGCCGGTCCACGGTGCGAGCGACGACGTCCTGTCTCTGTTTGCCCGATTCGCCTGGCCCGGCAACATCCGTCAGCTCAAGCATGTTGTCGAACGGGCGGTGATACTCTCCGATGCTGATATGATCCAAATAGCCGACCTTCCACCTGACTTCAGGCAGTGCGAAGACGAGTTGACCGCGCGACCGCAAGAGAACCTGCGTAACAGGTTCCGCGAGAAAACGGATGAGTCTGAAAGAGCCATGCTTGTCGAGGCCTTGAGGCAGGCAAAGGGAAACACTTCTGAAGCCATCAGGCTCACGGGCTTCAGCCGCAGGCACTTCTTTCGCCTGGTGCGCAAACACAACTTAAGCAGCAACTCCGACTGACGGCCTCGGGGGCAATCCCCGACTCGTAGATAGCTCCGGCAAGACAATTCATCTTCCTTGAAGCGGTGCCACAAGTGGCACCAAGAGGCATTTGTGGCACTCCCCCTGCAATTCATTGAAATCAAATGACTTGCAGAGATCTCTGACCACCTTACCAAGGGGCATGAATGGCACTAGCTCCTGCCTCCCATGAGCCCAAAACATGGTAACTGCCAAGCCCGCAGTAACTTACGCCACACACCCTTTCTCGGCACATTTCGTGTCTATGAGTCCGTGTAATGTTGGTGCAGACTAGAGACTTCATCGATGTTGCTGCGAGAGCGCGGGAGCTCGGTTGCCCAGTCCCGGTCAGGATTGCTCTCCTTCCCGGTAATCTCTCCACGGCGGCCTCGGTCGGCGAGTTCTTTTTTCATGCGGCGACACCGTCCGTGCGCTCGGCCTGGCAAAGCGTCGGGCTGGACGACGAAGGTCCTTCTGGGACGGGGGGCGGGGATTCGGGGTCGGGGGTCAGGACCCCAATCCCTGGCCCCCAACCCCTAGCCCCTTCTGCGTCAGCTAAGGTCCCACTCGTAGTCTTCTTCGGAGCCGGCCTCTTGGCCGGACCGCAGTGGCATCTTGTAGTTGCGCTCGGAATGGTCTCTTCGGTGCTCGCGTCTCATGCTCGCTGCGCGAGCACAAGGGATGTTCGACTAGATGTCGTGGTCGAGCGACCGGGCGAGCGCTGCTGTGCTTGCATTGAGTACCAAGGCGATGCGTTCGGGATTATCGCACTGGCCAGAGACGTGCGGCGAATCTGGACCGAAAAATGAGCCGAGCGGTCAACACCCCCATCCCGTACCTCGAACCGATGTGGCGCAAGTGGTATCTGCTTTAAAGGAAGTCTCGATTGGCTCTTAGAACCGCGGCTGGGGCAGTTCGCTCACGAAGATGTGTCAGGGCCACACGGAAATCTGCCGCGAACTTGTGTGTCATGAAAACGATGCCTGCCGCTGGCAAGAACCGAGTCGATTCAGTAGCTTGCCGCGGCAGGCAAGAGAAAGGGCAGCACCTGCAATCCCGGCCAGGAAAAACAGGTTCAGAGTTGGACTCCGTGCTGCCCGCGAGATTGTAGCCGGGATGTAGAAGGAATCAAGCAGGGATGACCAGACTACGAGCGGTTTCTAACCGCCGGTGCTTACAAGCAGCGGTAGTCCTGGCCGGCTCTGCGACCCGGCACCGGGTTCCGAGGCAGGGCGCACCCGAGGCGCGCAAGTGCGCTACCAACTTGAGCAAAGGAGGAAAACAATGCTCAAGCACACAATACTCTGTGTAATGCTCGTAGCGGCAGCGGCCATGGGCTGGGGGCAACAACAGAGTAGTCTCGTACCGGTCGAAGTCGGCACTCACCTCACCTGGGGGAACGGTCTGGTTTGGGGAATATTCCCTGTGAACGGCGGCGGCAACGGGCCGACCTGCGTAGCGACCTGGGATCCCACCGCCGACCATGATTCGGCGTGGGATGACTCATCAATCACGAATATGTCGAGCGCGCGCCTCGTCCACACCAGTCTCACGTTCCAGTGGAAGGAACAACCTGTTCTGTTCGGGATCGGGAATGACGGAAGCTTGGACAGGCTGTACTGGTACTTCCAGAATGCTGCTCAGTGGGGCAGCGGCATCATCGACACGTTCGCGTTCGGCGCGGGCGCATCCATTGCCTACGTGCCGAACGATGGTTACGACGTATGGGACTACGCGGTTCCCGGCTGGATTTACTGTTTTCCCGGCAACACCACGAGCTTCTGGCGATATGCGGTTCCCGCAGGGTTGTATCCTGATATCTCACTCTACGGCTACTACCCGGGTCCGGGTTCAACCATCTCTGACCAGACACCACCGTTTGAGTGGAGCAGCGCGGCAACCAATCAGTATCGGATACAGGTCTCAACTAATCCGAACTTCATGAGCAACGTGATAGACGAGGTTGTCTCTACTCCGGAATACGAGCCGACTACCAGGCTCGCCAACGGGACCTACTACTGGCGCACGGCCGCTTGGATTGGCGGGGGATGGTCATGGTGTTCCAGCACCCGCAGCTTCGTGCTTCAGGGCGGGTGGGTATCGCGTCCCTCGATCCCCCACGCGGGCGGCGATGGTTCGATAATTGCCTATGCCAGCAGTTTCGGCACCAACGGCAAGTCTATCCTCGCCTTGGTTAACGGAACGTCTCATGACTACTTCTATAGGTACAACATCAGTGATAGCACCTGGTACGCAGAGGACACCCCGCCGGGTTCAGTCAATATCGGCACTTCGCTTACGACGAGCGCCCCATTTCAAGGAGCGTTTCCTCACATAATGGCAGTATTCTCCGGCCAAGTTAAACATGACAACCCGTGGTACTACGATGTAAACCAACAGCCGCGCCAGCGCTGGTTGCAGTGGAACGATGACAGCGGGGATACAATGTTCTATTCGCACCTCCCGCAGACTATCGGAACGGCAACCTCGATGGTGTTGGGTCCGGACAACATGACGTACTTGCTTCCGGGTCTCATGGGTAGTGATAACTTCTACGACGTGGAACCGCCGGACACCCTCACCCCGGAGGGGCATCGCGGACACCATCGACACGACCGAGATGATGGCGGCCAACAGGCCGGCATCGCGCAGAACGGAAAAGCCGTGGCGCACGCCGTCGCCGGCTGCCACGGCGTAGAGGTCGAGTATCAGTTGCCTGTTTCCGCACGTGTTCGCGCGACACTGCGCGACGCAATCGGAAGGCAGGTCGGCGCGCTCGACGTCGGCGATCAGAAACCGGGCGTACATCGTCTGGAATGGAACCGCGACCGGGAAGGCCGCCAACTAAACGCCGGCGCCTACTTCGTGCTGCTTGACATGGGCACGGAGCAAGCTAGGCTCAAAACCGTGGTGAAGTAAGTCCACTATTCGGAGGGGCGGGGAACCCGCCCCTCCGCGATTGGAGTGTGCATGAAGAAACTCCTGCTGGTCCTCATTCCGCTGGCACTGTTCGGACAGGTGGTCGTGGATACCGTCATCAGATTCCCCAGAGAACCGGGGTATGCGTGCTTCTTTCCCGAACTCAACAAGCTCTACGAAGGCGACGGGGGAAGCGGCCTCTTCGTGCTTGATTGCTCAACGTATCAGTTGAAGCCCGAGATTCCGGAACCGTTGGGTCTCGCCCACAACCATTGGTCCTGGAACTGGCGCAGACAAAAACTCTATCTGACCCGGTATACGGGGGACACGCGTGCAGACAGCACGCTGGTCATTGACGTTGCCGGGGATTCAGTACTGGGGTGGCTGCCTGTGTTTCGGGAGTTTTACAACGACGTGTATCTGAGTGATATTGACGCCCGGTTCAAGCCTGAGGTGGACACTCTGTATGAGTATGATTGTGCGGCCGACACGGCGATCCGCCGGCTGCCGATACACAGCACCTGCGCGTCATGGGACTCGGTCGGACACAAACTCTACGTCGGGCAGGGCTCGCTCAAGAAGCTGTATGTCTATGATTACCTGGCCGATTCTTGTCTGAAGGTCATAGACGTGAGCGCGGTCGACGCCATGATGCCCGACGCCCTGATATTCGGCACGAATCACAGGGCCTATGTCTCTTCTTTCCAGACACAGCCCTTGTCGGCGACGAACCTCGGGATAGTTGATACTGAGCGCGACACGCTGCTCGGCGTGCTCCCCGTGCGACTACAGGAGAATTTGTACACGCAGGTTGCCGTGGACGAGCGAGATGGTAAGGTCTACGTCACCGACTGTGACGGCATTCTTGGAACGCCGGACACGATGTGGGTCGTTGACTGCGCTACGGACTCGGTTCTAAAGAAGTTTGAGTGCGTGCATATGGGAAACACCGACATGTGCATACGCTGGGTGCCGTGGAGCAACCGAATCTACCTCGCCAATTTCGGTCCCGATTCCACCAACGGTGGTTCCCTGGTTGTCATCGACTGCAACACCGACTCGGTCATCGTGCCGAAGATGCTGCTGGGTGATGGTGGACAGATTTATGACATTACGCTCGACCCGATTCATCAGCGTGTCTTTGTGACCGGCGGTGACACCAATACAGTCTACGTCCTGCGCGACACCGGTTACGGGATTGCCGAAGCCAAGCCCTCGGGACCGCGTCCCGCTTCGGGATTGCAGGTGCGGACGATGCCGGGCTGGTTCGACCTTCGATATTCCCTTGCCTCGCCATGCCGTGTGGACCTATCCGTCTACGACCTGATGGGCCGGGCAGTCAGACGTTTGGTCGCCGAGAAGCGGTCTGCCGGCCCGCACTCGGTCGTTTGGAACTGTCAGGACCTCCACGGCAATCGCGCCGCCCGCGGGGTTTACTTCATCCGCCTCGACACGCCGGGCTTCCGGGATGTGAAGAAGGCAGTCGTGACGAGGTAACGAGTAGTCAGCAGTGAGGCGTATGTGATCTGACTGAACAACGGCGTGAGCCGAAAACTGTAGGGCTGCACCTGCAATCCCGGCCAGGAAAAACAGGTTCAGAGTTGGACTCTGTGCTGCCCGCGAGATTGTAGCCGGGATGCAGGAGGAAGCAAGCAGGGGATGGCCAGACTACGAGCGGTTTCTGACCGCCGGTGCTTCCGAGCAACGGTAGTCCTGGCCGGCTCTGCGACCCGGCACCGGGTTCCGAGACAGGGCGCACCCGCGGCGCGCAAGTGCGCTACCAACTTGAGCAAAGGAGGAAAACAATGCTCAAGCACACGATAGTCTGTGTAATGCTCGTGGCGGCAGCGGCCGTCGCTTGGGAGAGGCCGGATAGCTCCGGTGGTGTCCCGGTCCCAATCGAAGCATTCTCGCATCTGACTTGGGGGGACAGCCTGGTTTGGGGCTTGTTCCCCGTGAACGGCACGACCACGACCTACTTGATGACCTTCCCCCATACGTACGAGTACCCGGATCCTCATCATCACGCGGATACCCTGGATTCCCTCGGGTGGGACACAGTGCACATGGTGGGTCGTCACCTGCAGGACGCCGGCCTCACGTTCCAATGGGGGAATCATCCGGTTGCCTGGTTCTCCGGGAAGTACGGATCCCCGGTCATCTCAAAGCTGTGGTGGTACTCCATCGGCAATGGCGACTCAGGCGAGGTCGTCATCGACACGTCATTATTCTCTTTCAATGATGGTGCGTCCATCGCCTACGTCGCAAACGACTCCTTCAGCCCGTGGGTGTTTGCAGTCCCCGGGTGGATTTACTGCCTTCCCGGTAGCAGCACGGCCTTCTGGCGGTATTCGCTTCCCATGCATATACCGCCACCGGCTGACACATGGTTTCTTGGCTGCTTCCCGGGGCCGTGGTCAATCATAGCCGACCGGACGCCATGGTTCGCCTGGGGCAGCTCGCCAACGACTCAGTACCGAATACAGGTTTCGACTAGCCAGAACTTCATCAACAACGTGATAGACCAAGCCGTCTCCGATACGCAATACGAGTCGACTACCAATCTCGCCAACGACACTTACTACTGGCGGACGGCCACGTGGAGCGGGAACCAAGGGTGGACGTGGGGCACGAACACTCACATGTTCATACTTCAAGCTGGTTGGCAATCGCTCGCTGCGATACCTAAGGCCGCTAACAAAGGTTCGACAATGGCGTATGACAAAGGCAGTTTCGGGAATGGCATCAAGTCAATCGTTGCGCTCGTCGGCGATTGGGGCAGGAAGTACTGTTACAGGTACAGTCTCAGCCAGAACACCTGGGACACACTGGATGATGCCCCCAAGGTCATCGGCGAAGGCTCCTCGATTGCCACGCGCACGCCAGTCCAGGATACTCTGACTCCAATCACAATGGCGGCATTCGGGGGAGAAACCCAGTACGACGCACCCTACAGCTACGAGAAAGACTTCCCCGGTTACCACTGGCGGTTGTGGGACAACAGTAGTTCAGACCTATTCTATAAATCCTACTTCCCCGGCACTGTCCATTCGGCTTCCTCGATGGTGATGGGCGCAGGTGATACCATGTACCTGACGCTCGGCGCATCCAGTGGCGAAGCTCATTCTTTCTACTGGGTCCATGGCCCAGGCTACGGCGATGGTGGAGGCGGGCAGTCCGTCGCTTCAGTGTACGGAGTGTCCAAGGCGCACGCAATCACCAGCCCGGACCGCATTGAGATAGAGTATCAACTGCCTGTCTCCGGACGCGTTCGTGTGTCTCGGCTCGACGTACGCGGCCGGCAGGTGAACAAGCCCGACGCCGGCCAAAAGCAGGCCGGAACCCACCGGCTGAGTTGGGTTCGTGATTCCGAAGGCCGGAAGCTCAGCGCCGGGG
>Ga0182021_10012681_pt1 | contig 10013 bp, 5 predicted proteins | sample 612E3MmetaG_FD_120493 | JGI IMG/M metagenome (GOLD analysis project Ga0182021, IMG submission 120493) | Permafrost microbial communities from Stordalen Mire, Sweden - 612E3M metaG (Illumina Assembly) | ecosystem: Environmental > Terrestrial > Soil > Wetlands > Permafrost | place: Sweden... | reverse complement strand
GATCGATATCGTATGACTCCATTTTTTTTATTACCGTGATAACATCAAAAAGGCACTATTTATCTATATTGGATTTCTGCAAATATCCATCAGCGGCAAAAATTATAGATTTCTGTTTTTCATTTGTTATGGCGGTAAGAGGATGCATCTGAAAATCGCTCATACGGGTTTTTACTTCCACGAAAACGATAAAATCTTTATTCTCGGCAATAATATCAATTTCATGTTTCCCCCATTTCCAGTTCCGGAATAGTATTCTGAAGCCGGCTTTTTTCAAATAGTCAGCTGCCATATCTTCTCCTTTTTGACCCAGAATGTGTGATTCAGCCATAATAAGAAGTGCCTAAAGTGCCTGGAGTGCCTAAAGTGTCTAAGGTATTTTGAAGAATAATCAATATATCAAATTTAATCTTTTTCAACTCCAGGCACTCCAAACTTTAGTCACTCCAAACTTATTATAACATTATATCAAATTTAATCTTTTTCAACTCTAGGCACTTCAAACTCCAGGCACTCCAAACTTTTGATTATATTTCAATCAACTTGTTTCTGATAGCAAAAAGAATAAGACTTGCAGTGTTTTTGGAATTGGTTTTTCCAAGAAGATTAGCTCTGTGCTTATCTACAGTTCTTTTACTGATAAAAAGGGTTTCGGCTATCTCCTGGTTTGAAAATCCCTCACAAATTTTAAACAGTATTTCTTTTTCCCTTTTTGAGAGATTTGCAGTTTTACTCTCATTTTCACGATGTTTGAACTTTTGAATAACATGATAGAGTAACTCCTGTGAGAAATAACTTCCTCCCTTACTTACTGTAATGATGGCTTCCTTGACTTCGAAGATATCAGAATCTTTCAGCAAAAATCCTTTGGCGCCGGCATCCACCATTTTATAATAGTACTCTTCTTCTCCGTACATTGAAAGAGCGATAATATGAATTCCCGGGTAGAATTTCAGCCCTTTTCTTGTAGCTTCAATACCGTCCATTTCAGGCATATTTATGTCCATAAGGGCAACATCAGCCTGTGTGTTTTTAAGAAGTTGAAGGAACTCTTCACCGTTTGATGCTTCACCTGCTACTTCAAATTCCGGGAAAGCATTAAGAAGTATTTTCAATCCGTTTCGGAAGAGCTGGTGATCATCTGTAATTATTATACGTATTTTTTCCATTTCAGGCTATTCTATAAACAAAGAATCAATCGATCAGTTTAATAAGGGCACTGGTTCCTTTCCCCGGGGTGCTTTCAAGAATAAATACTCCTTCAACGGTCTTTACACGGGTTTCAATATTTGACAATCCCATACCCTTCGTATCTTCCTTGCTCAGAGTGGAGGTATCAAAGCCACGGCCGTTATCATAAAACTGCAAGGTAACAAATTTTTCGTGTTTGTTTAATTCAATCTCAATTCTGGAAGCTCCTGAGTGAAGGATAGAATTATTGATCAGCTCACAAACAGCCCGGTATATTACAACCTCCTTTTCATTTTCAAGACGCTGGTTTTCCATATTTGTCTTAAAATCGATTTCAACGGCTTTTGTCTGATTTATTTTGGTGCTGAAAGCGCTTATGGCACTGGCTAATCCAAAGTTGGACAGCATGTGAGGACTCAGATTATTCGATATTTCTTTTATAGTATTGATTGCTTCATTTACAAGGTGGTTTGTATTATTGAGTATCACTATTCCCGATTTATCATTAATTCTGTCATTTAACGCTGATAGAGACATTTTCACAGTAGACAGGATTGGTCCGAGTCCGTCGTGGAGATCTTTTGCGAACCGTCTCCTCTCATTTTCCTCAGTATTAATTATAGCATTTATTACTCTTTTTTCTGAACGCAGGCGATCGGTATCTGCCCGTTTCAGGGAAAGGAACAATTCACGTATAAGGATGACACCGCCAATGATCATAACTGAAATCAGGACACCGATCCATTCATCGATCATCTGCCATGTGAATGAAGGGGTACCCCTGAAATATTCAAAAAGCTGTATAATTTTTCTTACAGCCATGAAGGCAAAGGAGATTGAAAGCAGGATCCATGAAAGTCTGTATTTTGTAAGCTTCATGAATCTCAAAGCTATTACTGCTGCAATGATCTGAAGAATAATTGAGATAATCAGGGCAATAAGTCTTACCATATCTGCTGTAAAAGTGTCATACAAAAATAGAAGTTAATTTATCTTAAACGGCAACCGGAGGGTATAAATTAATGGCTCAATGGTTTAAGGGCTCAAAGGCTCTTATAAATTTACAGGCCTTATTACAACGTGACCTTATGGCTTTCCACTGTTCCACCTTTGCGCCTTTGCGCCGTTATGCCCTTGAGCCGTTATGCCATTGCACCTTTTTTTATAACTTTAGCCCATCAACATCTCAGGATATGAAAGTACTTTATAATATCGGTATAACTGCTTTTTCCGCGCTTGCCTGGTTATTATCTCCCTTTAATTCGAAAGCTTCCTTATGGATTAAAGGCCGGAAAAACTGGGCTCATAAAATTGCTCAAAAGATAAAACCCGGAGATCGGATTGTTTGGGTCCATTGTGCCTCACTTGGAGAGTTTGAACAGGGCAGACCGGTAATTGAGGCTTTAAAAAAAGAAAGGCCGGACGTAAAAATCGTACTCACTTTTTTTTCTCCATCGGGATATGAGGTCAGAAAAAATTATACAGTAGCTGACTGCATAAGTTATCTGCCTGCGGATACTCCACGGAATGCTGAGAAATTCATAAAAATGATAAAACCTGAATTTGCGATATTTGTTAAATATGAGTTCTGGAACAATTATATTTCAGTGCTTTACAACAATAATATTCCTCTTTATCTGATTTCGGCTATCTTCAGGCCGGATCAGCATTTTTTCAAATGGTGGGGCTCCTTCTTCAGAGGTATGTTACAAAAGTTTGAAAGAATATTTGTCCAGGATCAACACTCTTTCGAATTGCTTTCAGGTATCGGCATTAAAAATATTTCGCTGGCCGGTGATACAAGGTTTGACAGGGTAGTTCAGATGACAGCCTCAGCAAAGGATATTCCGCAGCTGGAAAAATTCAGGGGAGATGAAAAGTTATTTCTGGCCGGCAGCAGCTGGAGACAGGATGAAGAGATTATTGCTCAGTATATTGGCAGGTTTCCAGGCAGGATGAAATGGGTTTTCGCTCCGCATGAAATCGATAAACAAAATATAGACAGACTTGAAAAGCTTTTCAACGTTGGTTGTATCAGGTTCTCCCTGTTCAATGAAGCTTCAGCTGAGGCGCGGGTTATGATTATTGACAATATTGGAATGCTCTCTTCTGCATACAGATATGCTCATATAGCAGCCATAGGCGGCGGATTCGGTAAAGGCATCCATAATATACTTGAACCCTGCTGCTGGGGAATTCCTGTTATGTTTGGTCCCAGGTACAAAAAGTTCAGAGAGGCAGTTGAAATGATTAATGAAAATGGTGCAATGACTTTCGATTCGTATGAAAAGTTTGAAGATATTCTTGATAAATGGCTGAAAGATGAAACATTTTATTCAAAATCATCAAAAGCAGCTGTTGATTATATAGTGAAAAATACCGGTGCTACTGGAATAATTTTAAGCGAATTAGCAAAAAAAGATATTAACAGGTTAGGCTCATAATTTGTTTAAAACTAATCCTTTCGAAGTAGAAAAGGATTATATAAAGAGACGTAAATTGATCCGCATTATTTAACACTTTCTTTACTGCAGTGTAACCAAATAATCAACCATTTACTATAACCTTGTCGAAAATTATTAAACCTTAATCCTAATTTTATGATGAAACAACTTAGACTCATGTTTATGATGGTGTCGTTCCTGTTCACATCCCTTCTGATGTATGGACAAGGGGCAACAACATCTTCCCTGACCGGAAGAATAGTTGACAGCAAAGGACAGGCAATGCCCGGAGCAACTATTCTTGCAACTCACGTTCCTTCGGGCACAACCTATGGAGCACTTACAAATACTGAAGGGTTCTTTACAATTCAGGGTATGCGCCCCGGAGGACCTTACAAAATTGAAGTTTCATTTGTTGGTTATTCCAAGAAGACATTTACCGATATCACCCTCTTACTCGGAGAGGCTTACGTTCTCAAAACCGATTTGGTAGAGAGCGCCTCAGAGCTAGGAGAAGTAGTTGTGGTAGGTGCAAGGCCTTCTGCTTTTGGCACTGAAAAAATGGGTGCCACATCAAACATAAATAAACAGGAGATGGCATTGATTCCTTCACTGAACAGAAGCCTTGGAGATTATACGAAATTATCACCTTATTCAACCGGAGCAGGATATGTTGGACGTGAAGCTTATACAACAAATGTAACTGTTGATGGAGCTAACTTCAACAACAATTTCGGTTTGTCCAGCGGTAGTTTACCCGGTGCTTCAGGAGAACCTATTTCAATGGAAGCCATTGAGGAGATTCAGGTTGCTGTTGCTCCGTTCGATGTAACCCAGTCTAATTTTACCGGTGCAAGTGTAAACGCCATTACCAAGAGTGGTACAAACGACTTTAAAGCTTCGGTTTATGCTTTTTATCGTGACACAAGTATGGTTGGGAAAAAGATAAGAGAAAACAGGCTTAAAGTATCTCAGTCTTCAAAAAAAGCATACGGTTTCACCCTGGGCGGTCCGATTATTAAAGACAAACTCTTTTTCTTCTTAAATGCTGAAAAAGAGAGTACATTAACTCCCGGTAACACTCTTCTTGCTATGCAGGAAGGACGTGATCCTAACGATCTTAACGTGAATTCCAGAGTTCAGGCTTCCGATTTACAGACCTTTTCACAATTGCTTAAAGATAAATACGGTTATAATACCGGCAAGTATGAAAGCTGGGGTGGTGATAATGAATATAATAACAAAATATTAGCCAGAATAGACTGGAACATCAGCAAGAACCATAAATTTTCATTCCGTTACGATTATTCGGCTAGCTCATACCGGTCTGCCCCAAGTAACAGCGGCGATGCAACTCCATCAATTTCAGGCGGTCGTCAAAGCCGTACAGGAGGCCTCTCATTTCAAAATTCTCAATATTATGTTTCCAGCAAGCTTAATTCACTCACAGGTGAATTAAACAGCCGTTTTGGTCAGATCTCAAACAAACTTCTTGTTGCATATACCATGTACAAACAACCTCGTACAAGTGATAGTGACGTGTTCCCGTTTATAGATATCATGTCAGGTTCAGCTACCAGCGGGGCTGTAATGATGTCAGCAGGCTATGAGTTATTCTCGTATAAAAACAATGTTGACAATAATACATTTATCGTTACCGACAATGTCACATATCAGCTCGACAGGCACAACTTTACCTTTGGGATGTCTTTTGAACACCAGTATTTTGCCAACAGCTATCTTCGTCAGGGCACCAGTTACTACAGATTCAGAGATTTAACCGCATTTCAGAGCTTCGCAAATGGCGATGGTCTTAATAAGCCCTATAATGCCAATTACGATCCGATTAACTTCGCATATACCTATCCGATAAACGGATTTACCAATCCGGTTGCCGAATTGAACTTCGGACAGTATTCTACCTATTTTCAGGATGAGTATAATGCCCTGGACAATCTGAAAATAACAGCAGGTCTCCGTGTCGACCTTCCTATGTATTTTTCCGGAGCGGTTGATAATCCTGCGCTGAAAAATTATTCTTTCCGGGACGGGGAAGTTGTCGATCTCTCATCCTGGCCCGAGGCTAAACTTCTATGGTCTCCCCGGTTAGGATTCACCTGGGATGTCCTTGATAATAAATCATTAAAGATCCGCGGTGGTACAGGTATCTTTACAGGACGTATTCCATTTGTATGGTTTACAAATCAGCCCACAAACAGCGGAATGTTACAGTACCAGCTTGTAATTAACTCAAGTGGAGGAGCAGCCAGCCAGGCACAGCTTGCCAGACTTCCGTTACTTGCAAACGCTGCTGATCTGCTGAAAGATGAATCCTTAAAAGATATTTTCCCGACTTCCAACCCTGAAGGAGGAAGAATTGCAGCCATTGACAAGAATTTCAAATTGCCTCAGGTATGGCGTTCAAGTTTAGGGTTCGATGTCAAACTTCCTCTGAATATGATGCTGACCCTTGAAGGTGTTTACACAAAAGATTTGAATTCTATCAATTTCGATAATATCAATCTTGCCCCTGCAGCTTCGACTGTTACAGAAGGTGTGCTTGTACGTCCATTATGGACCAATAACACAAATGCCACCAAGTATATTACCCAGCCTTACCAGAATGTTGTCATTATGCGCAATACCACAAAAGGACAAGGTTATTCCTTATCTGCCGAGCTTGATTTTCCAATGATCGCAGGATTCGACGGTATGCTTGCATACTCCCGCAGCTGGGGTGAAGAAGTAGCTGGCAAATCAGGTTCAGACCCATTTTCTGCATGGCAATACAGGTATGTTTCAGGATCATCAAACTCTGATGAATTGGGACTTACCTTAAACAATACTCCGCACAGATTTATCGGTTCTCTCAGTTATTCAATTGAATATGCCAAGTTCTTCGGCACCTCAATCTCTATATTCTATAACGGATTCAAAGGTAATGCAGCCTCGTACTATTATTATAATGATGCAAACGGTGACGGAACCGTAAATGACCTGATGTATATACCCCGCTCTGCGGACGAGTTAATATGGTCATCCGTACAGGATAAAGAGGCTTATACTGCATTTGCCAAACAGGATCCCTATCTTTCAAAACATCAGGGTGAATATGCTCTGAGAAATGCCGCTTACACTCCATGGAACGAGCGCTGGGATCTGAGATTATTACAGGACTTCAAACTGAAGGTCGGAGAGTCTAAAAATAAGCTTCAGTTCAGCCTTGATATTATAAATGTTGCGAATCTTCTGGATTCCAGCTGGGGCCTCAACAAAACTTTTGTCACCACATCACCTCTTTCAGTTGTAGGGAAGGATGCCGCAACCGGAAAACTGAAAGTCAGCATGAGGAAGATCGGAACAGACTATATAGCATCAACTTATCAGGATCCGAGTACAGTTGCTGCTACATTTGCTATCCAGGTTGGTGTACGTTACATTTTTAATTAAGAATTTTTAATAATTATAAATGAGGCTGTCAGGTTCTGACAGCCTCATTTTTTTTACAGTGAGTTCATGAGATTGATAGCTGAAAAATTTAAAATGATATTCCTTGTTGATTTTTTCAATATCCTTTTACGTAATTTCTGAGAATTTATCTTTTAATGAATTCTTTTAGTGATGTTATTAAGAAGGTTAACCATTTTTTACCATTAAAATTGTACAAAATACGACTCAATAAATAATGATATTACTTCTGAACTTTTTACTGAGTTAAGTGTTTAGATATTTATAGAGACACTGGTAAATAGCAGAATATCAGGCTTTAACCCAATGGTTAATAACTATAATAGTAAATGTTGATAAAGTTAAATTTTTACTCTTGCATTGAGAGAAGGGCTTTCTTAATTTAGCAATTACCAGGCTTGAGTATCGTTGGCCGTATAATCTCATTAAAATCAGAGTAAAACAAAAATAGTATATGGAAGAATTATTTGTCCAGGAATCATTAGTCGCCAAAGAAAAGACATTGAAAGAACATTCAGACCACACAAAGCTCAAAACAATGGAAGTAAAAGACAGTACGAGGTCAAAAGAAACAATTGTTTATTCTCATGAGGAAGCAGTGGAAGCAAGTATTCAGTACTTCAGGGGAGATGAACTGGCTGCAAGGGTATGGGCAAACAAATATGCATTGAAAGATTCATATGGGAACCTGTTTGAAAAGACGCCTGATGATATGCATCACAGGCTGGCCGGGGAAATATGCAGGGTAGAAAAGAAATACAAAAATCCTCTTTCCGAAGATCTGATTTTCAGTGTTCTTAAAGATTTTAAATACATTGTTCCACAGGGCGGACCCATGACAGGTATTGGAAATGGCTATCAGATAGCATCATTATCAAATTGTTTTGTTATTGGCAATGAAGGTTCATCAGACTCCTACGGAGGAATAATGAAAATAGACCAGGAACAGGTTCAGCTGATGAAACGCCGGGGCGGAGTTGGTCACGATCTGTCACATATCAGGCCAAAAGGAACTCCTGTGCTGAACAGTGCATTGACATCAACCGGAGTGGTTCCCTTCATGGAAAGATATTCCAACTCTACACGCGAAGTGGCACAGGACGGCAGGAGAGGCGCTCTTATGCTTTCAATCTCCATCAAACATCCCGACTCGGGGAAATTCATAGATGCAAAGCTGGAGAGCGGTAAGGTTACAGGAGCAAACATCTCAGTTAAACTTACCGACGATTTCATGAGAGCAGTCGAGAATAAGACCCAGTTCAGACAACAATATCCGATTAGATCAGATAATCCGAAATTTGTAAAAGATATCGATGCACTCAGTTTATGGTCGAAGATAATACACAATGCATGGAAATCAGCAGAACCGGGTGTATTGTTCTGGGATACAATAATAAGGGAAAGTGTCCCGGATTGTTATAACGATCTGGGATATACCACTGTTTCAACAAATCCCTGCGGAGAAATCCCATTGTGCCCGTATGACAGCTGTCGTCTGCTGGCAATAAACCTGTTCAGCTATGTAAACAAACCATTTACCGTAGAAGCAGAATTTGATTTTGAATTATATAAAGAGCATGTGGGGCTTGCACAACGCATGATGGATGACATCATTGATCTTGAACTGGAAAAAATTGATGCAATTCTTGCAAAAATAGGTGCGGATCCTGAGATTGATGAATTGAAACGGGTTGAAAGAAACCTCTGGACCAATATCAGGAAAAAAGCTGAAGAGGGCAGAAGAACAGGAATTGGTATAACTGCCGAAGGAGATATGCTTGCCGCCCTGGGACTGAGATATGGAAGTGATGATGCTACAAATTTCTCAATTGAAGTTCATAAAACACTTGCACTTGAGGCATACAAATCGTCGACCTATCTTGCAAAGGAGAGAGGACCGTTCGCAATATACGATTCCGAACGTGAAAAAAACAATCCTTTCATTCTGAGGATGAAGGAAGCCGATCCTGTTATGTACAATAATATGGTCAGGTTTGGTAGAAGGAATATCGCCCTTCTGACAATTGCTCCCACAGGAACGACCAGCCTTATGACCCAGACAACATCGGGGATTGAACCTATATTTTCGACTTTCTATAAAAGAAGAAGAAAAGTTAATCCTAATGACAAAGATGTCAAGGTGGCATTTAAGGACGATGTAGGGGACGCATGGGAAGAATTCAATGTTTTCCACCATAAATTTATTGAATGGCTGAGGCTGAACGGGTATGACACTGATGAAGTTACCCGGATGAAGGATGAGGAAATTGAATCGATAATCGCAAAATCGCCGTACTATAAAGCTACTGCAAATGATGTTGACTGGATTGCCAAAGTCAGGATGCAGGGTGAAATCCAGAAATGGGTGGACCATTCAATAAGTGTTACTATTAACCTTCCAGCTGATGCAAAAGAAGAGCTTGTAAGCGAACTTTATCTGACTGCCTGGAAATCGGGATGTAAAGGAGCTACCGTTTATCGCGACGGGTCAAGAACCGGAGTACTTATTGCAGGAAAATCCGAGGTTCCTCCTGAAAGACCAAAACGCCCCAAAGTACTCGATTGTGATGTGATAAGGTTTAATATTAATGAAGAGAAATGGATTGCTTTTGTCGGACTCAAAGAAAGCAGACCTTATGAGATATTCACCGGGATCGCTGATGAAGAGATATTTCCCATTCCAAAGAGTATTGTCAAGGGGAAAATTATTAAGATTAAAAGTGATGAGGGAAGGACCCGCTATGATTTTCAGTATACAGACAAATACGGATACAAGAAAAATATTGAAGGTCTTTCGCATATGTTCAAGCCTGAGTTCTGGAATTATGCCAAACTGATTTCAGGTGTACTAAGGCATGAAATGCCAATTCAGGATGTAGTAAATCTTGTTCAGTCACTTAAGCTTGACAG
>Ga0182021_10012680_pt1 | contig 10014 bp, 4 predicted proteins | sample 612E3MmetaG_FD_120493 | JGI IMG/M metagenome (GOLD analysis project Ga0182021, IMG submission 120493) | Permafrost microbial communities from Stordalen Mire, Sweden - 612E3M metaG (Illumina Assembly) | ecosystem: Environmental > Terrestrial > Soil > Wetlands > Permafrost | place: Sweden... | reverse complement strand
TTCTTCCGGGTTTATGGAAATGGAGCCTCTCTCTCTTTCTGTTTGTCCATGCCACTATGTGCGCCGGTGATATTGCCCTGCTCAATTTATACGGGGTTAATAAAAACAAAAAAATCTACACCTGGGATGATGTTGAAAAAAAGGAGGCCTATTTTTATGAGAAACTTTAACAGAATGCTGGAAAGCAATTCCTTAAAATCAACATGTGATTACATATCTATCATAATTCCAACTCTGTGACTTCTCTGCGAAGCTCTGTGTAAGTTCATATTTTTATTCACACAGAGAGCCACATAGAAATTACAGAGTCCACAGAGAATAGTTTTTAAAATTTCTTTTTTGCAAGTTTTAATATATTGTCTTCTTTTACTATAGGTCTGAACCTGAAAGAATACTCGTATTTCTTGTCCAGCAGCCTGTACTGTGGATGTATCAATGCACCCCACGAATTATCTCCCCCCACTCCCATCTGGCCCAGATCGACATTAAGATTGACAAATTCCCGGGGTTTGACATCAACGCTATGAGTGTTTGCCGTTTTTGCATCTTTTCTGTACTGTGAAAGTTTCCCGGGTGATTCAAAGTCATCATGGATATTATTCAGGGCAGCGAAACAGATCAAAGGATTACCACTGATAAGCACTCCATTACCGTTATCATTGGTCAGCGTAAGCCAGCGTGTATCTGTCTTGTATCCATTCTCCTGAGGCCTGATATAAGGTGTATACTGATCAGCCACTGTACTTTCATAAAGGCCGACATCCGCAGCGGTTTTTCTGTCGACATAATTTTCCTGAGGTCCTCTTCCATACCATTTCAGATTTGTAAACTCTTCAGGAAGCTGCATCTGCATACCCATTCTTGGAATTTCAGGAATGTTATCCGACAATTTAGAGAACTGGTTTTTAACTATAATATCAGCCGATCCAAAAATTGTGAAAGTGGTGGCATAGCCACCTATTTTTTTACCTTGTGCATCAGGAATGTCATAATTGAAAGTAATTATTACCTTGCCAAGTTCCGGCTGACTTATATTTGCTTTGGTCACTGCAATCCTTTCTCCGGCCTTTTTCCATACCCCGAGTAGTTTATCCATATTGTAACCATAGTCATTATCGGTCGGAGCTCTCCAGAAATCTGGCTCAGGTCCCTTTTTAAAGAGCTCTTTGCCTTTATAGTTGAAGGATGTCAGTTTACCCGTAGCCAGATCGAAAACCAATTTCATATCAACACCACTTACTTCCAGATTTTTAACTACAGTCTTTGTCTGAAGTACAGCAAGGTTATCTTCTTTCACCGGGACTGGTTTGGTTTCTTCAGGCAATTTAAACTGAGCGCTTGCATAAACATGATCTTCGGGAACAATATTCCAGGCATCACTTCTTGAAACTCTTATATTCAGAAAATATTCATTCCCGGGAGCAGGTACGACAGCTGAAACCGGGATTTGTACAATCGCACTTGTCTTCGGTTTCAGATCAGGAACAGGTATCTTTCCCGACTTTATCACATTTCCATCAGAAACTACTTCCCATTCAAAATTAAACTCGGACAGGTTAGTAAAATCATATTTGTTTGTAATCTTAATAAGTCCTTTTTTCAGATCAACAGGCTCAAATCCAATATACTGGTAAACTTTATTAACCTCATACAACCCCGGGTGCGGTGTTCTGTCAGGCCATACCAGGCCATTTATGCAGAAGTTGCCGTCACTTGGCATACCTTCATCTCCGTAATCACCGCCATAAGTCCAGTATTTTTCACCATTTTCATTCGTTTTGAGAAATCCCTGGTCAACCCAATCCCAGATAAAACCACCCTGCAGCTTAGGATATTTTTCAATTACATCCCAGTAATCCTGAAGGTTGCCGGTTGAGTTGCCCATAGCATGAGCATATTCACACATGATCATCGGTCTGTCGGTTTTAGGATCTTTAGCATAGGCTTCAATATATCCTATTGTAGCATACATATCGCACCAGATGTCAGTATGGCGTTCCGGTGTATTTGTACTCTTTTCTGCCCTTTCATACTGAACCGGCCGGGTAAGATCCCGTCCTTTGATCCATTTGTAGCCATTCAGAAAATTATGGCCATCACCTGCTTCGTTCCCCATTGACCATATTATGACCGAAGGGTGGTTCTTATCTCTTTCCACCATCCGCTGCATCCTGTCGAGATGAGCTGCGGCCCATTCCGGTTTGTCTGCTAAAGTCACATCTTTATCATAACCAATACCGTGCGATTCAATATCAGCTTCGTCGATAAGATAAAGTCCATATTTATCACACGTCTCATACCATAATTCCTGCTGAGGGTAATGACAGGTCCTCATAGCATTTATATTATTGCTTTTCATGGTCCTGATATCTTTCAGGATTGTTTCCTCATCAATAACATGACCGGTTATTTCATTATGCTCATGCATATTAACTCCCTTCAACCGGATTGCAACTCCGTTAACCAGAAGCTGGGAATTAATGATCTCAATTTTCCTGAAACCTATTTTTGAACTTACTGTTTCATATATACTTCCGCTTTTATCTTTCAGGCTTAACACCAGCGAATAAAGATTTGGTTTTTCTGCTGACCATTTTTTAACATCCGGAATGCTTTTGCTAAAATTGACTGATGCCTTATCATCAGACAATTTCACGTTTTTCGACTCGGTGAAAAGCTTTGTTGCGCCATCAAAAAGTGAGGCATCGAGGACAAATTCATTGTCGGTTTTAACAGCGCTCTTTAAAGAAACATCAACTTTAAGCTGTCCCTCAGTGTAATTTTTATCAAGACTGCCCACTGCAAAGAAGTCTCTGACATAAGTTTTTGGACGTGCATGAAGATAGACAGACCTTTGAATACCACTTAATCTCCAGAAGTCCTGGTCCTCGAGATAACTGCCATCGCTCCATCTGTATACTTCTACAGCAACGGAGTTCTTCCCGCTTTTAAGATAGCTTGTTATATTAAACTCCGCGGGCATCTTGCTGTCCTCACTATAACCTACAAGCTTCTCATTGACCCAAACATAAAATGCTGAACTCACAGCCCCGAAATGAAGAAATATCTCCTTGTCATTCCATCCCGACGGAATCACAAAAGTCCTTTTATATGATCCAACTGGATTCCAGTCGTGAGGAATAGCAGGCTGTACCTTTTTATATTTATAAATTTTACTTTCGGGAGCAGGTGCTTTCATTCCCTTATCAAGGGGTTTAGATGACATCTCGGTCAACTTAGTACCCTGAGAATTGAAAACATCTTCATATGTCCAGAACGGATATACTATATTCTGATAAACAGGCAGATCATACCCCTTCATTTGCCAGTTTGACGGCACATCAATGTCCTTCCAGTCGCGGGTATCATAATCATCCTTAAAAAACCAGTAGGGTCTCTGATCAGGCGTTTTAACCCAGTTGAATTTCCATTTGCCGTCAAGAGATTTGTAGTTCGGAGAATTGGTCTTTACACCCTCGAGAGCGCTTTGTTCATCAGTGAAACTTATGAGAGATGCATGAGGATCCTCCCTGCTAATATTGAAGACTTCAGGATTTTCCCAGTCGCGTGGTTCTTTTTCAGTGAAGGCTACTCCTTCATATTTACTGAGTTTCTTACATGCAGAAAATGAAACTGCGATCAAAAGGATATAGAATGAAATTCTCTTCATTGCATCAGGATTTTAATTGAGATAAAGTTAATAAAAATTGAACTTAAACTGTTTGTTCAAATATAAATTGAATCGTAAAACTGAGCTGACAAAAAGTATTTAAAATGACTGGTGCTTTCCCTTGAGATGCAAATAGCTGAAAATATCTTTGAAAGATAATTTTATTTGTACATCTGCTATGATTTAAGTAAATTGATAAGCCAAATTCAGGTCCAATTAACACATAATAAAATTATAATTATGGATCAAAAAATCACTACTCTTTATGAAGACTACAGGAAAGGACTGACAAACAGGCGTCAGTTTGTCAGAAAACTAGCTGTAGTTGCAGGCAGTTCGGCTGCTGCAATGGCTTTGATACCCGTTCTGGACAAAATGAGTCCGGGAGCTTCTGCTGTACAATCAGATCCGGATCTGATCTCTGAATTTATTAAGTATCCCGGGGAGACAGGTGATATAAAGGCATTTCTTGCAAGACCTAAAGCAGGCAATAAATTTCCGGCTGTGCTGATTATTCATGAGAACAGGGGACTGCAACCTCATATACAGGATGTTACCCGCCGGATGGCTAAAGAAGGTTTCCTCGCCCTGGCGCCCGATGCCCTTTCTCCTCTTGGTGGCACACCTGAGAATGACCAGGATAAAGCCGTCTCAATGATTGGCCAGCTTGATAAGGAAAAGACTATTAAAAATTTTGTAGCTGCTGTAAAATACCTGAAAACACAGCCTAATTCCACTGGTAAGGTTGGCTGCACAGGTTTTTGCTGGGGAGGAGGAATGACTAACCAGGTCGCTGTAAACTGTCCCGACCTTGATGCTGCAGTTCCATACTATGGAATGCAGCCAACTGCAGATCAGGTGCCTTCGATTAAAGCCCCTATTATGGCTCACTATGCCGGCGAAGATGCAAGGATAAACCAGGGAATTCCGGCTTTTGAAGAAGCTCTGAAAAAAAATAACAAGAAATATCAGATTTTCATGTACGAAGGAGCTCAGCATGCCTTCAATAATGATTCAAATCCAGAGCGTTATAATGAAAAGGCTGCCAGGCTTGCATGGTCCAGGACGATTGCGTTCTTTAAGGAGAAACTGAAATAAGAACCTCACCCCAGCCCCTCTCCCAAGGGAGAGGGGCTATGTAATTACTAATCTGAGGATTGCCCCCTTCTCTCCTGGGAGAAGGGGGGAGGGGGATGAGGTAAACGCCAATGCTGGCGCCGATTTGCAATCGGTGCCTAAAGTATTTTTAGCACGGATTACAAATCCGCGCTATCATGCAATTCGACTTATGCACTCGGATTTCTCCATTCTTCAGCTATTGCCTCAACAAATGGAGTGATGTGGTTGAAAAAATATTTGTATCCCTTGCAGAGGTAGTTTAGGCCTGAACTGCCATCAGGAGTAAAGATAAATCTGTTTTTGGGGCACTCACCATTACACATAGACCTGACTTCACATGCAATACAAAAATCCGGAAGAGAAACTGACTTGGCCATTCCAAACTCTTTCTGAATTTCACTATCGAGAAAATAGGATAGGGAATGATCCTTTAAATTTCCAAGAAAGTGATCTCTATCCACATAATGGTCACAGGAATAGAAATCACCATTGTGTTCAACAACAGGAACTCCTCCGCAGCTCTCTTTAAAAATGCATAAGGTATGATCCTGGTTAAATGCTTTCCTTGCAGCCTCTTCAATGATCTGAATTTTAATATCACCTATATCTTTTGTCACCCATTCGTCAAATATTGCACTCAGAAAATATCCGAATTCCTCAGAGGGAACTGATTTTTCACTGACAACACTGGCTGAAGAGGGATTATGTTCAACCAATGGCAGAAAAGTGAGATACTTTGCTCCCAGTTGTTTACAAAAATTATAAATAATCAACGGATGTCTGACATTTTCAGAATTCACAACACAAAGCAACTCCGGAATTATCCCATATTTCTTCAAGAGCTGAATGCCACTTATTACCTTATGAGCGCTTGAGCCACCATCCTTCGTGCGACGGAAAATGTCATGCAGCTCCGCCGGGCCATCAATACTGATTCCGATTAAAAAACCATTATCTGCAAAAAAACTGCTCCATTCCTCATTTATAAGTGTTGCGTTAGTCTGGATGCCGTTCAGAATTACCTTGTCATGCGGTTTGTGGATGGACTGAAACGACAGGACTTTTTTATAGAATTCAATTCCTGCAAGCAGAGGTTCACCTCCATGCCATGAAAAAGCAATGACAGGTCCGGTAGATGCTTCTATGTGCTGAACTATATATTTTTCGAGAATATCATCATCCATATGAAAATGGTCAAAGTGCGGGTATAGTTCTTTTTTTTCAAGATAATAACAATAACTGCAGCGGAGATTGCATAACGGACCAACTGGTTTGGCAAATACCTGAAACTCCCTTAGAAAATGGTCTTTGGATTCCATTTTGTAAATCTCTCCTTAAGTTTAAATAAAATCCATTAAACACAAAGATGTTCTCGTTTTCTGAGGCTCACCCCCTTTCATTTTCCCCCAAGGGGCCGAGCGTTTAAAAATTGCCTTGTAGGCAATTTTAGCGAAGGCGCCAGACTGTCGCGTTGGCCATCGCTCCACCTTGCCCCTCCCTAAAATCAGCCAAAAGGCTGATTTCTTAACGGTCAGTCCCCTTCCCTCCCGGGGGAAGGCTGGGAAGGGGGTGAATCCGTACAGAATAACATCCTATTCCCATCCAATTATGTTCTCTTTGCCCGATTCTGGCAGATTCATTTTTATCCTCCACTCAACAGGGAAATAGTTATTTATCCTGCTTCCTAAATTTTTTATAAAACCAAGATTTACACCCTTGTATGTTACCAGGTTCCAGCCAACCGGAGCATCAGTCAGAATCAAATTATCACGCCGGAGATATGAAAGCGCCTCATGTAAAGTAATTTCCTTCACCGGAAAAGCCTCAGTCTTCAGAAACTGTGACAATGCAAGTTCATGATTTGGCAACAAGTCGTTGTTTTTAATTACAAATATTTTTGTGCCTGCTTTCACCACCTTCAGGTTTTGAAAAAGATAAAAGTAATCGTTTATCTCATAAGGAATTGCAAAAAGTTCCTCTCCCCACTTAAGAATCCTGTTTGCCGGGAAAAGTGTCCATCTGTCGATTACACCCAGGTCATTTTTAGCAGGCTGCAATTCTGTTTTCCTTTGACCAGGGATATGTGGCTCTTTCTGTGGCCCTGTTTTCCTGATTGCGGAGATAAAGAATCCTTCTCCTTTTAGTTTATCGGGATAAAACCCATATCCGAAAATTCCTTTGAAATCGATTTCAATAATTCCACTAAAACGTGTCAGATTCATCCGGATGCATTCAGCTTCACTTTTATCGAGAAACCATTTTATATTTTCTTCATTTTCTCCCGGATTAAAAGTGCAGGTGCTGTAAACAAGTATCCCGTTTTCTTTCAGAGCAGGCCAAACATCTATCAGAATCCTTTTTTGCCTTTCAGCACAATGAATTGTATTGGCTGCCGACCATTCCTTAATGGCAACTTCAGTCCTGAACATCCCCTCACCTGAACAAGGAGCATCAATCACGATGATATCAAAATATCCGGAGAGCTTTCCAAATGAGGAAGGATCGCTTTGGGTGACAAGCGTATTACCGCAACCCCATTTGGTAATTGTTTCTGCAAGGATCGAAGCTCTTGCCCTGATTGCTTCATTTGAAACCAGTAAACTTTCAGGACCAATCAGGTTTGATAGATGCGTACTTTTTCCGCCGGGAGCGGCGCAGAGATCAAGCACTTTCAATTTACCTGACAGATTTGATGTTTGTCTGATCACCTCCTCAAGGAACATGCCGGAAGCTTCCTGTGGATAATAACAGCCTGAATGGAATAGCGGGTCAAGTGTGTAAGAAGGCCGGTTTCTGAGATAATATCCATTTTTGCACCAGGGAACAGGCTCTGCAGCTGCAGGCTTTTGATCCCATTTGGCAGGATTTATCCTTATACTGACAGGTGACGGCTCTTCAAGAGATTTCAGAAGAGAACCGGCATCAACATATTTTTGACCATTTATCCTTTTTATAAATCCTTCAGGGACCATACAATAAATTTGGAATGCTGTGTGTGGTAGGTAGTTGTGATATTATTTATATGGACATTCAATTAATTTCAGTGAATCATTATTGATTGCGAAAAGTAATGCATCATTTCCGGAAGCCAATTTAATCTTCCTGATAGCTTTCACTTCACCTTTAATCATAAGGGTGCTTTCTGCGGGTGGAACAACCTTTATTTCACCTTTAGCATCTGAAAGTAATACCAGTCCAATACTTGCATCGTTCCTGGGTGTCTCTGCCTCTGAACCGTATAAATTGCCGGCAACAACAAAAGCAGTACTATTATTTTTATATTTTATCTCAACCATATCATTGATAGAAGAAAACTGAGCCCAATTTGGGAGTTTATGCATTGCGAATTCCCCTTTCCCTTTATTTTCGATCCAATAACTGGCAAAAGTATTTGCCTTGTAATGCAATGAAGACTTCAACATTTGATCACCATATATCTCCTGCAGTGTTGCACCTGCAAATTCTTCATAGCCTTTGTACCTGAGTTTCAGAACCGGAAGCTGCCTGACAGCAGCATCAAAACCATTGACAGGATAGTTTTTCCCATTCTCACTATAACCAAGCACGATATCTGATTTGCCATTTAAGTCAAAATCATTGGAGTATATTTCGAAAGGTTCTTTTTCGCTGGTTTTGTACTTATAATTTAATCCCAGATTACCTGCCAAGTAATCGTTATCGCCATCCTTATCAATATCAATACTATTAATGCTATTCCACCAGCCGACAGTTTCTTTAAATCCTAATTTATCAGAAACATCAACAAATCTATTTGAAGAATTTTCAAAAAAGTGAATTTTCATCCATTCACCAACAATTATGAGATCAACATTTCCATCGTTGTCAAAGTCATCCCAGACAGCATCTGTGACAAGTCCCAGATTTAATAGTTCAGGGGCTATTTCTTCTGTAACATTTTCAAATTTCAGATCAGCTCCTTTTTTTCCATTATTTTTCAGAATATAACTATTTGCAGGGAGAGGGTATTTTCCGGGAACAATACGTCCTCCTACAAACAAATCAAGATGGCCATCTTTATCATAATCAGCCGCTTTTACACATTTCCCGCTTTTAATTAAATCACCGGGCAGACAATTTTTACATTTAACAAAACCATTTTCCGTATTTAAATACAACCTGTCCTGGTAATATTCTTCTTTCTCCTTGTTATTGTTCCCTCCGCTTACAACATATAAATCCAATCTTCCGTCATTATCGGCATCAAACAGCAAGGCACCTGTATCTTCATAAAGCGAATCGCTTATCCATGGGCCAGGTATTTCCCGAAATGTACCTTTTTCTGTTTGCAAATACATAGCTCCCTTAAAACCTTTGCCATTGCCAATAAAAAAATCTTCAAGCCCGTCTCCATTAATGTCCCCGACAGCTAAACCAGGGCCCATCTGTGAATTCTTATACGGAAGCAACTCTTCATATTCAAAATCGTCGTATTTATCTTCGTGATGAACAAATGTTATTCCTGCAAGCTTTGTGATGTCTTTAAAATTAAGTTTTTGAGAAGGTTTTTCTTCGTCAGCAGCTGCATCGGTGTATTTTAATTTAAGTGTCTGGTCAGCTCTGATATTTTTGAGTACCTGTTGTTTTTTATCAGGCCATATAACAGTTAATTCATCTATAGTGTCTTTTTGAGCTAAACCAAAATGAATTGTGGTTGGAACACTCGACTGATAGCCCCTGGTAAGAGTCAGTTCCTGTTTTTGTGTAATATCGCCTGTCCTGACGGTTACGATACTGCCTAAACCAAAGGGATTGGTAACTGATCCGGCAAGATTAACTTTCAAATAGTGATAGTTGTCGGGAACAACATTATTTTCGTAAATACCAGCAACACCATTTATATTGCTAATTATTAGATCCAGATCACCGTCATTATCCAGATCGCTGTAAGCCACTCCATTTGAAAAACCCGGTTCACCAAAGCCCCAGCTATCTGCTTTGTTGGTAAATGTGAAATCGCTGTTATTTTTGAAGACATGATTTTTTACGGGGGTGCTGGGAAAAAGTTCCGGACGGTATTCCTTTTTAACCTTGAAATAAATATTACTCCTTGAATCTTCCAAAACGTCCCTGTTATTGATATCTCTTAGTACACCGCTGGTTACAAACAGATCTTTCCTCCCGTCATTATCCAAATCCATAAAAAGTCCTCCCCAGCTCCAGTCTGTATATGCAACACCCGCAAACAGTGAAATATTGCTGTAAAC